>Ga0207715_100280_pt1 | contig 19328 bp, 17 predicted proteins | sample A23M3SouthBayCA_FD_187732 | JGI IMG/M metagenome (GOLD analysis project Ga0207715, IMG submission 187732) | Aerobic enrichment media from Eden Landing Ponds, California, USA - A23 M3 (SPAdes) | ecosystem: Environmental > Aquatic > Marine > Unclassified | place: USA: Emeryville, California... | reverse complement strand
GTCCGTTCGCCGTCGGCGACGGAACTCGAGAGCGACTCGGTGACATCGAACCGGCCATCCTCGTCGGTCTCGTTGCGCGCCAACGCCTGGCCGCCGACGAGGATCACGTAGGGGGCGTCCGGAACGCCCGTCCCTTCGACGCTCACTCGGCCGCTCACGGTGAGCGGGTCGTCGTAGCCGAGCGATCCGGGCTCGGCGGTCACTTCCGCGTGCGGCGTCTCCCGCGTGAAGTTCACGCGCAATCGCTCGCTCACGGGGGCGTGTGCCGAGTCGTTCTCGGGGACGTACGCCACGGTCACGCGACTGGTGTTCGCCGAGACCAGGGTCGGCCGATAGCTGACGGCGAACGAGCCGTTCGGCCCGGTGGTCGTTCCGAGCGTCTGGTTGTCCGCAGTGACGGTGAGCGTCCCGTTCCGGACACCGGACCCGTTCGTGGCGACGGTCCCTCTGATCGACAGCGGGTCCGAGAACGACGCCGTCTGTGAGTGGTCCGCGACGGTCAGGTCGGTCGGAACGAACGTCTCGTCGCGGACGGTCGCCTGTCGCGTCGTGACGTTCCCGATGCTCTCGTCGATGGAGGCGCGGGCGGCCGTGAAGTTCCTCGCCGAGAGGTTGCCGAGTCGCCGGTATCGCTGGTTCAACTGGGTGCCGCTCTCGTTGACTGCGTCAGCGAGACGCGAGAGCCGATGGGCGCTCCGGTAGATCTCTGTCTGGCTCACCGGCGACGGCTTGTCGGCGCCCGCCTCGTACTCGCTCAGGTCCGGCCGGGTCCGGGCGTCGGCCAATTCGACGGTGGTGTACTCCGCGTTCCGCATCGACTCGTAGCGGTCGTGGACGCGGTTGTACCGGCCGAGGTCTTCGATGTACGCGGACTGCGCTTCGAGCATCCGCCGGTAGGCCAGTGTCTGAGCCGTGTTGCCGGTCTGGTTGGCGACCGACGTGTACTGCTGCATGAGCGACTCGTACTCCGTGCCGTTGATCCGCTCGCGAGCCTGCTCGATGTCGCCGCTGCTGAGATTGATAGCGCCGCTTCGTGCTCGCTCGGCGAGTCGCTGTGCGAGCTGGCGTTCGACCGCGCTCAGGTCGCCCTCGCTCCCGACCTCGGCGGGATCGACCTGTTTCGGTTCGCCGCTCCCGCCTGTCGACCCGAGCCCAGAGATCCCGGCTACGGGCGCGATAGCCCCGACCACCAGCCCGACGACGAGTATCGCGACCCCGAGGGCAACGAGCGCCCGCGAGAGTCCGTCGTCTGGGAGGAGGGCGGGGCGATTCATATCCCGGAGTATCCCGCCGGCGGATTTAATCCCTTCCTCTCTGGGCGCAGACTCGTCCTGTGGGTCTCGCTGGACAACAGTAACTTGAATGTGGTCGGTCCGCTCGCTCCGGTATGGACCCGACGCCCCGGTTCTGGTCGACGGCCGCCACCGGCGCTCTGCTGGCGGTGCTGGGCGTGACCTTCGCTCGCCCGGAACTCGTCGTCGGCGCCGCGGGCGTCGGGGCGATCGTTCTCGCTCGACAGTACGCGTTTCTGCGGGATCTTCGCCGGCTCGACGACGACTTCTCCGTCGAGGTGACGACAGACGCGGGGTTCGTCCGCCGCGACGGACAGACGGAGGTGACCCTCACCGTCTCCGTTCCATCGGGCACCCCGCTTCCGGTGTCGGTCACCGCCGACCTCCCGGTCATCGCCGGCAGCGTCGACCGGGGCGACCGGACGGTCACGCTCGAACCGGAAGAAGAGACAGCGACGACCACATTTTCGGTCGAGTGGCCGGTCGTCGGCCGGGCGACGATCCCGGACCCGGTCGTGTCTGTCGCCGATACGTACGGGATGTTCACCGAATCCTACCGGCGCGGCTCGGAGACCGTGATCCGAGTCGAGCCCCGCCAGCCACGGAACGTCCACGTCGGCGAGGGCGGAGACGCGGTCGCTACGCCCTTCGGCGGCCATCGGACCGACCAGTACGGCCAGGGGACCGACCCGGCGGAACTGCGCGAGTACATGCCGGGCGACTCCGTGAGCAACATCGATTGGAAGGCCACCGCTCGGCTGGCCTACCCCCACGTCCGGGAGTACGAGGTCGAGTCCGATCGACGAACCCTCCTCGTCGTCGACCATCGCGCTCGGATGGCCGACGGGCCCGAGGGCGAGACGAAACTCGACTACCTCCGGGAGGTGGCGCTGACCGTCGCGACCGCCGCGGAGTCGGCCGACGACCCGCTGGGACTCTACGCCGTCGGTAACGAAGGGCTGACCGTCGACGAGCGGCCATCGACGGCGGCCGACCACTACCGGGACGTGCAGACGCTGTTGCACGACCTCGAACCGACTCCGAGCGGTGAAGCGAATCGCGGTCAGACGCGGGGACGAGGGATGCTCGCCGCCAGGAACGCCGCGACCGCTATTGAGAACGACGACTCGGCATTCGGTCAGACGCTTCGCCCGTATCTCGATACGACCGACCGCTACGTCCGAAAGATGGACGAGGACCCGCTGTTCGGGACGATGCGCACCTACGTCGACCGACTCGGGAGCGACCACTGGGTGTTGCTGTTCACCGACGACGCTGACCGGACGACGCTGCGGGAGACCGTCCGGCTCGCTCGGTCGAACGGCAATCACGTCGTCTGCTTCCTCTCGCCAGCCGTCCTCTACGAGACTGGGAGCCTCTCCGACCTCGACGACGCTTACGGGCGATACGCCGACTTCGAATCGTTCCGGCGCGAACTCGCCCAGATGGAGCGGGTGAGCGCCTACGAGGTCGGGCCTGGCGAGCGTCTGTCGGCACTCCTCTCGGACGGGCGACGACGGTGACTCCAGAAAGTTGAAACCCGACGGGTGTCGAGTTACGCCGATGACAGCGTCCGCCGATCACGCGTCCGCCGACGCCGTGTCCCCCAGCGTTCCGTCGGCACGTTCTGGACGCTCGATATGGGTCGCTATCGGCGCGGTCGTGGTGGGCCACCTCGCGCTCCTCGTCGTCGGTTCCGACCCGTTCTCTACACCCGTACTGCTGGCCATCGAGGTGGGGGTGTTCGTCGTCGCTGCAGCTAGTGAGGTCCTGTTCGGAGGCACCTCTCGGCGGACCCTCGGTGCGCTCGCCGTCGTCTGGTTCCTGCTCGTCGGCGTCTCGTGGCTGGCGGTTCGCGTCTGGGATCTCCTAGCTGTGGCACTCGTACTTGCCGGATTGATAGCTCTCGGTTGCTACGCGATTCACAGGATCGAACTCGTCGCGCTCGGGCTGGTCGAGGTGAGCGATGAGCAGGAGTGATCTCCGTTCCGATGATGAAAGCGAAGCCGCTGTTTCGGGCGTCAACGACGGCGACGTGGTCGCAGGTGAACTCGCCGCACTGCGGGAGGAAAACGAACGACTACGGAAAGAGTTCGCCCGGGCACGGCAGTCGCAGTATCGTCAGAGTGCGGCGACGTTGTTCGGGATCGGTGTCCTCGTGTTCGCGGCCGGTATCGTTGTCGAGAGCGCTCGGACCGTCCTCTTTGCGCTCGGTGGGACTGGTGTCTTCCTGGGGGTTTTGATCTATTTCCTGACGCCTGAGCGGTTTATTTCAGCGTCTGTAGGTGAGGCCGTGTACGCATCGCTGGCACGCAACGAGGCACAGGTAATCGAAGAGTTGGGTCTGGAAGACGAGTGGGTATACGTGCCCCGTGACGCCGGTTCCGAGGGAAGTGCTGGTGCTGTCCGACTATTCGTCCCGCAGCATGCAGATTCTGAGGTCCCTGACGGTGACGCGTTGGATACCCTCTTCGTTGTAACCGACGACGGGCGTCGTCAAGGTGTCGCCTTCCGGCCGACGGCTGCGGAGCTGTACGCGGACTTCGAGCAGGCTGTCACGGGCGAGTCGAGTACGGAACTGTCTGTACTCGTGACCGAACTGCGTGATGCGTTGGTCGAGCAGTTCGAACTCGTCGAGAGTTCGCAGGTCGATATCCACTCGGAAGGTCGGGTCGTATTCCGTATTCAGGAGAGTACGATGGGCCGTGTCGATCAGTTCGACCATCCAGTCATGTCGTTGCTCGGTGTTGGGCTCGGGCAAGCTATCGGTCAGCCAGTTACTGTCGAGATCACGGCTATCGACGATGTTGAATCCGAGTTCATTGTAACCTGTACTTGGGAGCCAGCGGATGAACGGGCCGTCAACACAGACTAAGAGAGGTAGAATCGGGCTGGTGGAACAATGGTAGCTACCGTACGGTCGCTATGAATCGCTATTTTCTAACACCCCAAGCGTGATATCCGGATAGATGTCGACAGCTCGCCGACAACGGTTTGTTCTGGGACAGGCCGTCTGGATGCTCGGCACACTGCTGGTGTTGGCGGCTCTATCCGCGTTGTCTCTAGAGCTGTTTTTCGTCTGCTCGCTCATCGGATTTCTGGTTATCGTTGAATTGACCGCACCGTTCACCGTGACGCCGGAGTGGCGAAGTCGACTGAAATGGGTCGTTCTCGCCGGGTTGGCTGTGTTCGGATACATCGTCGTTCGTCGGATTCTGGAGATTTTGCCGCCCGGATTGGTCTGAGACGGTTGAACGGACTGACGAACACTCAGCTATGTACCATGTTCGATAGTTCCAGGCGGACCGAGTGGCTTTTGTGGAGACCTGTGTAAGCGGGGAGTACGATGGCTACGGCCGACCGGATCCGTTTGCTTCTCCCTGGGCAACTCCGGAGACTCCCTCCCGACCTCGGAGCGGTGCTCGGCTATGTTCTGGTCACGAATCTTGTTGTCCTCTTGCCCGTTGTGCGTGAAACGCCGATTCGAGTCGTCTTCGGACTGCCGTTCGTTCTCTTCGTCCCTGGATATGCGTTCATCGCTGCGCTCTTTCCCGAAACCAATGCCGACGTGACCGGCGATCCGGAGCAGAGTGACGAGTTGGACGAGACAGCTACCCAAACCGGTCATGCCGGCATTGACGGGATCGAACGCGTCACACTGTCCTTCGGGTTGAGTGTCGCTGTCGTGCCGCTCATCGGTCTCGTTCTCAACTTTTCGCCGTGGAGTATTCGGCTCGTCCCGATCCTCGTCAGTCTCTCGCTGTTCGTGCTTGGCACGACTTATATCGCGGCATATCGTCGATGGAACCTCCCTGAGGACGAGCAGTTCGGAGTCTCTTTTGGATCGTGGTTCTCGACTGCACGCACGGAACTATTGGAACCGGATACGCGAGCGGATGCCGCATTGAACGTCTTGCTCGTGCTCAGTGTCTTGCTCGCGGCCGGAAGCGTGACCTATGCAGTCGCTGTACCGAAACAAGGTGAGACGTTTACCAAATTCTATCTCTTAACGGAGAACGGTGAGGGACAACTGGAAACCGATAGCTATCCGACTGACCTCACCATCGGCGAGAGTGAACCGCTGGTCGTCGGCATCGGAAACCACGAGCACGAAGAGGTATCCTATACCGTTGTGTCGAAACTACAGCGAGTACGCATACAGGATAACACGACGCAAGTACTCCGCGAAGAGGAACTATCACGGTTCGATACGACACTCGATGCAAACGAGACGTGGCACCAATCCCAATCGGTGACACCGACAATGACTGGAGACCGCCTTCGGCTGGTATACTTGCTATATCGGGGTCAACCACCTGCAGAAGCTACGGTCAACAACGCCTATAGAGAGACCCATCTTTGGATCACCGTTTCGAGCAGGTGATCAACGGCATTTTCGTAGCCGCGCTGGCAGATGACAACCTATATTACTGGTTTCTACAGATCATACGGCAATGGGCCGCTATCCGAAGCCTGCACGCGCGGCTTCGCTCAAATGTATCTCTTGTAACGCATCGGTTGCTGAAGCGATCGGTGGCAGCTTCGTCTGTGTCGAATGTGAGGATGAACCGATCAAGAGGGCGGGTGACGAATATGTCGAGTGAATCATCGGATGGGGCGCTATTCGATGCGTCCGCGTCAGATCGTCTCACTGATTCTGGGTCACCGCTAGCAGGAGACAAAGACGAGCTGCTCGTATCTGCGAACAGCGAGCAACAGCCCACGTTGAGCGTGGTCATGCCGACGTTAAACGAAGAGGACGGCATCACGGAGTGTATCCAGCGGATCAAGACTGCTATCGCAGAACTTGGTGTCCCGACCGAAATCATTATCAGCGACAGTTCGACCGACCGAACGCCGGAGATCGCACGAGACCTGGGGGCGATCGTCGTCGAACCGGATCAGCCTGGATACGGGTACGCGTATCAGTACGCGTTCGAACAGACGCGGGGGACGTACATCGCCATGGGTGACGCTGATACGACGTACGATTTCGAGGAGCTCCCGAAACTGCTCAGATATCTGAGGAAGGAAGACGCAGACATCGTGATGGGGAGCCGGCTTGATGGGGAGATTAAGCCGGGTGCGATGCCGAATCTCCACCAGTACGTCGGCAATCCGCTCCTGACGAAGTTCCTGAATGCCTTCTACGACGCTGGTGTGAGTGACGCCCACAGCGGGTTCCGGGTGTTTACGCGGGATGCATTCGAGGCGATGGAGTTCGAAACCTCCGGCATGGAGTTCGCCAGCGAGATGATTATGGATGCCAGTGTGAAGGATCTGGCCATCGAAGAAGTCCCGATCACGTATCACGAGCGCGAAGGGGAAGCGACGCTCGATAGCTTCCAAGACGGCTGGCGACACGTCAAGTTCATGCTTCTGAACGCACCTGGCTACCTGTTCTCGATCCCCGGTCTCGTAATGGCTAGTAGTGGGTTACTGCTGATGTTTTTAGCCTTCTTCGGATACGAGATGAACTTTGGTCCGATCGCGAATCAGCAGGTGGGTGTTCGAACCATGGTCGCTGGTTCGTTGCTGACGATCGTCGGGTATCAGGTTGCCAGCAAGGGCGTGTTTGCGACTATCTCCGGAGACCCGATTCGACGGCCCGAGGATCGGGTCACGAACTGGATCGTCAACCGCTTGAGTGTGGAGCGGGGCGCACTGCTCGGACTCGTGATCCTCTCGATCGGTATCGGGTACTCCGGCTACCTCCTGTTTCAGTGGTGGACGGGCGGCTACGGTGCTCTTCCGACGCTCACTCACGACATCGCTGCTTTCACTGCTATTGTGATCGGCGTCCAGACTGTGTTCAGCGCATTCTTCATGAGCGCTGTCGCCAACCGATAGATTGGGTATAGATCGGATTACTGATTGTTTCTACGACGCTAGTCCAGACGATCTGACTACTAGGTTCCGTCGATAGCAGACCGATAGACGGTTGCGGCACGGTCGGCAATTCTATCCCAGTCGTATCGTTTGGCGCGTTCGACGGGGTCCTTCGGCAGGTGATCACCGCGCACTGCACGGTCGAGCGTTGCTGTGAGCGAGTCGACCGTCGGCTCGACGAGCAAGCCGGCATCGTTGATCACCTCGTCCGCAGCCGAATCCGGGTGTTTGCCGGCGAGGACGGTACAATCAGCGGCCATCGCCTCCACGAATGTGATCCCGAATCCCTCGCGGCTACTCGGAGAGGCGAAGATCTCCGCAGCACGCATCTGGCTGAGGACAGCCTCGTAGTCGTCAAGGAAGCCAAGAAACGTCACGCGGTCGGCGTGGGTCAGTGACTCGCGTATTGCTTCGAGGGACTCGCGTTCAGGGCCGTCGCCGACAATCCCGAGCGTCACGTCATGGTCGTCGGCGATCCTGTCGAAGGCATCAAGGAGTACATCGACGTTCTTGTGTTCGATGAGCCGACCAGCGAAGAGGATATCGTAGCCCTGCTCGGGGAGCGGGGCGTTCCGGACTCGATCGGTGTCGATACCGTTTGGCACGATCTCGATATCCCCACGGTCCGGGCCGATAGCTGCGAGACGGTCAGCCGTCATCCCCGAGATCGCGATCGGATGCTGGGGCGTTCGTGCAGTAACTCGCTCGGTGAGTTTGCCGAACGGGGCGAGCGTGCCGAGGTAATCGTCCCAGTAGTCGCCCCAGACCTCGTGCCAGGTCGTGATGAGTGGCGTATCCGTGCGAAGGGCGGCTAGTTTCGCACTAAGGATCGGAAAATACGGGAAAACGCTAGCAACGATTACGTCGTGTTCGTCACGACGGAGGTGTCCCCGAAGCGGTCGGAGCGCCCGAACGGCGAAATCAATCGCCTCCGTGATCGACCGGCGCTCGTCCGCGTAGAGCTCTGCTTCCGGTGCGACGGCACGAAGCGTCATCCCCTCGTTAGTGATCTCTTCAGATCCGTCCCAGAAATGTCGCCCGTAGATCGTGACTTCGTGGCCCGCATCGGCGAGTCGGGTCCCGATCTCGTGAATGCGCTTTTCCGCCCCGCCGGTGACGAAGGGATATACGACATTGCTCACGAACGCGACACGCATTGCTTCTGGAATCCGGACAGAGCCGTAATACCGTTTCGACTCCGGGATTGTTACTCCCTCAGAATGCGAACACCCCGTATTCCGTGTGCTGTCACGATGGGCGTCTTCGGAAGAGTGAAATCAGTCGAGTGAGACAACTACGACGATGACCGGATCGCCGCGGGACATTATTCTCCTCGCTGCGGACGCGCCTCGTGCGGACCATCTCTCCTGTTATGGGCCCCATCGCGAGACATCACCAGTTCTCAACGAACTGATCGACGAGAAAATTCGATTTACAAACACTCATAGCGTAAGTTCATATAGCCGAGAGGCAGTACCAGCATTGCTAACGGAAAAATTCCCCGACATTGCTATCGATTCGAAGTACCACCACGTTACCGATCCCATTGTATCGATGCTATCTATGGACGGATTTTTAAGAGTAGGATTTCACTCGAATCCGTTCGTCTCGCGAGCCTATGGTTTTAACCGAGGATTCAACGCGTTCCGGGTACCTCGATCAGAGAGTACGTTCTTCGCCGCGTCTGATTCCCCAATTACACAATGAAGATAATTCAGACCCCAGCTCGATTCCCTCCATACGTCGGCGGTGTCGAACAGTATACATACATTCTTTCAAAGAAACTCGTAGAACGTGGCCACGACATTACCGTGATCTGCGCCGACGAGCCTGCAGGCGAACCACCGCGAGAAACGTATGATGGCATCGATGTTGTCCGGCTTGACTACATCGGGAAGATAGCGGATACCAACCTCACGTCGAAAATCCCAATCAAACTCTATCGCGAACTCCAAAATGCTGACATTATTCACACTCACCTGCCTACTCCCTGGACCGCGGATGTGAGTGCTCTTATTGCCTCTCTTACCGGAACCTCATCTGTTGTAACCTATCATAACGACATTTGTGGGAGTGGAGTTGCCAAATATCTCGCTAATCTCTATAATGCCACTGCGATGCAGGTAACGCTCTCCATGGTGGATCGGATAATCACAACCCAAGAGTCCTATTTTAACAATTCCAATATCCCTTCCTGGTTCGAGGACAAGGTCACAACAATTCGGAACGGCGTCAACGTCGAACGATTCAAACCAATAGATGTCAACGACGGAACCGCGCGAGAGTACGGATTCGACCCTGAGAATACCAACCTGTTTTTTCTTAGCGTTCTAGACGAATATCATGACTACAAGGGTCTAGAAAATCTACTCGAAGCGGTGCGAAAACTTCCCCAAGAATATCGACTCGTTGTCGGAGGAGATGGACCCAAAAGGGAGTATTACGAACAACGGGCCCGTGAACTTAAACTACATAATCGAGTTCACTTTGCTGGATATATAGAAAACGATGAACTCCCTGAATATTACAATTCATCTGATGTTTTTGTGTTACCCTCTACTTCTAGTCGTCAGGAAGGATTTGGATTGGTTCTTTTAGAAGCACTTGCTTGTGGTATTCCTGTAGTTACGACAGATGTTGTCGGTATATCAAAGGATGTCCGAAATCAGGATCTCGGATTTGTGATCTCCTCTCCTTGCCCCTCCAAGATCTCAGATTCGATATCTACGCTCACCTCTGAAAAAGTAGATTTTAATAGTGATCGCGCCAGAGCGGTCTGTATTGATAAATATTCATGGGAGAGCGCTGTGACACAGATGGAAGATTTGTATACTCACCTACTATCCTAAATACACCATTTTTAATGTACTCTATGATCAAAATGGGACCGAATAAGAGGACGCTGCTTTGAGGATTGGTCTCTATTTGGGCACGGCCGATGATTCGACCGATAACATCGCTGTGGCTCTTGCTGGAGTAGGTCGTTGTCTTTCTAATCATGAAGTGGATGCATTTGGTAGTGCATCTCTTCCTGCGTCAGTGCAAGATTATTATACAAAGGTTCCAACTACGTCACGTGCCCCGCGAACCCCTTATACAAAGATCATAGCGACATATCGCGATTGCCGTGAATATGTGCGCCAGCGGTCTCCGGATGTTCTTTTTCAAATATGGGAATTCCAAACACACGGGACCGGATTATCTCTTGCGGGACAGCAGGCTAACGTGCCAGTCATCACGCGGTTTGTTAGCGATGTTTTCAATGAATACCATGGACATAGTGATGTAAAGAAGGCGGGGATTTTTCTCCTTGATAACGTACTCGGTCAGATACCGATGCGGCTTTCGGATGCGATGATCGTATTCGGTCCTTATGGTGCTTCGCAAGCAAAATCGCATGGAATGAATCCAGACGACATCGTGACGATCCCGCCGCCCGGTGAATTGGCTGAGAAATTTTCCCCACCGGATGACAAAGCAACTCTTCGAAGAGAACTTGACCTCCCAATGGACAGAGATATCGCTCTGTTTGTGGGGAGACTTTCCCAGCTGAAAGGGATGGACTTTCTCATCAAGGTTATTGAGCGTGTCGTGAGCGAGCGCAACGTCCAATTCGTGCTTGTAGGGAGCGGACCATACCGAGAGAAGTTAGCCGAGAGATTTTCTGAGGATGTAGCTCGGCTGCCTGGCTACGTCCCGCATGAGGAGATTCATCGCTACTATAAAGCGGCGGACGTTTACGTGCATCCATCACCGTACGAAGGAATACCGCTCGTACTTCTCGAAGCAATGAACTGTGGTGTGCCGGTAATTGCACGCTCTGCGGGCGACATCGCATTCCTGACGCCGAACATCGCTGAGACGCCCACCGAGATGGCTGCCACGATTCTCACGCAGGATTGGTCAGACGAGTGGCTGAACAAAGAGTATTTCACAATACGGTATCAATCTGAAACACTGGATGATCTCGTTCGGTCAATTGGGCATTCAAGCATGTCCGATCAGAACACAAAAAATCAAGCTGGTGATGATTGAAAACGGAATTCAGGGGTAATGCGGGCGGCAAAACTTTGCACGGCGATTTGCGCCCTCGCGTTTGCTGTGATGGTTGTTGGTGTCCACGAAACGGGCCAGTTCTTCCCGTGGGCGCATCTATTTGTGCTCATCACCGGGATTACTCTTTCCACCGGACTGATGTTCGGCACTCTTTCATTACAATCGAGTATCATACTAGCAACCGTTCTTGCGGTATCATTACGATTGTTCATTTTCGAGTGGCCGGCTTCAATGATCGGGATGGATCCGGACAAGTATGCCGTCGGAATCCATCAGGTCATCCAAACCAAGAGTCTATCAACACTTGCGGAGGCCGTTCCGACGTATCACGCGTTGCCTGCGTTCCATCTCTTGAACTCGGAAACCGCACTTATCACCGGTTTACGAGGGCGAAACGTCCTCGTCGCTATTCCGATACTGATGGGTGTGCTGCTACCACTCACCGGAGCCGTACTTGCTGATCGATTCACCTACCCATCGAATCGATCCGTTGCCACCGGAATGGCAGCCTTGATCGGAGCGATCGCAGCTATCGGTGTCCTCTTTGGTTACTGGCCGATTGTCCAAGCAATAGCCGTATTGGTGTGGTGTCCGATACTAATCGCACTTACTCATTTCTTTGCTACCGGCGATCGACGCTTCGCAGTGCTGGCGATTGTGGCTACCGGGACTGCGATGTTCGCTCACAAAATCTCAATGCTCATTGTCGTCGCTGCAGTCGGTGTAGCACTGTGTATTCGGTGGATTCGGATTGACCAATGGGTTGGCCGTGATTTCACTGTCTCTTCAGGGCCAATCACATCCGCTACCGTAGGCGTGATTGCGATTCTGTCTGTTGTCGGATTGGTAACCCAGTGGACTTTGTTGACTACTTTTATTCGTAGTGCAGTTATCATCAAACTACTTCCACTACTGGCAGCAGGATTCTCGGTTGTCCCTCCGGACCAACCTGTGCAAGCAGCGGTCGGTGGAAATCCAGGAATCGCTGGGATTCTGATACGACGTGGTGACTTCCTGGTATTAATGGTCACCGTCGCCAGTGTGTCGCTCTGTTTCTGGTTTCAGGATCGATCGTGGCCGATGAGCCTGCTCCTCGGTGCGGCGCTCGCTCCTATGGCTATCGTAGGAATCGCGATCGTCGGAATCAGTGTTGTTCCGCCACAGCGTGCGATTCTGTTCGGAATTCCGACGTTCGCGGCAATACTTGGAGTCGCAATAGGCAGACTTGATACAAAGGGATCGACGATGTATCGGACCGCGGCATTCCTCCTCATTTTTAGTATTGTTCTCTCACAAGCGGGTTCGGCTTCCATTGCTCCTGACTACCAGGGAGAGCCCCGACTGTATCTTACGGAACAGGAAGTATCCGGTAAGGCATTCATGACTGAACATTCCATCGAACCTGTTGCAATGGATTTCTTCTACGCCCGTGAGCAGGTGGACTTTGACGATCCAACCGCCTCGCAGAAACCAGGCCTCAACCCTGTACCAAAGGTAACAGTATTAAATGATGGACTGTTGAATGCGACACTCACAAACCGTTCCCACGACACGATACTTCTCCGGGAGATGAGGGTAACACGCTTTTCTTCTGGAGCATATCGGCTGACATGGAATCCGATCCGGGTGTACACTAACAGCAGCGACTACAACCGGATTCTTGACAATGGGAAGACTGTTGGGTTCGTCAACCGAGCCACTTCCAATAGGTGAAGCGTTATATTCATTACTCGTTCAACAGTCGAAAACCCATGAGCAAGCCAAACATCCTGTTTCTCACCGTCGATTGCCTTCGATACGACCGCTGTGGGTTCAACGGCTACACGAGACAAACCACGCCTACGCTCACCGAACTGGCTCGCTCGTCACTCGTCTTCGACACTGCGGTTTCAACCGGCCCGTACACGCCCGAATCGGTCCCCGGATTTCTTGCGGGCCTGCACGGCTACAACAGTGCCTACTACTCCGATGTTGACTGGACGGCGATTCCGAACGATGCTAAAACGCTCGCATCGCACTTCCACGATTCCGGCTGGGAGACCATTGCAACGATATCAAACCCACAGCTGACAACCGAACGCAACTTCAATACCGGATTCGATAGCTTTCGGAACCTCCGAACCGAGGATTCGGAGACCGAAATCGGCAATCCACCGGGGTCAGCGGGACCGCTCCGCAAGCGGGTGAGTTCTGTACTTCGTTCAGTGCGCGACCAAACGCGGTCGATGGAGAACACATCTATCTCTTCAGTTCTGTACGCCCTATATCGGTACCAGCAGCTACGCACCGACTGGCCCACGACGCGGGGCGAGGTAGTCGTCGACAGTCTGCTCGACGAACTTGACGCGAGGGATCGGGGCCGGCCGTTTTTCGCGTGGACACATTTGATGGATCTTCACGCACCTCTGCATCCCGACTCGATACGCGAGGGCGGGTTGGCGTGGAGCGACGCGACCGCTCGGCATCTGCTCGCCGACGCGGGACGCATGGCGAATCAGCACACACCGGCCTACGAGACGATGTACGACAGCGCCCTGCGCTACGTCGACGCCCAGATCGCTCGCGTCGTTGAGTATCTGCAGGAGGCGGGCGTCTGGAACGAAACGATTCTCGTCGTTACCGCGGACCACGGTGAAGCGCTGTTCGAACGTGGCGTCTACGCCCACCAGTATCACAATCTATTCGACGAACTGCTCCACGTCCCGTTTCTCGTCCGGACACCCGACGGGACAGCTGACCGATTCGATGCTCCGTTCTCGCTGGCATGGATTCACGAACTACTCTCCGACCTCGCAGACATCAAACGTGGTCCACTCCCGGCCGCAAGCGGGCGTTCCTCGCATCTCGACGATAAGGACCACGCCATTGCTCTCTCCGATTCGGTGAGTCACCGCGGTCATACGGTCACAGCACGTACTGCTCGCCACAAGTTCGTGCAACATTTCGGAGAACCGTTGTACCGTGAACACCGACTTGCGAGCGCCGTCGACCCATTTAATGGTGAGGGCGTCACCTACGACCTCCGCGCGGACCCCGCAGAGCACCTGCCGCTTGACGCGACAGATAGTCCGCCCGAGTTACGCGAGCTCGTGAACGATGTTCAGGTCGACCCAACGGATATCCCATCGCTCGCCGGGGAACTCGATACTGAAGCCAAAGACCGGCTGAAAGACCTCGGATACGTCGAGTGAACGTGTGACGTCCACAACTTCGATTATTAATGGAGGGGGATTCTAGCGATTCGGCGTCCCTGTGCTTTAGTCGTGGAGTGGATAGAATGTGGCCATCACTGTTGCTGTCAGGGAGTCGACAATCCGGGCCGAATGGGGTCGCCACAAACAATCTACGTACAAAAGCGCACCATTATCATTATTGGGGTGCCATCTAAATATAGAATATGACTCAATCAGTATTTGTATTTACTATGGATTGTCTTCGTGCTTCTACTTCTACGGAGTCGATAACTCCATTTATCCACTCATTTCCCTTGAAGTGGAATCGGTGTTATTCGTCGGGAACCTGGACACTTCCATCTCATGCGTCTCTATTTTCTGGTCAAAGTCTAATTGATCATGGCGTTACACGGCCTGGTGATGAATTGTCGCGCTCTATTGCTACACTTCCTAGGATAGCACAAGAGTCGGGATACAAAACAGCCCTTTTTAGTGAGAATCCTTATTTTAGCTCTCAGACTGGGTTTGGAAACCACATCAATGACACTTATGATGATATCGACAAAAAACCTTTCCAGTCTGATTTCTCACCATTCAGTTTTGTAGACAAAGTTGGCTTAGACGAGGGTTTATCGCTGACAAAAGAAATTCTTTCCCGACCCAATCGTATAAGGAATCTTGTCAATACTGGCTATACAGCTTATCGAGAATTCTCATCGTATGAACCATCTTACCCCCACAATGGGAACCGTGTTATCTCCCGATTGATTTCCTATCTTTCATACCAAACGGAGCCAACGCTGATTGTGACCAATATCCTTGAACCGCACAACCCGTATCATGGAAAGCCTCCGAATACTGTGGAAAAACGCCCAGTCATGGAGTTGGAGGCGCTACAGTCTGGCGATGATAATCGAACCTACCTACTCACACGTGAACAGCCACCTGAAAAAGTCAGTTCCGTCTATGGGGATTGGGAAACTCTTCATAGAGCTCAAAAAGATGTCTATGAAGAATATGTTCGGGAGGCTGACAAGTTGTTGAAAAAGTTGAAGCACGAGCAGACAGAATGGTTTGAGGACGGCTTAGTTGTAATTGTTGGTGACCACGGCCAACTATTCGGTGCCGAAGGAATGGTTGGACATCAGACTTCGTTACACCCACTAGGCATCAATGTTCCTCTTGCAATTGACCCTCCGAAAGACTGGAGGTCTACTGAACGCGCTATCAACGATCCAGTATCAATTGCCGGGTTGGGGAGTGCGTTAACTGATGTAATGAGAGGAAAGATTGATACAACCTCAGGATTAACTGAAGCTATTTTCAAATACAGTCATGAAGAATATGAAAGCGTAATTTCATGTGCCGACGGCCCTGTCTGGCCTGTTACTTCTCTCCAAGAAGAAGACCGATATGATGAATCTCTCATTGACAAGTTGTCTGTTCGAAAGGTAGCTCGCATTGATAATGATTATGTTTACATCTACGAAAGTCGGTGGAATGAATCACAAATCAGCGTCAAATCATACCAATATTCTCAAAGTGACCGCAACCTGATTCGGGATCGGGAGGCCCCACCTGTTCCAAACAAGGTTGAAAATTGGCTTACTGAACCGCGCTCCCCCGTGAACGATAAGTCTATGGATAGAGATGCCCGATTGGAAGCTCTTGGATATATTTGATCGGCCGTGGTGAATCGCCAGACGTAGCTTGATTTCACGGTTTCAGAGACCGCCTGATGTTGTGAACCGCACACATCAAAACGAGCTCACGAAATTCACCGTACCAAGTTCGCGCACGCACGGCGTCGCCGAGCGTGCGCTTGATCGTCGAGAAGACGGTCTCACACATCGCTCGTTGACGGTATCGAGGCCCATCGATCCGCGCGTTATGCGCGTGATCGATGGGCCGGAACTCACGATGTTTGATCAGTGGTCTCACGCCCTCCTCGCGGAGTTTTTCGCGTAATTTCATCCAGTCGTACCCTTTGTCCGCAGCGAGGCTGGCGAGGTCGCCCGCGTTGCGGAGGGCGACCCGCCAGCCGAGCTGTGTGTCGTGACGTTTCTCGGTCGTACAGTGAACGTCCAGAATCGCGTGGCTTTCTGTGTCGACGAGCGCGGTTGTTTTGAGTGTCTGAACGCGGTAGTTCGTCCGGCGGCAGTAGTGCTTGCTCGCGTTTTCGCGGTCGAAAAACGTCGCGTCGATCGCGGCGTGGCCGCTCGGATCGTGCAGCTGCGCCGAGAGGCGCAGCAGCACTCGCCAGAGTGCTGTCTTGATCCTATCAAACCACTTCACTAGTGTCGAGTGGTGCGGAAGATCGGCCGGTTCAAGGCCGATATCCCCAAGAATATGTGGCATCTCGCTCAGCAAATCAAGTGCTTCTCTGTAGGATTTCTCCAAGTAAACCCGCAGACAGTGCAGCGACACCACCGCATACTCGGCGAAGCCGCCACCCCCTTCGGGGGCGGCGACTTCGCCTCGCCCACCAACAGCGTTTTTAGCTAACTGGACTGCTTTGTTCGTGAAGCGGGAAATCTTCGACATGGACATCGGCGGTTTTCCGCTTCATCTCCCTAGTTCTGACGGTCGAAGCCGACGCTATCCAGCGATTCACCAGTGCCATTTGATCAATATCGGTAGTAGGGTATTGAGTGAAATTCTCCCCTCTCTTCTGATTCCTGTCGTGCTTCCCAAGAGATATTACCTCGTCAAAAGAACGGCTATACATGAACCTCGAACTCGATGCCGAACTCGCGGGCCGCCTCGAACAGCGCGCAGAAGCGAACGGGTTCGACTCGACGAATGAGTACACTACGACGTTGCTTCGCACAGTTTTGGACGAACTCGACCGCGTCGAAGATGACGGCGACGTCGAGGAGCGACTTGAAGACCTCGGCTATCTCTAAGCGCTGAGTTTCCGCGCTACCTGACGAATCCGTCTGATCTCCTGCTCGCGTGATGTCACCGTTCGCTGTTCAACGGCGCGGTTCGCGGCGTTGCTGTCATCGGCAAATATTGACTGACGAACGCTACCGTCCATGTCGGCCGGAATCCCACAGTCGTGCAGATGGAGCAGCGTCGGTGCGAGGTCGAGAATCGAGAGATCATCGATTCTTCCCTGCCCGATGTCCGGTCCGGTGGCGGAGAACAGCCCATGGCGTTTGTTCTCGCCGCGCCATCCGTCCTCGTCGGGCACAGAGAACACCTCGTCCCGACCGATGCTGCCGGGGATGTGAACGCCCTTCGCCTGATCGATGACGATGTCCGGTGCTTCGTCGGTAAATTCGCCGGTGTAGACTTCCTCGCCCGGGACGACTTCATCGACAACTGCTCGCCCCGCCGGATCGGTGATCCCTTCGAGTTTCGTGGTTAGCTCCTCACGGAGTTGGTCGTACTGTGGGTCAGCAGGGTCGACGGTCAGATAGATCGGTCCCTGCCCGCTCGCAATCGCTACCGTCTGTTCCCAGTCGACGTTGTCGGTCTTGCTCTCGCGGTTGATTTCACCCTGTTCGTCCGGAATCAGGTCGATGACCTGCTGTGGTGTCACGCGCTCGGCCATATCCTTGACGCCGAGCCGCGTTGAGACTCGAATTAGTCGGTCCGTATTGATTCCAAGCCGGTGGAGACTCGTCGCAATGCCCGTATCAAGGCTGAGATAGCCCTCATCAGCTAACCACGAGTTGATATGGAAAACGGTCTGGATCTCATTCGAGCCGTGGTCGCTCATCAGCACGACATTGTGTTCGCCGCTGAGGAACTCGCCGAGGTGCTCGTCAACGAGCTGCCACGCTTCAAGCGTGTACTCATGATCCCAGAGGAAGTGATGCAGCGAGTTGATATAGAACGTCGTTACCTGCAAGAAGGAAATCTCATGTTCGTCAAGGAGATGTTTCGCGGCCCGATAGCGCATGTCGATCAAGTCGAGAATCTCCTCAGCAGCCTCGTCTACGTTATCATTCAATCGGGATCTTTTCGTCACACGGTAGTTGAACCGCTCGTTGAGTTCGTCCTCGACCGAAGGCGGGGAGGCGAAACCCGAATTCTCTCCGTCGGGCGCACCAGCGACGAGGAACGAATCGACCGATTTCGGTGGGTATGTCGTCGGGACACCGAGGACACCCACGGGCTCGTCCTCGGCGATTAGTTCCCAAAACTCGTCGTTAACGTGTTTTCGGTCGGCAGGGTAGTGGACACGCTCATTCTCAATGTCGATGTTCTCCCACCAGAAGATACCGATCTTGCCGGGATTCTTTCCAGTCGCGTAGGCCTTCCAATTGGGAGATGTCACTGGTGGCAACACCGACTCGAGGTCAGCAGTCACACCGGTCTCGGTTACGCGTTCAATGTTCGGCAGCTTTCCTGCCTCGATCCACGGTTCGATGAGTTCGAAATGAGCGCCGTCGATGCCGAAGACGACGGTCGGATTTTCAGACATACTAATCGACGGGTTCGGAAGGAGAATAAAACAACCGTGTCGTTTTCACTGTCACACGAACTACCCGAAAAAGGACTCATACTGTTCCTGCAACTCTGCCATCGAGAACAGTTTTGGATCATCAAGGGGCAGGTCCTCGAAACCACAGGCCAACTCTACGAACTCGGCATCTGTTGTGAACGTGTTCGTGGTAGTCGATATCATGTTACCGACATCTTGGACTATTACTGGCGTGTTGTACATGAGAGCCACGACGATCGCGCGACTCAACCCCTCAGTGAGTGATGGCTGGACGAGTACGTCGACGTGGTGGAAGTAGCTCGGTACCGATTCGGGAGACACTTGACCGACGACAGTAACGTGACCGGGTACCTGTGGCACACGTTCACCACCGCTGACGAACACGAACTGGAACTCGTCACGCCGGTCAAGGATTCGTGGAATTGTGGCATCGAATGTGTCGAACCCCTGCAAATACGATCG
>Ga0207715_100279_pt1 | contig 19417 bp, 19 predicted proteins | sample A23M3SouthBayCA_FD_187732 | JGI IMG/M metagenome (GOLD analysis project Ga0207715, IMG submission 187732) | Aerobic enrichment media from Eden Landing Ponds, California, USA - A23 M3 (SPAdes) | ecosystem: Environmental > Aquatic > Marine > Unclassified | place: USA: Emeryville, California... | reverse complement strand
CGTCCCCGTCAGCGCCGTCCCGCCCGCGTGGCCGCGTACCAGTAGCATATCCCCGACAGTAGGGCCTCGAACGGCAAAAGCGCGCCGGGCGTCTACGCCCGTCGCTACCGCTCCAGGTCGACGACCACGGGCAGGTGGTCGGAGGGGTACCAGCCGTCGCCGACCGCGTCGGCGGCGACGCCGTAGCCCGCGACCGCTACCCCGTCGACGAAGACGTGGTCGATCTGTCTGTCGGGCCGCAGCGCCTCGAAGTCCGTCCGCGTCGTGTCGGGGCCGTGTGCGGGATAGGGGCTCGCTTCCCGGGCGTCGACCAGCCGGAGCCCGCCTCGTCCACTCCGTTCGACTTCAGGGGCGTCGTCGCTGTCGTCGGCGAGTGCCCGGTACGGCTCGTCGCCGGCCACGCAGTTGAAATCGCCCCCGACGACGACCGGCTCGTCGCCCTCGCGGAGCGCCGCGACGCGCTCGCGCAGCACTCGCGCGCCCTCGACGCGGGCGCGAGCGCCCTCGTGGTCGAGGTGGGTGTTGCAGTACAGCAGCGTCCCGTCGCCGTCGCGCTCGCGCAGACGGACCCACGTCGCGATCCGCGGATAGGTGGCGTCCCAGCCGACGCTGCCGGGCTCGTCGGGCGTCGGCGACAGCCAGAACGTGCCTGCCTCGAGCCGGTCGAAGCGCTCCGTCCGGTAGCCGACGGGACAGAACTCCCCGTCGCCGGCCTCGGCCTCCCGCGAGGCGCCGACCCACTCGAAGCCGGGGACGGTCTCGCGCAGGTCCGCGTACTGGTGGGCGAGCGGTTCCTGCAGTCCGACGATGTCGGGCCGGTGAAAGCGGATCGTGCCAGCGACGGCGTCGCGCCGACCCGCCCAGTCGAACTCCCCGTCGCTCGCCGTGTCGCGGCGAACGTTGTACGTGAGCGCCCGAACCGCCTCGCCGTGCATACCCGTCCCTCGGGCGTGTGGGGTCTTGAGACTACCGAGCCCCGCCCTCCGTCGGACGGGGGTCCGCGCCCCGACGCCGGGCGGAGACGGCGGGGGAAACGCGTTTCACGTCGCAGTACGAGGTGGCGGGTATGTCCGATCTCGGGGATTTCACTGACTTCGATGGCGACGACGGCGACGACGTGTCGACCGACGGGACGACCGCGGGCGACGCTGCGACCGACCCGTCGACGGCCGACTCGACCGGCGTCGACGCGCTCGACGCGGACGACACCGACGACGACTTCGAGTCGATGGACGTGGCACCCGCCGGCGAGGACCACGGCATCGGCGTCATCTCTGCGACCGAGGGACTGCGTATCAGCGAGGACGGCGAGGAGACTGAACTGCGCGCGTACGTCACCGTGCAGAACCGCTCGGACGTGCGCATCGGGAAGTACCTGCTCGTCCCCTACCAGGACGAAGAACGCCTCTTTTGCCGGATCACGGCCCTGGAGTACGCCCAGGAGTTCCGCGCCGACGACGCCACCGAGATCCACGCCCGCCGCGCCATGCGCAGCGGCGACATCGACGAACAGGACTTCAAGTTCGTCGCCACGCTCGAACCCGTCGCGGTGCTGTACTCGGAGGGCGACGAACTCAAGCGGCGGATGACCGACCGCGTCCCGAAACCCGAGACCGTCGTGCGCGAGGCGACCGACAAATCGGAGATCAAGACCGGGCTGAAGATCCCCGCCGAGGGCGTCTTCCTCGGGCATCTCTCCGTGGGCGGCGAGAAGGTGAAGACCGCCGCCGACCCACCGCACATCGACTACCGGCTCAAAGACGACTACGAGGACGGCGACCCGCTCGTCTTCCGCCACACGCTCGTCGCCGGCGGGACGGGGTCGGGCAAGACCCACAGCGCCAAGAACGTCCTCCGGCAGTATCTGGCCGACGACCGGACCTACCCCGTCGAGGACGGCTCCCGCGACGTGTCGCCCGGACTCGTCATGTTCGACCCCCAGGACGAGTACGCCCAGATGCACGACGACAACCCCGACCTCGATAGCGACTTCGCCCGCCGCCTGGAGCGGGAGGGCATCGCCTACGGCGGCGTCGACGACACCATCGCGTTCGTCCCGAAGGTCCAGGGCGCCACCTACGCCACCGGCGACCACCGCGCCGAGCAGGTCGAATTTACGATCCCCTTCTCGATGGTCCAGGACAACCCCTGGCTCATCGCCGGCGCCAACCTCAACGGGAACCAGTACAACGCCCTCCAGTTGCTGCTCAACCGCTTCGCCCGCGAGTACGGCGACGGCACCTACCAGCAATTTAAAACGTTCCTCGACGACCCCGCGCTGCGGGAGGAACTCGACGAGACCGGCCGGGTCCACGAGGCCACCTTCAACGCGGTCAAACGGCGCGCGCTGGGCTTCGACGGCATCTTCGACCAGGATGCCCGCCCGATCACCGAGCGGGTCCACGAGTTCGTCCGCGCGGGCGGCATCTCCGTCGTCCCCACCTACCACATCAACAACTCCCGCACGACCGTCACCGTGGTCCTCGCGCTCGCGGCGCTCATCGTCGACCAGAAGCTCTCGAACGACCCCGACTACGAGCGCATCAAGCAGACGCCGCTCGTGCTCGGCCTCGACGAGGCCCACAACTTCCTCTCGGAGGTCGACAGCGTCCAGGGCGAGCAGATCATCGGGAAGTTCACCGAGGCCGCCAAACAGGGCCGCAAGGAACGGCTCGGTCTGTTCCTCATCACCCAGGACCCCCAGGACATCGCCGACCCCGTGTTCAAGCAGATCAACTCCACCGTCGTCCTCAACCTCGGCGACGACGACGCCATCTCCGCGGTGAACATCCCCGCCAATCTGGAGCAGAAGGTCCCCTACATGGAGAAGGGCCAGAAGGTCGTCTACTCGCCGGACAACTCCGAGCCGGTCGAGCTGATCGGCCTCTCGAAGTGTCTCACGAACCACGAGTGAGTTTCGGCTCTCCACGGTCCGACGAGTCTGCTATCCATACACCGACAAACCGACACGTTAACTACCGACGACACCCTCCGTCTCGGTTGACTTTATTATCAATGGCTGCTGACGACGACATCCGAGAACTCCTCGAAGAACTCTCGCATCACCCGGGACAACGCCTCGTCTGGCAGCGTGACAGTCTTCAGCGTGCTCTCCAGATCTATTTTCATCACACCGATCAACTGGAAGATCTACTGCTCGATTTCCGCTCAGACATCCGGTCCCACGGGAGAGACGCTATCACGGAGGACGAGAACGATCGATTCCTCGTCTGTCTTCACGACTATTTCTCCGCTTCGTATGGCGTTTTTGCGAAGGCACAAGACTTCCAGTCACGGTTCTACTGCGACTGCACCAACGAAAATTGCTCTCCGGATAGCTGTGACGAGTTCGAGCCGTACCTCTCGAAACTCCGGGAGAGCGGCCTCACGGAGATGGGCGCGTATATGAACTCGCTGCGAGTGGTCGTCCAGAAGATTAGAACTCCGAGTCTGATTACAGATACGAAATACAACTTCTTCAGTCTCGACGCGTCCGATGGCGTCGTGATAGACCGAGAACGCCTGCTCGACTGGGTCCGCGAGTCACGGGACAGGGCGGCCGCGATCGGATATCTGGAAGACAGGGACGAATCGTATCTACGTCTCTATTCGGAGGTCGTCGACTACCGGGCCGCAAACGAAGCGTTTTACCTGAATTGAGGTGCTAAGGCCCCTTCCTCAACGAGCGACCGAAGGGAGCGAGTAGGGAGGGGATACAGCACCGCATAGTTCTCAACCGTGTTCGGTAGCCGTCCCACAGGCCCACGTAATCGCAACAACTATACGCATTAGTGCGCACAATGCGCATGTCATGAGACGGAAGAATATCACCATCCGTGAAGACCAAGCCGAGTGGGTCGAAGAGAACCACCTCAATCTCTCGTCGTTCGTTCGCGGACAACTCGACGAACTCATCGAAGAACGCTCGTAGATGAACTACAACTACAGGTATCGGCTCCGACCGTCCGACGCTCTCGAAGAACAATTAGCGTGGACTGTCGATACCTGTAGACAGGTCTACAATCACTTCCTCCATCGTCTCAATCGCACCGACGACACCTCGGCATACTCCGAGCAGAAACTCCTGCCGAGTCTCAAGAAGTGGTGGACCGACCTGAAAAGCGTTCACTCGAAAGTCCTTCAAAAAGTCGTCCAGCGGCTCTACGACAACCTCTCGACGCTTCGCGGTCGCAAAGAGAACGGCTACCACGTCGGGACGCTCAACTGGAAGGCACCGGACGAGTACCGCAGTTTCACCTACAGCCAATCCGGCTTCAAGCTCAAGAACACGAGCGGTCGAACCCGACTGTGGCTCTCGAAACTCGGAGAAATCCCACTCACCTTCCACCGCGACCTGCCCGACAACGCCGACATTAAGACCGTCACCGTCAAGCAGGAACCCACCGGCAAGTGGTACGCCATCCTCGGTGTCGAAACCCCCGACGACCCGCCCGCGAAGCCGGAGAATCCCGAGAAGTGCGTCGGTATCGACGTAGGGATTTGCAAGTACGCTCACGACACGGACGGCACAGCCGTAGAATCGCTTGACCTGTCCACCGAACGCGAACGGTTGGAACGCGCCCAACGCGACCTCTCGCGGAAGGAACACGGTTCCGCGAATTGGGAAGAACAACGGAAAGCCGTGGCCGAACGTCACGCGGAGTTGAAGAACAAGCGGCGAGACTTCCTCCACAAGCTCTCGAACTACTACGCCCGAAAGTACGACCTCGTGGCGGTCGAAGACTTGGATGCGAAGGGGTTGGTCGAACTACCGGGCAACTCACGGAACCGCGCCGGAGCGGCGTGGGGGACGTTCCTGCGGATGCTCGAATACAAGTGCGAGCGGGAGGGAACGCACTTCGTCGCGGTCAACCCGAGAGGGACGACCAAGAAATGCGCGTCGTGTGGTGTCTCGACGGAGAAGCCGTTGTGGGTGCGCGAACATTCCTGTCCCTCGTGCGGATTCGAGGCGGATAGAGACGCGAACGCGGCGTGGAACATTCTTTCTCGCGGTATCACGAAGCGGGTAGGAGCGGGACGCTCCGAATTACCGCCTGTGGAGACTGCGCTCCCTGTGGATACATCAGTATCTGCAAAGCGCGTCGTTGAAGCAGGAAGCCCCACCCTCAAACGCAAGCCGTCAGGCGAGCGGTAGGGTGGGGTAGTTCACGACTCGTGTCGCCAAGCGAGCCCAGTACGAAGCCGTCGACCTCTCACTTATCCCCGGCAGCGTCCAAGTCCGCAGCGACAGTCGACGAGTCCGTCTGCACTCAAGGCGGGTTGCTCCCCGCATTCAGCGGTGCATACGAGTCGATGTGATAGGCTACACGCCAGAGTTTGAGGACGGCGCGAGTGACGAGCTCCTCGGACGACTGCTCGATACAGGAGTCTTCGACATCGGCAGGGTCTGAACTTGCATCGGGCGGTGGATGATAGTGTTCGAGCCCGGAGACGTGAACGTAGTCTCCCCCGTGCGGATGGCTTCCCCAACGGAGATTCACTTCCGCCGTATCCGTGTAATGGAATTTATATTCGTTCTGTGTCGTCCACCGGACATCGATCCGAGCCTCGTCGGCCTCACACAGCCCATCCTCGAGTGTGACTTCGAGGACTGACGGATGGAGATAGTCATCGAGTCGGGCTGTCGCAAGTGGCTCCATTGCTTCGACAATGTCGCGAATCGAGAGCAGCGCCGGGCGATCAGTAGCCCCGCGGAGAGTGTGGTCTTCGGCTTGTTCGGGCGAATCCCGCATTCTTAGGCGATGGCGCTCTCGTCAGTCGAACGTCGGTCGCCGTCGACAAATTGCTCCGCGTTCTCGATCGAGAGGGCAGCGTTCGCGAACGCGAGATTTCGACGAAGCGTCTTCCATTCACGGATCGTCTCGGGATCGATCTCGCTCCGTGGGGACCCAGAGTCAGCGAGTGTCCGATTCGTCTGATCGACGGACAGCTCCTCGGGTGAGTCGACACCGAACTCGGACTGGTATTCGTTAAGTTGCGCGCGCATTTCCTCGATGCGCGTGACGAGTTCGTCAGTCGAGACGTGATCGAGGATGTCCGTAGCCTGCTCGACGACAAGCGATGCAGGCGAGCGGTGATACAGTGTTCCGCCGTGTTCACCAGCCGTCGTCTCTACAAAGCCCTCGCCAGCGAGCGTGTTCAGATGCTTTCGAGCTGTTTTGGGGGCGGTCCGTGCATTGTCAGCGACTGTATCAGCTGAAACAGGGCTGTATGTATGTGAGATAACGTGTCGAATTCGCTCGTAAGGTGTCGTTTCTGCCTTCCACTCGGCTTCGACCACCTCGTTGATGTCCCCGAACTCTTCCGGCGGGCCTTGCTCATCCATATCTAAATGCAGAATGTGAAATAGTATAGTTCTTCGGGAACGCACTATATTACACTGAGGGTCTTGAGAGACAACACCCGGCTCGAAACGACCGGATCGCTCAAGCGAGTCTTTGCGGTGTGTGCGTTCTCTCGATCTTTGTCACCACACTCGGAAACACAGTTCCGAGAGAAGTTCTTAGTAAGAAGCTATACCTTGTCGAAAATTGTCAATCGAATTCAAAAACGAAATCCTCAGCGAGTTCGTCAGCAAATTGCCCACCAGTGAGCCATACGATCTGTTCGTCGTCGAACCCGTATTGCGGAATCAGTGATACATAATGCGAGCGCATACCCGCGTCTTCAGGCGCGGGTCGAGCGGACAATAGCGTACACTTCCACCGACGGCAGCACGGCTGGATTTCCCGTGGTGTAAGATACTTTTAAGTCTGTATCGATACATAGTGTGTAACACGGATGAAGACCACGCGGCACGCAACGTACAACCTCAATTACCACATAGTGTGGATACCGAAGTACCGTAAGTCGGTACTCGTCGGTGACGTTGCAACCCGTGTGCGAGACATCCTCCACGAGATCGCTGACGAGAAGAGTCTGGAGATTATCGACCTCACCGTCCAACCAGACCACGTTCACCTGTTCGTCGGTAGCCCCCCAAAACACGCGCCATCACTTCTCGCCAATTGGTTCAAGGGCATCAGCTCGCGGAAATACAACCACCGCTACGCCGACCACGACGGCGAGAAAATCAAGTGGGCACGCGGCTACTACGCAGGAACAGCAGGACACGTTTCGAGTGAGACGGTTGAAGAGTACATCCAGCGCCACGAGGCCGACGAACAGTGACCAAACTCACCGAGACGCTGGAACTCAAGCTCGTGGAACCGAACGCCCACAAACATCGCAAGCTCTGTGAGACGAAACGGGCGTACCAAGATGCTCTCGAAGCCGCGTTCAACGCCGACTGCACCACACAGTCGGCGGCCAACGACGTTGTGGTCAACTACGATCTGAGCGGATACGCGAAGAACGCACTCAAGAAGTACGTCCCGCAACTCTGTGGCGGAAGCTACGACGCGAAAGAACTTCACGACGACCACCCTGTTCGGTTCACGAACGAAGGCCCGAAACTCGACCACAAGCCACAGAACGCCATCGAGTGGTACGTCAAAATCCCGCACCACGACGACTACCACCTCTGGTTGCCCGCGACACCGAATCCAGAACAACGGAAGTGGCTGGAAGCGTTGCACGCGGGAGACGCGAAGATGGGAGAGTGTCGGCTGTTCGACCGTGACGGCGAGTGGTACTTCCACATCGTCACCACGCGAGACGTAGACGAGCGACAGGCTCCCAGTTCGGCGGAGACGCCGATTGGGGTAGACATCGGGGAAGCCGCTTTGCTAACGGTGTGTCACCGTGATGAGCGCGGCTCCCCGACTGCACCCACCCTCTGGAACGACGACGGCAAGACGGTTCGACAACTCCGTGAGACGTATTTCACGGCGACTCGACGCCTTCAGCAACGCGGAAGCGAACGTATCGCGGAGTCCTACGGCGACGTGTTGTGGCGACGCATCGACCACATTCTCCACACGGTCACGTCGGAGGTCGTCGCCTACGCCGACCGATTCGACAACCCCGTACTGGTGCTGGAAGACGTGACGCACATCCGTGAGAACATGGACTACGGCGCGTTCATGAACCGACGGCTTCACGGATGGGGGTTCGCCAAGATCCACGCGCAGATCCGCTACAAAGCGGCTGAAAAAGGAATTCACGTGGAGACGGTGAATCCTGCGTACACTTCGAAGACGTGCCACTGTTGCGGGGATCAGGGTTACCGCCCCGACCAAGCGACGTTCAAGTGTTCCAATTCGGAGTGTTGGGTTTCAGAGTACCAAGCAGACGTGAACGCCGCGCTCAATATCGCAGACCGCTACCGCAGCGGAGAGAGCCATTCAAGAGAATACACGAGTGGCGATGACTCGGCTGCGGAAGGGGGGCGTTTGACCGCCCCACAAGACAGCCAAGCCGATGCTGACACCCAGCAAGAGACGCTTGGAACGTATGCGTCTTGAAACCTGAGGGCCGTGCTCGGCCTGAAATCCCATGGTGGGATTCCCGCGTCTTTAGGCGCGGGAGGAGGTCAATCCGCTGCTTCGCCGAGCGGGATGTCGTTCGTGACGATCAAGATCCGATTGACCGTATCACCAAGGAGCATTTCGAGCGCGAGCCCCACGATCTCCGTATCCGCTTTCTCGATGATATCTTCTGACCGATCGCTGGCATTCGCAATGAAGCTTCGCCCCTGATCCATCACGGTTGAGACATCCGAGTTCGAATAGGACGGACTTTCTGAGACCTTCATCCAGCCCTCTTGCAGGGCCTCGTCGACAGCAGAATCGACGGCTGTGTACGTATCGAGAGATGGATCACTGGTCACCTCGGCATAGACTTGTGGCGAGATGCGGAAGACGACATCACGCTGGCGGGCTTCACGAGCAAGCGCCCGAAATCCTGAGCTCTCACGCCGACCGCAGCTGATGAGAACTGACGAATCGACAAACACTATCTCTCTGTCGCGTTCCATCCCAGTTCAGTCCTCAACGACAGGTCGGAGTGCGTCCAGAATAACTCCTGCTTCTAAGGCCGAAATGTCCTGCTCACGAGCCAGAATCTGATGCGTGATCGTCCCGTCCACGTATTCGCGTGTGTATTCGAGTGCGACAGCGAGTCCGTCCAGTCCGTAGCGATCGATGTACGTATCGATGTCGTCGTCTCGTGTTCGGCGGGCAATTGCCTCAACTAGCTCCGGTGTGATTTGCCGCTCAGCATCGCCTTCTACTAACTGGATAGCGACTTCGTGGGCTGTATACTCCGCCGGTCGTCCGTCATTAGATTGCTCGATAAAGCCGGCGACTACGAGCTCGTCGACGTATTCGTAAACTGTTCGCTGCGGGAGATCGAGCGTCGCGACGATATCCTGAACCGTTGTCGACGGATGATGACGAATATACGTATATATCCATGCTTTTCGGGCATTTCTGAGGAGTTCGAACACCTCGCCACCAGTGTCGAGCGGAGTATCCCAGTTCACTTCTTTCGTGGCCATCTCTAGTAGCGAATTGCACGCAATATGCAATAAGGGTTGCTGAGGGGGATTCCGATAGCCAACAAGATCAGTATTCTGCTACCGATGCCACCTGAAGGCTGCGCGCTCCAGTGCAAGCGCTCGAATAGAGCGTCTTATGTAACAATTAGTCGTTCTTCGGGGGCATCTATTACATAAGAACTGATAACGGATCGACGCACCGCAGGCAATTCTATCGGCGCCACCAGGGGTGGAGCGCTCTCGATCGGGTGCTCTGGAAGCCAGTATGCATCCACTCAACCAACTCGACTTTACGAGCCGTGTCGCCAAGCGAGCCCAGTACGAAGCCTTCGAATTCACACTCGTCTCCGAGGGCATTCAGGTTCGAAACGGCAGTCACGAACGGCCGAGCGAGCACGAATACTTCATCCGCGTCGACGACGGCGTCCCGGTTTCGTGCACCTGTCCGGCCGACGAACACTACGAGGGCGCGTGCAAACATCGTGTTGCGGTCGCGATCAGACGGCCACTCGTCGATGCGATCGCAGAACCGACTGGAAAGTCGGTCGCCCCAGACGGCGGTCGAATCGAACACACAGACGAGACGACCGACAACGATATTTCAGAAGAAACGTGCGAGGAGTGTTTCGACGACTTTCCCTGCTGGGAGTGTGTCCGCACCGGGAAGAAACCACTTCCGAAGTAGGTGATCACTATCTGTAGGCAGTTATCTGTACTTGGTATGTATCTACTATTACCCTGTATTAATTGAGTTATCGACTAATTTCAACCACATCTAGGAAGATATTTATTCCGATGGTAAGCGGATAGTACTACTGTCGTTCGCCCATCGTCGCTCCTCTGAGAGCATCGATGCGTGGAGTGACAACTATCGACCTATGCACGACGCTGACGACCTCGACGGTGCGGACGAACCGATGTATGGATTCACTCGCTCGCTGCGAACGACGGGCCCGACCGTGGGCCTGTTGATCGCGATACTGGGGGCGTTCGCGGTCGATCCCGCGAGCGCACAGACCACGGGCGAAGCCTTCTGCGAGACGGAGATGGCGACGACCATTCGGAATATGTTCAGTCTCATCCAGTTCGGCGGGCCGCTTATCGGGGGCGTTATCGCCCTCGGGACGACCATCGCCCTGACGGCGATCCGGACGGTCGACTCGAAAAAAGAGCTGAAGTCGATGCGCAATCAGGCGGTCATCTGGGGCGTCATCGTCGCCCCGCTCGGTACTGCAATCCTGCAGTTCCTCCTGACGAGCGTCGTCGCAGGTGGCTCCAGTTGCAGCTTCTGAGCCACTCACTCGGTAGCGCGCTCGCCATCGCACTCGCGCTGACCGCCGTGGGAACGACCGCGACCCAGGCGATGGCAGAGCCGAGCGTCGGTCCGGTGTTCGGGCACGGCCACACCAACGGGAGCATACACGGGTCGAGCGACCCCGCGCTCTGGTCGGGTGACGTGGATAGTTCGGACGCGGCGGCCCTGGAGGCACTGACCGGAAACGATACGACGGCCCGTGAAGCACTGGCGCTCCGGACTGACATCCCGTTCGACGCACCGCCACGGGGTGTCGAGCGATGGAATCGGGAAAACGTGGGTGCGTTCCCGAGTTTCCGCCGAGGGACATCAGTACACCCACCGAGTGCATCGCTGACTGATCGGCGATACGTCCGAGACGCGTATGCGGAAATTTTCACTGTCCAGCCCTCGACGCGAGCGAGACTCTCACCCGACGACCAGCCCCGATACGTCGCGCCGACCGGACGGCTGCTGGCAGTCTCCGATTACCGGATACACGTGCCCGAGGATTCGGAGACCGAGACCGAACGAACCTACTGGAACCTGACCGGTCACGACGTAACCGAGACGCGATTGCTGGTCGACGGCGAAGTGGAAGCCCGCAGCAGTGGGAGTCGACGGCCACAGTTCGAGTACGACCTCGGCGACAACATCGGGACAGAGCACACGCTGACGGTCGAAGTGAACATCTCCGTCACCGTCGGTCGGTTGCACGAACGGTGTGTCCCGACGCCACCGGACAACGAGTGTTCGTACTGGATCACGTCGTTCGAGAATCGAACGTCGGCGGTGACCGTCCGCGATTCGATTTCGGTGACTGAGTACTACCTGGACATCATGGGCTTGCACGCCCGCTATCCCGACGGCGACCTCGGGCTAGTCGTCATCAAGAGCGACCCGTGGCTGGGGTATTCACTCCCCAAGGCAGATGTTCGGGGCGTCTGGCGCTTTTATTCGGCGCGCAATCCCGAGTGGGACACGCTCGTCACGGAACGCGGGTCGGGGTCGTCGAGAAGTCACTCCCCAATTCATCCGCTGCAGGTGTTCGCCTACCCTATCGAAACCGGCCCGACCGTCTCACCCGCCGACAGAGTCGAGTTGCAGATGGTCACTGGCGGGCGACGCCAGCCGCCAGCACTCCCGAGAGCAGTCGAGTTGGACGTGCTCGAAGAACCCTATACGGAGAGCTTCAGCATCGGGACGCGGATAGACGCGCCAGACCGGAGCGTTTCGGATGTGACCGCGCACGGGCTCGTTCGGGGCGTCCGGACGAGCGCGGATCCACGGTTGTTCGAAGAAGTCGCGATCCATCGGAGCAATCTCTCGCTGTCGGTTCTGAACACGACGGAGACGACGGCGACCGTCCGCGTCTCACTTCGAGATGGGGAGACGGGCGAGCCAATCGAGACGGCCACACGAGAAGGCCGTATCGTGCTCGCCGGCGAGGACGTTCAGACGACGCGGGATGGAACGCTCACGACGACGATCCCGAGGCCGAGCGGAGCAGTCAGCGCGCGATACGAGCCAGGCGAGTGGTGGCTGTCCACGACGGCCTACGTCGGGGACTCCGATGCAGTATCCGTCGACGGGACGGCGCTGTCGGTCCTCGGCTCGCTGTATCGAGCTGGTGTCCCTGTCGGATTATTCCTGCTGGCCTTCTTCCTCATCGATCGGATCACCGGCATGGCCATCTGGCCACCGTGGAGGGGGCTATGAGGGGGAGGAAGGTCTCGCGACGGCAGTTTTTGAAGGCCGGGCTTGCAACAGGTGCAGTCGGGCTTGCGGGTTGTGCTGGGTCCGAAAACCATGGTGACCAGCCATCGGCGAATCCGGTGTTCAGAGACAGCTCGATCTCCGGGTCAGATCTGGTCGTTGATCTCCGAGATGACGTAGACGAAGTGAATCTCATCACACCTGCGGGAAGCGCTTTCAGTTCAGCGAGAGTAGCGACAGGAGCGACAAGGGTTCGGTTTTCGCTCTTTCAACACCGAGTCAGGAGTCACTACACACCGGGTGAGTACACACTGGTTGCGATTGCAGATGGTGAAGAACTTGCTTCGGTACCCATCGAATTGATCCCCACGCTTGAGATCACCGGTGTAGAGCCCTACAGAGACGGACGAGAAACAATATCCAACAGAGGAAATCTCCTCGTTACGGCCGAGAACACGGGAACCGGACCGACCTGGATCTATTTTCTTGGCTATGAAGATGCGCCGAACAGTTCGGCTTCGATCTTCCCGTCCACCGAATACGCGCAGACGACACCCCATCACAACTTCCGACTGCCCGAAACTGAGCAAGAGTTCATCATCGAGCCAGGGGAATCTCGAACGCTGTTAGGACGCCAACCACCGCTCAATCCGAGACGAGGCCACTGTGACGGACGAACCGTGGATCTATCCGCTGTCGTTCTAACCGGCGTCGGAGAAGATGTCCGACAACCACTCAGAGCCACACTCGGGACTGAACAGTCGGCAGTGAACTCTTCGGGGATCTGTAGTGAGATCGCAGTTGAACTTCTCAGTGAGAAGGACTCTACCGATGAGTAGGACGAGGAGAGTCGGATCGATCATCGCGACCGCGGCCGGTGTCCAGTTTCTCATCGGTTCTGCTCGTGCGCAGACAAGCGACGGTAGCGGAGGTGGTGCTCTCGGTGATGTGATCGTGTGGGCGATCACGGAAGCTCTCAAAATCCTCTTTAGCCCACTTGAAGGAATCATCCAAAATCACGCAAACGATGTTCTCACAGTTATTGTCGGCACACCTCACCCGAACTCGGTGTTTTCAGAGCCCACAAACGGTTCTTGGCCGGGCATCTACACCTACTTCTGGGACACGATTGTCCCTCTCACTCTCTTGTTGTGGGCGTTGGCAGTCGGGATCGTCATCTTTCTAGAATCGACGAGCTATCTCTTCAGCAGCTACCACCGGACGAAACTCAAGCGACGAGCATTCGCCGGGTTACTCGGAATTCTAGCATGGTGGTGGATGGATGCACTTGCGCGTCAGTTGATCCACGAACTCACACTCTTTCTCGCTCCCAATCTCTCCGACATCACACTCTTCGAGACACTCTCGTTTGGAGCGGTCGGGAGTATCACGGCTATCGCGTCACTGTCGGTCGACCTCTTCCTTCTCGGGCTCGTACTTCTCATATACTTCGTCCGCGAAGTAGTCCTCTATCTGTTCACGTTGTTGGTCCCGATCTTGATCGCCTTCTGGATACCCGGAGTAGGGCCATTTCGCCTCGTATCTGAATTCACGAAACGGCTCGCTGGGTTCTACGTCCCCTTCCTGTTCATGACGGTCCCTGTCGCGTTGCTGTTCCGTCTCGGCGAAATTCTGGGGAACAGTTTCGGATTCTCTGTGGAAGGTCTCGGTGCCTGGCTCGTTGCTCTGATTATCCCCATCGTCGCAGTCGTCTCCCCGTTCGTTCTGTTCTGGCAAGCGGGGTCGATCTTCTTCATGGCCCAGAGCGCCTCTCATCACAGTTCGAGACGACGCGCTCACGGTCGAATCACCGGGGCCCAAGAGAGAGGCCAGACGGCCACTCACGGCGGTCGGAACTTCGTCCGCGGTGTCCGCGGGCAACAGGCCGTGAACGCTGACGGGCAAGCGGTATTCAACTCCGGCAATTCACGGGCCCACGCCGCAGGCTCCCGGCTCAACACCACCGGATCGCGACTTCGCGGCACGCTCGCCCGTGAACACACCACCGAAGCCGAGAGCAACGCTAGCCCGTCCGGACGCGAGTCGAGTCGGTCGTCCTCGGACACCTCGACCGAGAGTCGCAACCAGCGGTTCGAGACACTCCGTGACCGGGCCGATTCGAGAGACGAACGAAGACGCGAGAAACGCGATAGCGGAGCCGTCGACGACGATCCGCGGTATATACAATAATGCACGAACGAGACCCGGCGAAGCGGATTCCGAAGTCCCTCGGTACAGACGCGAAACTATTCGGGAGCTACACCATGACCGATATCGGCGTCGCGCTCTTCCCAGGCGTGCTCGTCGTCCTGTGCTTTCAGGTGCTCTTGCCGGCCTCGACGACGGTCGGTGGGTATCGGCTGGAGACGCTGACGCTGCCCGTCGCCGGCGTGATGATCCTCGTCGGTGCGGTCTTCGTCTATCTCACGCCGGCGTACACGACGAGCGCCGACTGGGTCGCTGCGATGGTCACGTTCCACCAGCGCTCGGACGAACTCGGCCACGAGGAGGCGAAACAGCACACGCAGATCGAGCGGGTGCACCCGAATCGCGGTGCGATAGAGCGAACAGACGGCGCATTCCTCGGGCTCGTCCAGGTGGTGCCGCCGACGATGGCGCTCGCGACGAGCGAAGCGTGGGCCCAAAAGACCGAAGCCTTCCAGAACTTCCTGAACACGACCGTCGAGTTCCCCATCCAGATCTACTCGACGACGCGGGCGTTTCCCGCCGAGGAGTATCTCGCGCAGTACGAAGCCCGCCTCGACGACGCCGACGTGGAATCGAATCCGCAGCTGGAAGCGCTCATCGAGCACTACGTCGAGTGGTACGAGGAGGAGCTCGCCGAGCGGCAGATGACGATCCGTGACCACTACGTCGTGGTCCCGGTGACGCCCGCAGAGGTGCAGTTCGAGCGGGAGAGTATCGTGCAGAATCTCGCTGGACTGCCGGTCCTCGGTGTGTTCGTCCGAGCGTACTTCGCACCGGAGGTCGAGGAGAAACGGGATGCACTGTTCGAAGAACTCGACGACCGGCTTCGCCGTATTCGAACGGGACTCCGAGAGATCGACGGCTGTAACGCCCATCGCGTCGATACCGCAGAGGCAGCCCGGGTGATCGGCGAGTTCTGGGCCGGCGAGTCACAGGAGTACGGTGAGATGGAGCAGGTGCTGCGAAGGCGGGCTGTCGTTGGGGAGGTGCGGCAGTGATCGAGACGCTGCGGTCGCTGTTCTCGGGTGGGGACGTCCAGGGAGGTGATGATGACAGTGGCGGCGAGAACAAAGACGGCGTTACCGTCGACTACGAGCCTGCACCTGAACCACTGCCCGACATCGGTGAATCGCATCAGACTGTCGTCGGCCCGGATAGTATCGAGCGGTCGCCTGACGCCGTTCGAACGGGCGAGACGTGGGCACGCACTCACTGGGTCGGCGATTACCCTGACGCACCCGTCGACGGCCTTTTCGAAGCACTCTACGCGACCGCCGAGACCCGCGCGACGGACATCAGCCTGCACATCCGACCGCGGGAGACCAGCGCCACGCTCGATACGATCGAGAACACGATCGAAGACCTGGAGGCTGACGTGGAATACCTCTCGGAGAAGCGTCGGGCCGGTGCTCGTGGAGTTCGGAAGGATCTGGAGGACTACCAGGCCCTGTACGATACCCTCCGGAACACGTCGATGCAGGCGTTCGATACGTCGATGTATCTGACAACGCATGGCGGGTCTCGTGATGACGTTACCGGCGATGGCGTATCGAGTATCGCGCGGCAATCGCCGGCGAATCTCACACCTGTAGTACCTCGATGGTCGCAACTGGACTCGCTGATCTCGGGGAGTCCTGTGGGTGTGGACAAGTTGAACGAGTCGATGGATACGACGACGCCGATGCTCGGTGGCGCGCTCGGTGCGATGTTTCCCTTTGTGGCTGGTGCGTTCGCCGAGCCCGGGATCGAGTACGGCACCTACGCGCTGAACGAGAGTCCGCTCATTCTCGACCGGTTCAACCGCGAGACGGGCTACTGTACGATGGTCATCGGGCAGCTTGGGGCCGGGAAGTCGTTCTCGACGAAACTCCAGTTGCTCCGGCGAGCGATGTACGACCCGGACACGATCATCATCATGCTCGATCCCTTGGAGGGGTTCGCTGGCGTGAACGAGGCGCTCGGTGGCGAGCGCATCACGGTCGGGGGGACGCGTGGGTTCAATCCGCTCGAACTGAAACCGACACCGCTGGATGTCCTCGCAAACGCGCCGGACGTTGACCCGTGGTCCGAGCAGATCGCGTGGGTACTGACGTTCTTCGAGACGTTCTTCACCCACGTCGCGACGAACCCGCTCGCCGGACGGAAGCAAACGCTTCGCCGGGCGGTTCAGGAGGCCTACGAGAGACAGGGGATCACGCGAGCGCCGTCGACGCACGACCGCGAATCACCGACGATCCGCGACGTGATTGCCGTCCTCGAAGACATGCTCGCCGACCCGACCGAGTTCGGGTACGCGACTGCGGGCGAGCAGGAGAACGTGCAGGGAGATGCACAATCACTGTTGACAGACCTTCGGCCGTCCTTTCGGGAAGGTGGTGATCTGGCGAATCTCGCAGCGCCGACCGAGTTCGACCTGGACTCGTCGGTGCTGTATCTCGACTTGCATCAGGAGGAAGGGGCGACCGGGCGGTCAGAAACGAGCCTGATGATGCAGGTGCTGTTCAACGCGGTGTACGAGCGGGCGAAGGGGACGGACAAGCGCATCGTCTTCGCGATCGACGAGGCGCATTATCTGATGAACAACGCAACCTCTCTGGAGTTTCTAGAGACGGCGGTTCGTCACAGCAGGCACTACGATCTCTCGTTGCACTTCATTACGCAGACGGGTGGTGAGTTTTCGCTGACACCGGAAGCACGCACGATCGCGAGCCTCTGCTCGATGACGCTCATTCACCGGGTGCAGGAGGAAGCCGAGAAACTAGCAGGGTGGTTCGGGTTAAGTGAGCGCGAGGTGAACTGGATACGCACTGCAAAGGCCGGTAACGACGAAGACGGATTCTCCGAGGCATTGCTTGGGATCGAAGAAGAGGGGTGGTTTCCGCTTCGAGTTCGGGCGAGTGAGTTCGAGATCGAGAGTCTTGATCAGTGAATGTGAAATTACTGAATGATTCTATCATAGACGCCGATTATGATAGTATAGACTACCGTTGTTTGGACTACGATAGTTTGGACTACGCTAATAGCGGTATTTATATGTCGGGCAGTCGAACGAGGGGTATGCCCACCTTCGTCAATCGGGAGAAAGAACTCGATAGACTGCATCGACTCTATGAGACAGCTGATGCTGAGTTGAGTGTCGTATACGGACGGCGGCGGATGGGGAAAACAGCACTCGTCGTGAAATCTATTGAGGGTCGTGACGACGCCGTTTACCACCAAGCCGCTCATGGGACTTCGGAACAACAATTAGACTCGTTCATCAGGGACGCTGAAACCGTGTATCCCGGTGTGTCCCGGATTCGGAAAGATTGGGAGAACGTGCTCGCATACCTTGCTGAGCAGGATGCGATCGTCGTTCTTGACGAGTTCCCGTATCTCGTTGCCGAAAGCGAAGCGCTTCCCTCGCTGATCCAGCGCATCTGGGACCACGAAGTCGAAGACACGTCAGCGACGTTTGTGCTCACTGGCTCTGCGATCGGGATGATCCACGAAATCGCACTTGACGGGAGCTCCCCACTCTACGGCCGTGTCTCAAAGCGACCGAATGGGAAGCTCAACATCGGACCACTCCCGTTCGACGCAGCGATGACTTTCTTCCCGAACTATGACGCCGATGAACAAGTGATGGCGTACGGGGTATTCGGGGGAACACCGGAGTATCTTCGTGCTGTTGAGGACACGGAGTCGCTCAAAGAGAACATCACGAAGACGTTGTTACTTCGAGATGGGGGGCTCCATGAGGAACCGGAGAACGTCCTCTACCGGGAACTGGACGAAGTGGACAAGTACTTCGCTGTGCTGAAAGCGATGGCCGAAGGGAACCGCCAGCGAAACGAAATCGTGCAGGCCGCCGGCATTCACGCAAATAGCGCGAGTTACTACTTCTCCCGACTCAGAGAACTCCAGATAATCGAACAGGACTACCCTGTCACGGTCACCCCCTCCCGAAGTCGCAACAGTCGATATCGAATCCTCGACCCATTGTTCGCGTTCTGGTTCCGGTTCGTCCACGGGCGATCATCGCGCTACGAGGTATTCGGGCCGGATGCCTACGATGAGCTCGTTGAACCGCACCTCGCAACGTTCGTGAGCGGGACGTTCGAACAGTTGTGCCGGCGAGCGGTTCTCTACGAGTACGGAGATGAGTACACGTTTACTGAAGAGCCTGATACGTGGTGGGACACGGATGGGCGCGAAATCGATATTGTCGCACCGACGAACGGTGACACGCTACTGGTCGGCGAAGCGAAGTTCCGGCAGCAACCGATGGGGTACGATATCTTCGCGCAACTCGAACGGGAAGCCCCAGAGATCGACTGGACGCCAAAGAGCGGAAACCCAAACTACGAGTACGCACTATTCAGTCGAAGCGGGTTTGCTACCTCACTGAAAGAAGCGACCGAAGAACGAGACAATCTCCGTCTGTTCACTGCCGAGGATGTCGTTGAAGCGCTCTCGGCGTAAGCGGCTTCGTACGAACACGTATCACGCGGGCACTCTTGAAACCACGACCGCAAATCACGGCAATCCACGATGTCAGCTACCCACCGCTTCAGCGGTGGGTAGCTGACACCCGGCCCCTGGAGTCGTAACGTATTTTACCACCACCCGATTAACCGGTAATGCCCACTGAGCGTGTCCGGGTTGGGGTAGTGGACTATCCTTCAGCCTTGTGGAGGCTGAGACGCGGGTTCAATTCTCGCACCTGGACCTCCTTGGCGCGAACAAATCGTGAGCGA
>Ga0207715_100270_pt1 | contig 20924 bp, 20 predicted proteins | sample A23M3SouthBayCA_FD_187732 | JGI IMG/M metagenome (GOLD analysis project Ga0207715, IMG submission 187732) | Aerobic enrichment media from Eden Landing Ponds, California, USA - A23 M3 (SPAdes) | ecosystem: Environmental > Aquatic > Marine > Unclassified | place: USA: Emeryville, California... | reverse complement strand
GGCTTCGAACCGGACGGGGAGGGCGGCCGCCGGGCGTTCGCCGGCCACGCGCGGTTCGACGACGGCGACCGTGTGGAGACCGAGATTCCCCCCGGCGGCACGCACACGCACTCGAACTCGCCGGCGGTGCTCGTGACCGACGGGTCGACGGACATCCCCTGCAACCTGCTCTACCGCTGGGACGAGACGGCCGGGGCCTACGACGGGCCGCGCGCCCTCGCCTCCCACGACTGGGGGCCCGGTAGCCCGCACCCCCACTCGCGTCTCCTGCCCGGCGACGACCGGGTAGTCTTCGACGCGACCGGCCCGGACGGGTCGAGCGCGCCGTTCGTCGCCCGGATTCCCGGCTGGGACGACCTGCCGCCACTCGAGACAGTCGAGTTTTAGGTATCAGGCCCCAACGGGCGTCCATGCGCGCGCCGGCCCCGGCCGACCTGGCGGTCGTCATCGTCGACGGCTACGTCGACGAGCCGGCGCACTTCGGCGTCCCCCCGTACGTCTCGACCTACCCGCGGTACGTCGCCGGCGCGCTCGTGGACGCCGGCGTCCCGCGGGGCCAGATAACCTACCACACCATCGACGGCCTGCGGGAGGACCGCTCGCTGCGGGCCGACGTCGCCGACGCCGACCTGTTCGTCTACGTCGGCGGGATGACGGTGCCCGGCAAGTACGTCGGCGGCACGCCCGCCGAACCCGACGAGGTCCGCGAACTCGCCTGGACCGCCGACGGGGCGAGTCTGCTGGGCGGCCCGGTCCGCTTCGGCGTCGGCGAGGAGAACGCCGGCGCGACCGACACGGAGCGCACGGACCTCGACTACGACTTCGTCGCGAAGGGCGACGTCGAGGCCGCCGCGTTCGACCTCGTGACGAACAGCCTCGAGGGCTTCGGCGACCGGATGCGGAATGTCGACGAGGTGACGCGCTGGGCCCGCGAGGGCGCGTTCGTCGTCGAGCAGCACCCCGACCACCCCGACTATCTCATCGCCGAACTCGAGACCTCGCGGGGCTGTCCCTACCGCTGCTCGTTCTGCACCGAACCGCTGTACGGCGACCCGGACTTCCGCCCGCCCCCCTCGGTCGTCGGCGAGGTCGACGCACTCGCCGACCACGGCGTCTCGCACTTCCGCCTCGGCCGCCAGGCCGACCTGCTCGCCTACGGCGGCGACGGCGAGCGCCCGAACCCCGACGCGCTCCGCTCGCTGTACGGCGGCATCCGCGAGGTGGTGCCCGCGTTGGAGACGCTCCACCTCGACAACGTGAACCCGGTGACCATCGTCGAGTATCCGGACCTCGCCCGCGAGGGACTCGAGGTCATCGCCGAGCACAACACCGCCGGCGACACCGCCGCGTTCGGCCTCGAGTCAGCGGACCCGGTCGTCCAGGAGCAGAACAACCTGCTCGTCACCGCCGACGAGTGCTTCGAGGCGGTCCGCGTCGTCAACGAGGTGGCTGGCTGGCGGCCCTCGGCGAACCGCCTGCCCAAACTCCTGCCCGGCATCAACCTCGTCCACGGCCTCGACGGCGAGCGACCGGAGACCTACGAGCAGAACCTGGACTTCCTCCGGCGCCTGCTGGAGTCCGGGCTCGCGGTGCGGCGCATCAACGTCCGGCAGGTGATGGCCTTCGCCGGCACCGAGATGGCCGAGACGGGCGCAGACGTGGCGAAGGCCCACCGCGAGCAGTTCCAGGCGTACAAGCGCGAGATACGGGAGACGGTCGACAACCCGATGCTCCAGCGCGTCGCGCCGCCGGGGACGGTCCTGCCGGATGTCCACCTCGAGTACCACCAGGACGGCCGGACCTTCGGGCGGCAACTGGGCACCTACCCGCTCCTCGTCGGCATCCCCGGCGAGCGGCCGCTGGGGTCGGTCCTCGACGTGGCCGTCGTGGACCACGGCTACCGGTCGGTCACGGGCGTGCCGTACCCGCTCGACGTGAACAGCGCGTCGATGGACGAGTTGACCGCCATCCCCGGAGTGGGCCGGAGTCGGGCGGGCGACATCGTCGTCGGGCGGCCGTACGAGTCGGTCGCGGACGTGGCAGCGGCGGCGGACGTGGACCTCGCGGCGTTCGCGACGGCGACGCCGCCGGCGGTCGGCGACTGACTCAGTCCTCGGTCCGCTCGGCGGCGGTCCGGAACGCGGCCTCCTCCAGTTCCGCGCTCCGGCGGCCCTCAGCGGCGGCCAGCGCCTCGGGGTCGGGGTTCACGTCGTCGTCGATGCGCGCGAAGGAGCCGTGGACCTTGGCGTGACACCAGCGACAGAGCACGACCGTTATCTCGTGGTCGTGCCCGGCGTCGAAGTCGTCGCTGTCGTAGGAAAGGTGGTGCTCCTCGAGCAACGGCCGCGCGTCGGAGTGCGCGTCCCTGCGCTCCGCGAGGCCACACCGCGCGCAGTCGTCGGCGGTCGTGCGACGCCGGAAGTGCGGGCAGTCCGGCCAGTCCCACTTGCCGTCGGGGTCCGCGGCGGGGCAGCGCAGACCGTCGCGGCGGCGCTCGCCGGCGAACTCGGGGTCGGCGTCGGCCCGTTCGACCGCGAACCGGCAGCGGCCGTCGTCGGTGAGGTGGTCACAGCGGTCGACGTGGGCGTAGGGGTCCTCGACGCCGACCGGCGTCCCGCGGGGCGTCTCGCTCACGGCGGGTCACAGGTCCGCGGGGGTCGAAACGCTTGCGGCGACAGGACTTTGCCCGGCGGGGGCGACCCGTCACCGTGCGACTCGTCCACGACCCCGCGGACGGCGAGCCACGGACCCTCGCGAGCGACGTCGAACTCGCGGACTCCTTCCTCTCGCGGGCCCGCGGGCTGATGTTCCGGCGCTCGTTCCCGGAGGCGATGGCGTTCCGCTTCGAGGGCGTCGGGCGGCGCTCGCTGCACATGGCGTTCGTCACGGAGCCACTCGACGCGGTGTGGGCCGTCGACGGCGAGGTGGTCCAGGTCGAGCGACTCGCGCCGTGGACCGGCACCGGCTGGGGGCGGGCCGACCTCGTCGTCGAACTGCCGGCGGGTGGCGCGGACGGCGTGGCGGTCGGCGACGGCCTCCACCTCGCCGGCACCGACAGTCTTTAGACGACCCGCGGCGACGTGCTCACGTGGTGGCTATGACCGGTGAGCACTTTATTCGCCCCTGAAGGGGCATCATACAACGACGTCACGTTTCTCGACACGACGTTACGCGACGGCGAACAGGCTCCCGGTGTCTCGCTGACCCCCGAGGAGAAAGCGGACATCGCCAGACACCTCGACGACGCGGGCGTCGACTACATCGAGGCCGGCAGCGCGTGCACCAGTGCCGACGAGCGCACGGCCATCAGTCACGTCACCGACCTCGAACTGGACGCGACGGTCACGAGTTTCGCGCGCGGCGTGCAGGACGACATCGACAAGGCGCTCTCCGTGGACGTGGACGGCGTGAACCTCGTCGTGCCGGCCAGCGACCGGCACATCGAGGGGAAGGTCGGCTCCGACCGCGACGCCGTGGTCGAGCGCACCCGCGAACTCGTCGCCTACGCGAAAGACCAGGGCCTCTGGGTCGAGGTCATCGGCGAGGACGGCTCGCGCGCCGACCTCGACTACCTCGAGCGCCTGATGGCCGGCGCGCTCGACGCCGGCGCAGACCGCGTCTGCTACGCGGACACCGTCGGCCACGCCAGCCCCGAGAACGCGTACGAGCGCGTCTCGATGCTGGCCGAGCTGGGCCCGACGAGCGCGCACACCCACGACGACCTGGGACTCGGCGTGACGAACGCCCTCGCGGCGCTCGCGGCGGGCGCGGACCTCGTGCACGCGACGGTGAACGGCATCGGCGAGCGCGCGGGCAACGTCGCCCTCGAGGAACTCGCCGTCGCCCTCTGGCACTGCTACGACGCCGAGGTCCTCGAACTGACCGAGCTGTACGGTCTCGCCGAGCGCGTCGCCGACGCGACGGGCATCCCGCTCCCGCCGAACAAGGCCGTCGTCGGCGAGAACAGCTTCACGCACGAGAGCGGCATCCACACTGACGGCACGCTCAAGGACGAGGCGATGTACGAGCCGTACCCGCCCGAGGCGGTCGGGCGCGAGCGCCGCCTCGTCCTCGGCAAGCACGCGGGCCGCGCGGGCGTCCGCGCCGCGCTCGCCGAGCACGGGGTCGAACTGGACGACGAGGGGCTCGCCGACGTGGTCGAGCGCGTGAAGTCCATCGGCGCACGCGGCAAGCGGGTGACCGACGCCGACCTGCTCGCCATCGCGGAGGAGGTCTCGGGCGAGGCGCGGGACCGCCGCGTCGAACTCGTCGACCTGACCTGCCTCAGCGGCGGCGCGACGCCGACGGCCAGCGTCCGCCTGACTGTCGACGGCGACGAACGGGTCGCCAGTGGCACCGGCTCCGGGCCGGTCGACGCCGCGCTCAACGCGGTCCGCGCGGCGCTCGACCAGCAGACGTTCCACCTCGACGGCTACCACGTCGACGCCGTCACCGGCGGCACCGACGCCGTCGTCACCGTCGAGGTCACCCTCACCCGCGGCGACCAGTCGGTGACGGTGGCCGCCAGCGACGCCGACATCACCCGCGCGAGCGTCGTGGCGATGGTGAACGCGCTCGACCGCCTGCTCCCGCCCGCCGCCGAGGCGCACGCGGACGACTGAGCGGACCCACCCTTTTTGCCGCGGCCCGTCGAGACCCGGCCGTGAGGGGCTACGTCGTCGCCGTGAAGCCCTCGGCGCGTCGGGCGAACGCGGGGGTGGGGCGCTTCGTCGCCCGTGCGGGGTCGAGCCGTCGCCTCGCCTCTCGCGCCGCGGCGGACGCGTGGGCGGCGTCGCTGTCCGAGCGCGGCGGCGCGCACGTCTGGGTCCGCGACGCGAACCCCGGCGACGACGCGGCGGACGGCTACCTCGTGCGGCGGCGCGGGGCGTGGCGGGACCGGGAGGGCGCGCTCCCGGCGGGCGGGCAGGCGGCGGGCACCCTCGACGACTTCGTGCCCGTCGAGGGGGGCGAGACGGTGGACGTCGCGCCAGATACGGCGTCCGGCACCGAGTGAGCCGCGGGAGAGGGCAACACAGAAATCACCCCCGGCCCATCCCAGCACGTGGCAGACGCCTCTCTCGCCGACCTCCTCGCCCGCAACGAGCGACACGTCTCGTCGCTCGCCGCCGGTCACTTCGACGCCGTGCAGGACGGGCAGGCCCCAGCAGTCGTCTCGGTCTGCTGTGCGGACTCCCGGGTGCCCCAGGGCGGGATGTTCGACGCGCGGGAGGCGGGGTGGCTGTTCACGCCGAGCACCATCGGCAACCAGGTCTGGGACGAGCGCGACGGCGAGCGCGTCGTGGACGGGAGCGTGGCCTACCCGCTTTCCTTCACGGGCACGGAGACCGCCGTCGTCGTCGGGCACACCGGCTGTGGCGCTGTCACGGCGGCGCTCCAGGCCGCGCGCGGCGAGGGCGGCGAGGCGCCGCCGGGCGTCGAGAAGTGGGTCGAGGCGCTGGTGCCCGTCGTCGAGGACGGCCTGGCCGACGAGCGGGTGCGCGAGGACCGCGACGCGTCGCTGGTGGACCAGCTGGTCGAGTACAACGTCGACCGGCAGGTCGCCTTCCTCCGCGAGAGCGACGTCGCCGGCGACGCGGTGTCGGTGTACGGTCTCGTGTACGACTTCCAGGACGTGTACGGCGACGTGCGGGGCCGGACGGTGCTCGTCAACGCCGACGGCGAGACGTCGGTCGCGGCGCTCCGGGCGGACGTCCCGGCGGCCTACGAGGACTGGGTGGCTCGGCTGCTGTGACCACCGGTTGTTCGGAGGGCGTCGGTCGCGGTCCCGGCCGAGGCAACCTCAGTCGTCCGCGGTGGCGGGGGTCTCCAGCGCCGGACGGCGGGTCGCCGCCTCGCGGGCCGGCTCCCACGCCAACTCGCCCGCGTAGCGGAACGCCCGGTGGTCCTGCGTCGGGTCGACGACCGTCAGCGAGAGCCACTCGTTGTCGAGCAGCTGGGTCACGTCGTCGGCGTCGGCCAGGACCTCGGTGACGCGTTCGACCGGCGCGTGGACGACCGTCGAGAGGCGGAGCGGCTGGTGATACGGCGTGTCGGCGTCGGCGTAGAGCGACTGCCGGGGGAGCCCCGCCATCAGGTCGCCGCCGTTGCCCTGCTGGACGCCGACGTTGCCGACGGGGTTCTGTGTCACCTTCGACCCGGCCCCGTAGACGGTGTTGTCGACCGTCGAGAAGTAGTACTGGGCGTTTATCCACTGCCCGACGACGACCGGACCCGCGAGGATGGGCTCGAGGGCCTCGCTCTCGGGGTCCGTCGCCCAGTCGTAGTCGTGGAGGAAGGCGCGGCCGTCGAGGTCCAGGTCTCTCGTCAGCGCGCGCGGGCCGACGACGAAGCCGGCGTTGCCGGCCAGCCCCCACTCGGGGCGCACTTCGGCCCAGTCGGCCGCACGCTCGGCCGGGGCGTCGGCACCCGCCGCGTCGCCGAGGGCGTCGGCGCGCTCGGCCGCCGCGCGGTCGCTCGCGAGGCCGAGGTCCTCGCGGAGTCCCGCGAGGTCGTCGGCGTGGCTCTCGGGGACCGCGTCGTCAAAGAGGGTTACCTCGTCGGTCGTCGTTGTGTGCTCGGCCGCGAGGAAGACCGTGTCCGCGGGGACGTCGTGGCCGCGCTCGCGGAGGTCCTCGCGGACGGCCTCGTCGTTGCAGATGGCCGCGAGCACCCGGGCGTTCGGGCCGCCGGGGTTGCCGGCGCAGGCCCCGCAGTGCAGGCTCGACTCGTAGGGGTTGTTGGCCGTCTCGCTCGCGTGGCCGACGAACACCGCGAGGCGGCCGAACTCCTCCCAGCCCAGCAGGTCGAAGGCCGTCGCGGCGTACTCGACTTGCTCCTCGCGGGTCAGGCCGACGGGGAGGCCGCCGGCGTGGGTGTGCTGGTGCTGGACGAGTTGCTCGCAGAACTCGTGGCCGTCCGGCACCGCGTCGTCGGCGCTCCCGAGGAGGTCGGCGACGCGACCGGGGACGAGCGTGCGGGCCGCCAGGGCCAGGCCGTAGCCGCTCCCGGTACCTTCGACGAAACTGAACGCGGTCGCGGGGTTCGAGCGGAGCGTCTCCACCGCGCGCCCCGCGGCCTCGCGGAGGCGCTTCCAGCGGTCGTGTGTGGCCTGTGTGTCCCTGTCGGCCGGGACCTCGGTGACGCGGTGCTCGGGGTCGACGACGGGCGGGCAGGCCGCGGCCGCCACCTCGTCGTCGTAGCCCTCGTACGCCATCGGGACGCCGAAGAAGCCCGCGTAGCCGAACGTCTCGTAGTCGCCGGCGGCCTCGACCTGGCGGCGGATGCGCTCCGAGCGGGTGTCGATACAGAACACGAGTTGGGCGTCCGGGCGGCCCCCGTCGGCGGTCGCGTCCCCGGCCTCGCTCTCGGACTGGACGGCGTCGACCAGGGCCTCGCGGTAGGTCGCTTCCCAGGCCTGCAGGAACGCGGCGGCGATTTCGGCGTCCGCGTCCGACCCCGGGCTGTCGGGCCCCGACGCCGGCTCCGGGTCGACGCCGAACGCGTCGAGCAGGGCGAGGCGGGCCGCGAGGTAGCCGGCCAGGGTGATGGGGTGAGCCGACTGCCACTCGTCGTTTCCCTCGGCGCGGCGCTTGACGAAGCCCGCCCAGCCGGGCAGGGCGGCGAGTTGTGCCTCGAGTATCGGCACCCACTGGCTCTCCGGGTACGGCTCCAGGGCGGCCGCGATAGCGGCCTGCGGGTCGGGCGGCAGGTCGGCGACGAGACCCGCGTCCGGGACCGCGCCGTCGTGCTCGACGACGGCCCGGAACGCGGCGTAGAACCCGTCCTCGCGGTTCGGCATCGGCCAGTCGGCGCGGCCCTCGTCGAGGAAGGCCGCGAGCCACTTCGTGAGGACGTGGTCAACGCGCTCGACGTCGGGGTCGGTGTCGGGGTCGGCCGCGTCGCCCTCCGTGTCCAGGCGGTCGAGCAGCGCCGCCGGGTCGGCCTCGTAGCCGCGGTCGGCGAGTTCCTCCCCGAGGACGTCGCGGTCGACGCGCCCGTCCTCGAGGGCCGCGCGGAACACCGCCGGGTCCGGATAGCCGCGGCCGCCCAGCAGGTCGGCGGCCTGGGTCACCGCCTCGTCGAAGGGGAGGTCCTCGAACCCGGCGAGGGGGTTCGCGGTCACGAAGTCGTGGAGCGGCCACACCGGCCCGACGGTGCTCGCCGCCTTCTCGACGCGCTCCGCGACGGTGGCCTCAGCTGGCATCGTACTCCTCCGTGGCGGTCAGCACCGTGTCTGTCGGTGGCTGGCCGGCGTTCGTCAGCGCGACGTAGAGGCGTGGACTGCGCTCGTGGACGCCGGCCTCCAGGGCGACGTACACGGCGACGAAGACGGCACCGACGGCGACGTGGACCGGATGCAGTTCCGCCGGCGCGACGACCACCGGCAGGCCGGCGAGGAGGCCGACGACCGCCTTGTACACGAGCGCGTAGGCCGCGATGGCCGGGAGTGCCACCGTGGGCACCGCGCCGTAGCGGACGGCCGCCGGCAGGACGGCGTGTCCCACGACGTTGCGAGCGGCGTGCAACACTGTCAGCACGACGAAGCAGACGAGCAGGACGCCGCCGTCGAGGGCCGTCCCCTCGCCAGTCAGGCCGGCGAACAGTGCGCCGCCGGCCAGCGCCGTCGCGAGCGTCACGGCCGCGCCGGCGCGCCCCGTCTCGCGGGCGTTCTGGCCGCCCGGGCTGGTGCGCTCCACCCCCGCGCCCGCGCCGAGGAACCGGTAGGCCTTGTAGAAGCCGTGGAGCACGAGGTGGGTGACGGCGGCCCCGAAGAACCCGAGCCCGGCCTGCAGGAGCATGAAGCCCATCTGGCCGACCGTCGAGCAGGCCAGTTCGCCCTTGACGTCCGGCTGGACGGTCGTGAGCAGTTTGCCGAGCAGCGCGCTCGTCGCGCCGACGACGACCACCGCGAGCATGACCGTCGCGTCGACGGAAACGACGGGCGCGAAGCGCACGAGCAGGATGCCGCCCGCGTTGACGAAGCCCGCGTGCATCAGCGCGGAGGCCGGCGTCGGGGCCGTCATCGACGCGAGCAGCCAGGTGTGAAACGGGACGAGCGCCGACTGCACCATCGCGGCGAGGAGGAGCGCCCCGGCCGCGAGCAGCCACGCCGGCCCGCCGAGCGACCCGGCCGTCTCCGCGACACCGCTGACCGTCGTGGCGCCGGTGGTCCACCAGAGCGCCGTCGCCGCGACGGCCACGAGCGCGCCGCCGGCGAGGAAGTACCGGCGGGCGACCCGCGCGGCGGCCCGCGCCTGCCGCCAGCCGTCGAGGAGGCCGACGAGGCGGGCCATCGCGAGGCCCATCGCCACCCAGCAGGCGACGAACAGCGCGAGGTGGTCGGCGGCCGCCAGCCCCAGCACGGCCGCCGTGAACGCGGCGACCGTGGCGAAGAACGCGTCCTCGTGCGCGCTCCCGGCCATGTAGCGCCGCGAGTAGCTGCACACGACGCCGGCGAGGACCGTCACGACCACCCACAGCAGCACAGTCAGGCCGTCGACCACCGCCACTCCGGGGAGCGCCCACCCGCCCCCGGCTCGGAGGAACGCGACGAGGACCGTGAGGCTCGCCGCGAACAGCGTCCACGCGAGCCAGGTCAGCGCGGCGGGCACGGACGACGACCGGGGGGTCGCGTCCGGGAGCGCTCCGACCGTCGGCGTCGAGGTGTGTCCGTCCATGGTCGTTCGACCCGCGGCCGCCCGGACGGCGCTCGTCCGGTTCTGGCCGTGTCTACCCCAATCCGAGAACAGAACGCCTATTATATCTACTGAAACGCACAGTTCGTTCGCACAACAGCCATTATAGAACGTGATGTTTTCTGAGGAGGAGCGGTCCAGACGCGCGGCTCCGGTGCGCAGCGCCCGCTCGTCGGTGCTCGAGCGGGCGAGGCGTGGACGACGGGCCGCTCAGGAGTCGTCGGACGCGTCGTCGCCGGCGTCGAACTTGCCGAACGGCGTCGTCTCGTGCGTGCGGACGAGCACCTCGTCGGCGACGGTGAGGCCCATGTCGAGGAGTTCCTGCGCGACGGGCGTGACGTCGTCGTCCGTCTCGCCGACGACGGTCACGAGGAGGTTCTGCTCGCCGGTGACCAGTTCCTGGACGGAGACGACGCCGTCGATGGCGAGGATGTCGGGGATGAGGTCGCCGCGCTCGGGAATCTCGGCCGTGCAGTAGAGGAGCATCCGCAGCGGGTAGCCGGACTTCTGGTAGTCGACGCTGGCGCTGTACCCCTTGATGACGCCCTCGGACTCCAGACGCTGGATGCGCTTGCGGACGGTGCTGTCGGAGGTGCCCGCCCGCTCGGCGATGTCGCCGGACGACGTGTTCCGGGCGTCCGCCTGGAGGGCGTAGAGGATGGCCCTGTCCACGTCGTCGATGTCGTCGGGCATGGTGCTGTGGTTGGAGGGGGTGGCACTTGACGGTTGACCTCGAGGGGGAGATTGTGAACCGGGTGGAGACGGTCCTGCTCGCTGGCTCGCGGCTCCGCCGCTCGCCATCCGAGGTGCTCACTCCGCTCGCGCCTCGCTTTCGCGGGCTGCGACTCCCCGGGTTCAAATCTCACGGCGTCCACGCTCGCGCGGCCGAGCGGCGTGGCCGCCGCTCGGGCGTTGCGAGCGCAGGAGCGCCGAGGGGGAGATTTGAACTCCCGAGTCCTCTCGGACAGTTGATCTCGAATCAACCGCCTTGGCCGGGCTAGGCTACCTCGGCTCACCAAGACGTAGCCGCCGCGCGGCGTTTAGCCGTTTCGCTTCCCACCCGCCGGGACCGGGGTTCCCACGACATCGCACGCGGACGGCACCGGAAACGACCTCCCGCCTCTGTCACCGGATGCCCACGTGGTTGCGGAACGAACGGTCCACGAGCCACTCGCGGTCGCGCTCGGAGAGGAAGTCCACGTGGTCGAGCCAGGTCAGGGTCTCGTGGTAGGGCGTCGAGCCGCTGACGTTCGGGAAGTCAGAGCCCCAGACGACGCGCTCGCGGCCGAAGTGGTCCAGGAGCCATTCGAGGTGGCCGTGGAGGCTCTCGTAGGGGAACTCGTCGTCGGCGTGGTGGGGCACCTCCGAAATCTTGACGGCGACGTTCTCGTGGCTGGCGAGGTCGGCGAACTGCGAGAACGCGCCGTGGTCCGGGTCGACCGAGGGGTCGGCGTGGCCCCAGTGGTCGAAGAGGTACGTGAGCTCCGGGTAGCGCTCGACCATCTCGACGGCCTGGTCGAGCTGGTCGACGTGGATGAGCGTCTGCACGACGGCGTCTGTCTCGCGGGCCGCCTGCCAGAAGGCCTCCTCCTCGAGAGCGTCGAGCAGCCAGTCCACCGAGCGGTCGAACGTCTCCCACATCCGGTCGTAGGGGCAGATGGCTCCGAGGCGGAAGCCGAGGACGTCGTCGGTCTCCATCACCCTGCGCAACTCGTCGGCAGCGCCGTCGGCGAACTGGTCGAGCATCACGATGCCGTACAGGCGGTCGTGCTCCGCCGCGCACTCGATGGTGTAGGCGTTGTCCGTCCAGTCGCCGATGGGGTAGCCGACGACGACGGCCTCGTCGACGCCGGCGCGGTCCATGTCGTCGAGGAGGCACTCGGCGTCGTACACCGTCTCGACCTCGAAGCGGTCGACCGAGTTCGCGACGAGCGGGCCGTTCGTCCACGGGTGCTCGGGCGAGGGCGCCGTCCAGGCGTGCGTGTGGCTGTCCAGGACCATGGTGACCGTGGCACCCGGCGGGCAAAAAGCGTTGCCGGCGTCAGGGGGCGTCGCCGTCGACGCCGTCCCAGTGCGCGAATGGGGCGGGCATCCCGCCCGCGGCGTCCCAGGCCTCCGGCGCGAGGTGGAAGCGACTGAAGCAGGCCATCCGCAGGCGGCCGGGCGCGAGGTGCATCCCCGCGGAGTGTATCAGGCCGCCGTGCCACAGCGTCACCGTCCCCGCCTCGCCGGCGATCTCGAAGGGCTCGTAGTGCTCGAAGAGGGCCTCGCGGTCGTCGTACGGCGAGTCCTCGCGGACGCGCGCGACGAGCAGTTCGGCCCCGCGGGTCTCGGTCTCGACGAGTTCGCAGTGCTCGGCGGTCATCCAGTGGCTGCCCGGCCAGACCGTGAAGCCCGCGTCGCGCGGTCGCACGTCGTCGAGGTAGATTGCCGCGCCGAGGGCGTACAGCGCGCCCGCGGCGTTCGACTGGTGGTCGACGTGGACGCCGAGGCCCTCGCGGGCGGCGCGGTGGGCGCGCGGGTCGTCGATGGAGCCGAGGTCGCCCGTCGGGTAGTGCAGGCCGACGCGGGTCTCCTCGTCGTCCACGGTGCCGAAGTCGGGGTGGCCCGGCGGGAGCAGGCCGTCGCCGACGAGGGACTCGGCGTACTCGAACAGCGTCTCGTTCATCGTGCGGAACGGCTCCGTCGAGGGCTCGTTCTGGTTGCCCTGGCTCATCGAGTCGTCTGCCAGGACGGCCTCGCGCGCCTCGCGGACCCGGTCGTCGTCGAGGGCGTCGCGGAGGACGAGGAAGCCGTTGCGGCGGAACGTCTCGCGCTGGGCGTCGGACAGCATCGGGGGAGGGCAACACGCCACGGAGAAAGGTCTTCGTGCCCCGGCAGGCCTCAGTCGCCGGCCGCCGCTACGTCCGCGCCGGCCAGCCGGGTCCGCAGGACGCCCTGGGCGTACGCACCGAGGAACATCCCGGCGACGGCCCACAGGATAGGCCAGTTGCCGACGCCCAGGCTTGCGTACGCCGCGCCGGGGCAGATTCCGGAGAGCCCCCACCCGACGCCGAACACCACGCCGCCCCCGACGACGTTCCGGTCCAGCGTCTTCAGCCGCCGCGCGTACCGCCGGCCGGTGAGCGGTGCCGACCGGCCAGAGCGGGTCGCCGCCCAGACGGTCAGGCCGACGACGGCCGCGCCGCCGCCCATGACGAAGGCGAGACCCAGGTCCTCGCCGGTCAAGAAGTCCAGGACGACCTCCGGGTGGGTCATCCGCGAGACCGCGAGGCCGAAGCCGAAGAGCAGGCCGCCGGCGAGCACGACCGGGAGGAAGAGCGGGTGGCGCTCGTCGGCCATCAGGGCGTCACCCCCAGCGCCGCGACGACCTGGGCCGTCCCGGCGGCGAGCACGAGGAAGGTGGCGACGTTGACGAGCGACGCGTCCGCCAGCGACCCGACGCCACAGATGCCGTGCCCGGACGTACAGCCCTTGCCGAGTCGCGTCCCCGCGCCGACGAGCACGCCGCCGCCGAGCAGTCGCCACGGCTGGACCGCGGTGACCCACGGGCCGTCCTGGAACGCCAGGGCGTAGGCCGCCGCGCCGCCGACCATCCCCAGCGTGAACACCACCCGCCAGTCCCGCGACGCGCGGTACCGGGCGAACCGCGGGACGTCGGAGACGTAGGACAGCGTCGACTCGAGGAACGTGCTGGCCCCGGCGAGCACGCCGGTCGCGAGGAAGACGAGCGCCGTCCCGAGGCCGATGAGGACGCCGCCGGCGGCGTAGGACGCGACCCCGTTCGGGAACAGTTCGGCTGCCATGAGCCGTCTCCGGCCCGGAGACGTACAAAACTGTCCCTCGCGGCGGCCACCGCGCCCACCGCTGACGACGGGAAACGCTTTCCGTCGGGGGCCCGCCCTCGGGGGCGTGCAGCACGAGGACATCTCCTTTCACAACGTCTGCGAACTGCGGCCGACCGAGGACGGGGGACGGCTCCTGCAGCGCGTGCCCGAGGCCGTCCGCGCCGAGTTGAACGACGGTGCCCGGGAGCGGATGCGCCACCCCGCCGGCGTCGAGTTGCGCTTCGTTCCCGACGGCGAGGTCTCGGTCACGCTCTCGACCCGGCCACAGCGCGGCCCGCCGACCGACACCGTCCGCGTCTTCTGGGGCCCCTTCCAGGGTCGCGAGGGACTCGTCCACGAGACCCACGAGGTCGGGACGGAGCCGACGACCCTCTCGGTCACGCCGCCGGACCGCCTGGGCGACCTCGACCCCGCGGTCGCGGACGACCTGGCCTTCGACCCGCGGGTCTGCCGCCTCCGCCTGCCCGGCGAACACCGGAGCGGCCACGTCGTCTTCCACGGGGCCGAGGGGGCGCGCCGTCCGCCGCGCGACGACGAGGTGCCCGACCGGCGCTACCTCGCCTACGGCACCTCCATCACGGAGGGCGAGGCCCCCAGCGCCGAACACCTCACCTACGTCAACCAGACCGCCACGCGCCTCGACGCGGACCCGCTCAACCTCGGCTCCTGTGGCACGGCCTACGCCGACGCGGCGATGGCCGACCACGTCGCGGACAGAGGGGACTGGGACGTCGCCACGCTCGCGCTCTCGGTGAACATGCTCGGCACGTTCTCGGTCGACGAGTTCCGCGAGCGGGCGGCCTACATGGTCGACACCGTCGCCGGCGAGAACCCCGGGAAGCCGGTCGCGGCCGTCACTATCTACACGAACGCGCGCGACGTCGTCCCCGGCGGCGGCGAGGAGTGTGCGGCGTTCCGTGACGCCCTGCGCGACGTCGTCGCCGATTCGCCCCACGACAACCTCCACCTCGTCGAGGGCCCGGACGTCGCCGACGGCGTCGCCGGCTTCACGCCCGACCTGGTCCACCCCGGCGACCGGGCGATGATACGCATGGGCGAGAACCTCGCGGCCGAACTGGCACCGCTCCTGGGGGAGCCCGGATGCTGACCCGCGACGGCCTCGGGTTCCACGACGTCGTGGAACTCCGCGACGTCGGCGAGACCGCTGGGCGCGTCCTCCAGCGCGTGCCCGAGGACGTGCGGGTCGAACTCAACGAGGGCGCGCGGTCGAACTACCGTCGGCCCGCCGGGTCCGAGATACGCTTCGTCCCGGACGGGCCGACCGACGTGACGCTCTCCGCGCCGGAGCACGCCTGCGAAGTGCGCGCCTACTGGGGGCCGTTCCCGGAGCGCTCCACGACGACGGTCGGCACGGAACCGACGGCGGTCACCGTCGAGCCCCCGGGCTCCCTCGCGGACCTCGACCCCGACGCGGCGGCGGCCTACGCCCACCACCCGCGGGTCTGCCGCCTCGTCATGCCCCATGAGTCCAAGCCCGTCCACTACCACGGCGTCGCCGGCGGCGTGCGCCCGCCGCGCGAGGACGAACTGCCCGACCGCACGCTCGCCGCCTACGGCACGTCCATCACGCGGGGCATCGCGGCGACCGGTCCGCACCTCACCTACGTCCACCAGGCCGCGCGCCGCCTCGGGGCCGACCCGCTCAACCTCGGCACCGCGGGGTCGGCGTTCTGCGAACCCGAAATCGCGGACCACGTCGCCGCTCGCGACGACTGGGACGCTGTCGTGCTCGCGCTGTCGGTGAACATGGTCGCCGGGTTCTCGGTCGCCGAGTTCCGCGAGCGCGCCGGCTACATGGTCGACACCGTCGCCGGCGAGAACCCGGGCAAGCCGGTCGTCGCCGTCACGCTGTTCCCGTACTTCCCGGACCTCCGCACCGACCCCGGCGACCACGGGGACTACACGGTGTTCCGCGAGGCGCTCCGGGACGCGGTCGCCGACTGCCCCCACGACAACGCGACGCTGGTCGAGGGGCCGGACCTGCTCCCGCACGGTCGCGGCCTGACGACCGACCTCGTCCACCCGGGTGACGACGCGATGATAGACGTCGGCGTGTCGCTCGCGGACGAACTCGCAGGCCTCGACTGGTAGCGCCGGACCCGCGTGCCTAAGTGCCGGCGAGCGCCAGGACAGCCATGCGCCACGCCGGTCTCGAACTCCACAACGTCGCCGAGACGCCGGCCCGCGAGGGCGGCGTGCGGCTGGACCGCCTGCCCGCCGCCGTCCGCGAGGCGTTGAACGAGCAGGCCGAGACGAACTACACCCGCCCGACCGGCGTCGAACTCCGCTTCGTCGCCGACGGGCCCGTCGAGGTGACGCTCTCGTGCCCCACGGGCGAGAGCGAGGTCACGCCCCACTGGGGCCCGTTCCAGTGCGCGCCGGACGCCCACGTCACCGTCGGCCCGGAGCCGACGACCGTCGAGATGACGTTCCCCGAGCACCTCGGCGACGTCGCCGACGAGCACCTGCCCGAGAGCTACTTCGCGCCGCGGGTCGGCCGCCTCGTCCTCCGCGGCCGGCCGACCGTGCTCCACGACGTGTCGGGCGACGTGCGCCCGCCCCGCGAGGCGGAACTGCCCGACCGGACCTTGCTCGCCTACGGCACCTCCATCACGCAGGGCGCGGTCGCCAGCCGGTTCCCGCTCGCCTACGCGAGCCGCGCCGCGCGGGCGCTCCGCGCCGACCACCTGAACCTCGGCACCGGCGGGTCGGCGTTCTGCGAGGCGGCCGTCGCCGACCACATCGCAGACGGGGACTGGGACGTTGCGGTGCTGGCCGTCTCGGTCAACATGATAGCGGTCGGCTTCACGGCCGCGGAGTTCCGGGAGCGGGCGGGCTACCTCGTCGACACCGTCGCCGGCGAGAACCCGGACAGCGAGGTCTACGCCGTCACGCTGTTCCCGCAGTTGAGCGACGTCTGTCCCGGTCGGGAGCGCGGCGACGACTGGGCGGCAACGGCCGACGAGTACCGCGCGGTTCTCCGCGAGGTCGTCGCCGACGCCGGCCACGACAACCTCCGCGTCCTGGAGGGGCCCGACTTCCTCGCGGACCCGTCGGGACTGTCGCCCGACCTGCTCCACCCGAGCGACCCGGGGATGCTCGAGGTCGGGCGACGGCTGGCCGACGAACTCGGCGGCTGAGCCGACCGGACAGACCCGGCTTCGCGACCGACCGCAACCTCCTTCCCCTCGCCCCGCGACGGCCCGGCCATGCCACGCGGCCCACCGGGCACCGGCGGCGACGCCTACGTGCTCTCGCACTTCCGCACCGAACACGAGGCGCTCCACCTCGCCGTCAGCGACGACGGCCGGGCCTTCGAGGCGCTGAACGGCGGCGACGCCGTCCTCGAGAGCGACGTCGGCGCAGAGAGCATCCGCGACCCGTTCCTCTACGACAACGGCGAGCGGTACCACCTCCTCGGGACCGACGGGTGGCACAGCCAGCACGTCGTGCACGCCACCTCGCCGGACCTCCGCACGTGGAGCGACCCGGAACTGCTGCCGGCGATGACCGGCGTCGAGGGGACGCTGAACACCTGGGCACCGGAGTGCTACTACGACCGCGAGGCCGGCGTCCACCGCCTGCTCTGGTCCTCGACGGTCAGCGACGGCGACCCGCCCGACGACCCCGCCGAGCAGGACGCCTACGACCACCGCATCTGGGCCGCCGAGACGACGGACTTCGAGTCGCTCTCGGAGCCCGAAGTCTTCCTCGACCCCGGCTTCACCGTCATCGACGCCACGGTGACGTTCCACGAGGGCGAGTACCTCCTCGCGGTGAAGGACGAGCGGGGCGCGAACAGCCTCGACACGGACGGGAAAGACGTCGTGGTCGCCAGGGCCACGGACGGGGGCGGGCCGTTCCGGCCGCTCTCCGACCCCGTGACGCCCGCGCCCGTCGAGGGCCCGACGACCTACCGCGCCGGCGGCGAGTGGCGGATGCTGTACGACCGCTTCCTCGAGGACCGCTACGGCGCGTCGCGGTCGGCCGACGGCCACGACTGGGCCGTCGCCGACGACGTGGCCGTGCCCGAGGGCGTCCGCCACGGGAGCGTGCTGGCGGTCGGAGCCGACGTGCTGGCTGGCTTGCGGGCGGCCTACTGAGCTACCCGCTCTGCCAGAACCGGTAGACGGCGAACAGGGCGAGCGTCCCGACGAGGAACGTGACGCCCCAGATGCCGAACAGGCCGGCCATCTCGCCCGTCGCGACGGTCGCGGCGACGACGAGGAGGAGGACGCCGACAGCCTCCAGCGCCCAGAACAGGCGGCTCCGCGGGACGGCGTCGCGGACCCGGACCCGGCGGCTCCTCGACTCAGTCATCGAGCACCTCGCTGTCCCAGTAGGCGTGGTCGTCGAGCGCGCGGAAACAGCGGCTGGCGTGGCCCTCGCCGACCGGGTACGGGTCGGGGTCCTCGGCGCGACAGGCCTCCCGAGCCTCCGGACAGCGGGTGTGGAACCGACAGCCGGCGGGTGGGTTCCGCGGGTCCGGGATGTCCACGCTGCGGACCGGGACGCGCTCGGCCGGGTCCTCGTAGAGGTCCGGCGTCGCCCACTTCAGGACCTGCGTGTAGGGGTGCTGGGGGTCGGCGATGACCTCCTCGACGGGGCCCACCTCGACGAGTTGCCCGAGGTACATCACCGCGATGCGCCCGTCGGACTTCTCGGCGAGGTAGCGCGCGTTCGCCAGGTCGTGGGAGATGAACAGGTAGGAGGTGTCGAACACGTCCTGCAGGTCCAGCATCAGGTCCATCATCTCGACGCGCAGCGACACGTCGAGCGCGCTGATGGCCTCGTCGGCCATGACGAGGTCGGGGTTCATCAACAGCGCGCGGACGAGGACCACCCGCTGTTGCTCGCCGCCCGAGAGCTGGTGGGGGTAGCGGTTCGCGAAGTCCTCTGCGGGAGTCATCCCGACGTGCTCGAACAGCGTGAAGACCCGCTCCTCGCGCTCGACGCGCGAGAGGTCCGGGAACCACTTCTTCAGGGGGAGCGTCAGCGACGTGAGCACGCGCTGGTTCGGGTTCAGGGCGCTGCCGGGGTCCTGGTGGACGATCTGGAGCGAGCGCCGGATGCGGTCGAACGGTATCTCCGCCTCGCCGCGACCGTCCCGCGCCGCCCAGACGTCCTGCCCGCGGTAGGAGACCGTCCCCCCGGTCGGGCGCTGGGCACCGATGGCAGCCTTCCCGAGCGTGGACTTGCCACAGCCGCTCTCGCCGATGAGCGCGACCACGTCGTTCTCGCCGATGTCGAGGGTGACGTCGTCGACTGCGCGCACCGGTTCCTCCTCGCGGCCGAGCAGCCCGCTCAGGAGCCCGCCCGACCCACCGAACTCGACGCTGACCCCGTCGAGTGAGACCACGGGGGGCTCAGTCGCCATCCGCGTCACCTCCCCCGTCGGCGTCGCCCAGGGGCGGTTCGGCCCCCGTCTCGCCCCCGCCCTGGCCCCGCACCGGAATCTCCGCCCGCGCGTCGTCGACGTAGAAGCACGCGGCGAGGTGGTCCTCGCCGGCGTCGACGAGTCGTGGCTCCTCGGACTCGCAGCGCTCGGTCGCCACCGGGCAGCGCGGGTGGAACGAGCAGCCGGGGATGCGCTCGACGGGGTCGGGCTTGCTCCCCGGGATGGTCTGGATCTCCGAGACCGGGGCCGTCACGTCCGGGGTCGTGTTGAGGAGGAGCCGCGTGTACGGGTGGGCCGTCTCCTCGAGGAACGCCTCGGTCGGCGCGAACTCGACCACGTCGAAGGCGTACATCACGGCCATCCGGTCGGCTATCTTCGTCAGCAACGGGAGGTCGTGCGTGATGAACAGCATCGTCAGGTCCAGTTCGTCGCGCAGGTCCCGCAGCAGCGAGACGATGGAGCGCTGCATCAGCAGGTCCAGCGCGGCCGTCGGCTCGTCGAGGATGAGCACCTCCGGTTCGAGGACGAGGCTGAGCGCGACGAGCGCGCGCTGCTTCATCCCGCCGGAGAGCTCGTGGGGGTAGGAGCCCATGACGCGGTCGGGGTCGAGGTACAGTTTCTCCAGGAGGTCGTCGGCGCGGTCCATCCCGGCCTCGACGTCGTAGTCGTGGTCCTGTAGCGTCTCGCGGAAGTGGGTGCGGATGCGCGTGACGGGGTTGAAGGAACTCATCGCGCCCTGGAACACCATCGCGACCTCCTCCCAGCGGAAGCGCCGGAGTTCCTCGCGGTCGAGGTCCAGGACCGAGACCGGGTCGCCGTCCTCCGGGTGGTAGGTCACCGTGCCGGTCGTCCGGCCCGGCTCCATGACGGCGTCGAGCATCGACAGCGCGACCATCGACTTGCCGCTGCCGCTCTCGCCGACGACGCCGAGCACCTCCTCGCGCTCGACGTCGAGGTCCACGTTCCGCACGACCGTCGAACGCCCGCGCGAGAGGTCGAAGGCCACCGAGAGGTCCTCGACCTCGAGGACGGGGTCGCTCACCGCTCCACCTCCCCCTCGCCGCTCTCGATGGTGCGGGCGTGTCGCGCCCGGAGGCGGACGTTGAAGATGGCGTCCATCGCCTGCGCGAGCAGGACGAAGGCGAAGGAGAGCAGGATGATGGTCACCATCGGGAACACCAGCCACGGGAGCAGGCCCTCGCGGGTCAGGGCGTTCGCGCCGTAGGCGAGGTTCATCAGCACGCCCCAGTTCTCGGAGGTGAACGGCAGGACGCCGAGGAAGTACAGCGCGACGGACTCGAAGATGATGCGCCGACTCGTGAGCGCGCCGTTGACGAAGATGTACGGCATCAACTGCCCGGCCACGTCCCGGCGCAGGACCGAGAACGTCGAGAGGCCGAGTATCTGGGAGGCCTCGACGTAGTGCTCCTCGCGGATGCTGAGCACCTGCGAGCGCACCGTCCGCGCGAGCCCCGGCCAGTTGTCGATGCCGAGGAACAGCCCGACGACGTACGGGTTCGTCGGCTGCAGGATAGCCATGATGACGATGATGAGCGGCAGGCCCGGGATGGTGATGACGATGTCGGTGAGCACCATCAGGACCGTGTCAAGGGTGGTACCGCGCAGCAGGCCAGCGACGAGTCCGACGGCGGCGGCGACCAGGACGGCGAACACCGCGCCGGCGAATATCATCCGGAACATGTCGGGCGTCGCGTGGACAATCTGGGTCCAGATGGAGCGCCCGTACAGGTCGGTGCCGAGCGGGTAGGCCCACTCCTGGAAGGGGGCCTGCATGATGGGGAAGTCCCCGGAGCGCGCCGTCGGCATCAGCGACACGCCGACGGTGCCCATCAGCCCGAAGCCGATGAGCAACAGCGACGAGAGGACGGCACGCCAGTCGCGGACGGCGATGCGCAGCGACGCCAGCACCGTCCGGTCGAGGGTGCGGCGCAGGCGGTCGAG
>Ga0207715_100268_pt1 | contig 21122 bp, 14 predicted proteins | sample A23M3SouthBayCA_FD_187732 | JGI IMG/M metagenome (GOLD analysis project Ga0207715, IMG submission 187732) | Aerobic enrichment media from Eden Landing Ponds, California, USA - A23 M3 (SPAdes) | ecosystem: Environmental > Aquatic > Marine > Unclassified | place: USA: Emeryville, California... | reverse complement strand
GCTCCCGTCGGTCGCCGTTCGCGCGTTCGATGGCGCTCCCTGTGGTCGCGCCACCCGCTCCCGCTCGCTCTGTCCGAGGCTCCACCCTGGCTCGCGGCTGCGCCGCTCACCCAGACCGAGGCGCTCACTACGTTCGCGCCTCGCCACGCTCGGAGCCTCGTGCCATGTGTGCACACGCCCGGACGCCAGCAACGCTTGCCGTAACTGCGGGTTATATCCTCGTCGGGATATATGAGTATGAAACATGACCACGCCCGACGGCCGCGCCACCCGGAGCCTCCACGCCGGGCACGACCCCGACGACGCCACAGGGGCACGCGCCCCGCCCATCTACCAGACCACGTCGTACGTCTTCGACGACGCCGACGACGCGGCGGCCCGGTACGCCCTGGAGGCCGAGGGCCACGTGTACTCCCGCGTCGGCAACCCGACGGTGAACGTCCTCGAGGAGCGCCTGGCCGACCTCGAAGGCGGCACCGCCGCCGTCGGCACGGCGTCCGGGATGGCGGCGCTCGACGCCGCGACGACGGTCCTCGCGGCGAGCGGCGACAACGTCGTCGCCGGCGGCGACTGCTACGGCGGTACGCGCTCCTACCTCGCGCACACCGCGCGGGCCCGTGGCGTCGAGGCGCGCTTCGTCGACACGCTCGACGTGGATGCCTACGCCGAGGCGGTGGACGACGAGACGGCCTTCGTCCACGTCGAGACCATCGCGAACCCGTCGCTCGTGACGCCGGACCTCGAGGCGGTGGCCGAGGTGGCCCACGACGCCGGCGCGCCGCTGCTCGTGGACAACACGTTCGCGACGCCCGCGCTCTGCAACCCCATCGAGCACGGCGCAGACCTCGTCTGGGAGTCGACGACGAAGTGGATACACGGGTCGGGGACGACAGTCGGCGGCGTCCTCGTCGACGGCGGCTCGTTCCCGTGGGGCGAGTTCCCGGAGCGCTTCCCGGAGGTCGGGGCCGACAACCCGGCGTTCCGGGGCGTCAACTTCGCCGAGCGGTTCGGCGACGAGGCGTTCGCCCGCGCCGCCCGCCACCGCGCGGTCCGGGCCGTGGGCAACCAGCAGTCGCCCTTCGACGCGTGGCAGACGCTGCAGGGCCTCGAAACCCTGCCGCTACGGATGGAACGGCACTGCGAGAACGCGCAGGCCGTGGCCGAGTTCCTCGACGGCCACGACGACGTGGCCTGGGTCACCTACCCTGGTCTCGCGGACCACCCGACCCACGAGACGGCCGGCGAGTATCTGGAGGGCGGCTACGGCGGGATGATAGCCTTCGGCCTCGAGGGCGGCTACGAGGCGGGCCGGCGGTTCTGCGAGGACGTCGAACTGGCGAGTTTCCTCGCGAACGTGGGCGACGCGAAGACGCTGGTCATCCACCCGGCGTCGACGACCCACGCCCAGCTGTCGCCCGAGGAGCAGCGCGACGCGGGTGTCCGGCCGGACATGGTCCGCCTGTCGGTGGGCATCGAGGACCCCGGTGACATCGTCGCCGACATCGAGGGGGCGATAGCATGAACGTCGAGCGCGACACCGTCTCGCTGGGCTCCTTCGAGTTCGAGTGTGGCCGGACCATCCCCGAACTCGAGGTCGCCTACGAGGCCTACGGCGAGTTCGAACCGGAGGGCCCCGGCGAGGCCGGGAGCAACGTCGTCCTCGTCTGCCACGCCCTGACCGGGAGCCAGCACGTCGCCGGGCGCGACCGCGACGCCGACACGCTCGGGCAGGCCCGCGCGTGGTGGGACGACATCGTCGGCCCGGGCAAGGCCGTCGACACGAACGAGTACTACGTCGTCTGCGCGAACGTCCCCGGCTCCTGCTACGGCACGACCGGGCCCGCGAGCGAGGACCCGGAGACGGGCGAGCCCTACGGCCCGGAGTTCCCGCCGGTGACCGTCCGCGACTGGACGCGCGCCCAGCGCGAACTCCTCGACGCCATCGGCGTCGGGCGACTGCGCGCGGTCGTGGGCGGCAGCGTCGGGGGCCAGAACGTCCTCGAGTGGGCCAGGGAGTACCCCGACGACGTCGACCGCCTCGTGCCCATCGCCGCGGCGGCGCGGCTGGACGCGCAGTGTCTCGGCTTCGACGCCATCGCGCGACGGGCCATCACCTCGGACCCTGCCTGGGACGGCGGCGAGTACTACGGCGAGGACCACCCCGACCCGGACGACGGCCTCGCGCTGGCGCGGCAGGTCGGGCACATGATGTACCTCGCGAAGGCGTCGATGGAGCGCAAGTTCGGCCGGCGCTCGGCGGGCCGCGACACGCCGGGACCGTTCCCCACGGACCCCGGGGCCGGCTTCTTCCCGTACCGGGAGGTCGAGTCCTACCTCGACTACAACGCCGAGACGTTCGTCGACCGCTTCGACGCCAACAGCTACCTCTACCTGCTGCGCGCGATGGACGACTACGACCTCGCGGAGGGGTACGACTCCGACGCCGACGCCCTGGCGGCGTACGACGGCGAGGCGATGTGCATGTCGTTCACCGCGGACTGGCACTTCACGGTCGCGCAGTCCGCGCACCTCGTCGACGCCTTCCGCGAGTCGGGGGTCGACGCCGTCCACCACGTCGTCGACTCCGACCACGGCCACGACGCGTTCCTCGTCGAACCGGAGCACGTCGGCCCGCCGCTCCGGGACTTCCTCGCCGACGGCGTCGAGGGCCGCGCGGTCACCGACGTCGAGGACGACGGCGAGGAGCGCCCGGACCGCGCGCCCGTGCACTCGTCGCTGTTCTCGTCGTAGCGCGCCAGCGTCCTGCTCGTTCTCCTCGAATCGCGGTGATTCGACAGTCCAGGTGGGCGGGACGTTCGGAAATCAGACCGCAACCACGACCGCGAGCCCGCCCGCATCGCTGTCGAGTCTTGCGCCTCGCTGCGCTCCTCCCTCGCGACGCTCGGTCCGGTGTGTACATCGGCGGGCTTGCCCGACAGCGACTGCCCGGTCAGTCCGCCAGGGGCCTGGACTGTCACCGGCAGCACTCCATCCACTCCCCGCGACTCGACCCACAGAATCTCAAACCCGCTCTTCGTACGTCGCGTCCGCCGACGTCCGCCCCCGGTTGAACGTCAGCACCGTCGCTCGAATCACGTCTCCGACCGCGACGCTGTCGGGGACGTCCTCGGTGAACAGCACGAACCCCTCGACCTTCCCGACGGCCACGCGCTCACCGGTGTGGTGGTCGGTAAACTCCTCCACGCCGAACTCGTAGCTCTCACCGAGGCTCACCGGCGGCTCCCGCTCCCGCGCGGCGTCGTGGGCGCGTTTCGACTGCCGTCGCTCCTGTCCACGGCGCAGCCGGCGCACGAGGAGGGCCAGGGCCAGCACGACCACGAGCACCCCGATGGCGGCGGCGATCCAGGCCGGCTGTAGCTTCATGGAGACGGGGTCTCGGGGGCGCGTGAAATAGGTTGGCCGAACGCCCGACGAGCGTCCGACGATAGCTGGTGAGTAGGGGCGACGAGGCGTCGCCGGCCAGTCCTGCCGCCGTCGGTGACGGAATCCCGGTATCGTCCGCGACGCCGGCCAACCCGGCCAGAGTGCCCAGGTTTATCACCATAGCCAGGCCACCCCAGTACATGCCCGAGGACGACTCCCCCGACCGCGACTTCTCGACCGATTCGCTGCACGCCGGCCAGGACCCCGACCCCACCACCGGCGCGCGGGCGCCGCCCCTGTACCAGACGACCTCCTACGTCTTCGAGGACGCCGACGACGCGGCGGCCCAGTTCGCCCTCGAGAAGCCGGGGTACATCTACTCCCGGCTGATGAACCCGACCGTCGAGACGCTCCAGGAGCGCGTCGCGGCCCTCGAGGGCGGCGTCGGCGCGGCGGCGACGGCCTCGGGGATGGCCTCGCTGGACCTCACCACCTTCCTCCTCGCCGAGAGCGGCGACAACGTGGTCACCGCGTCGGCGCTGTACGGCGGCACGTACACCTACTTCACGCACACCGTCGAGCGCCGCGGCATCGAGACGCGGTTCGTCGACACGCTCGACTACGACGCCTACGACGAGGCCATCGATTCCGACACCGCCTACGTCCACCTCGAGACCATCGGCAACCCGGCGCTGATAACCCCGGACATCGAGCGCGTCGCCGATATCGCCCACGACCACGGTGTCCCGCTGTTCGTCGACAACACGTTCGCGACCCCGTACCTCTGCAACCCCATCGAGCACGGTGCGGACCTCGTCTGGAACTCGACGACGAAGTGGATGCACGGCTCGGGGACGACCATCGGCGGCGTCGTCGTCGACGGCGGCTCCTTCCCGTGGGCGGAGTACGCCGACGACTACCCGGAGATGGGCCAGGACAACCCGGCGTACCACGGCGTCAACTTCGCCGAGCGGTTCGGCGACGCGGCGTTCACCTACGCTGCCATCGCCCGCGGTCTCCGCGACCTGGGTTGCGCGCAGGCTCCCTTCGACGCGTGGCAGACCCTGCAGGGCCTGGAGACGCTGCCGCTGCGGATGGAGCGCCACTGCGAGAACGCGATGGTCGTCGCGGAGTACCTCGCCGACCACGAGGACGTCGCGTGGGTGAACTACCCCGGCCTCGAGGACCACCCGACCCACGACGCCGCGAGCGAGTACCTCGACGGCGGCTACGGCGGGATGATAACCTTCGGCCTCGCCGGCGGCTACGACGCCGCGCGGGCGACCGCGGAGGAACTCGACCTCGCGAGCATGCTCGCGAACGTGGGCGACGCGAAGACGCTGGTCATCCACCCCGCCTCGACGACCCACCAGCAGCTCACCGACGCGGAGCAGGAGGCCGCCGGCGTCACCGACGACATGGTGCGGCTGTCGGTCGGCATCGAGGACCCGGCGGACATCCTGGCTGACCTGGAGCAGGGGATCGCGGCGGCGACTCAGTAGCTGGGTCGCTCGCCAGTCACGACCAGCTGGGCCGCCGCGGACCCGACGACGAGGACCAGGAACACGGCCGCGACGAGCCCGTCGTCCACGTCGCCGAGCACGGGGGCGCCAACGTCGCTGGCCACCACCGCCAGGAACCCGCAGGCGGCGAGCAGCGCGAAGTACTCCGCCCGGGAGAGCGCGAACCGGCGGAGCGGCCCCATCCGGGCGCGGACCGCGTCGGCCTCCGGGCCCGAGCGCACCACGTCGCCGCCGTCCTTCAGCGTCACGACGTCCAGGTCGACGAGTCTGTCGAGGTGGGTCTGTCTGAGCGAGATGTAGGCGCTCTGGCGCGCGTCGCGGGGCGGCGGGGCCGACCCGGTCTCCGCCGCGGCGATGAGTTCGCTCAGTTCCCGCACGGACAGTTCGCCGTGCTCATCGAGCAGCTGGAGCACCCGGCGCCGCCGCTCGTTGCTGAGCAAGTCGTGGATGGTCTGCTCGTCGAGGGCGCTCATCTGTCCACCGCACGTGTAGAAGGGGTGGAATGTTAGTGATTCCGTAATATTGACGCGGCTCCCGTTCCGGAATTAATCAGCCGTTAAACAGCCTAAATCGGCGATTACGTAAGGGGCATTTACGCGTTCGCGAATGGTATGTGTCGTCGTGAGGGGCGACTGACGTGTGGAGGTAGCAGCCGGAGAAACGACTCTTTCGAGAACCCGCCAGAGCGGCCCGGTGGACTTGTGGGGGGGTGGCTAGATGGGCGGCGTGGGTGAGAAGCCCTGCGCGGTCGCGCTGACCGTCATCATGGTTCTCTCGGTTGTCGGCGGGTCAATGGCCTTTACCGCGACCGCTGGCGCGAGCGGTAGTGCTGACGGGAGCAGTTTGGGCCCGGCCCCTGCCATTGACTTCGACAACTCGACAATCAACGGGAGTTCGCCGTCGCAAATCGACTTCAGCTACAACGTGACGGGTGCAGAAGTTGACCCGCAGAACCTCTCCATATTGGTTGGCGAGCAGGGGACTAACACGGCGTTCGTGTCAGCAGTCGGATTCACATCAACCAGTGGGACGGTGTCGATTGAGACGCCTCGATTTACGGGCGACGTCAAGCTTCAAGCCTATATTCTGGACCGGACTGAACCAAGGTCCGGGCTGGCCAGCGTGACGAAACCGGTGGAGGTCACAAATCCGGCGGTAGCGACGGTCCGCAATCGCGGAGTTGAATACTACAACGTTTCGTCCGACACCAACATTCCGTATACGAGAAGTTACAGCGTCGGGTCCGACATTACGTTGGATTATGTCGCTTTCGACGCCTCGAATGCGGAAACGCAGGCTTCGAATCTGAGCATCGTGGCGTACAACGTGACCGCTGGCAACGACACCAAGGTGGCGACCAACGCTTCACTTTCCTCGACGGCAGGTAGGGCAGAGCTCGTCGCACCGGCGGGAACAGTGTCCGGTGAGACGACGCTCGAGTACCGCCTTATGAATTCGTCGCACATCCTCGCTACCAACACGTTTGTGCTCGCCCCCTCAAACGGTGGCGGCTCGTCGAACAGAGCACCGACGGCGCGGGTGGACGTGCCGTCTCGGACGACGGTGAGCGAGTCGCTTGTCCTTGATGGCACGGGGTCCTCAGACGACAGAGGGATCGACCAGTACAAATGGACTGTGACCGCACCTGACGAGTCGACGGTCTCCCTGTCCGGACCGGCGCCGTCGTTCACCCCGACCCAGAACGGGACCTACCGGGTCGTGCTCGAGGTCACTGACAATCAGGGCCTGAACGACACGGCCTCCCGGACCATGGAGGTTAGTCCCCCGGGTGCCCCGGTGGTCGTGTCATCGTCGATGTCTCACGTCGGCGGTACCGAGCCGAGCCCGATGAGAAACATCTCGCTCGACGCCGACTTCACGAACGACATGCTCCAGGTCCAGTTCACGGACAAGAGCGGCTCGGGCTCCATCTACGAACTCGGGGACCTCGGCGCCGATCGCAGCACGCGCCTGCGGGCGACAGTAACGGTGTCGAACTTCGTCCCGAAGGTCCTCGTCGGCTCGGCTCACGACGTCGAGTGGACCCGGACGCAGACGCCGAGCGGCAACTGGACGATCACGATCACGGGTTCGCCGGCCGAGGTCCACAGCTACTTCACGCAGGAGGGGAACGGCCCGGCCACCTGGCCCGGAGACCTGACGGCCACGGACTCAGAGAACCAGACAATCACCTACGCCGTCTCCAGCCTCGCGAACGCCCCGAGCAGTTACGCGGAGCGGTTGAACGGCTCGGCGATGATCACCGACTCGCAGTCTTTCTCGTTGCCCTCGTACAACGACTCGGCGACTCCAGAACGGGTGGAGGTCGACGTGGCGGCCCCACACTTCGAGAGCGACGGCCAGACGGTGAACGAGGGGTTCGTTGAAGCCACGCTCCCAGCGTCCCTCCTCGACTCGTGGGGCGTGACAGCCAATGACCTCGTTGGCATCTACAAGGGCAGCCAGCAGGACGCGACTGTCACGTCACTCCCGGGCGGCGGTGCGACGGTGGAGTTCAACGTCACCTACTCGGCCGGCACGGCGGCGGTCACCTATGAAACCTCAAGTGGCGACTCAGGCGTGACGTCCGATGCTGACATCGTCGTGGACGACGACTTCACGACGACCAACGTGACGCACACGGCGACAATTCAGGCGGCGGTGGACACGGCCGTACCGGGCGCCACTATCGAGGTGGCGCCCGGCACCTACGCCGAGCGGAACATTGTCCTCGACAAGCCGCTGACCATCGTCGGCGCCGGGATGGACAGCACCGTCGTCGACGCGCAGAACAGCACCACGAGCGGCAAAGACCACGTCTTCGTCGTCCGGTCGAACCAGACGACCATCCAGGGGCTGACGATGACGGACGGCCACGACGCCATCCGCATCGACCAGAGCGCGCACGTCGAGGACTTCACGCTCCGGAACACCAGGGTCAACGGCTCGAACATCGGGATGTACGTCGCGGGGAACGCCGTCGACAGCGCCAACGGCGAGTTCGACGACGTCCTGTTCGAGAACACCTACTGGGTCGACAACCGCCGGAAGGCAATCTACGTCGAGAAGCTGTCGAACGCCACGTTCGATGGGCTGTACATCGACGGCGTGACGGGGCCGGACTACGACTTCCTGAACGGCATCGAGATCAACCTGAAGGGCGGCGAGTACACGAACATCACCATCGAGGACTCGGTGGTGCGGAACGTCGACGAGGGGACCCCCTACAACGGGAAGCCGTCGTTCTCGGCGGCCATCTCCGTCAAGGGCCGAGACGACTCGTCGTACAGCGGCAATCCGGGCTACCTCGACGGGCTGACCATCGACAACGTCACCGTCGAGGACTCGTTCAACGGCCTACGCCTCGGTGTGCCCGGGAAGTCCATCAGCACGCCGGAGAACGTCACTGTCGTCGACTCGACGTTCCGGAACAACACCGGTTACCACGTCACCGACGTGACGGCGTCGCCAATCGACGTCGGGACACTCGTTTCGACCAACACGCTGACGCGTGCGGTCGTGACAGTTGACCGCTCGACGGGTGTCCCCGACGCCACGATCTGGACGAGCATCCAGGACGGCGTCGACCAGGCGACCCCCGGCGACGCCGTCCTCGTGGACGACGGCACGTACCACGAGTCCGTGGTCGTGGACACCCGGAACGTCACCCTGTACGGCCGGAACGACCCGACCATCGTCGGCGACGGCGTCGGCGAGGGCTCCCAGCCCCACGCCGCGGTCTGGGTGAAGGACACGAGCGCGTTCGGCGGCGCCAATGCCACGAACGTCGCCATCCGGCAGTTCACCATCCGGAACCCGGAGGGTCACTACGGTATCTTCGCCGGGCAGGATAGGGCGGGTGCGAAGGTCACTGGTCTCCAGGTGGTCGACACCACGATTACGGACGTCGGGACTCAAGTGGATAGCCCGTCCCCACTCATGACTTCCGTTGCGGGACTCTTCGTCCATGCGGACTACGACAGCGTCCGCGTGACGGATAACCAGATCAGTAACGTGGCGTCGCAGAACTCGACGAGAGCGGACGGGCTCAGTTTCTCCAGCTGGGTCAGGTCCAAGCCCGCGTTCGCCGACGGCCTCTACTCAAGCCAGACTGTCGTCCACAACAACACGATAGCGGACATCGCCTCGGCTGACCGCTCCACGGGCATCAGGGTCTTGGGCGAGGTTGATGGGCTCGCAATCACCCAGAACACGGTGAGGGGTATCGACGCCTCTGCGAGCGGGCGCGCTCGCGCCGTCTCCCTCAAAGCGTGGCCCAATGGTGGCGACATCAACGGCGATGGTGACATCGAACGGGTGGGGCCGCGGAACTTCAGTATAGTCAACAACACCCTGAGGCAAATCACCGCGAAGAACCCGAGGGCGCTGTTCATTGGTGCCTACGAGGGCCTCGGCTCGGGCCACGTCGTGACGGAGAACACGCTCCTCGGTCCGGTCGTGCGGTTCCACCGATCCTTGCAAGTTGGAGGTTTCACCCTCGCCGACGCGGACCGGCTGAACGCCCCCCGCAACTACTGGGGCGCCGGTGATGGTCCGAGCGGCGTCGCACCAGGCAGCGGGTCGGCGGTCGGTGACATGATCGACTACCGGCCGTTCTACACGGACGCTGCACGCACCCAGGTCAGCGAGGGGCTGACGCTCTACGTCGACCCCACTGCCAGTGGTCCGGCAAACGGCAGCCAGGCCGCGCCGTTCCCGACCATCGAGGCAGCACTCGACGCATCGGCGCCGGGTGACACCGTGGTCCTCGCGAACGGCACCTACGACCGGAGTAGCACGCTCTCCATCGCCCAGAACGACACGACCATCGTCGGCGAGAGCCGTGCCGGGGTGGTGCTGAATATGAGCGACGTGGCCGGATACGGCGTCCGGACACCGATTGGTGGGGACGTCACTGGGCTCAAGTTCCAGAATCTCACGGTCGTCGGGCCGCAGCAGGGGAACAGCAATAACTATGCCGTCAACCTCAATCCGACGACCGACGGCGTCGCCATCCACGACGTCACCGTCGAGGACTCCCACAGGACTGCCCTCGACTTCAACGGCGTCAGGAACGTCTCCATCCGGGATGTCGAGGTTTCCGACACTGTCTCCGGGAACGGCATCTCCCTCGCCGACACCCGGCACGTCACGGTCGACGACGTGACGGTGGAGAACAACGGCTGGGGTGGCATCGCGCTGTACACGAACGACGACGCGCACAAGGAAGGTCTGGAGAACGGCACGCACGACGTCACAATCGTCAATTCGGAGTTCTCGAACAACTCCGGGCCCGGCGTGTACGCGCAGAACTCCGAGCAGGTGGCGAACCCGTTCGCGAACGTCAACCTGCTCCAGAACGAGTTCCGCGGCAACCAGCTCCACGTCGCAGAGATAGACACCAACAACAACCTCAAGACCACCGTCGACTGGCTCGACTTCGACCAGGCCGTCGGGGCAAACCAGTTCGACGGTGCGAGCGTGGTCCGTGACGGCCTCGACGTCAGTGTGCCGGCGGTCTTCACCGGCATCCAGGCCGGCGTGGACGCCGCGAGTCCGGGCGACACGGTCGTCGTGGAGCCGGGGACTTACACGTCGGCCGTGGACGTCGACGTGCCGGACCTGACCGTGGTCTCGCCCGCGGGTCCGTCGGGAACGACCATCGACTTCGCCGGTGGCGAACCGGCGGTCGAGATTCTCGCGTCGGGCGTCACGTTCGGCGGGTTCGAGATAACCAACGTGTCCGGCGAGTGGGAGTCCGGTCAGGGGCTCACCGTCTCAAACAACACCGGCACGACACTCCAGGACGTGACGGTCAGGAACCTGAACATCCACGACGTGGGTGACAAGGGCCTCGTCGTGGACTTCTCGGAGGACACCCTCGTCCAGGACGTCCGGGTGCACCACAACCCCGGCGACGAGGGCATCACCGTCTGGAAGTCGAACCGGACGACCATCGCGAACGCGACCGTCTACGCGAACGGGCACGACCCGGTGGGCAGTGACGCGCTGAACCCGGGCATCTTCGTCAACGGGAACGCCACGACGCTCGTCGACGTCACGGCCTACAACAACTCGGACTACGGCGTGGCCATCGACAACCGCGACGGCTGGGAGTACCAGACGCCGTCGGGCGTGGCGGTGGCCGTCCTCGACTCGACGTTCCAGGCCAACCCGTCCGGTGCCATCGGCGTGTTCGAGAACGAGCGCGACGTGGTGGTCAGGGACTCCACGTTCGGCGGGGCTGCCGGCGTCGTGGTCGAGAACTCCACGACCACGGTGGACGCCCGCGAGAACTACTGGGGCGCGGGCGACGGTCCGGGCGGCGAGGGTCCGGGCTCCGGTGCCAGCGTGAGCGCAAACGTCACGTTCGCCCCGTTCTACACGGACGCGTCGCTGACGTCGCTGACGACACCGGACTCGGAGTTCTCGACCTCGCTCGCCGTCTCGGACGCCTCGCCATACGCGTCCGACGTGGTCACCGCGACCGTCACCGTCGACAACACGGGGAACGTCGAGGCGAACCCGACGTTCGCACTCGTCATCGACGGCAGCGAGGTCGCGACGAAGTCCGCCACGGTTGCCGCGGGCGAGACCGGGACCGTGACGTTAGAGCGCCGGTACGATGTCGGCCAGCACACCGTCGCGGTCGTCGAGGACGGGACGACGCTGTCCTCGACGAGGCTTGCCGTCGACCGCGCGACCAACCCCGATGCCGACGTGGCGATTACCGCGCCCACCTCCAGCGAAGCATTCGCGAGCGCCAGCGTCACGGTCGACTATGCACTCACCGACGTCGCGACGGGCATCGACCGCGCGACGGTCTCGGTCGACGGCGGATCGCCGACGAACGTATCACTGGGGCAGTCGAGCGTGCCCCTGAGCGGCCTGAGCGAGGGCCAGCACACCGCCACGGTCTCCCTCGTGGACAACCTTGGGAACACCGTCGCGAGTGACTCCGTGACGTTCTCCGTCGACACCACCAAGCCGACCGTCGCCATCGCCCCCGCGCGGACCGGCCCCGTGGGGACAGACGACCCGGTGGCCATCGACCTCGACGCCGTGGACGAGAACTACCGCAACGCGTCCCTCTTCGTCTGGCGCGGGACGGCTCCGAGCAGTCCGAGCCAGACTACTTACTGGCGTGACCTCGCCGACGAACTCGCGGACGGCCAGGAGACCGTCACCTGGAACGGCACGGACGACGGTGGCAGTCCGGTCCCCTCGGGTCAGTACAACGTGACCCTGCTCGCCTACGACGAAGCCGGGAACCCCGCCTCCGCGACCGCGACCGTCACCGTCGACAACGACGCGCCCACGGTCTCGACCGTCACCGCAAACACAACGACGCTCGGTGCCGGCGACGTGGTGGCGGTCGACGTGACCGCGAGCGACGCCGAGTCGACCGTCGACTCGGTCGCGGTGACCCTCGTCGCGGACGGGGTGAACTACCGCACGAGGGCGCAGGCGACGAACGACTCGGGCACGTGGACCGCCACGTTCGACGCCGCGAGCCTGTCCGTGGACGGGAGCTACACGGTCGTGGCGACGGCGACTGACGCCGCGGACAATGAGGGCACCGGCCAGAACGCGGCTGCCCTCGACGTGGACACGACGGCCCCGTCCGTGAGCGCCGTCGTGTCCACGAAGGACGCGAGCACCGGCTACGTGAACGTCACCGTGCCCGACGACGTGCCCGGGAGGCAGGGCAGGGGCATCGACCTGGACTTGACCGCCCCCCACGGGAGCGACGTGCAGGTGTCGTCGCTCTCGCAGGTCGGCAGTTCCGACACCTACTCGGGCACCTTTGCCATCGCCGGGGACGGCAGCTACACCCTTGAGGCGAACGCCACGGATGACGCGGGCAACGTCGGAACCGCGACCGCGACCGCGAACGTCTCCACCGGGCTCTCCGCCGACGCGGGTGACTCCGTGACCGTCTCGGTGGGCGGCGACGCCGAGGTCGAGTTCATACTCGCGAGCGACGTGAGCGGCGGCCTGGCCGCAATCACGTCCTCGGACACGCCGCTCGCGGACCTCGGCACGAACGTCGGGGCCACGTTCCTGAACGGCGAACTCGACCCGGACCTCGCGGCCGCGCTCGCGAATGCCACCATCCGCATCCCGGTCGACGGCAACGTCCCGGCGGGCAAGACCGCCGAGGAGGTCAACGTCAGCCGGTACAACGAGAGCACCGGGCAGTGGGAGCAGTTCCCGACCGATGTCGTCGAGGTCGACGGCGAGGACCACTTCGTGGCCACCGTCGAGCACTTCTCGACGTACGGCCCGGTCTCGCCGGACACGACCCCACCGACAATCGACGACACGTCCCTGACGCCCGCGCAGGGCAACCAGCCGTACAACTACGACACGGAGTCCGTGGACGTGACCGTCGAGTACAGCGACAACAACGCCGTGGACGCGAGCAACGTCACGGTGGCCTTCGACGGGCAGGACGTGACCGCGGACGACGCGACGAGCGTCTCCGCCTCGTCGGCGACGTTCGAGGCGACGGGCCTCGTCGGCTCCGGGCAGCACTGGGTCAACGTCACCGTGGTCGACACGGCCGGCAACGTGGCGACCGAGAACGTCTCCTTCACGGTGGCCGAGGACACGCTGGTGCCGAACGTCGCACTGATCGGGGACAGCTTCGACTACGGCACCGACCCGGTGCCCCTGGAGATCGCCTACTCGGACGCGCAGAGCGGGATCGACGTGTCGAGCGTCGAGTTCGCCGTGGACGGCACCGACCTGACCGGACCCGCGGTCGTGACTGCGTCCGCGGTCGAGTACAACGCGACCGGGCTCGCCGCCGGCCAGCACGCGGTGACGCTGAACGTCTCCGACGATGCGGGCAACCAGGAGACCTTCACCGGGACGTTCACCATCGAACCGGACGACACCGACCCGACGGTCACCGGCGTCTCCGTCTCGCCGGTCCGCACCGACGGGACGCTCCCCGTCGGGACGGAGCAGGCCACCGTGACGGTGCAGTACGCCGACGCGACGAGCGGCGTGAACGCCAGTGCCGTCGACGTCGCGGTCGGCGGCCAGGACGTCACCGACGCCGCCGTCGTCACCGACTCCAGCCTGGCGTACACGGTGCTCGGGCTCACGAACGGCTCCACCACGACACTCGAGGTGACCGTCGTCGACGAGGCCGGCAACGAACGGACCCGCACGGTGTCACTCCAGGTCACCGCCCCCGAAGCCGGCGACGGTGACGGCGACACCGGCGATGGCGGGACCGGCGACGGCGGTCAACCGGACGCCGGCGGTGGCGGCCAGGGCGGCGGGGGCGTGACCGACCCCGACGACAGTGACTCGGCGGGCGACGGGGAACCGACGCCGACGCCGACGGCAACGCCGACACCCACCGCGACGCCGACGCCCACCGCGACGCCGACGCCCACCGCGACGCCGACGGCGACGGCGACCGCGACGCCCACTTCGACCGACACGCCCGACGCGGACCCGACGGCCACCGCGACACCGACCGAGGCAGCGGACACGACCGAGACCGAGGGTCCGACGGCCACTGCAGCGCCGACCGCGACCGAGACCGTGGGCTCGCCCGGCGGCGTCCCCGGCTTCGGGGTGTCTGTCGCACTGGTGGCAATCGTGGCCGCCGCGCTGCTCGCGCTCCGGCGCAACTGACGGCCACCTCGGACCCCCGTCCCTCAGAGTATCGGGGACCGGACCCGTCTCCCCTCGCAGTATAGGGGCCATGCGTATGCTGTCACGTCGCCTCCGAACGGTGTATGCGCGATGTGGTCGCTGCCGTGCGGAGGTGTCGCTGGCGCCGAGACCTCGCGGTCCTGGCCGCCGTCGCCGCTCTCCAGGTCGCCGTCTTCGCCCTGCCCGCGGACGCGAAGTGGCAACTGGCGCTCCCGTTCACCGACCCGGAGCTCTCGACGGCCTTCACGTCGCACTTCGTCCACTTCCGCGTCGGTCACCTGGCACCGAACCTGGCGCTGTACCTCGCGGTCGCCGTCGCGGCGTACGCCCTCTCCGTCGCGGCCGGCCGGGAGACGGAGTTCTACGCGGCGGCGGCGACGTTCCTCCTCGCCTTCCCCGTCGCCCTCTCGGCGCTGAACGTCGTGCTCGGCGCACCCCACGTCGGGTACGGGTTCTCCGGGCTGGCGATGGCCTTCGTCGGCCTGCTCGCGGTCCGCGTCGCCGACCGGGTCGGTGCGCCCCCGGTGTCGGTGTACGCCGCGGGCGCCGGAGCCATCCTCCTCTACGGCCTCCCGCCGACGCCGGTCGCCCTGACCGCCGGGGTCGGGATGCTCGCGGTCGCCCTGCTGACGGGCGGTCGGGCGCTCCTGGCGGGCTGGGACCTCGCGGCGCTCCTCGCGGCGGCGCTCCTCGTCGCGTCGCTGGCCCTCGCGTTCCCGGGCGACCCGACCGCGCCGGGCCGGGTCACGAACGTGTACCTCCACGCGCTGGGCTTCGGGCTTGGGGCGCTCGTCCCGTACGCGGCGGGCGTGGTCGCGGACGCGGCGGCCGGGCTGGACGTCTCCGTGGCGCACCTTCGCCGTTCGGACCGGCCGGCCTGACTACAGCGCCCCGTGCTCGGCCAGCACGTCGGCCAGTTCGGGCATCGTCTCGACGACCACGTCGCAGTGCGGTTCAACGGCCGGTTTCGGCTCGAACCCGACGGCCAGCCCCGCGACCTGCAGCATCGGGAGGTCGTTCGCGCCGTCGCCGACGGCGACGGTGTCCGCGAGCGCGACGCCCTGCGCGTCGGCCAGCGCCTCCAGCGCGTCGTCCTTCGTGCCCTCGATGAGCGGGCCCTCCACGTCGCCGGTGAGTTCGCCGTCCGCGACCGGGAGGTTGTTCGCCACGATCTCGTCCACGTCGACGCCCTCCTTCTCGAGCGCTCGCGCGACGCCGCGGTCGAACCCGCCGGTCAGGATGGCGGTGAACGTCCCGGCGTCCGCCAGGTCGGCAATCACGTCTCCTGCCCCGGGGCGCAGGACAACATCGTCGAAGGCCGCCGCCGCGCGCTCGTCCGGCAGGCCCTCGAGGAGCGCCGCGCGCTCGCGCAGGCTGGTGGCGTAGTCTATCTCGTCTTTCATCGCGCGCTCGGTGATGGTCTCCATCTCGTCGGCGACGCCGTACTGGTCGCCGAGGAGGACGGTCATCTCGGAGTCCGAGAGCGTCCCGTCGAAGTCGAAGGCGACGAGGTCCATGGGGGGACGGGCGGGGCGAGGCGCTTCAACCGTTCGGAACCGTTCCGGGGCGCTCGGTCCGGAGAATCGGACGCATGTGGAAAGCGTTAACCGGAATCCCGCGCTCCCCTCGCGCATGAAGGTACTCGTCACGGACCCCATCGCGGACGCGGGCCTGGAACTCCTCCGCGACGCGGGCCACGAGGTCGAGACCGGCTACGACCTCGAGGGCGACGCGCTGCTGGAGGCCGTCGCCGACGCCAACGCGCTCATCGTGCGCTCGGGCACCGACGTGAACGAAGCGGTCTTCGAGGCGGCCCCGGACCTCGTCATCGTCGGCCGGGCCGGTATCGGCGTGGACAACATCGACATCGACGCCGCCACCGACCACGGCGTCATCGTCGCCAACGCGCCGGAGGGGAACGTCCGCGCGGCGGCCGAGCACACCGTCGCGATGGTGTTCGCCGCGGCCCGCTCTATCCCGCAGGCCCACGACCGGCTGAAACAGGGGGAGTGGGCGAAGGGCGACTACCTCGGCAACGAGGTCAACGGGAAGACCCTCGGCGTCGTCGGCCTCGGCCGCGTCGGCGGGGAGGTGGCCCGCCGGCTCTCGGGGCTCGGCATGGACCTCGTCGTGTACGACCCGTACATCGGCGAGGACCGCGCGGACCAGTTGGGTGCCGAACTCGTCGAAGACCTCGACACCTGCATCCGGCGCGCGGACTTCCTGACGGTCCACACGCCGCTGTACCCCGAGACGGAGAACATGATCGCCGAGGCCGAACTCGCGGAACTCGAGGGCGGCTACCTCGTCAACTGCGCCCGCGGTGGCATCGTGGACGAGGCGGCTCTCGCCGCGGCCGTCGCGGACGGCGTCCTCGAGGGCGCGGCGCTGGACGTGTTCGCCGAGGAACCCCTCTCCGCGGACAGTCCCCTGCTCGACGTGGACGACGTGGTCGTCACCCCGCACCTCGGCGCGAGCACGGCGGCGGCCCAGGAGAACGTCGCGACAGACACGGCCGAGCAGGTCCTGGCTGCCTTCCGTGACGAGCCGGTGGTCAACGCGATCAACGCGCCCTCGGTCGACCGCGGTGCGTTCCCGCGCATCCGGCCCTACATCGAGATCGCCGAGACGGCGGGCAAGGTTGCCGCGGAACTGCACGCCGGGCGCATCGACGCCGTCGAGGTGACCTACGAGGGCGACATCGCCGACGAGGACGTCGAACTCGTCACCGCGAGCGCGCAGAAGGGAGCCTTCGACCCCCTCGAGTGGCGCGTGAACGCCGTCAACGCCGACCGCGTCGCCGAGGAGCGCGGCATCGACGTCACCGAGAGCAAGACCGCCCAGTCCGCGGACTTCCAGAGCCTGGTGACCGTCACCGTCCGCGGCGGCGAGGAGTCGGTCAGCGTCTCCGGCACCCTGTTCGCCGGCGAGGACCCCCGCATCGTCTCCATCGACGGGTTCCGCGTCGACGCCATCCCGCACGGCCAGATGATGATCGCCCGCAACCGGGACGAGCCGGGCGTCATCGGCTTCATCGGCACGACGCTCGGTGACCACGGCGTGAACATCGCGGGGATGTTCAACGCCCGCGAGACCATCGGTGGCGAGGCGCTTACCGTCTACAACCTCGACGACCCGGTCGGCGAGGACCTCCGGGAGACGCTGCTGGCCGACGACCGCGTCACCGACATCGTCGCCTTCGAACTGAACGGGGCGTAGTCACCCGTCGTCGCGGAGCCGCTCGAGCGCGCGCCGCCGCCGGGCGAGTTCGGCCGCGATGGCGCGCCGCTCGGCGTCGGACTCGGCGGTCTGGAGCTCCGCCTCGAGGGACGCGATTGCGCCCTCGAGTGCGGCCGCCCGGACGTCGCGCCGGTCCGGCGCGTCGCGCTCGTCCCCCGTCGCCATGGAAACCGTTACCACGAGCCGTGCAAAAAACCCCCCGCAGACGACCGTCTGACGGCCGCACGCGGCGTCTGACGGGGGGCGTGCACCCGCCAGTCGGACCGGGGCCTGATAGGAGGGCGTCTGACACGTTCGCCGTGGGAGACATGACACATCTCTGTCGTCAGCAGGTCGTCCCGGTGGTGGCGAACGCTTTTCCCCACACGAGAGTAAAGCACCTGTATATGTCCGATGCCGAAACCGGGGACGACGCCGATCCAGAGATGGTCCAGGTCAACCTGCGGGTGAGCGAGGCGTTCCTCGAAGACATCGACGCGACGTGGCGGGAGCAGGGCTTCAACTCCCGCAGCGAGTTCCTGCGGTACGCCGCGCGCGACGCCGTGAAGCACCCCGAGTTCTCCCGGGAGGGGTGGAAGCAGGTCGCCGCGAGCGAGCACGACCTCCGGACGGACCGGTCGGAACTCGTCTCGCGCGACGAGGTGCTCGAGTTGATGGACCGGGAAGCGGATGCCGAGTGACGGCGACTGGACCTGGATGTTCGCGCCTCGCGCCGCCGACCAGTTCGAGACCCTCGACGGTCACGTCCAGGACCGCATCGTCTCGAAACTCGACGAGGTCGTCGGCGACGAGTGGTGAGACCCGACCGACCACCTCGAACCGCTGACCGGCGGCCCGTTCTCGAAGCTCCGCGTCGGGCAGTACCGGCTGGCGTGCGTGGCGGACGAGTCCACCGCAGTTCTGGAGGTCCACCGCGTCGAGCACCGGAGCGGGGCCTACACGGCGGACGACTGACGCCGTGGCCTCGTTCAGGCCCCGAGGTGCTCCAGCACGGCCTCGACGTCGTTGGGCACCGGCTCCGGGTCGTTCCCGGCCGCCGCCGCGGCGTCGGGGTCCTTCAGCAGGTGCCCCGTAGTCAGGCAGACCACGTCCTCGTCGTCGCTCACCTCGCCGCTGTCGCGCAGTTTCCGCAGGCCCGCGAGCGACGCCGCGGAGGCCGGTTCGACGCCGACGCCCTCGCCCGCCAGGTCGCGCTGGGCGTCGGTAATCGCCTCGTCGCTCACGGCGACCGCGGTGCCGCCCGTCTCGCGCAGGCCGGGCAGCGCCTTCGGCGCGTTGACCGGGTTGCCGATGCGGATGGCCGTCGCGCGCGTCTCCACCTCGTCCCAGCGCTCGACGTGGTCCCACCCGTTCTCGATGGCTTCGACCATCGGCGCCGCGCCCTCGGCCTGCACGCCGGTGAGCGTCGGCACGTCCGCGCGGGCGAGTTCGCCGGCCTGGACGAGTTCGCGGAAGCACTTGTACAGCGCCGCGGTGTTCCCGGCGTTCCCGACCGGCAGGACGATGCGGTCGGGCCAGCGGCCGTAGTCCGCCCGGAACGCCTCCAGTATCTCCAGCCCGATGGTCTTCTGGCCCTCGAGGCGGAACGGGTTGAGCGAGTTGAGCAGGTAGGCCTCGCCGCGGTCGGTCAGCGCCTGCACGATGTCGAGGCAGGCGTCGAAGTTGCCGTCCACTTCCAGAATGTGCGCGCCGTGGAGGCTCGCCTGCGCGACCTTGCCCGCCGCGACCTTGCCGGCGGGGAGCAGGACCAGCGTCTCCATGTCGGCCCGCGAGCCGTAGGCCGAGAGCGCGGCGCTCGTGTTGCCCGTCGAGGCGCAGGCGAGGCGGTCGACGCCGACGGCCTGCGCGGCCTTGACTCCGACCGTCATCCCGCGGTCCTTGAACGACCCGGTGGGGTTCATCCCTTCGTGCTTGACCCGGAGGGTGTTCACGCCCACCTCGTCCTCGAGCCGGGGCACGCGGTGGAGCGGCGTGTCGCCCTCCGGGAGCGTGACACCAGAATCGAAGGGCAGCGCGGCGCTGTACCGCCAGACGCCGCGACCCGAAAAGTCGTCGAAGGTCGGGTGGTCGGCGTAGCGGACCTCGAGCAGGCCGCCGCAGTCGTCGCAGGTGTAGCGCACGGCGTCGAACGGCGCGAACGTCTCGCCGCAGGCGACGCAGGTCAGCCAGGTGCCGTCGGTCGCCTCGGCCGGCGGCGACTCGGCCGGGGCGTCGAGGGAGAGGCTCATGGACTCCCCTTCGGGGGCGGTGCCTAAAACGGGCCGGTCTCGCCGAACTCGTCGATGCGGGCGTGGACGTACGCGCACCACTCGTCGAGCGTCTCGTGCACAGCGCCCGCGTCTCCTCGAGCGGCGTCGCCTCGTATCGGTACTCGTGACCGCCGCCGTCGAGGAGGTGGCGGCGACGGGAGGCGAGGCCCCGGTCGCGCAGCGTCGACAGCGAGCGCGCGACGTTGCTCCGGTCGCGCTCCATCGTGTCGGCGAGCGCGGACGCCGTGACCGGCTCGCGCTCCAGCAGCGCGAGGTACGTCTCGCTCTCGTGGGGCCGGACGGCGAAGACACAGCGGAGCACGTCCGCGAACCCGGGCTCCTCGCCGACCATCAACTCGCGGAAGCGCTCCGGGTCGGGGTCGGTCGCCACGGGCCCGTCCAGGGCCGCCACCCGCAAAAGCGCTCAGTAACCCGACGGTAACTGGGGCGGTCGTGCGCGCCGGGCGGACGTCCGCACCCGCCGCACGCACGCCACAGCGCCTTGTCGCCGGCCGACCACTCACCGCCCGTCATGTCCACCGAGACAGCGACCGAGGCGCACGGGAATCCGACGGCCGCGGGCGGGCCCGCCTGGACGGCGGGCGGGGTCGCGGGCCTCGCTGGCGGCGTCGTCATGGGCGCGATGTTGACCACGCAGATGGGGCCGGTCATCGAGCACGCCATCCCCGCCCTGTACGGGCTGGACGGCCTCGCGGCGGGGTGGGGGGTTCACCTCGTCCACAGCGTCGTGTTCGGCCTCCTGTTCGCGGGGCTCGCGTCGCTGGCTCCCGTCCGGGCGTGGGCCGGCGGGGTCGGCCGTAGCGCGGCGCTCGGGCTCGGCTACGGCGTCGCGGTGTGGGTGGTGGCCGCCGTCCTCCTGATGCCGGTCTGGCTCCAGGCCGTCGAGTTCGCGAACGCGCCCACGGCACCCAACGTCGTCCCGAAGAGCGCCGTCGGGCACGTCGTGTTCGGGGTGGTCCTGGGCGGGGCGTACGGGGTGCTCGGGGACCGCTGACGGCGTCGGGCGAGACAGCCTCACGAGAACCGG
>Ga0207715_100264_pt1 | contig 21925 bp, 20 predicted proteins | sample A23M3SouthBayCA_FD_187732 | JGI IMG/M metagenome (GOLD analysis project Ga0207715, IMG submission 187732) | Aerobic enrichment media from Eden Landing Ponds, California, USA - A23 M3 (SPAdes) | ecosystem: Environmental > Aquatic > Marine > Unclassified | place: USA: Emeryville, California... | reverse complement strand
GACGCCCGCCGACGTCGCCGCCGTGGACCCGGACCTGCTGTTCGTCTCGAACGGGCCGGGCGACCCGGCGAACTTCGACGCCGCCGAGTCGCTGGTCGAGGACTACGTCGGCGACCTGCCCGTCGCGGGCATCTGTCTCGGTCAGCAGGTCGTCGCCCGCGCGATGGGTGGCACCACGGAGAAGATGGCCTTCGGGCACCGCGGCGTGAACCAGCCGGTCCGGGACCTCCGGACGGGTCGGGTCGTGATGACCACCCAGAACCACGGCTACACCGTCGGCGACCCGCCCGAGGAACTCGACGTCGTCCAGGTCAACGTCAACGACGACACGCCGGAGGGCCTCGACAGCGAGGCCCTGGACGTCATCACCCGCCAGTACCACCCCGAGGCCAACCCCGGCCCGCACGACTCGCTTGACTTCTTCGACGACGTGCTGGCAATGGCCGACGGGTAGGCCGGCCAGCGACTTTTTCACCGGCGGTCCACGATGTTCGGTATGACCGACTGGCGAGCGGTTACTGTCGGCTTCCTCGTCGGGGTCGTCGCCGCCCTGTTCGGTCTACTCCTCCCCGGCGTCGGCCAGGCGGCCGCGGGCCTCCTCGCCGGGTTCGTCGCCGGCTACCTCGCCGACGACGGTATTCTCGGTGGCGTCTGGCACGGCCTGCTGGCCGGCGCTCTGGGAGCCATCCTGCTCGCACTCCTGCTCGTTCCCCTCGCGGCGCTGCTGGCGTCGCCGTTCGGCCCGGTGGCGAGCGCACTGGGCGGTGCCGGAACGTTCGTCGCCGTCAGCGCGCTGGGGCTCCTCTTCGCGCTCGACAGCGCGGTCGCGGGCGCCGTCGGCGGCCTGCTGGCGTGAGCTAGTCGTCGCTCTCGACGTCCGCCGCCGGCACGCCCCACTTGCGGGTCTGCTTCACCCGCTTCGAGACCGGCGCGACGTCGAGGGGTTCCTCGCGGGCCTGCAGGGCCTCGAGGGCCGCCGTGACGGCCGGGACCGTCGAGTAGTAGGTGATGTCCTCCTCGACGGCCGTCCGCAGCGTCTCCAGGTCCCGGGTGATGACGAGGTCTATCTCGCCGTCGCGGATGGCCTGGGGGACGTCCTCGAAGTCCGCGGAGCGGTACACGTCGTAGAACTCCGCGAACGCCTCGCGGTCGGCGTCGAGGTCGATGACCGCCGTGCCGCCCTCGGGCAGCGTCGCGCCGGCGGCCTGCTGGGCCTTCCAGTAGGCCTTCCCGAAGCCCGCCGCGGTGCCCATGACCTCGCCGGTGGACTTCATCTCCGGGCCGAGGCGGGGGTCGGCGTCGGGGAAGCGGTCGAAGGGCAGGACGACCTCCTTCACGCTGACCTTCTCCGGGATCTGCTCCTGGACGGCGAGGTCGGCGAGCGTCTCGCCGGCCATGACCTTCGCCGCCAGCTTCGCGATGGGGACGCCCGTGGCCTTCGAGACGAAGGGCACGGTGCGCGAGGAGCGCGGGTTCGCCTCGAGGACGTACACCTCGCCGTCCTTGACGGCCAGCTGGACGTTCAGCAGGCCGACGGTGTCGAGGGCCGCCGCGATATCCTCGACGACCTCGCGGACGCGCGCCATCTCGGCGTCCGTGAGCGAGCGCGGCGGAATCATGCACGCGGAGTCGCCGGAGTGGACGCCGGCGCTCTCGACGTGCTCCATCACGCCGCCGATGAGTACGTCCTCGCCGTCGGCGACGGCGTCCACGTCGAGTTCGACCGCGCCCTCGAGGAACTGGTCGACGAGGATGGGCTGGTCGGGGCTGACGCGGACGGCCTCCTCGATGTACTGGGTCAACTCGTCGTCGTCGTGGACGACGTCCATCGCGCGGCCCCCGAGCACGTAGGACGGGCGGACGAGGACCGGGTAGCCGATGTCGTGGGCCAGCGCGAGGGCCTCCTCGCGGCTCTTCGCCGTGCCGCCCTCGGGCTTCGCGATGCCCATGTCGTCGAGCAGGCGGTTGAAGCGGTCGCGGTCCTCCGCGAGGTCCATCGCCTCGACGGTCGAGCCCATGACCTCGCAGTCCAGGTCGCGGCGCTCGAGTTCCGCCTCGAGGGGCTTGCCGATGTTGACGGAGGTCTGGCCCCCGAACTGGACCATCACGCCGTCGGCACCGGTCGTCTCGATGACGTCGGCGACCTCCTCTGCGGTGATTGGGTCGAAGAACAGGCCGTCGGAGGTGTCGTAGTCGGTGGACACCGTCTCGGGGTTGTTGTTGACGACGTGGGCGTCGATACCCATCTCGCGGAGCGCGCGCACGGCGTGGACCGTGCAGTAGTCGAACTCGACGCCCTGCCCGATGCGGATGGGCCCGCCGCCGACGATGACGACGCTCTCGGCCTCGGGGTCGACCTGCACCTCGTCGGCCGCCGGGCGGGTCGACCCGTAGCGCGACCCGCGCGCGGAGTAGTAGTACGGCGTCGAGGCGCGGAACTCGCCGGCGCAGGTGTCGACCAGTTTGAACGTGCGGTCCGGCGCGACGTCCTCGACGTCCGCGACGGTCACGTCGCCGCCCGACCCGTACGCGCCGTCGTGGGCGGACGTGTGCTCGCCGACGGCCGCGGCGGCCTCGCCGGCCATCCCCGCCGTCTCGGCGTTCGTGAACCCGGTCTCCGTGGGTGTCTGGAGGTCGCCCTCCGAGGCGGCCTGCGTCGCCGCGGCGATGTTGTCGAAGCGCTCGACGTACCACTCGTGGATGCCGGTCAACTCGACGACCTCCGCGACGTCGTAGCCGCGGTCGAAGGCCTCGAAGACGGCGTAGGGGCGGTCCGGCGTCGGGCGCTCGAGGTACTGGGCCTCGAGTTCGTCGTCGCTCAACTCGTGGAGGTCGGCGCTCGGCTGGTACTCGCTGGAGCGCAGCGCCTTCAGCATCGACTCCTCGAAGGTGCGCCCGATGGACATCGCCTCCCCGGTGGACTTCATCGCCGTACCCAGTTCGAACTCGACCTCCGGGAACTTGTCCTTGGGCCAGCGGGGCACCTTCGTCACGACGTAGTCGATGGCCGGTTCGAACGCCGCCGTCGTCTCGCCGGTGATCTCGTTCTCTATCTCGTGGAGGTTCTTGCCGAGCGCGACCTTCGCGGTCACGCGGGCGATGGGGTAGCCCGTCGCCTTCGACGCGAGGGCAGACGAGCGCGAGACGCGCGGGTTCACCTCGACGACGCGGTACTCGCCGCCGGGCGTGCCGTCGTCGCGCCACGCGAACTGGATGTTACAGCCGCCCTGGATGCCCAGGTCGCGGATGACCTCGAGGGCCGCGTCGCGCATGTCCTGGTGGCCGTCGTCGGGGATGACCTGCGAGGGCGTGACGACGGTGGACTCGCCCGTGTGGATGCCCATCGGGTCGATGTTCTCCATGTTGCAGATGATGATACAGGAGTCGGAGGCGTCCCGCATCACCTCGTACTCGAGTTCGACCCAGCCCGCGATGGACTCGGTGACGAGCACCTCGCTGTTGCGCGAGAGGCGCAGGCCGCGGCGCACGCGCTCGACGAGTTCGTCCATCTCGTGGACGACGCCGGAGCCGGAGCCCCCGAGGGTGTAGGTCGTGCGCGCGATGACCGGGAGGCCACCGACCTCGTCGACGGCCTCGTGCACCCGCTCGCGCAGCGAGTCGGCGTCCATGTCCGAGACGGACTCGCCCTCGTCGAGTGCGATGGTCGTCGACTGGGGGACGGGCTGTCCCAGGTCGTGCATCCGCTGGCGGAAGAGGTCGCGGTCCTCGGTGGCGTAGATGGTGTCGAGTGGCGTCCCCATGATGTCCACGTCGTACTCGTCGAGGACGCCCTCCTCGGCGAGTTCGGCGGTGACGTTGAGGCCGGTCTGGCCGCCCAGGCCGGCGATGACGCCGTCCGGACGCTCGGCCGCGATTATCTCCGAGATGGCCTCGACGGTGATGGGTTCCAGATACACCTGGTCGGCCATCTCCGGGTCGGTCATGATGGTCGCCGGGTTGGAGTTGACGAGGACGACTCGCACGCCCTCCTCCTGGAGCGCGCGGCAGGCCTGCGCGCCCGAGTAGTCGAACTCGGCTGCCTGTCCGATCTGTATCGGGCCGCTCCCGATGAGGAGAATCGTGCGGTCGTCGGTGCCGCTCATACTACCCTGTTGGAGTGCGTTCGTCGTAATAAGACCCACGAAAGATTGCGAGTAGCGTAGGCAGATTTCGAATTTCGTAACGTCGCCGAGGGCGGACCGCGGGAACCGTCCGCGGGCCGCTCAGGCGGCCGTGTCGTGCTCGTCCCCGAAATCGCGCTCCGCCCGGTAGGCCGCCACGAACGTCTCCACGTCGAACTCGGCCAGTTGTGACTCGAAGGCCGCGCCCGCGTCTTCGTCGGCGTGGCCGACCGCGTGCTCCATCAGTTCCACGACGAGTTCCACGACGTCCTCGTGGAGGGCGCGCGAGTCGGGGTCGGTGACCCACACCAGCGAGTAGCCGACGCTGGCGTCGTCGGAGACGTCCTCGGCGACGACCGCGTCGGGGCGCTCCTCCATGACCATCCCGAGCAGGTGGGCGGTGCCGAACTCGCCCACCTCGTCGGCGTCCGCCGCCTCGACGGTCTCTCGCAGGACGGCCACCACGTCCTCCGGGACGAAGCGCGAGGGGGGGTGGACGTCCAGCACGACGGCGTGGGTCGCGCCGCAGGCACAGTCGTAGTCGCGCATCCCCATGTCGAGGTCCCGGACGACGTCGAGGGTCTCCCCGCAGGGCAACTCGACGACGCTGCCGGGCGGACTCCCGGGGACGCGAGGGGATGCCATCGGCGAGGGTTGGCCGGGCTGAGATAAAAGCGCCGCGTCTCAGGGCCAGTCGTCTCGGGTCTCGCCAGGGGCGGCTTCCGCCGCGTCGTCGGTGTCGCCCAGTTCCCACTCCGCGGCCGCGGCGGCCTCCTCGACGTCCAGGTACTCCCAGCCAGTCTCCGCGGCCATCTCTCGGTCCGCGTCGTCGACGCCGACGAAGACGTGGCGGTCGGTCCCGAACTGCTCGCGGACGTTCTCCAGGCTCTCCTGCTTGCCCTTCGGCCCGGAGAAGAAGTCCTGCCGGATGCGGTGCTCGCGCGTGTAGTTCGTCACGACGTAGGTCGGCTCCTCGGAGACGACGCCGACGTACTCCGTCCACTGCCGGGCGTCCGAGAACACCGCGCCCGGGTCCGCGAGGCGCTGGAGCGCGGCGAGTTCGAAGGCGAGGGTCATGTCCCCGCTGCCACCCATGCTCATGGCCGCCAGTCGGTCGCCTGCGTGCAAAACGGCTTCGGTCGACCCGCTCACCCCGCGTCGGTCAGGACCCGTCGCAGGGCGTGTGAGTCTACTCCACCGCCAGGTCCGCGTCGCCGTCGGCCTCGGCCGCCGACTCATCCCACTCGAGTTCGAACTCCACCGACAGTTCCGAGCCCTCCCGCTCGGCCTTCACCTCGAAGGTCGGCGTCGCTGGCGGGTCCAGCGTGATCGACTCCCCGCCGGCCCGGAGCGTGACGGGGTCGCCGGCCTCGAGGCGGTCCGCGACGCTCCGCAGGTAGTCCGCGACGTCGGGGCGGTCGGTGCGCTGCTCGGTCTCGAAGAGTACCTCCTCGGGCATACCGTCCGACAGGGCGGCGAGCGGGATAATAGCGCCGGTCAGGCCTGCTCGGCGGCCAGCACCTGCTCGGCGTCGAAGTCCTGGGCGAGCAGTGCCTCGACGTGGTCGCCGACCGGGACGCGCTCGCGCATCAGTCGCTTGTAGTCACTCTGTGGCGCCAGGTCGCCGATGAGCACGCCGCCGACGATGCAGCCGTCCTTGAGCGCGAGGCGGCGCCACTCGGTGTCGCTGTACGACCGCGCGTGGGCCTCGTCGCCCATCGTCGGGTGGCCAAAAGAGAGGAAGGGGAAGTCGAAGTGCGTGATGGAGTAGGAGGGGACCCACTCGAAGGGGTCGACGGTGCCGTCCGCGACCATGTTCTGCGCGGCGACGGCTCCCTGCTCCTTCGCGGAGCCCCAGGCTCCGTTCTGGGTCCGCTCGCCCAGGATGACGTCGTGGAAACGCGTGATGTCGCCGGCGGCGTACACGTCGTCGACGTTCGTCCGCATGTGCTCGTCCACGAGGACGCCGTCGTCGCACTCGACGGGCGTGTCCTGCAGGAACTCGGTGTTGAAGTCGAGGCCGATGGCGACGCCGACGAACTCCGACTCGAATCGCTCGCCGTCGCCGTCGTAGGTCGCGACCACGTGACCGTCATCGTCCGTCTCGAACCGGTCCGCGCCGTTGCCGAAACGCGGCGTCACGTCTCGCTCGCGGAGGGCACGGTGGATTATCTCCGCGCCAGCCTCGTCCAGCGCGTAGCGCCACCAGCGGTCGCCCCGCATCAGGTAGTTCGCTTCGATGTCCTGGGCCGCACAGATGGCCGCGAGGTCGATGCCGAGCAGGCCCGCGCCGACGATGGCTCCGGTGTCTGCGGCTTCGGCGTGCTCGCGGATGCCCCGGGCGTCCTGGAAGGTCCAGAAGTGGTGTATCCCCTCGGCGTCGCTGTTCTCCGCGGGGAGTTGTGCCGGCGTGCCGCCGGTGGCGACCAGGAGCTTGTCGTACTCGATGGCCTCGCCGTCGTGGGTGTGGAGGACGTGGGCGTCGGTGTCGACGTCGGTGACCAGGGTGTCCAGAGAGAGGTCGATGTCGCGCTCGTCGTACCAGGCGGGCTCGTGGATGGAGATGGGGGCCTCGGGCAGCTTCCCCTTCGCGAACTCCTTGATGAGGATGCGGTTGTAGAGGGTCTCACCCTCGTCCGTGACGACGGTGATGTCGGCCCCGGGAGCCTCCTCGCGGAGTGTCTCCGCCGCGGAGGACCCCGCGATGCCGTCGCCCAGAATCACGTACGACTCGCTCATATGACTCGACCTTCGGCGGCCGCGTTAAAGTGGATTGCTATCCGTGGAAGTTTTGTGTGACAGCCGGTACCGCGCGGTGCGTCGCCGGGGCACAGGCCCCCGAGGCGGTGGTGCCGACGGCGACGCCCACGTGCCGAACGGGTGACTTTTTCCGCGTCCGGTCCACACCCGCCCCCGTGAAGCTCCGCCAGAACGCCCGGCACTTCGCCGCGCGGCAGGCGCTCCGGACGCCGGTCCTCCGCTCGGCCGTGAAGCGCGGGCTGGTCCGCCTCCACACCCGCGTCTTCCTCGAGAAGGCGGACCCGGCCCACCGCGAGGACCGCCGCGAGCACCTCGACGACCTGTTCGCCGCGACGGTCGACGCGTACCGAGCGGCCCTCGACGCCGGCCACGACGAGGCCGCCGCGCGGGAGATAACCCACCTGCAGGCGAACTTTGACTTCTACAACCACGGCTGGACGGAGATGATGGAGCTACCGGTCGGTGAACTCGAGGCCCACTACGACCGCCACCGCGAGTTCTTCGAGGCCCACGGCATCACCATCGACGACCCGCTGGGTGAGTTCGCGCCGGCGGGTGGCATCGCGTCGGCCCCGTCGACGCCGGGACGGCTCGAGGACCCCGAGCACCCTCACGCCGAGGAGGGGTTCGCCGACGACGTGTACGTCGAGGGGCCAGAGGGGGAACTCCACGTCGGCGGCCGCGAGGAACCAGACGACGTCGACCCGACGGCCGCACCGGGCGTCGAGGACGGGTGAACGCCCGCGACCACCGTCACTCCACGCCCGCTATCCGGTCCGCGCACTCGAACCCTGCCTCGATGCCCCCGCAAGCCCTCCCTCGCTCGGCTCCCGCCTCGCTCGGTCGCCCTTGCAGATTCCGCCAGGCCCGCTATTCCGCTCCGGCAATCAGATCCGCACACTCGAACCCTGCTTCGATGCCGCCGTTCAGGCTCCGCTCCGGGTACTGCGCGCGGCTGGCCATCCCGGCGTAGTAGACGCCCTCCCCCACCGCGTCGCCGAGGTCGTAGGGCACCACCTTCTCGAGGTAGCCGCGCTCGTACACCGGGGCGGTCCGGGGATTGCGCGCGGTGCGCATCCAGTTCACGCTCGACCGGTCGAAATCGGGGAACAACTCGGCGATGCCCTCGAGCCACAGGTCCTCGACGGCGTCGTCGCCCATCTGCCAGACGTGGTCGTCGGTGTCCTGGACGTAGCGCGGGACGTACAGCAGGTGCTCGCCGCCGTAGCGGTCGGGGGGCACGAAGTTCGTGTGCTCGATGAGCGCCCCGAACGGCGCGTCGGGCGCGATGTTGAGCCAGTAGGTGTCGAGCAGCGACTCGTCCATCGAGACGACGGTGCAGACGGTGCCCTGGAACTCGACGTCACACTCGTAGCCCGTCAGCGACTCGAGGACGTTCGGCATCGCCGCGACGACGACGCCGTCGACGCCCCGCGTGACGCGCTTCCCGTCGACGTCGGCCGTGAGCCGCTGGACCGCGCCATCGGCGACGGTGAGGTCCGTGACGCGGGCGTTCGTCTCGATGTTCTCGCGGCCGACGGCGTCCACGAGCGCGTCCAGCAGGCGGCCGAACCCGCCCGCGAGGTAGCCCAGGGGCTCGCCGCGCAGCAGGTCGCGCTCGCCGCGGAACTTGACTCGACCGAGGAACCACGCGGCGCTCACGTCGTCCTTCCGGTCGCCGTACTTGCCGTCGAGCAGCGGGTCGACGAAGTTGTCGTACACCCCGCGCGTGGTGTGCTGGACGACGAACTCCTCGACGCCCACGTCCTCGTACTCGGCGAGGGAGTCGTAGGCCCCGAACGACGGCCAGCCGCCGCGCACGTCCACGCCCTTCACGAGCATCCCGAGCCGGAACTTGTCGTAGAGGCTCAGGTGCGGATACGCGGCGATGTGCCACGCCGTGTCCAGGGGATGGACGGTGCCGTCGACGTAGTAGGCGTTCTTCCCGATGGGCCACTCGAGGTCGTCGCCGAGGCCCAACTCCTCTATCACCTCGACGATGGTCTCCTCGGACTTCGAGAGGTGGTGGTAGAACGCCTCGATGCGGTCGCCGGCGGTGTCGTAGGTGCGCGCGAGGCCCCCCACCTCGTCGCCGGCCTCGTACACCGTGACATCGTGGCCGTGCCCCTGGAGGCGGTAGGCCGCCGCGAGGCCGGCGATGCCGCCGCCGACGACGCCTATCATGGAGTCGGGTTTCCACCCGGACCGGATGGGTCTTTCGGGCGAGGCGTGGTGGAAATCGAGCACTCTCGGTCGCGGCACAGCGACGAGACCGGCACCGCAGGCGAAGCAAAGCCCTCGCCCGGCTCCTAGCAATCGGTGACGTTGACAGCACGGCCACAGCCGCGAGAAAGCCCTCGCCCGGCTCCAGTCCCAGGCCTCGCTGCGCTCCTCGGCCTTCGGCCTGTGGTGCTTGCGTCGGCCGGGTTCCCGGACCCGGGCTCGCCCTTTCGATCCACCAGGGTGTCGGCAGGTCGTCCGGCTGTCATCCTGGCGGATTGAAAGGGCGAGACCGTCTCGACGACGGACGGCGACGAAAGCCGCGAGGCGGCGGAACCGCCTCGGCCCGTGCGAACGGGCCCTGCGGGCCCGTGAGCAGACACCGCAACGAGCGAAGCGAGTGAGGAGCGCATGGAGCCGCCCGAGTCGAGACGGGCGAGGGCTTTCCGGCGTTAGCGGTTCCGAGAGAGTGCCCAGCGGAGCCTAGTTCTCCACCGGCACCCCCCACACGCACCACGTGACCAACGACGATGCCTAGCCGGTGGTCGGCACCCTTTTAGGCCACGTCGCCGCTACGGTGTCTGTATGGTGACGGTCCGCGCGCCGGCGACGAGCGCCAACCTCGGCAGCGGCTTCGACGTGTTCGGAGTGGCGCTCGACCGGCCCGCGGACGTGGTGCGCGTCGAGAGGGCCGACCGGACGACCATCGAGACGTCCGGCGTCGGGAGCCAGTTCATCCCCGACGACCCTGAGAAGAACACGGCGGGGGTCGTCGCCGACGTCCTCGACGCGCCCGCGCACATCCGCATCGACAAGGGCGTCCGCCCGGCGTCGGGGCTGGGCTCCTCCGCCGCGAGCGCCGCGGCCGCCGCAGTGGCGCTCGACGCGCTCTACGACCGGGGGAACACCCGGCGCGAACTGGTCCGCATCGCCGCGCAGGGCGAGGCCGCCGTCTCCGGAGAGGCCCACGCCGACAACGTCGCGCCGGCCATCCTCGGCGGGTTCACCGTCGTCACGGACGACAGCGTGACCGCGGTGGACGCCCACCTCCCGCTCGTCGCGTGCCTGCCGGAGGCAGTCGTCTCGACGCGGGACGCGCGCGACGTCGTCCCGGAGACAGTCGGGATGGACCAGGTGACCGAGGTCGTCGGCCACGCCGCGACGCTCGTGGCGGGGATGCACCGCGACGACGCCGACCTGGTGGGGCGCGGGATGGCCGACGGCATCGTCACGCCCGCGCGCGCGGCGCTCATCGACGGCTACGAGGCGGTGGTCGACGCGGCGACCGACGCCGGCGCGACGGGGGTCACGGTCAGCGGCGCGGGCCCGGCGGTGCTGGCGGTGTGTCAGTCGGAGAGCGCTCGCCCGCGGGTCGCGTCGGCGATGGTCGAGGCCTTCGCCGACGCGGACGTGGAGGCGCGGGCCTTCCAGACGGCCATCGGCCGCGGCGCGGCCGTCTGCGAGGAGTGACTGTCGCAGTCCGGGAGCGCTACAGCCGGTCGACGACGGCCGCCGTCACCGCGTTGGTGGTCGCCTCGCCGCCGAGGTCCGGCGTCCGCGGCCCCGATTCGAGGGTCGCCTCCACGGCGTCGCGCACGCGCTCGGCGTCGTCGGCGTAGTCCAGGTGCTCGAGGAGCATCGCCGCGCTGAGCATCGTCGCCGCGGGGTTGGCGACGCCCTGGCCCGCGATGTCCGGCGCGGTGCCGTGCACCGGCTCGAAGAGCCCCCGCTCCGGGCCGAGGTTCGCGCTCGGGAGCAGCCCGAGTCCCCCGACGAGGCCCGCCGCGAGGTCCGAGAGCACGTCGCCGGCGAGGTTCGGACAGGCGATGACGTCGAACTGCCCGGGGTCGAGACAGAGGTGGGTCGCGAGCGCGTCCATCAGCACCTCCTCGGTCTCGAGGCCGCGGTCGTCGGCCACGCCCGCGACGGTGTCCCGGAACAGGCCGTCCGTCTCGCGCATCACGTTGGCCTTGTGGGCGACGTGGAACCCGTCGAGGCCGCGCTCGGCGGCGTAGTCGCAGGCGAAGCGGCCGAGGCGGCGCGAGGCGGTCTTCGTCACGAGGCGGGTGAGCGTCGCCACGTCGTCCGTGAGGCGGTCCTCGTGGCCGGCGTACACGCCCTCGGTGTTCTCCCGGAGGAAGACGAGGTCCGTCTCTGGCCGGAGCGCATCGACGCCCGGGTAGGCGCGGGCGGGGCGCACGTTCACGAACGAGTCGACGGCGCGGCGCAGCGGCAGGATGACGTCCGCCGCGGTCTCGCCCGCCGCGCCGAACAGCGTCGCGTCGGCGCTAGCTGCCAGTTCTCTCGTCTCCGCGGGCAGCGCCTCGCCCGTCTCGTCGCGGACGGCGTCGCCCGCGTCGCCCTCGACGAAGTCGAAGCCGCGGTCCAGCGCCTCGAGCACCTCGACGGCCGCCGGCACGACCTCCTGTCCGATGCCGTCGCCGGGGATGACGGCTATCTCCTCTGTCATGCCCCGGGCTTCGCGGTGGGGGCGTTAGAAGGGTGGGGTTTCGCCGTCGCGCGTGGTCGGCCGGCGGGCGTGGCCGACGTCACCGGCGCACACGCTTATGCCGACCCCGACCGCTGGCTCCGCCATGGACGTCCTGCACGTCGCCCTCGAGGTCGCGGACCTCGACCGCGCCGTCGCGTTCTACGAGGAGGCACTGGGGCTCGAACACAGCCGGGACTACGCGGTCCGCGGGACCAAGAACTACTACCTCTCCGGGTCGGGCCCGGCCGAGATACAGCTCCGCGAGGTCGACGAGCGGCCCGACCCCGCGGGCATCGACCACGTCGCCGTCGCGACCGACGACGTCGACGCCACAGTGGAGACGGCGGTCGAGGAGTTCGACGCGTCCCTCGTCCGCGGGCCGGACACGCTCGAGCGGGTGAACCGGCGGCTGGCGGTCATCACGGGCCCGGAGGGCTACACAGTGCACCTGCTGGAAGAGCTGTAGGACAGGAACCGATTACTCGCTGTCCACGTAGGGCAGCGAGGCGGCCGTCTCCGCCACGGCGTCGCTGTTGGACTTCATCAGCGCCGTCGTGTCCCAGATTCCCTCGACGAGCGCCATCCGCTGGCCGTCGTCGACCACGACCTCGACGGTCTGCTCGTCGTAGTGGACCTGCTCTGCGGCGACGTCGACGGTGACCTCGGTGTCCGGGTACTTGTCGACGTAGTCCTGGAGCGCGCGGACCGTCTCGGTGTCGGCCGTGACCGTCGGGATACCCATCGCGAGGCAGTTCCCGGCGAATATCTCGGCGAAGGACTCGCCGACGATGGCGTCGATGCCCCACCGCTGGAGCGCCTGCGGGGCGTGCTCGCGCGAGGAGCCACAGCCGAAGTTCTGGTTGACGACGAGCACGTTCGCGCCCTGGAAGCGCTCCTCGTTGAACGGGTGCTCCTTCTGGTTGTCCTCGTCGTCGAAGCGCTGGTCGAAGAAGGCGTACTCGCCCAGGCCGTCGAAGGTGACGACCTTCATGAACCGCGCGGGGATTATCTGGTCGGTGTCGATGTCGTTCCCGCGCACGGGAATGGCCGTGCCGGCGACGGACTCGACGGTCTCGGCGGGTCCGTCCGTCATACCTCCACCTCCCGGGTGGGCAGGTCGCGCACGTCCGTCACCTCGCCGGTGACGGCCGCGGCGGCGACCATCCGCGGGCTCATCAGGACGGTGCGGCCGTCCTTCGAGCCCTGCCGGCCCACGAAGTTCCGGTTCGAGGACGACGCGCAGGCCTCGTCGCCCTGCAACTGGTCCTCGTTCATCCCCAGACACATCGAGCAGCCCGCACCGCGCCACTCGAAGCCGGCCTCGCGGAACAACTCGTCCAGGCCCTCCGCCTCCGCGGCGGCCTTGACGCGCTGGCTCCCCGGGACGACCATCGCGCGGACGCTGTCGTCGACCTGCCGGCCCTTGACGACGGTCGCCGCGTCGCGCAGGTCCGCCAGGCGGGCATTAGTACACGAACCCAGGAACGCGACATCCACGTCGTAGCCGGCCATCGTGTCGCCGGGCTCGACGCGCATGTGCTCCTGAGCGCGCCGGGCAGTCTCCTGCTTGCCCTCCGGCAGCGACTCCGGCTCCGGGATGGGCTCGGAGATGCCGACGCCCTGGCCGGGCGTCGTGCCCCAGGTCACCATCGGCTCGATGGCCGAGCCGTCGATGGTGACGACGTCGTCGTACTCGGCGTCGGCGTCCGAGCGGATGGACTCCCAGTAGGGCTTCAGCTCCGCGAAGCGCTCGGGGTCGTCGGCGAACGCGTCCGTGTCGCGCAGCCACTCGTAGGTGGTCTCGTCGGGGTTGACGTAGCCCGCGCGGGCGCCGCCCTCGATGGACATGTTGCAGATGGACATCCGGCCCTCCATCCCCAGCGCCTCGATGGCCTCGCCGGCGTACTCGTACACGTAGCCGACGCCGCCCTCGGTGCCGAGGCGGCGGATGATGGTCAGGATGACGTCCTTGGCGGTGACGTGCTCGCCGAGCTCGCCCGTGACCTCGATCTTGCGCACGTCCTTCTTGTCCATCGCGACGCAGCCGGTCGCCAGCACGTCGCGAATCTGGGACGTGCCGATGCCGAACGCCAGCGCGCCGAACGCACCGTGGGTCGACGTGTGGGAGTCGCCACAGACGATGGTCTTGCCGGGCTGGGTGATGCCCTGCTCCGGGCCGATGACGTGCACGATACCCTGGTCGCCGGTCGTCGGGTCGTCGAACTCGATGCCCGCCTCGCGGACGTTCTCCTCGAGTTCGCGCATCATCTCCTCGGCGGCGTCGTCCGAGAACGGCCGGGACTGGTCGGCCGTCGGGACGATGTGGTCCACCGTCGCGTGGGTCAACTCGGGGTACGCGACCTCCATGTCGCGCTCCTTGAGCATCCCGAACGCCTGCGGGCTCGTGACCTCGTGGATCAAATGGAGCCCGACGAACAGCTGGTCCTGGCCGTTCGGCAGGGTCGTCACCCGGTGGTTCTCCCACACCTTGTCGTACAGCGTGCCCTCGCTCATGGTCGTGTCTCAGTCATCCGCGGGCGCCTCCGGGGCCGCCTCGTCGGGGACGTCAGGCTCCTCCCACGCGAACAGCTCGCGCAGTCGGGCACCGACGTCCTCTATCTGGTGGGCGGCCTCCTGGTTCCGGTACTGGTGGTAGGCGGGGCGACCCGCCTGGTTCTCGGAGATCCACTCGCGGGCGAACTCGCCGTTCTGGACCCGCTCCAGGGCGTCCTCCATGTTCTCCCGGACCGTCTCGTCCACGATGTCGTCACGCGTCGCCAGGCCGCCGTACTCCGCCGTGTCCGAGACGGAGTACCACATGTAGCCCAGCCCGCCCTCGTACAGCAGGTCGACGATGAGCTTCAGCTCGTTCATGCACTCGAAGTACGCCATCTCCGGGGCGTACCCCGCGTCGACCAGCGTGTCGAAGCCGTGCTTGATGAGGTTCGTGACGCCGCCACAGAGCACCGCCTGCTCGCCGAACAGGTCGGTCTCGACCTCCTCCTTGAAGGAGGTCTCGACGATGCCCGCGCGGGCCGAGCCCAGCGCGTGGCCGTAGGCCAGCGCCTCCTGTTTTGCCTCGCCCGTGTAGTCGCGGTAGACCGCGACCAGCGCCGGGGTGCCCTCGCCGCGCTCGTAGTCGCGGCGGACGATGTGGCCCGGGCCCTTCGGGGCGACCATCGTGACGTCGACGTCCTCCGGGGGCTCGACCTGGTTGTAGTGGATGTTGAACCCGTGGGCGAACATCACCGTGTCGCCGGCGTCGAGTTCGGGTTCGAGCGCCTCGAACACCGCGGGCTGGACGTTGTCGGGGACGAGGACCATCACCACGTCTGCCTCGCTCGCCGCGTCGTCCGGTGTCGCGACGCGCACGCCATCGGCCTCGGCCTTTTCGCGGGAGCTCGAGTCCTCGCGCAGGCCCACCACGACGTCCACCCCGCTGTCGTGGAGGTTGAGCGCGTGGGCGTGGCCCTGGCTGCCGTAGCCGATGACGGCGACGGTCTTGTCGTCGATGTAGCTCCGGTCCGGGTCGTCCTCGTAGTAGACTGGTGTCGTGAATTCGTCGTCGGTCATGTCGTCTCCTCGGCGCCACGTGCCAGCGCCGCCGTGCCTGTCCGCACTACCTCGCGCACCGTAAACCGCTCGAAGGTCTCCAGCGCGGCGTCTATCTCCGACTCGCGGCCCGTCAGCTCCACGGTGATGGTCTCCGGGCCGATGTCGACCACGTCGCCGTCGCACATCTCCGCGACGGCCTGCACCTCGTCCGGGTCGTCGCGCACATCGAGTTTCACCATCGCCAGTTCGCGCTCGACGGCCTCCTCGCGCAGTTCGCGCACGGCGATGACCGGGACGAGCTTCTGCAGTTGCTTCTTCGCCTGCTCGATGCCCGGGTCGTGCTCCTCGATGACCATCGTGATGCGCGCGACGCCCTCCGTCTCCGTCGGGCCGACCGACAGGCTCTCGATGTTGAACTGCCGGCGGCTGAACAGGCCGGAGACCTTCGCGAGGACCCCCGGCTCGTGCCACACCTGCGCCGACAGCACGGCGCGGTGGGTCGGTTGCTCGCCGGCGTCCTCGGGCGTGATGCGGATACCCTGCTCGTTGCGCCGGCCCTCGGGCTGTGGTCGCTCGTCCGGGGCCGGTCCCTCGAGTCCTCGTGGCATGGTCAGAGTTGCTCCAGTTGGTCGTCGTTCATCGCGAAGCGGCCGTTCTCGCCGCCGCTCGGCACCATCGGGAACACGTTCTCCTGCGGGTCGACGTGGAAGTCGATGACCGAGGGGCCGTCGTACTCCAGGGCCGCCTCGACCGTGTCGGCCACCGCGTCGTAGTCGTCGACGGTGAACCCGCGCGCGCCGAAGGCCTCCGCCAGTTTCGCGAAGTCCGGGCACCACGAGTACTCCGAGGCCATGTGGCGGCCCTCGTAGAACCCGTCCTGCCACTGGCGGACCATCCCGACGTACTCGTTGTTGAGCACGGCGACGGTGATGTCCAGGTGCTCGCGGACCGCGACGGAGAGCTCCTGGACCGTCATCAGCAGGGAGCCGTCGCCCTCGAAGGCGACGACGCTCTGGTCCTCGTCGGCGGCGAAGCGCGCGCCGATGGCGGCCGGGAGCCCGTAGCCCATCGTGCCCAGGCCGTGGGAGGAGACCCACGTCCGCGGCTCTGTGAACTCCCAGTACTGGCAGGCCCACATCTGGTGCTGGCCGACGCCGGTCGTGACGATGGTGTCCGCCCCGGTGGCCTCGTCCAGCGCCTCGACGACGAACTCCGGCTTCAGCGGCTCGTCGTCGGGCGTCGCGTAGTCCATCGGGTAGTCGGCCTTCCACTGCTGGCACCGCGCGCGCCACTCGGCGGCCGGGGGTTCGCCGGGCATCGCCTCCTGCAACTGGTCCAGGACCGTCTCGGCGTCGCCGAGCAGCGGGTAGTCCGCGTGGATGTTCTTCGAGATCTCCGCGGGGTCGATGTCCACGTGGACGACCTCGGCCTCCGGGGCGAACGAGTCGACGCCGCCGGTCAGGCGGTCGTCGAAGCGTGTGCCGACGGCCAGCATGACGTCGGTGTGTGTCACCGCCAGGTTCGCGTAGCCGGTGCCGTGCATCCCGGCGAAGCCAAGCGCCAGGTCGTCGTCCTCGGGGAACGAGCCCAGACCGGGCATCGTCGTGACGACCGGGATGCCGTAGTCGCGCGCGAAGGCCCGCAGTTCCGGGCTGGCGTTCGCCTTGATGACGCCGCCGCCGGCCAGGATGACGGGTCGCTCGGCCTCGGCGATGGCGCGAGCCGCCTCCGCGACGGCCTCGGCGTCGGCGCGCTCCGGCGGATCGTACGTCTCCGGCGACTGCGGCGGTGCCGGTTCGCGGTCGGCGTCGCCCTGGGTCACGTCCTTCGGGAGGTCGACGAGCGTCGGGCCCTGCCGGCCCTCGCGGGCCAGCGCGAAGGCTTCGCCCACGTCGTCGCCGACGCCGTCTGGGTCCTGCGCGAAGCTGTTGAACTTCGTGATGGGCGCCGTCACGCCCGTGGTGTCCGTCTCCTGGAAGGCGTCGTTGCCGACCAGGGCCGTCGGGACCTGGCCGGTCAGCGCGACCATCGGGTCGGAGTCCATGTCGGCGTCGGCGATGCCGGTCACGAGGTTCGTCGCGCCGGGACCGGAGGTCGCGAGGCAGACGCCGGGGTCGCCGCTGACGATGCCGTACGCGTCGGCGGCGTGGGCGGCACCCTGCTCGTGGCCCATCGTGACGTGGCGCATGTCGGAGTCGTACAGCGCGTCGTAGACGGGCATGATGGCGCCGCCGGTGACGCCGAACAGCGTCTCGACGCCGGCGTTCTCGAGCGCCCGGACGACCGACTCCGCGCCCGACTGCACGGGCGTCGGTTCGTCGTCGGCGTCCTCCTCGTCGAGTTTCTGGGCTGGCGTCTCGCTCACGGTCGGTCACCTCCGCGCTCCTGTGGCGGTCCTGTCGGGGTCGTGTCGGTGCGTGTCATCTGTGTTGGGTGGGTGTCGGGGACGGCGTCCCCGCGTCGCTGGTCGAAGAGCGGTGCGTGCCGTCGGGGAGAATGGACTATTGGGGGCGTCAGGCCCCTACGAGCACGACGGCCGCGGCGCTGGCGACGCGGCGAGCGACGGGTGCCGGGCGCGTCTCCAGCATCTATCTGTTCTGTACCGCCCAGCCGGATATAAATCTTGCCCGACCGGCGGCCGCGCCGCTGAACGGCAGCTGTCGAGCAGGGAGCGGCCATCAGGCCTGGACCTCCTGCTCCTCGGCCTCGTCGACGTCCGCCTCGCGGGCGAAGCGCTCGAGGTCGGCCACCGTCACGCGGTTCTTCTCCGCGCCGTAGTCCTTGACGCGGCGGGTGACCTCCCGGACCTCCTCCGGCGTGGGGTCGAAGCCCGCGTCCACCAGGCGCTCCCGGACGGAGTGGGTGCCGGTGTGTTTGCCGAGCACGAGTTCGCGGGACGCGCCGACCATCTCGGGGGTCATCACGCCCGGTTCGAACGTCTCGGCGTTCTCGATGACGCCGGCGGCGTGGATGCCGCTCTCGTGGGAGAAGGCGTTGCGCCCCACGACGGGCTTGTTCGCCGGCACGGCGATGTCGGACTTCTCCTCGACCATCCGCGCCAGGGCCGTTATCTCGGTCGTGTCGACGCCGGTGTCCACGCCGTACAGCGACTCGGCGGCCATCACGACCTCCTCGTAGGCCGGGTTGCCCGCCCGTTCGCCGATGCCGTTGACGCTGACCTGCGCCTGGTGCGCGCCGTTCTCGAACCCGGCGAGGGCGTTCGCGGTCGCGAGGCCGAAGTCGTCGTGCGTGTGCACGTCGATCCGCGCGTCGGTGTGCGCGACGATTTCGGCGATGAGGTTCCCGAAGCGTGTCGGCGTCGCGACCCCGGTGGTGTCGGGGATGTTTATCCAGTCGGTCCCGGCCTCGGACACGGCCTCGACGACCTCCAGCAGGAAGTCGTGGTCCGTCCGCGTCGCGTCCATCGGGGAGTACATGCACTCGACGCCCGCGTCCACGACGCGCTCGACGGCGTGGACGGACTGCTCGAGCACCTCCTCGCGGGTGGCGTGTCGCGAGTCCTCTATCTGCACGTCGCTGGTGGACTCGAAGACGTGGACCATGTCGACGCCGGCGTCCAGCGCCGCGTCGATGTCCTTGTCCACCACGCGCGCCAGCCCACAGACCGTCGTTGACGTGCTGTTGGCGATGTCGCGGACAGCCTCGAACTCGGCGTCGCTGTTGACCGGGAACCCCGCCTCGATGACGTGGGTCCCCATGCGGTCGAGCAGCGCCGCTATCTCGCGCTTGTCGTCGTAGCTGAACGACGTGCGGGGCGACTGCTCCCCGTCGCGGAGTGTCGTGTCGAAAACCCGGACCGTCTCTACTTCAGTGCGTTGGGCTAATGTGCCCTGGAAGAACGCGTTCCCCCGGACTTACACCGGGGTCGTCGTGAGACGACATTGTACCTCCTGCTGGACCGGGCTCGTACTTAAACCTGTCCGTCGGTGGCGGGGACGGCGCGGTGGCGGTAGACGACAGCGAGGGCGACGGTGCCCACCACCACGCCCGGGAAGAACATATCGGGAGTGAAACGTGACCCCACCACGGTGCAGCCACCGGTCGCGTGGTGCAGGCAGATCGACTTCGGGCCGGCGCTCGCGGGCAGGACCCAGACGGCCGGGACGAGCGCCAGTGCCGCCAACCCGACGGCGGGAGAGCGGGCCCGGTCGGCGAGGAGCATCGCCAGGAGCGTGCCGAGGAGTACGATACCGGCCATCAGCGCGGCGGGAAACGGGGAGGGAACCGGGAGCATCGCGTACTGGAGGACCATCGTCCCGCCCGCGTACAGCAGGCTTGCGCCGAACCCGAGGACGACGGCGTGGGGCCAGGGAAACGGGTCCGGTCGTGTCTCGGGGCCACCGTCGTCCGGAGCCCTCGACCGACCGAATTCGGGGGACGCCAGCGCTCGCTGGAACGCTCGCGCAGTGTTCACGGCACCGCGGTACGCGCGGTGCCGGTACGCCGTTCCCAGCGCCACAGTCGTTCCGGCGACGCCGGTCACGAACAGCGGCCCGTCGACTGTGAACCGGAGTATGGGGCGTGCGCCGGGTAACAGCGTGCTGTACTGGTGCGGGCCGAGGCCGACTCCCAGGGCCCAGACGGCCGGAATCTGGACGAGCGCGGCCAGGCGGGTCGGGAGGGAGACAGCGCGGACGGCACCGACTAGCGCGACGAGCGTGACCCCGATCGGCACGAGAACCGTGGCCGTCGGGCTCGCCCACGGGTCGACGGCCTTGTGCAACCGACCGAGGAGCACCATTGCGCCCGCCAGGTGGATGCTCGCCCCGAAGCCCACGACGAGCGCGTGAGGCCAGGGGACCGGTGCCGTCCGGGACACGGTTCGTCCGAGGACCCCCGCCGACAAATGCCTGCTGGCGAACACGACAGCGCCGCCAGGGGAACGCTTACGCCCCGTCCCCCACTCGCCGCGGGCATGCTCCCGCCCACCGACGCCGCCACCGTCGACCTGACCGGCGGCCACCTCCCCGACGCCGCCTGGACGTGGTTCACCGACCCGCGAGCGGTGGTCGACCCGGACGCCCCCGATGGCCCACGCACACTCGCCGGCTTCGTCACCGCCGACGGCGACGTCGCGGTCTGCTGGCGCGACGCAGCGACCGGCGAGACGGGCGCCACCGTCCTCCACGCGGACTTCGAGGCCGACGACCACGACGTGCCGGCGCTCCACGTCCGCCCGGACGGTCGCTACCTGGCGGTCTACGCGCGCCACCACGCCGACCCCCACCTCCGCTGGCGCGTCTCGACCGACCCGGGCGACCCGACCGCCTGGCGGGACGAGCGCTCGCTGGACCTCGACGCGCCGGTGACGTACGCGAACCTGCACCCGACGGGCGACGGCGGCGACCGCCTCGCCTGCCTCACGCGCGCGAGGAACTGGAATCCGGTGCTCTGTCGCTCCGACGACGCCGGGTCGTCGTGGACCGAGGCGGGCGAGGTCCTGACGTGGGGCGACGAGGGCTGTCGGCCCTACGTCCGCTACGCCGGCGACGGCGAGCGACTCCACCTCGTCGCGACGGAGGACCACCCGCGGGACCACCCGACGGGCCAGGTCCACGGGGTGCTGGACGGGGGCGAGGTCGCCCGCGCCGACGGGTCGGTCGTGGGCACCGTCGGCGACGACCCGGCGAGCGTCGCGGACCTGACGCCGGTCCACGGGCCGGGCGAGAAGGTCGACGACACGTACCTCACCCGCGCGTGGCCCCTCGACCACGCGCTCGATGGGGAGGACCGTCCCGTCGCCGTCTTCCAGGCCCGCGCGGAGGACGACCCGGCCGACCACCGGTTCTGCTGGGCGCGCCTGGAAGACGGCGAGTGGGAGGTCCGCGCGCTCTGCCGGGGCGGGCCGGGGCTCTACGACCGCGAGGCGGACTACACGGGCCTCGCGGCCCTGGACCCGGCCGACCCGACCCGGGTCGTCGTCTCGACGCCGGTGGACCCGCGGGACGGCGACGACCTCGCGTACCACGAACTGTTCCAGGGCGAGACGGCAGACGGCGGCCGGTACTGGACCTGGACAGCGCTCACACCCGACGCCGACGCCGACAACCTGCGGCCGGTGGTACCGGACGCTCGCGACGAGTCGGCGGCGCTGCTGTGGATGCGGGGCGAGTACCGGACCTACCTGGACTGGGACACGCAGGTCGTCGGGCGGTTCGGGTGAGGGCGATCAGCGGGTTCCACGGCCCCGGAGCGGTCCGCGCCAGAGGTCCACGCCGACCGCCACGACGGTAACCACCACGCCGATGGCGAGGAGCACCGGCTCCGGCCGCATCGACGTGGTACAGCCACCGGCGTCGGCGCAGCCGCCCCGGAGGCCGAGGCCGACCGCCGTCAGCGCGAAACCGGGCACCGAGCCGAGCAACGCGGCACGCCGGACCCGGGACGTGTCACGGATTGCCCGGAGCGACTGTACGGCAGCGACCGCGACGATAGCGACCGCACCGACCGGAAGCGTCCCCGGCGGTCCGTTCACACCGCTCTGCCAGAGCCACACGTGACCCCCAATCCACAGCGAGACCACGCCGACACCCGCGAGCACGGCGACGAGGGGCAGGCGGGTTGCGGCGTCGACTGGCGAACGCGGCACACCTACACATTCGGCGTGCGACAGAAAAGTGTTCGCGGCGTCCGGGGCGCTCGACATCGATTGGCGACGGTGCTGGTGCCCTTCGGTGTGCGGGCAGGCAATCCTGTCCGCGCCGCAGGCTCGGTTCACCGGTCGCGCCGGGCGGACCGAGCGGAGCGAGGGCCGCCG
>Ga0207715_100262_pt1 | contig 22206 bp, 10 predicted proteins | sample A23M3SouthBayCA_FD_187732 | JGI IMG/M metagenome (GOLD analysis project Ga0207715, IMG submission 187732) | Aerobic enrichment media from Eden Landing Ponds, California, USA - A23 M3 (SPAdes) | ecosystem: Environmental > Aquatic > Marine > Unclassified | place: USA: Emeryville, California... | reverse complement strand
TGATCTCGAGTGGTTCCGATTGGGCGATGAAGCTCTCCCCGTTCACGTAGACGCGATCGTACGATTCGGCATCGAACTCATCGTCGAACCAGTCAGCTTCGGTCTCAAGGTCGAGGTCTTCGGTCTTGCGCCAGGCGATGAGGATCTTTTCGGTGGTCGATTCGGTCTCGACTTCGCACTCGGTGACGACGTATTTTCGGTCTTGCTGAGTGTCATGAACGTACTGTCTGACGTGGGCACCGATCAGGTAGTGGAAGGTCTCGACGAGGTCGACGGAAGTCGGCTCACGGCTGCTGCCGTCTTGTTCGATCTTCAGTTCATGGTTGAACGGGTCATCGAAGGTTCCCTCAGGGAGGAGGGAGGGACTGTCCTTTGATTCGAAGTTAAGCATGTATCCCTCGACGTAATCATCGAACTCGCCGGTCAAAGGCTGATGACGATCAGCGTCTGACGTCTGCAGAGTGACATTATTGAGGGCATCCTCATACGATTCTAACCTTTGATATTTAATCAGTTGTGACGTGCCATCAACGTCCTGTGGGACGCCATCCGCCCAATTGCTCGAGAAAACTACCTTCTGAAGTCGGGGTTTCAAAACGGTATCAAAATACCTCCCCATCTCAACCAGTATGTACTTCCGTTCTCCGTTGTCCTCGCGATTTTGCTCAATGACGGCCTGTCCCGTTGTACCAGACCCCGCGAAAAAGTCGATGATTCGATCATTAGCCTGAGTTGATGCTCTTACGAAGTTCTGAACTAGGGATACCGGTTTGGGATAGTAAGTCTCGATTCCTGGCAGAATATCCCTGAGTTCCCTCCCGCCCTGCTCGTTTCGATGGGTTCTGAAAAGGGATACCTGATACTCTCTTTCGATTCTCTCTGCCTCTTCATCGTCCATAGAGGCCCCTTCTATCCATGTCGAAACAGGCCGTGGCTCAAGCTCCTCCGGATTGTAGTATGTCTTATATCGAGGACGGGTCATATTACCGCCCTCTTCACCAGGCCAAAGGATTCGGTCCTCCGCAATTACTTCCTCCATAGTTTCCGGATAAAAGCGCCAGACTCTCTCGGGGTTTGGCTCATATATCTCACCTGTCCTCGGATTTGTGATCGTATAGAACTGGCCGGGCCGTTGCTCCTTAGTCATCCCAACTGTGAGATCTGTACTCGCAAATCGTCCATTTTCGTCTTCTCTCGGGTAATCTTCTGGATCAGGAGGGAGCCCATAGAGTAAACTTTCGTCTCTGGAGTTGGCGTAGAGTAGAGCGTACTCATGGTCCGGTGAAATCGGCTCATCTCGCATCGCTGTTGAGGTCCGCCGCTTCCAAACGAAGGATGCCACGTGGTTCCCCTCCCCGAAAATATCATTCATCAATGTGGTGAGGCGATGGTACTCGCGGTCATCGATACTACTAAAGAGAACTCCGCCCTTGTTGAGGAGGTTCGTGGCGATTGATAATCTATCCGCCATCATCGATAGCCAAGAGGAGTGCTGATAGCTGTCTTTGTAATTAAAATCGTCATTTCCCGTGTTATAGGGGGGATCGATGTAGGAACATTTGATCTCCTCCTTGAATCGGCTTTCTATGAGGTTAATGGCCTGGAAGTTCTCTGCATGAACTAGTAGTCCATCTGTTTGAGCATCTACATCATCGAATCGGGAAATGATTGCGTATGTGAACCTCTCATCGAACAGAGCGGTATCAACCATAAGATGTGGATGGTTCTCGAGGAAAGTTTCGTTAATCTCGCCGTGCCATCGCAGATCGGTTTCCCACTCATCAAGGCCATATATTTCACGCCATTGCTCTAGCTGTTCCTCGTTTTCTAGGATGGCGGAGTAGAGTTCATCGGGAACATAATCCAATGTAACTAGGAACTCCGTCTGGACAACGAACTTCCTTTTCTCGAATAGTCGCTTCTGGAAGTCCTCGATTTGGGCGAGGAACTCGATGATACGCTCTGCAATTTCCTTCACCGTTCGGGCCCGGAGCACGTCGGGGTGCTGGGCGTCTTCGGTCCTGATCAAATTCTCAACGTCGAGCACCTCGTTCTTGAGGAAAAACTCGAGCTCCCCGTTGAGGAATCCCCCGAGGTCCTTGTGGACGAAGTAGTCCATCGTGTTCTCCGAGACGTATCGTCGCAGGTGGCGCTTCAGTCTCGACGTATCGTCGCCATTCTCGCTCGCCGGTTCTGTTAGTGCCTGCTGGACGCCCGGAATATCGATCCGTTCGAGGATCCACCCTTCGAGGGCGTCGCAGCGCATGTCCGGGTTCATATGAGCGAACGACGATCGGTCCTCGCCGGTCGCTTCGTTGTACCCGTCGACGATCTCTCGTGCTTCGTCCTCGGTGATCTGGCGGTACTGGAAATTGATCGTCAACTCATGTCCGTCTTCGTCGAAGGAAACCGGATCACCACGACCGAGTACGAAGTACCGGCCATCTCCTTTGACGTTGTCCTGCGGGACGTCCGCGTCTTCGAGACGGAACTCCACCGAGATGGTCCCTGCGTCGAATCGATAATCCGTGAAGTGCTCGCTCGTCTTGACGTAGTATTGGTCGCGGTTCGCCCAGTGGAAGTAGGTCTCCTCACCGTTGTACGGGACGTAGTACTTCGAGTCCTTCGAGGAGATGCGCCGCTTTGTGTGGAAGTCGCCGTCCTCGTAGTACCGCGAGAAGAACCGATATAGGTCGTTGAAAATTCGAGCCTCCGTCTCCTCGGCGACCTTGACGGAGTCGAGTTCCCCCCGTAATCGACGGTAACGATCCAAGGTCGGATGGTCGATCTCGTCGTGTGGTTCGTTCAACGAGCCACCAGGACCTATTGCCTCCTCGCTGAACTCGTTCGTAACCGCCTCACGAGTATCTTCGATTTGCTCTCGGAGTTCTTCCCGTTGAGCCGTCGCCAGCGATTCGAGGCTTTCGTCGACGGCATCTAACAAGTCTTCCTCGATGAACCGCTCGATTCGGTCCCGCCGCTGGTTTAGGATCCGGTAGATGCCGAAGTCCAGCTCCGATGCGTCGAACTGGAAGAGGTCTCGGAGGAGCGCCTGTAGTTGCTCGCGGTTCTCAACTCGATCGCTAGGCACCGAAGTCACCCATTGTCAACTTCGAACTGGGCTCGTTATCCCCAAAGAACCTGAGGGAAACGATTGCCTGGCATCCCAACTCGGTCATGGAACCCACTCTCGGTGGGCCGTGTTAATCGTTTTGTTGCCCGACTCGTAGACGGGTGATACAATCTATACCACCGATGTCAATACTTGGTGGTGTCCTCTGCCTGAGGAGTCGGAATGGGACTATAGACGGTTAGATTAGGTTCTGTACTTGGTACAAACGGCCGACGGACTTTAGGATTCGCTAGACACTGCCCACTCCAATATCGTCTTTGCGTCTTTCAACGTCAACCGATACCCCTGGAGGTGATACTCATCACCCGCTTGCGTCAGCGCGATCATGTCACCCGCTCCTTGGAGGTCCTCCGCACCAGGTTTGTCGAGGATGACTCGCGAGTCGGTGTTCGACGGCAGCCTGAAGCTGATCCGGCAGGGGAAGTTCGCCTTGATCTTCCCGGAGACGATGTCCGCGGACGGTCGCTGGGTGGCGAGGAGGATGATGAAACCAAGCGCCCGTCCGACTTGCGCGAGGCGCGTCACTGCACTCTCGAAGGCGTCTTCGTCCTCGGTGGACATGATGAGGTCGGCGTATTCGTCGATGACGACGACGTGGTAGGGAATCGGTTCGGCGTCCAGTTCCTCGGCGTTTTCGTTGAGTTCCGCGACGGAGCTCGCACCGACGTTTCGGAGAGTTTCTCGCCGCTCGGGCATTTCGTCCTCGATCAACTCGAGCAGTTTTCGGACGCCCCCGTTCGCGGTGTCTTCGTACGTCTCGACGTGTGGTAACGTCTGGAACTTACCGAAGTCCACACCCTTCGGATCCAGCAGAGTGATCTTCACCTCCGACGGGTCGTGGGCCACCGCGAGCGTCGAGATGACCGTACCGAGGAAGTTCGATTTCCCCGAGCCGGTTGCCCCAGCGATTAACGCGTGCCGTTCCTCGGGCAGAGAGAGCGCACGGTGCTTCCGTTCAGTATCGACACCGAGTGGGATCGTAAGCGGCTCGTTGATCTCTTCGGCGAGAGCTTCTAACCCCTCCCGGAGGTAGATGTCCTTTGGGTTATCGTGGGGTATCTCGAGGCGAACAGCCCCTTCCGAGGGAATGGGTTTGCCGACGATGTTCCCGTGGGCCTGGATGTGTACGCTGAGTGAATCCAGACTACTGAGTATCCCCTCGATCTTCTGCCCTTCCTTCGGGAGGACGTTTACCCCGACCTTTCGTGGGCCGATCGAGATACTCGAGGGGTTCGGTGGATACACTTCGACACCGAGTGATTCGAATCCGTCACGAAGGTTCGAGGCGAGTGCTCCCTTGTCGATCGTCGTTTCCGGCTCGGGACTCTCCTGTAAACGTTCGAGGATACTCGCTAAACGAGTTGACGCGACGCTTCTTGTCTCGATACTACCATGGTTGTCCTCCTTCGAGTCGTCTCCTTCGTCCGGGGTCCTGGCCTGGCTTGAAGGCCTCGGGTCTTGGCTACTGTCCGCCCCCGTCGTGGGATCCTTGCCGACGTTCGTCTCAGGTGGGTTCTCTTCAACCGTTTCCGTCGCCCTCCCAGACTCCTCATCGCCTTCTGTCGGTGCCGGCTCGGTTTGCTCGGAGGTCTCACCTGGGGTACCTTCAACGGGTGAACTGGCCTTCGAAGTGGGTGGGTCCTGTTCGCCGGACACGTCGACCTGCCCGTCACGGGCCTGGTCATCCTGGGCGAAATCGGTGGCCTCCGCGCCATCTCCAGTCCCTTTCGACCGGGGCTCGGAATCGACGCCCGGCCCGTCGCGAGGGGGTGCTAGGGATTGATCGGCTTCCTCAGTTGAAGCCGTCACGGTATCGGGGTCCGCCGATCGCTCAGATTCGGAATTGTCCGATGTGTCGAGGTGGAACGTCAGCCTGTCGACGTCAAGATCGGGTAGGAGGTCTTCGATCTCTTTCCCCTCAAGGATCGCCAGAGCGTCGATGGGGGTTTCAACAGTCCGGACCTGGCCATCCGAGTCGACCTCGGACTGGATTTTGTCTTTCCGAACACGGATGACCTCCCCAACATGACCCCGGCTATCCTCCATGAACGAGACCGAGAACTCACCCTCGAGGAGTCGGCGCCATCGACCCTCCACGACATCGAGATCGTCGTCGGTGATTACGTCGTAGCTACGCAGCCGCCGCGCAACGTCGAGGACGATCTTACCGAACTCGCCGTGTAGGATGTCGTCGTCAGCATATCGTACCGACGGATGAAAGGTTTCAGCCAGGTTCTCGCGAGCCCCGAGAATCTGCTCTCTCCCCTTCTTGACACCCGCAGATCCTCCCTTCGTTTCCACGAGCCACAGCTTCAGTTCGTGGTCGGCGGCGTTTCGGGGAACTCCAACGAAACAGAGGTCGTCGCTTGCCTTCCCTCCAGGATCGTACTGGAGGAGGCCGTCCTCACCGCCCTTGTAGGAACTATCGTGCCGAGAGAGTTCGTTCAAGTTGAGCGGAAGCCACAGGTGATCTGAGGCGGAACGCTCCAGAATCCGCTGGCTGAGCGCGAGCCCACCGACGAATCCGATCATCTCGACGATCTCCGATCCCTCCGAGCGCTGGAGATCGAGTGCCAGCTCCCCATCGATCGCGACCAGAACCGAGAGGACGGTATTCGGTTCCAACAAGTGGCCCAGGTTGGCGCTCTCGAGCGCCCGTCTGAGTGCCGTCAGGTAGGGCATGCGCTTGTTCGTCGAGGTGATCACATCGTAATCCGGCGACGACGAGTCGTACTGGTCACTGTAGTGGATCATCACCCGGTCGTTGATCGACTGGAGGTCCGTATCAGAGCGGACGTAGAACTCGATGCCGACGTTCGGCTGGACGTGGACGACCCAGAGGGAGTCGTCCCACAATCGGGTCAGATCCGTGTCCCGTGTCGATTCGATGTTCTTTTTCACCGTTTGGCCACCACGGTAGGCACTGGTCCACTCCCCAGCTTCGAGTGCGTTCACTCGACGGGCCACCTCGTGAATGAGTTCGCGTTCGTCGTCGTCACAACTGAAGCCCACCGTGTAGATGGTCTTCGAGCCGGACGTATCGACGTCGAGGGACTCGCGTGGAAAGAGGCCGCCGTTGAGCATCCCAGACGGTATCTCTCCCACGTCGATGACACCTGGCTTCTCTTCGAGGAGGCCCCGGAAGAACGTGAGATGCGCCTCCTTTTGGTTTCCTTCGACGTAGTCATCGGCGCGGACGTACGTGACGTGCGAGCGAAGTACGTCGACCAACTCGTCGTTCTTCTTTTCCAACTGTTGTCGGAGCCGTGAGTTCGCGCTTTCGGTGAAGAACCGCTCTAACGCATCGCCTTGTGACTCGCCACCGTAGATTCGGAGGAGAATCCTCGGTGGATCGACGTCAGTACGTTCGAGCTTCCGATAGAACTGGTAGAGTCCCTGGACCACCGGCCGCAAATCGCCCATGTTGATGAGGTTGATGACCAGTTGCCGCCCCGGATGGAGCTGGAACAGTGTCGGGAACGCTTGAACGAACGTGTAGAGTTTATCGCGAACGACCCGTTCCATGTACCTGGGCGTGACGGAACCGGGAGATTCAACGGGGGAGTAAACGGTCCATAGCGGGTTATCCGAATACGGCATACCTCGGAGAAGCCTGCCCGCCGATCGGTCCGTCGTTCGATACGGATGGAGGCCGTTTGCGTTGAACTTCGAGATGAACTGCTCACGTCTGAAGCCTGCCCTCGTGTGCTCCGGAACGAGTTCGTCGTCACGCCACTCGGCGATTCGAAGGCCGTAGCTGAGGAGAAGCGGGTGGAACGGCGTCAGCCAAACTTTGCTCGTCGTCGTGGAGCGTACCGTTCCGATGGACCGGAGGAGTTCGTACGGATCGAACGACTTCTGGGTATCGATCGAGTCGATGGCCGTCACGTACGCATCGAGCGCCTCTTCCACCAGTCCCTTGGTTTCGTCGTCCCACACGTCCGTCGAGGGAACGTGGTTTCGGCGATCGAAGTGATCGAAGAGCGCCCCGTACGCCTCGACGAGGTCCTCGGGAAGTCCAGACTCATCGCCCTCGACCGTCCCGAAGTCGACGTCGTCACCGTCGACCGTTCGTGGGAGGATCGTTCGATCCTCGATTATCTGCTCCTCGATCTGGAGGAGTTCGAGTGCTTCTTCCTCGAGGCGGATACCGTTCTCGCCCGCACTGTAGATCTCCCCGCGATCCGTGTCGATATCCATCACGGATGGGAGCTTGAAGTTCTCGGCAGCCCACCGGTCGGGCTCGACGATTGCAGCAAGCATGAGCGGGAGGATGACCTCCTCGGATTCGGCAGTCGAAACCTCGGTCAGGAAATCGATCCGGACCGGTACCCGATCACCCGGGGCGACGTAGCAGCTCACCCGTTCGACGACGTCCGGGGGATTGGGGTCTATTGTCAGAGGACTGTCAAATTCGAGGGTAGTGTCCTCTCGAAGATCGACCTCTTTCCGATCGGGCGAGAACCCGAGTTCCTCGAGAGGCTGGAGTGTGATCGCGTCGTCGCCGTTCGAAACGAGGGCTTCCTCCTCTACGTCGACGTCGAGCGAGACGGCATCGGTTGCGACGAAGAACCACTCCGGAACGACTGCCAGTTTGAAGACGTGCGTTGGCTTCCCGCGCGTTGTCTTCTTACCGACGTAGAGTAGGAGTTGGCCGAACCAGGGTCGATCACTATTGAGGTCCTCGGCCGTTGCGATCGCGCTCTCTTCGCGCTTCGAGAGTCGCTCCAGTTCGTTCCCATCGGGACCGACGAACTCCATGGGTGTGTCGCCAAGGTCGTTGACGAACGCGGCCGTCAACCGGACTCGGCTGTCGTCCGCCACCGACACGACCGACCGCTCCATCCGATCGCTCTCCGGCGGGCTATACAAACGGTGGCGTTTAGCCTCCACCGACAGGCTATCGAATCGAACTGGCCCACCGCCCGAGTCTCGTCCCTTTCTCGCTTCTGAGTGCGGTATCGTCGACCAGTCTCCACTCTCGAGGACGGCATTGACGAACGATTCGGTGTAGGTGGAACTGAGACGGCTCTCCGTGTCGGTACCGGCCCGATGGGCGCGGCGAAGCTGTTCTGCGTGATCGCGATTGTCATCGAGAGTTTCGTCGACAGTTTTCGCCAACGTCTCCTCGTCACGTTCGTCTTTGAACCACTCCGACCCGATCTGGTCTTCCCGAATAAATTGGGGAAGATCGCCGATACCGTGCTGTATTTCGGTCACATTCTGGTCGTCGACGGCCGCCCGGATCTGACAGAGCGTTTCCAGCACCTCGATGTCCTCGCTGTACGTCTCGTCGTCGGCAATTTCAGATAGCAGGCCCCGGAGGATCGCCCGCCCTTGTCTCGTCTTACAGGTTGCCGGGTCGAGGACGCTATTTCGAAACGATATCAGGTTGATCGGTGCGTCCTCGCCGAAGAGTTCCTCGGACGCTTCGAGGGTGTCGAGGCTCGTGTCCGTCTCGAGAACCATGATCATTGCTACGGGATCGCCAGTCTCGACGGACGCGGCGATCTCGTTGCGCATCTTCGTGGCGAACCCCTGGGTCACCTCGTACGGTTCGAACTCTGAGTGAACTTCCGGGACGACCCTAACTAGGAAGACAGGTGTCCCTTCGATGGTCCCGAAAACTGGGAGGTCACTCTCCTCAGTGTCGGTGTTCAGACTCGCCGCTGATGTCGCAATTTCGGAAACGAGTGCCTCAGCGAAAGCGTCTGCGAGTTCGCTATTGTGGAACTCGGCCAGGAGAATTTGTCCCCCGCGGGGTTGGTTTTCCTGGAGGTAGTTACGAACGTGTCGGGCGAGCTCTCGTTCAAAGAGATCGGACATAGACGGCACCTCCACTGTCGCTCTGTCGGTCGATCATTCCCATTTCGTCCAGCTCCTCGAGGGCGCGGGTTTCGCTCTGTGAGTCGAGGAACACTCCGCGTCGCTGGAGGTATCTCACGAATTCGTCGTAGTGTGTATCGTCTGCGTTCATTGCGAACAAGCGGGCGAACAGCCGGAGTGCGCCCCGGTTGAGACGGAATGTCGGTCCGACCTTCCGTTGTGTCCGCCAGTACTTCCGTTCTCCACCGTCACCGAGCTGTCGTACAACGTTGATTCCCATTGTGATCGGGGTCTGATTCGCCCGGGTGCGGGACTCGTAATAGCGCCGCACTTCCCTGGCAAAGACGTTAGCGGCGGTCGGTAAGGTGTTCAATCGGCCCCGACGCTCGTCCGGAAGATACGACGTGAGTCGCCGAACACACTCTTGCTGAACATCCTCTGGGAGCTCGAGGGCTTCCGAGAGCGTCGCGATGCCACCGTTCTGGTGTCCACCCGCTTTGAGTACGCTCGCGATCTCGTTCAGGACGGCGAGCCGACCCCAACTGTCGTAAACGTGGCCTTCGATCCCACGTTCATCCCGTTCGCGCCACTCACGGGAGAACTGGCGTTCGTTGGACGCCTTTTCGTCCCACATTCCGAAGTAGACTGGTCGCATGTCGGGTTCGAATGACTGGATCCGATCGTCCGCGGCACGGGAAAATTCCTCTTCTAAATTGATAGCGAGTTGAACGAAGTACATCATGAAGTGGAAGCAGAAGAGATCGCGCGTGGACTGGAGCCAGTTTGACGGGGAGTCGTACCTGTCATCTAACCACCGTCGTAGGTCAGACTGGAACACTCGTGCATTTTCGTCGATGTATGGCGGAAGCGGCTCCGTGGCGGTCTCAACCTCGTCGTACTCCAGTTGGCTAGCCACGTCGACGATCAACTGTTCGAATAGATTCGAGGGCTCGAGTGTTTCCAGCCGGTCGACGAACTGTCCGTGGAGTTTAGAGTTGAATTCCGGCGGATCCCCGCTCGTCATGAGCATCCGGTACCACTCGCCCCAGTTCCGAGTTTCGTGTGGTCGAATCCTCTTTGCGATATCCGGGTGGAATGGGACGATGTACCGCTTGGCTTTCTTCCCGCGTGCCCCACGCGCTCCGGTCGTCGTGTAGGTCTCCTCGAACACCTCCCAGACTTGGCCGGAAAGCTCGTCGTCATCGATGGCGTTGTGCGATTCGAGGCTTGCCTTGAGCTCGTCGAAGTCGGTGGTCGTCGGTGACGCACCGAGTACACCGGCGAGAATCTCGGAGAAGATCGCCTCGCGAAGCGTAGCCGCCGGTGACGTCGGGAAGAATCCCTCCTTGATGACACGGCTGATCTGCCGGCCGAGTTCGGTCTCGCTCATCTCCGCCCACCTCTTTTCACATCAAGCGTGTTGAACCCGCCCCGCTCGACGCTAAATAGCTCGTCATCGAGTTTGTTAACGACGCGGACCAGTTCCTGCTTGTTCGTGAACTCGGACAGGCGGGAATGAATGAGTCGCATCCCTTCGGACCGCTCGAGGTCCAATGCGTTGGGATTGTATCCACGACGGATCCGTTTCATCAGCTCGTAGAGTTCGAATGTGACTGGCACGGGGACCGAAACGTCCGTCCCTTCCGGTACGAGTACGAGCCAGAGTTGTCCGGGGGTGGTTTCTTCACGGGTCTGTTCGTGGGATTTACCGTCGTTTGGATCTGGTCGGCTCCACCTGGAGAGGAAGCGATAGTCAGTTGACTTGATACCATCGACGAATTCGATGTAGTTGGTGTCGTCGACTGAGCCACTCCATCCCCGCAATGATTCGGTGACAGTCTCCAGAAGTGCGCTTACGTGCTCTCGCATCGCGGTATCGTTCGTCGCCATCTCCTGCTCTAGGTTCAGGTAGGTCAGCGCCCCGAGGAATTCCTCGAACCAGGGATCTTCAAGAACCGTCTCGATCGGTTCGTCTCCGAGGAGATAGAGACGTCGAAGCACGGTCCGGATTCGCGTCGCTTGGTCTGCTGTCTCCAGGAGGGGAGTAGATCCGCTTAGTTCATCCAGCTTGGCAGGATCGGCCCCCCAGCCAAGGAGTTCTTGATCGAGCGAGACGCTCGATTGTGCGGCCGGGTCAACGTGTCCGGACTGATCACCGTCTGGTCCGCTGAGCTGCTGAAAGACGGTATTCCAGAGTAGTGATTCCGGCCCGAAATCTGCGTCTCCGACTGCTTCTCCTACAGGGCACTCTCCCTGATCGTCAACTCGTTGGAGTGGTGCCGGAAGGATCATCGACGAGACGTGATCCAGAACCGAGCGCGGGTTGAGGTACGCGTTTTCGACGATCCCTGTTGCCGCGATTAGCTCGGTGACCTTCTCCCGTACATGCTCGTTTGAGAACCGCTTTGCGTTGAAATGTAACGGGCATCGGTCGTCTGCTGGGCATCTACTCAGCTCTCGTTGGTATGCCTCGTGAAACGGGCTCTTCGGGTCGTCAAAGGCAAACTTCTCAACGATATCTCGAAGGAGTCCTTCGCCCAGCTCACCTGGACGAACCGAGCAAAGTTCCCGATGTCCGAGATTTATCACGTGGAACTGATCCGTGATGTTCTCCCGTCGTGTCCGGACAGAGTCGATCGCGTCCCAAAGGTCGGAAAACTCGGCACTCATCCCCTGTCTGTCGAAGAAGTCGATCGCGAGACCGAGGTTGATGGCAAGACCGGTGCGGGGTCCCCTACCCGAGTCCTGATGGTTTTTGCACCGATCGAGAAAGCGCTTTAACGTCCTATCATACGTCTCGTGCTTGCGTACCGCTGCGGTGGCATCCATGTGGATGTGAGACTCCTCGACCGGGTTTCCCGCCTCGAGGGCCTGCTTGTAGGCCCGAGAGAGGAGAGCACTCTTCCCGTCACCTGCGCTCCCAGTGATGACGAGTAGTCGACCATCCCGGTCGTAGCCGTCAACGAAGAACTCAGCTACCGCTTCGTCTTCCTCCGTCGGCACGTAGAGTTTCTGTCGAAGCTCGTTTCGATCGATATGCCCTCCGACAATCGCGCCAGCTTCGCCCATCTGGCACGATCGTAGCAGATCGTAGAGCGATCGATCCTCCGCTGTTATACGTTCCTTGTTCATTTCCGTCGGGTCAACCCACTAGTATGGCTCCAAGTGTCGGAGTTGGCAGATAACTGTTTGTGCTTCGTACTTCAAAGCGGATAATTTCCCGGCCACCATTAACCACTGTGTTCGCCATGCGTTCCTCGCGGGTTAGGGAGTCACGAGGATTCGTCGGCGATTGGGTCCCATAATAGGAGATCCCTGGGTCCCAAGCTTCGAACCCATGTTCGAACTCGTGCTATTTGAAGGGCGCAACAAGCGACTGGTACACCTTCACCAGCGAGGCGTAGTCATCCCTTCGGAAGCGAGTTGGGACAGGTACCGATCGCCGTGTTCGTGGGTGATCTCGGTCGTGTATCGGTCCTCGTGGCCCCACACCAATCACTAGAAATTGTCAGTTCGATAGGCGTGATTCTGGACGGAGGATGCTGCGTATCCCTTGACCTTTTCGGGGTTCTTTCCGAAGGTGCAGAGCCACCGAAGTTACTCCTCTCGATGGGCCAGAAAATCGACCAGCTGGTGCTCTGAGAGCATAGCAGCTGCATTGCTGGTCACCGCAGTGATACTCGGGGTTGGCCTGCAGGTGTATGAAACCACCAGACAGCGACACGTTGTTCCAGAGTAAGTCCGCTGAAGACCATTTGCTGCACAACGGGTGCTAATCGACAGACTGCAACGGGAACCCAGATGAGTTGCTTCTGGCCCTTGATTTACCTCGTGTTAGTCTCCGGGGAAAACCACGAGATAGCGCGAGGAAGGAGTGCTCCGACAGGGATTTGAACCCTGGTCAACGCCGTGAGAGGGCGTTATGATTGGCCGGACTACACCATCGGAGCGCAATCGAGTCTAACCCGGAAGTGCGTTTAACGGTTTTGAATCGTGGCAATGGCCGGGTAACGATCGGGGCGCAACGCTCTTACCGTGGTACCACATACCACCGCCCGAGATGTCGGGCCGCATGGATCCCCTCTTTCCCGACTGCTGCCACCAGTGTGCGCACCTCCAGCGGCCCGACTGGACCTGCGAGCACGACTTCAGCCAACTCCTCCGGTCGGAGTTCGCCCACGACCCGAACCGGCCCTGTCCCGTGGCCGACCGGACGGACTGACGACCGGCGCGCAGGCAGCGACCGTCGCGACGGTCGTCGGGACCCACACGGCGAGGATTCCCTCGGGATCGGCCGCACAGTACTTAACCGGCCCCACCCTTCGGGGGCCATGGCCGACGTGATTCGGGTCCTTCACGTCGACGACGAGCCCGACTTCGCCGATCTAGTGAGCACCTTTCTCGAACGGGAGAACGACCGGATGACGGTCGAGACGGCGACGAGCGCCGAGGCGGGACTCGACCGGCTCGAATCTGGGAACGTTGACTGCATCGTCTCTGACTACGACATGCCCGGCATGAACGGGATCGAGTTCCTCGACACCGTCCGCACCGAGGACCCGGACATCCCCTTCATCCTCTTCACCGGGAAGGGCTCAGAGGAGGTCGCGAGCGAGGCGATCTCCGCCGGGGTCACGGACTACCGCCAGAAAGAGTCGGGCACCGACCAGTACGCGATCCTCGCCAATCGGATCGCCAACGCGGTCGAGCGGGCCGAGTTCGAGGACGTCGCCGCCGAGACCCAGGCCCAGCTCCGGGCGATCTCCCAGCACTCGGCCGACGCGATCGTCGTCATGTCGGCGACCGGGACCGTCCTGTTCGCCAACCCCGCGGTCGAGGACCACCTCGGCTACGACCCGGACGCGCTCGTGGGCGAGCCGCTGACGACGATCATCCCGCCACGGCTGGAAGCCGCACACGAGGCGGCGGTCGAGCGCTACCTCGCCACGGGCGAGCGCACGCTCGACTGGTCGGCCGTCGAGTTCCCAGGACACCACGCGGACGGGGAAGACGTCCCGCTCTCCATCTCCTTCAGCGAGTTCGAGCGAGACGGCGACCAGCGGTTCATCGCCATCATGCGGGACGTCTCAGACCGCGTCGCGAGAGAGCAGGCACTCCGGGAAAAGCAGGCAGAGCTGCTGCCCTACGCCCGGGCCGTCGAGAGCTCGACGGATCTCCTCGCCGCCGTCGACACGGACTACAACCTGCTCTTCGCCAACGAGCAGTACCAGCGATACCACGGCCTCGAGTCGGCGGACCTCACGGGCATGGCCCTCCCCGACCTGTTCGGCGAGCGCTGGGAGGGGACGGTCAAAGGCCGCGTCGACCGGTCGCTCGACGGCGAAACCATCCACTACGAGATGGAGCGAACCACCCCCGAGGGGGCGGCCCGAACGCTGGATATCAACTACTACCCCCTCCGGTCGGAGGACGGATCGATCATCGGCGCCGTCGCGGCGATGCGGGACCTGACGGAGATGAAGCACGAGCAGCGGGAACGCGAGAAGATCATCGATCGGGTGACCGACGCGATCGTGGAGGTGGACGCTGAGTGGCGGTTCACGCTCGTCAACGAGCAGGCCGAGGCGCTCTACGGGATGGCGGCGGCCGACCTCCTCGGCGAGGACTTCTGGGAGGTGTTCGCGTCCGCGCGGGACACCCGGTTCGAAGACGAATATCGGGCGGTGATGCAGACGCGCGAGCCGACGGAGTTCACGGAGCACTTCCCGATGCTCGAGGGCTGGTTCGACATCGAGGTCTACCCCAACGACGACGGGGGCCTCTCGTTTTACTTCCGGGACGTCACCGACCGGATCGAGCGCGAGCGAGACCTCCGGCGCAAGGATCAGATCGTGCGGGAGATGAACGACGGTGCCCTGATCGTCCAGGACGACCGCATCAAGTACGCCAACCCCCGCGTCGCCACGCTCCTCGGGCGCGAGCAGGACACCCTCCCCGGCATGTCGCTCTCCGAGTTCATCGCCGAGGACCAGCTCGAAACGGTCCTCGAGCGCCATCACGGCCGGACCGAGGGCACGGGCGAGGGGCCCCCTGACGTCTACGAGTCCGCCGTCGTGACAGCGACGGGCGAACGCATCCCGGTCGAGATCAGTGCGACCCAGATCACGTACGACGACCGGCCGGCCGCGCTGGCCCTCGTACGAGATATCTCCGAGCGCATGCAGCGAGAGCGTGAACTCAAGCGCCAGCGGGCACTCCTCGAAGCCCAGCAGGAGACCATCTTAGACGGCATCCTCGTCGTCGACGAGACCGGCGAGATGGTGTCCTACAACGATCGGTTCGTGGAGATGTGGAAGGTTCCTCCGGCGGTCGTCGAAGGGGGCGAGGAAGCGGCGGCCCTCGAATACGCGACCGAGCAGCTCGCCAACCCGGAGGAGTTCCACGAGAAGGTGGAGTACCTCTACGAGCACGTCGACGAAACGGCACGGGACGAGATCGAGCTAACCGACGGGCGGATCTTCGATCGGTACACCGCGCCGATGATCGGCGAGGACGGGACTTACTTCGGACGGCTCTGGACGTTCCGGGACATCACCAACCGGATCGAGCAGGAGACCGAGCTCCGCCGCCAGAACGAGCGGCTCGAGCGCTTCGCCAGCATCGTCTCACACGACCTGCGGAACCCGCTCAACGTGGCCCAGGCCCGGGTCCAGATGGCCCGAGAAGAGCACGACAGCGAGCACCTCGAGGCGGCCGAGCGGGCCTACGAGCGGACCTTCGCGCTCATCGAGGATCTCCTGACGCTGGCGCGGCAGGGCGCGGGGGTCACCGATGTCGAGCCCATCCCGCTCGCCACCATCGCGACGGAGTGCTGGGAGAACGTCGAGACGGAGGCGGCCAGCCTCGACGTTAGGACCGACCAGACCGTCCGGGCTGACCGAAACCGGCTCCAGCAGCTCCTCGAGAACCTCTTCCGGAACGCCGTCGAGCACGGCGGCAGCGACGTGACCGTGACGGTCGAGGCCATCGACGGCGGCTTCTGCGTCGATGACGACGGGGCCGGCATCCCGCCGGAGCACCGCGAGGACGTGTTCGAATCAGGCTACTCCACGCGAACGGAGGGTACCGGCTTCGGCCTCTCGATCGTGAAGCAGATCGCCGAGACCCACGGGTGGGACCTTGCAGTAGTGGAGGGCACCGATGGCGGTGCCCGCTTCGAGTTCACGGGCGTGCAGTTCGATTGAGGCGGTGGGCCGATCCCGGCGAAGCGTTATCGCGGCAGCCGTCCATGTTCCGTGACGATGCGCCTCGAGGAGACGACCGAGATCGCCGCCCCACCGGGCGCGGTCTTCCAGTTCTTCGAGGAGATGGAGGCCCACTACGAGACGTGGCATCCAGACCACCTCGCGTTCCGCTGGGTCGAGGGCCGTGGGTTGACCGAGGGGTCGACCGCCTCCTTCAAGGAACGGATCGGTGGGGAGCTCCAGGAGAAGACGGTCCGGTTCACCGCCATCGAGCCCGACCGCTACATCGAGTTCGCCCCGACGTCGCTCCTCGTCCGGCTGTTCATGCCACGGATCAGCTTCACCATCGACCCCCGCGCGGACGGCTGTACGTTCACCCAACGGATCAGGGTCCGCACCGGTCCGATTGGGACGTGGCTCAATCGCCGGGAGTTCGACGCCGTCCGGGTGCACATGCGCGAGGAAGGGGAGAACCTGCGGGCACTCCTCGAAGAATCCAGCGACACGACAGCGGCGTGACGTCGGGGCCCCAGTCCCCGAGGCGGGGCTTGCCCTTCCTGCGCCCCAGGCGGACCGAGCGTTCTGGTTCGGTCATCAAAGGCGATGGGCGTACAGCGGCCGGCTCGGCCGGGGCCGTCCAGCGATTACCACTCCCGGAGCGCGGTCCGGCCGTGGCGCCACGTGAGGACGGCGAGGAACGACACAACGCCAGTGAGTGCGGCCGCACCGCCGAGGTAGAAGACCCACTCGATGCCCAGCGTCGCCATGACCCAGCCACCGGCCAGCGGCGCGAGCACACTCCCTGGCTTCCAGACGAGCGACCGCACGCCGAAGCTGCTCGCGATGCCGCTGGCCTTGCCCTCATCGGCGAAGAGCGCCATGCTGGCGGGCTCCCGAACGGCGTCGGCAACGCCCAGTAGCGCGTTACACAGGAACGCGCCGACGACGGCCAGGGTGAGCGGCCCGAGGAGGGGCAGTGAGGGCCCGATCGGGGTCGAGAGGTCCGCGACCAGGGGAATAGCCAGGGCGATCAGCCCGTAGGCCCCGCCGCCGGCGAAGACGAACAGGGCCCGCCCGTGGCGGTCGGAGAGCCGGCCGGTGAGCGGCTGACAGAGCATGTTCGTGAACCGCTCCGCGGCGAGGACGGCCCCGACGATGGCGGGCCCGTAGCCGAGCCCACCCTGGGCGGCCGTGACGCCGATCAGGATCGGTACCCACTGTCGGACCAGGGACACGGCCACGGCGTACTGGGCTCGGAACGTGGTGAGGGTCAGGATCCGAGGGTTGAGCGCGAGGTCGGAGAAGGCAAAGCCGGCCACGTGCGTCTCGTCGGCCTCGACGTACCGCCAGACCCCCACGGCCGCGAGGACGAGGAGCAGGGCCAACAACCCGAACACCAGGTCGAACCCGGTGAGCGCCACCAGCGTCCCCGCGCCGACGGTGCCCGCGATGCCCGCGGCCATCCGGAAGGCGTTGAACTTCCCGATGTGGTTGGCCCGCTCGGCGTCCGGGGCGAGGTCGCCGACGAGGGCGAGCCCCAGCAGGCCAGTCCCGGTGAGGCCGAGACCCTGGAGGAACCGCGCCGCGAGGAAGCCCTCCACGCTGGCGATCGCCGAGAAGGCGAGGTAGGCGACGACGCTCACCGCGATCGCGCCGACGAGGACGGTCCGCTTGTCGTACCGGTCGCCGGCCCACCCGAGGGGCACGATGCCGATGGTGCGCGCGACCTCGAGGGCCGTGATGAAGAGACCGATCGTGACCCCGGTGGCCCCCAGCGCCGTGATGTACGTCGGGAGCAGCGTCAGCAAGGTCATGTAGCCGAGGCTGCCCGCGAAGCTCACCAGGTAGAGCGAGGAGAACTGCAACTCGTCGCGGGTCGCCACCATGCTCCTCCCGGGGTCCGGGGATCGGAGGGACAAACCTTTGGATCGACCCCGAAGCCTCGCCGCGGGCGAACCCCCAGAGACGCGAGCCTACGGCGCCAGCTTGTACGGATGCTTCTCGGCGTACTTGCCGAACGTGATCGGCATCCACTCCATGCACTCCTCGAGCACGCGCTCGGATAAGTTCCGGACTTCCCATTGCGCGTCGGCCTTCAGCCGCATGTCGAGTAAGTGCATGATCGCCCGGGCGTTCATGCTGAAGGTCATGTTCACCTTCGTGCCGATCGGCAGGAGCATCCGGGCGTCTTCCTTCGGCACGCCGGCGTCGACCATCGTCGCGTAGGCTTCCTTGCAGTGGTCGTAGACCGCTTCGGCGAGCTCGGTGCGCTCCTCGGGCGAGAGGTCGACGTCCTCGACGCCCTCCCGGGAGAACACCTCTTCCTCGGAGAACGAGGGCGGGTACGTGAACCGATCGGCCGACTCCCCGGAGAGGTCGACATAGCGCATGCTCATCACGTCGAAGGAGGCGTGGCGGTGCCGCGTGATCTGGGCCATGCAGGCCCGCGAGACGCCGCGGACGGCGAAGGTCGCCTGCGGGTGTTCCATCGGGCCGAAGTGGCCAGAGCGCATCAGGTGCTCGATGAGCGTCTCCTGCTTCTCCTCGAGCGTCTCGCCCTCGACGGTCTCCATCACGTCCTCGAACGGAACGTCCGAGCCCACCCAGTCCGCCGAGTAGTCCCCGCGGGCCGCTCGGCAGGCTAGCTCCTCGGGGTTGTCCGTCGACTCCAAGAGTTCCACCTGCATGCCTGAGCCGGCGACCCCCGGCGGCATAAATGGTGACCTCAGCCGGTGTTCTTCATCCCGGCCGCGATGCCCTTCACCGTCAGCCGGAGGGTCCGCTCCTCGGCCGCGGAGCGGTGCTGCTGGCCGAGCAGCCGCGCCTGGAGGAGGTTCAGCGGATCGACGTAGGGGTTCCGCAGCGAGAGGCTCTCGGCGAGCCAGTCCCGGGTCAGGAGCGTCTCGCGGTCCGTGATAGCGAGGACGTGCTCGAGCGAGCGCTCGTACTCGGCCTCGATCCGCGGGAAGAACCGCTCGCGGAGCGCTGCGGGCGCGATGTCGGCGTACTCGGCGGCGATCCCCATCTCGGTGCGGGCCAGCGTGAGCGCGGCGTTGTCGAGGGTGGTCCGGAAGAACGGCCACTCCTGGTACATCTCCCGGAGCGTCTCGAGGTCGCCCTCGCCGTCGAGGTAGGCCTCCAGGGCGGTGCCGAGGGCGTACCACCCCGAGAGGATACACCGCGACTGGGTCCAGGAGAACACCCACGGGATCGCCCGGAGGTCCTCGACGGTCCGCTCGCCCGTCCGCGAGGCGGGTCGGGAGCCGAGGTTGAGCTCCTCGATCACCGTGATGGGCGTCGCCCGCTCGAAGTAGGCCACGAAGCCCTCCGTCTCGATGAGGTCCCGGTACTCCTCGCGGGCGACGTCCGCCATCGTCTCCATGGCCTCGAGCCACTCCTCGGGGACGTCCTCGGCCGGCCCCTCGATGGCGGACTGCCGGGCGAGCAGCTGGGCGTGGAGCATCTGCTCTAAGTTGCGCTCGGCGATCCGCGGGTTGCCGTACTTCTCGGCGATGGCTTCGCCCTGCTCGGTGAACTTGACCGCGCCCGAGACGGTCTCTCGCGGGAGCGCAAGCAGCGCCCGGTTCATCGGCCCGCCGCCGCGGGAGATGGAGCCACCCCGGCCGTGGAAGAGCCGGAGGTCGACGCCGTAGTCGTCGGTGACCGCGCCGAGCCGGCGCTGGTTCCGAAAGAGCGACCAGTTGGCCGCCAGGAAACCGTTCTCCTTGTTCGAGTCGGAGTAGCCGATCATCACCTCCTGGGTGTCGCCGCGCGCCGCGAGGTGGGTGCCGTAGGCGTCGTTCTCGAAGAGGGTGCCGAGGATCTCCTCGGCCCGGGAGAGCGCGGACTCCGTCTCGAGCAGCGGGACGACGTCGAGGCCGCTGTCCTCGGGCAGCGTCACCACCCCGGCCTGGTCGGCGAGGAAGAGCACCTCGAGGACGTGGCTCGGGTGCTCGGTCATGGAGATGCAGTAGGCGTCGATGGCCTCGATGCCGTACTCGGACTGCCAGTCGGCCAGCGCGTCGAAGCGCTCGGCGACCTGCGCGGCGGTGTCCGAGAGGCCCCCGGTGTCGGCGAGGTCCACGACGGTGGCGTCCTGCTCGATGGCCTCGGTGAGGACGGCCTGGCGGTCGGCCTCGGCCATGGACGCGTAGTCGATGCCCGCACGCTCGAGCACCTCGCCGACGGTCGCGGTGTGGTTCTCCTGGTGGTCGCGGAGGTCCAGGGCGGCGAGCGTGAAGCCGAAGGCCGCCGCCTGCCGACGGACGGGGTCGACGACGGCCTCGGCGACCACGCCGGCGCCGTTCTCGCGGAGGCTCGCTGCGAGCAGGTCGAGGTCCTCGAGGAACGCGTCGACGTCGGCGTAGCCGCCCGGGCGGACGTCGTCCACGCGGACCAGCCGCTCGCGCATGAGCGCGAGTTTCTGGCGGTAGGGCTCGTCGGGGTAGCGCTCCTCGGCCTCCTCGGCGACGCCGGGGAGCCGCTCCCGGTCGGCCTCGAGCGAGGCCTGGACGGCCGGGCCGACCGCCAACCGGTCGCCGTCCTGGCTGAGCACGCCCGAGAGCCGGCCGAGCACGCCCTGGAACCGTTCGATGGCGACCTCGCGCTGGCGCTCGAGGGTGTCGGTCGTGACGTCGGGCGTCACGTAGGGGTTCCCGTCGCGGTCGCTGCCAGCCCACGAGCGGAAGCGGAAGAGGGTCGGGACGTCGACGTCGAGGCCAGCGTCCTCGAGGGCCTCCTCCAGTTCGTCGTAGACCTCGCCGACCACGTCGAAGAGCGTGTTCTCTAAGTACCACTGGACGTTCCGCGCCTCGTCGTCCGGGCGGGGACGACGCTTTCTGACCTGCGGGGTCTGCCAGAGGCTCGTCACCTCGGCCTCGACGTCGCGCCAGGCCTGGGCGCGCTCGGTGTCGGTGAGCCGGCGCTCGTCGAGGGTCTCGAGGCGCTCGGCGATGGTCCGGAGCTTCGCCTTGACGGTCTTCCGACGGGCTTCGGTGGGGTGGGCGGTGAAGGTGGGCTCGATCATCACGTCCGAGAGGACCTGCTCGACGACCGTCGGGCCGCCGGTCGAGGAGCCGACGACGACCGTCGGCTCCTCGACGTACTCCGTCGTCGCCGCGGTGGCGCGACCGGTCGTCTCCGCGCTCGTCGTCCCGTCGGTCGCGACGCCCGAGCCGGCGGTCCGGGCCGAAGCCACGTCCGAGGAGTCGGTCGGGTCGACGGCCGCGACGGACTCGACGACTTCGACGAGCTGGTCCTGCATGCGGGACATCTCCATCGACACCTCGCCGCCGGGCTTGCGGAAGAAGTCGACGGCGCCCTTCTCCAGGGCCTCGAAGGTCACGTCCGCGTTCTCGTCGGTGTGGGCGGACAGCATCAGGATCGGGGTCGGCCGGGTCGACATGATCCGGTCGGTCGCCTCGATGCCGTTCATCTCCGGCATCTCGACGTCCATGGTCACCACGTCGGGGTCGGTCTCGGCGACCGCATCGATCGCCTCGCGGCCGTTTTTCGCCACGCTCACCACGTCGATCCCGCCCTCTTCGAGGATGTCGGAGATGACGCTCCGCATGAAATGCGAGTCGTCTGCGACGACAGCTCGCGGTGACGAACCTACTGCCATGTCGAGCCCCCGGTGACGGCTCGGGCGCGGCCCGAACGGCGTCGCCGGAACCCGGCCTGAACCGGCACCATACCTACTCACACAGTGACGGCAGCGCCGGGATAAAGACTCCGCCCGCGGAATCAGCGTTGATAACCCGGGAGACACGCTTAAGACGCCGTCGCGGGCTTTTTCGGACGACGACTACCCATGGCATCCAGTCGAAACGCGGCCCCGACGGCGACGGACGGACAGGTCCTGGAGTTCTCGCTCGGCGAGGAGACCTACTGCGTGAGCATCGACTACGTCACCGAGATCGTCGACGCCGGGGAGGTGACGACGGTCCCGAACTCGCCGCCCCACGTCCGGGGCGTGATGGACCTGCGCGGGCGCACGACCTCGATCGTCGATCCGAAGGTCGTCTTCGGTATCGGCGGGGG
>Ga0207715_100260_pt1 | contig 22314 bp, 25 predicted proteins | sample A23M3SouthBayCA_FD_187732 | JGI IMG/M metagenome (GOLD analysis project Ga0207715, IMG submission 187732) | Aerobic enrichment media from Eden Landing Ponds, California, USA - A23 M3 (SPAdes) | ecosystem: Environmental > Aquatic > Marine > Unclassified | place: USA: Emeryville, California... | reverse complement strand
GGGCGACTGGCGCCTGGCCGACCCCGCCGACGACTTCCACCGCGAGGACGACGTCCCGCGGCCCGAGGTGACCGCGACCGCGGTCTGTGCGGACTGCGCCGCGGAGTTCTACCTCGAGCTCTCCATCAGCGACGACAGCATCTGGCGCAGCGAGGTCGTGCCACACAGCCTCGGCCCGCTCGTCGGCTTCGGCTGGCTCGACGACACGCTCTACGTCCGCGGCCGGACGCTGAACGGCGGCGGCTCGCACTACCAGGAGGAGTACCGCCTCCGCGAGGTGCACCGCGACCCGGAGCCCACCGAAGACGAACCCGCCGTCGCGAACATCCCGAGCCGCGAGGAGTAGTCAGCCCACGAAGACCGACCGGTCGAGGTCGGCGACGACGCGGTCGGCGACCGTCGCGAGGTTCACCGTGTCCTCCCGGTTGTAGGCGACGAGGGTGTCGAGGGCGTCCTCGTCGCCCCGCTCGTACTCGTGCCAGAGCCGGACCGCGTCCCGCCCCGAGATGTCGGGCCGGTCGCGCTCGACGCCCAGGGCCGACTCGACGCCCGAGAGCCCGCCGGTGAGGCCCAGGCGGCGGCAGGGGAACAGCAGGTCGACGTTCGGCAGGTCGACGGAGAGGTCGAAGGCGGTCTCGAGGAACGGCACGTCGAACTGCGCGCCGTTGTAGGTGACGAGGTGGGTCGCGGCGTCGAGTTCGCGGCGGAGCGCGTCGGCGGTGAGGTCCCGGCCCCGGACGAGCGTCGTCGTCTCGCCGCCGCGGTGGCAGGTCACGGTCGTCACGTCGTGCGCGTGGCGGTCGAGGCCGGTCGTCTCGATGTCGAGGTAGCAGGGGGCGTCGAAGGTGTCGTGGAGGCGCCAGTGGGCCCGCGACGGGAATGCGTCGGCGAAGAACCGGGCGTCGCCGTCGTCGAGTGCCTGCCGGCCGGCGTCGATGAACTCGCGGACGCTCGCCGCGCGGGCCTCGCCGACGCCGGGGACGTCGGCGTGGAAGCCGTCCCAGTGCGTGACGCCGTGCTCCCAGAGGGTCCGCTCGACGCGTTCGCCGACGCCCGCCGCCCCCAGAAAGCTGTTCTCGACGCGCACGACCGTGACTCCGCGGCCGCGGCCTTGGCGCTTTCGCTCGCGCCGCACCCCCGGCTACGAGCGCCCCGGGACCCCCTCCGGTTCCGACGGCACGCCGAACGCGGTCCCGGTGTCCCGAATCACGTCGAGGGCCGTCATGATGTCCGTGCGCGTCAGCAGCCCCACGAGCTCCCCGTCGTCGACGACGAGAAGTCGCCCGACGCCGTTCGCCTGCATCGACTCGAAGGCCTCCATCACGTTGCTCTCTCGCTTTACCGTCAGCAGGTCCCGGGTCATCACGTCCTCGACGCGGAAGGCCTCGCGCTCGACCTCGTCGACCTCGCGGGCGTCCTCGAGGGTGACCATCCCGACGAGGCGGCCGTTCTGCATGACCGGGTAGCCCGTGTGGCGCTCGCGGAACATCCGCCCGATGAGGTCGGCGACGGTCTCGTCGGTCGTCACCGTCTGGACCTCGGTCGCCGGCGTCATGATGTCGCCGACGGCGACGTTCTCGAAGGCCGCGTTCATCGCGGTGCGCTGGGCCTCGCCGGACGCCCCCACGTAGATGAACAGGGCGATGAGGATGAGGAAGAAGTTCGAGAACAGGCCCACGATGCCCAGCAGGATGGCGAAAAGCTTCCCGACCTCCGCGGCGATCTGGGTCGCGCGGGCGAACGGCCGCTTGCGGGCCAGGAGCGCCCGGAGCACGCGCCCGCCGTCCATCGGGAAGCCGGGGAGCATGTTGAACGCCGCGAGCGCGACGTTCATCAGGGCGAGGTAGCCGAAGACGAACCGCGCCATGTCGGCGCTCGCCGGCAGCGCGACGAGAGCGAGGTAGGAGGCGGCGCCGACCGCGAGGCTCACCACGGGCCCGGCGACGGCGATGAACAGCTCCTGGCGCCAGTCCTCGGGCTGCTCCGTGAGCTGGGCGATGCCGCCGAGTATCCACAGCGTGATGGACTCGATGGGGAAGCCGTAGCGCATCGCCACGGCGGCGTGCCCGAGTTCGTGGAGGAGGACGCCGCCGAACAGCCCCAGTGCGGCGACGAGGCCGAGAACGAGCGGCGTGTTGCCGTCGGTCAGCGGCGCCGGGTCGAGGTTCACCTGCCACAGCGCGTTGAGGTTGTCCACCCAGAGCCCGACCTGGCCGCCGATGAGCCAGGCCAGGATGGGCAGGATGAGGAGGAACGTGAGGTCGACGCGGATGGGGATGCCCGACACCCGCCCGACGGTGAAACTCGGCATGGACCCCCGTTCGCGCGGCGCGGACAAAAGGTCGGGGGAACGAACGGCTGAAATACCGCCCCGGCGTACCGCCCCCGTGGCGAGCCAGGCGAAGGCGGTGGGCACGCTGTTCCTCCACGAGAGCGGCGAGGACTACCGGGCCGTCGTCACCCGCGACGGGGAGCGGATGCTCGGTGGCGTCCTCGAGGTCACGGACACCGACGCCGGTCCCCGCCCCGCGCGGCTGCGGGTCCAGCGCGACGGTCACGAGGACCCGCGGCCGCCCGAGGAGTTCGTGGAACTCGCCCGCCGGGCGGCCCGCATCCGCATCTCCGAGCAGACGAGCCCGGCGGGCCGCGACGAGTTGCGGGCGATGCTGGACGGCTACCAGCTCGACGCCGCCGTCGTGCGCACCTGCCGGTACTGCGCGACGAGCGGCCGGTACTCGCCGCTCACCGAGGACACGGCCGTCGAGGCCGACGGCGAGCACATCTGCCCCGACTGCGCCGTGGCCGAACTCGAGCGCGAGCTGGCCTATCACGGCGCGGTCAGCGGCGACGCCGTCGCGCGCCTCGAGGAGTTGCTCCTCGAGGTCCGGGACCTCGACCGGGTCGTGAACCTCCTCGGCGGCGAACTCGACCCGGAGCTCACGAAGTTCGACGAGATGAGCGCGACGACCGACGCGGTCGACGCGGTACCGGTCGACGGCCTGGACGTCCACCCGGCCCTCCGCGAGACCCTCGCCGAGCGCTTCGACACGCTGCTCCCGGTCCAGAGCCTCGCGGTCGAGCGCGGGCTGCTCGACGATGAGGACCAGCTCGTCGTGAGCGCGACGGCGACCGGCAAGACGCTCGTCGGCGAACTCGCGGGCCTCGACCGGCACCTCCGCGGGGAGGGGACCCTGCTCTTCCTCGTGCCGCTCGTCGCGCTCGCGAACCAGACCTACGGCGACTTCCAGGAGCGCTACGGACACCTCGGCGACGTGTCCCTGCGCGTCGGGTCGAGTCGCATCCGCGGCGGCGGCGAGCGCTTCGACCCGTCGGCGGACGTGGTCGTCGGCACCTACGAGGGCATCGACCACGCGCTGCGGACGGGCACGGACCTCGGCGACGTGGGGACCGTCGTCGTCGACGAGGTCCACAATCTCGAGGCACCCGAGCGCGGCCACCGCCTCGACGGCCTCGTCTCCCGGCTCAAGTACTACTGCGAGGAGCGGGCCCGCGAGCGACCGGGCTACGACGGCGCGCAGTGGGTGTATCTCTCCGCGACGGTCGGCAACCCCGGCTGGCTCGCACACCGCCTCGACGCGACGCTCGTCGAGTTCGAGGAGCGCCCGGTGCCCGTCGAGCGTCACGTCACGTTCGCCGACGGGCCGGAGAAGGCCGACGTGGCGAACCGGCTCGTCCGGCGGGAGTTCGACCGCGAGTCCTCGAAGGGCTACCGCGGGCAGACCATCGTGTTCACGAACTCGCGGCGGCGCTGTCACGAACTGGCGCGACAGCTGGACTACAACGCCGCGCCGTACCACGCCGGCCTCGACAACGACCGGCGGACGACGGTGGAGCGGCGCTTCCTGGACCAGGACCTCGCCGCGGTGGTCACGACCGCGGCGCTCGCCGCGGGCGTGGACTTCCCGGCCTCGCAGGTCATCTTCGACTCGCTCGCGATGGGCATCGAGTGGCTCTCAGTCCAGGAGTTCCACCAGATGCTCGGCCGCGCTGGCCGGCCGGACTACCACGACCGCGGCGTCGTGTACCTGCTCGTCGAACCGGACGGCGTCTACCACGGCTCGATGGAGCGCACGGAGGACGAGGTGGCGTTCACGCTGCTCAAAGGCGAGATGGAGGACGTGCGCGCCCGCCACGGCCTCGCCGGCGACGTCTCGGAGACGCTCGCGAACGTCGTGGTCGGCGGCGCGGCGGCCAAGCGCCTGAACGACCGGATGGTCGGCGACGTGGACACCACCCGCGCCGTCGCGAAGCTCCTGGATTACGGCTTCATCGACGGCCTCGAGGCGACGCCGCTCGGCCGCGCCGTCACCCGGCACTTCCTCGCCCCGACGGACGCGTTCCAGATTCTCGACGGGGTTCGGCACGGTCGGGACCCGTTCGACATCGTCGCCGACCTCGAACTGGCCGAGGACGAGGCCTAGCGGGCCCCTTTTGGCCCGGGCGGGCCACGGGCGAGGCGTGCCCTCCACCCGCACCTACGCAGTCGTCGCGCTGGCGCTGGCGCTCCCGCTCCTGGCCTGGCCCCTCGCCTCGCCGCCGCCGAACCCCCCGGACCCGCTGACCCACGACGCCGGTCACGTCGCCCCGGCGGACTCGTTCCCGGTCGACGACCTCGACTACCGGTTCGAGGAGCTATCGGACCACGGGCAGGCCGTCGTCGAGGCGACCATCGAGCGCCCGGACGGAGTCAGGGAGCCATACGAAGTCGCGCCCGGCGAGGGCGTGCCCGAGTTCGACTACGGCGACGACGCCGGCCCGTACTACGTGCTGTACGACGGCGCCGTGTACCGGTTCCACGTCGGGCAGTCGTACGTCGGGCCGTCGGGGCCGGCGGTGGTCTCGCGGCTGGCGTCGTTGCTGGCGTCGTTCGTGCTGTTCGGGGTGGCGGGGTACGTGTGGGCGAGGAACTGAGCAGGGCAGGTAGCGAAACGCTTACCCGCGAATCGGGGGTTTGTGTAGGTGCGGGACCGTGGGTTAGTGGTATACTTCGGGCCTTGGGTGCCCGTGACCCCGGTTCGAATCCGGGCGGTCCCACTTGGATTTTAGTCGCTGACCATTCGCAGGACCACGACTCCATACCGCGATTTTGGCCGTCATCTCGGGATTCCATTCGACCCGGGTTCCGGGTCGCGCCTCGACGCCTTCGGGCACTTCACCCTACATTCGACCCGGGAGGCCCTTGTAGTTACTCCTGCGCCGTATCCTTGACGCATAGAGTCTGTAGCTGCAGATTCGGGAGTACTGGCTTTGTTGAATCCTCAGAAAGTGATGCCTCGAACCCGATTGCATCCAATACAGTCACCCACCCTACCGTATGACTAAGTAGACGAATCCCCGGAGTTCAACCATCTATGACCGTCTCAAGTGGAGTTAGTGCGGGAAACACGAATCTAACATGCCCGCAGTGCGAAGATCGAATAGATACACTTCATCTCCAACCATCAGGGGAGAGTATCAATCCTGATGCGTACCTTGTCTGCCCATATTGCGGGACGTGTTTCTTTCCAGAGAATGGTCTACTCTACACGCTTCACAACTTGGGCGGGGATGCCTACTTCGGCTTCCCGTTTGCTCTCGGTGGTAGCAAGATGCGAAATCTTACCACGGTGACGGTCGGCGAGACGCGCAGCCATATCGTCAACAACCTCTTCTCCGGGAATGAATTCGAAACCGTCCAACTCCTTGGTGCCGAGCGTAAAGATGCAAGCGGCGACGATCGCCTCCCAATAAAGCGACTGGATGACTCGTACACGCGTGCTTCCCTCGGTGAGTCTGTCCTGGTTGCCCTCCATCCCATCGGGCCACAAGAGATTGTCGTGACCGCCAGTCTTCAGGAGAACTCTGATTCGGTGATTGAGACTGGCGACGAACTGGAAGTGGTGTACGATGCGAAGGTCTCGCGGGCGAATGCGACGAACCCGGCGTGGGTTGATCTCCTTCGTGAGGCGGAGCAGGCAATCCTTCGTGGTAATCTTATCTCAGCTGTCCCCCTGCTTACCTCCGCAGTGGATGGTGGTCTCTTCCGGTTGATTTCCCTTTACTATGTGTTGAATGGCTGTGATCGGGAGGAGGCAAGAAATCGAATTAGAGACAAGTTTGGGGACAAATACGACAACGTCTACTCCACGGATCTCGCAAAGGACGCCCTGAAGGATATTACAGGTTCATCTCTCACAGAGGCGCACGGCCCGTACGGAGAGCTGTGGCACGAATTCCACGGTGAACACGGTAACCGAGGATTCAGGAACGCAGTGATTCATCCCGGTGATGAGTCACTAGAGGAAATAGACCGGGAGACCGTTTTTGAATGGTTCAATATCTCTGTTTCTCTCATCATCGGTGGTTTTGAACTGCTTTGGGAATTGGAATCCGATAATTGAAGACTCCGGTTTTGGGCGCAAAGGCGTTCGATGAATAGGATTTCAACGGAGACAGTGGATTGTATTTGGCTCTCCGCATATCCCCAGATTGCTCTCTACAGCCTCAGAATGCCGTGAGAGCGAATTCGGCCCTGCACGCAACGGCAATCATCGGTTGAAAAATTATCGCGGCTCATATCGCAGTCTACGACGGTAGAAAAGATTGGGGCGCCTATTTCTCGCTCCACCCCCGTACCTGATCGTCTACAACTCTGGGGTCCATGCCTTTCGGCACCAACTGAGGACGGAGCTTGCCGCCGGGCAGATTCGTAATCTGCCTTCTAGCGGCATGGATGACCTCATAGGGCACCAATCCCTTGACTCACCAACATCATTAAGTCGGCCCCATTTGACTGCCGGCAGCGAGCCGGGCTAATGCCGCCCATAGTAACTCGGGGATGGCTCCCAACTAGATGATAGTGGTTATCACCGCAACAGTGCGAACACTTGACCTCAAAGTAATCGCGGATATCATCTTTGTGTTTTCTTTCAAACCGAACGAAGACTATCGGTGCCTCTAGCTCTTCAGATCGGCAAACTCGATCTGAGTTGTATTCGCTCGTGCTGTCGTCCTCTTCCTCAGACGTTCTTGGTTTCACGTTGCTGTAGATTCCTCTCCTCATCCATTCACCCACAGGAACTCATATGGGGAGTCAACCCCAAGTGTTCACTGCGGGGTATGATTATACTCCGCGCGTTGGGATACAAGAAGACGCCACGGTCATGCGGTCCAATGCCGACCGTGGCATCTCCCATTCCGTGGTGCCCTAGCTTGGTAGAACCGTCATTGCACAGTGGCCCTATAAAACAAGACTACTAGATGACCGTCCAAGACAACTACTAGCACGGTCCTGATTTTGAGCGAATGCCAAATACAAATGCTCAACCACTACGTCAATATTCCTTAACGATTGCCGCCTCCCACCCACCAACATGAACCCGACGCTGTATCAAGAAATGCCGATTTTCAACAGAGTCTGTTCACCGTTCAAATGATCCTTGATTTTTATTGAGGGGTCTAATCCAAAACCCAGATCCTGGCCATCCGATTCCACTTTCAAAATAAAATAGAATTTCCGGTTATCAACATTATAGTTCTCCAGTATATTTTCATCACCATCAAAATTTGAGGCAGGGGGGCTGTCTTTCGGATATGCACTTAGAGGGCCATCGGCGTGAAGTTTCAAGGCGTACTCATCAACAGATTCATCAAAGTACACACGGACCCTGGCTCTCGATTCATTACTATTTCCAAGAAATAATCTCCCCCTATGCTTGGCCCTCACATCCATTGCGTTGTCTTCAATTGGATCCCACTCAACCCGGACATTAAATGGGCTATACTGGATAAAGTAATATGTTGCCGGTCCCAAATATGAGACAACGGCAAGGAGAATAAGCACCCAAAAAATCAGAGGTGTGCCCAGATTTAGGCCATTTACTACAGCCGAAGAAATCCAGAAAACCGAAGAGAGCGGGGAGCTTAATTTGAATAAGGTAGTGTCAGAGTACTGTTTGAAGAATAACCAGCTGGAACGGGTTATTTTATACTTCTCCCAGAACGATTCGTTATACATAAGATCAGCGCTCGGCCAACATTGCCGTCTCAAAAATCTGCATCACATATTCGCGGGCACGCTCATCATCCGTTTTGATGACGAGCTTATCATCCTGATAGGTTACACTGACAGATTCGCCTTCAAAATCAAATTGCAACTCTGCAAACTTCACGGGATATTCGTTGAATGCCTCCTCAAACGTTATTGGGTCATCCTTTAGGGCACCGACCTCATCCTCAAAGGAAACACTTTGTTCACTACCGAAGGGGGGAATCACATCGATTTGACCACAATTATCCGCCCGACCTATGAAATCCCAGACTCTCCGACGTTCAGGAACAAATTGAGAATCAATCTCAGTATCACCGTCTATCACCTCGCTAAGAGAATCGAAAATTCGTCTGGGCTTCGGCCTATCCTGGTCTGTTCGAAGGACGAGTAGACCTGACTCGGGACGAATTTGAAATTCTCCGCTCGTTTCTTCGGAATGTCCAAAAGACGGGTTGGAAACAAATCGATATGATCCAATATAAACAGTAATGTCGTCATCACTGAAAGGGTACTCTGCGTAATGTACCTCGAAATCCACCCGGGAATCAAAATGAATGGTTATTTCCCCAGATTCGTCTGACGATGGCTCCCAGCCCTCCGATACAGCGACCTTACGGACGCTCTCTATTGCCATCGCGCTTGAATCGGACTCAACCTTAGGGCAGGGTCAGACAAACGGGTTTCGATCATCACCTAGTCCTATCCATTCTCGTCCCTTTGCTCATCTTGGAAGTCGAATTCGTAGTTTCCAAGATTTTCGCCCCTGAGGTCAGCGTAGTGGCGAACAAGGCCATCAAAGTCAAAGTTGAATTCAGCATTCTGGTCAACAGCCTCCTGACGTAGATCTGCAAAGAATTCTGGATGAGGGTACTTCTCTCCCGCATCAAAGGACCCCCAATTTTGATACAGCTCCGAAAGTTCAGACAGGAATCGTAAAGTGACCAGTATCCGATTCAACTTCGACATGTCTTGAAGATCCATCTGGGCTTTCACCTGGGCTCTTCCCTCTGTATGAAGTTCGACGTCAATGGTGTAATCGTCAATTAAGAAATTCCCCTCGATCATACTGAAGCGCATATCTTGGAGAACCGCTGCGATGACAGGGATCGATTGTGATATATTCCTACAATTATCCACTCGATTGCTTCGCCCGAAATCTGGCAAGTCACCCTCCACTTCCGCACAAGTGAGTCCGTCGATAGAGATGTCCCCCGGAATACTTTGACCGTAATAGTGTTTATAGTAAAGCCACAGTAGAAACTCAGAATCGAACTCTACACTATTTAGGTCAACATCCTCCCCAAATGCAGTATTGACTTTAGGTGTTACTTCACCCGCCTTCGTTTTCGAGCCTTGAATGAAGAGATGGTCAGGGTAATCCCAGTATACGTAAGCGCTTTTTATCGATCTGGGGAATGCCGCTATCTCTGTCCCATCGGTATCGACAACCTCGACTGCCTCAGTTGGATAGGTTTCATATTTATATTCTAGATCAATTATTTCCTTGGCAATCTTCGCAAGATTGTTATCGAAAAGATCCGTCTGCTCAACATAATCGCTTAGATCAAGACTCGAATACCCGTCACCCTCATTAGCCGGTTTACCCGTGCTGAATGAGGGAAGTTCATCAAGTAATCTGTCCCGAAGTTCCTCGGGGCTTCCTCCATTGACATCACTAAATTGTATACTGTTAAACACCAGGCGGCCTTGGTACTCGAATGGCTCACGTTGGTCCGCCCCACTCATATGTTTCGAAACCCAACAGAGAGACAATAAATCTTTGTATCAAATATATAATCTTTGGGATGCTATAGACCTTAGCACATCATGTGTGATCAAGGACAGAGTCCATCACGAATTCGGAGAATTCCGCTGTGTCATAGCTGCTGGGTTGGTATACTTCTACATAGCCGCTCTCAGATACCATCATCTTGACAGTCTCATTCCCCCAAGCGAGATTCAGCCCGAGCTGATTCTTTTGTGCATCACGTACAGCACCTCCGAAATCTGAATCCTCAAATACCCCTTCTCCATGGAGCACACCGTTTTCGGCATTCCCCACATGGCCATAGAAGCCCACCTTCCAGGGAGTAGCGTCCGGGTATTCGTCGGCAAACCCATCCAAATCAAACTCTGCTCGTTCGATGCTGGCATTGACGTTCTGTCCAATGAGGTCAAACGCGAATGTGCCTCCACCATTAGAGACCGCAATGAACTGGCCAGGTACAGAGATGAACTCAGTGTAGCGGGTAGTGATCTCAGGTTGCTCTGTTACTACAATCCGGCCATCAGAGATCTCAATCGCTTCCCCGTCATCAATTCGCTGAACAGCAGCCCGTCCCGTTTGGATTTGGCCACTGTCATTCACACCTGTAAGTGATTGTCTAATCTCGATACACCTAGTCAAATCGTATCCGTCCTGCGTTATCGTCTCTTGAACCGGGTCAATCGCGCCGAAATCTCGGTCAGGGATACCAATTACTCCTGCCTTCATGGAACCAACTTCCAAGAATCAAGGCATATATCTTACTACGCGTAAACTCAGTCCCAGTACACCAAACGTTCGGCTCACCGGCACAGGCGTAGTGACAATGGTCCATTCCGACTGCGAATTGATCTAAGAGATATCTGTCGAGAGGATGTTCGCAACCCACCAATCATCTATCCCCTTGATTCTCTGTTCAACCGATGTCTGCTTTCAGACCAACGCATAGTCGGCCCTCCATCAGTTGTCAGCTACTCTTCAGTCTCCCCTTCCTGAACGGATCGCTGCCGCTTCTCACCCCCAATCTTCACCCATCGCGCATCCTCAGGGTCCGGTAAATCGGCCAGATAGTACACATGCCGTTCTCCATTTGGTCGAGACGGACAGTAGGCTTGTGCAACCCTATTGGTGTTGCGCGAGAGCTTCTTGACTGTCTCCGCGAAGTATGACGCCTTCCTGTCGGGGTTAATCTCGGCGGCTACCTCGCCAACCTCCCGGGCAGTCGGGTACTGGTGCGAATCGCGCGACGTGGACCCGCTGGTGGGGGTAAACATTTCCCCACAGGGGGGGGAGAACAAAGAGGCATCAAGCCCATATTGGTGAGCGACGTATTCGGCGTTGAGATCGCTCGTGAGAATATGGAGGGTCGCGTGGATCGTATCTCGGGTAATCTGGCTAGGGACGCCGTCTTGACTGGGGTCGACCCAGGGCTTCTGATCAGTGGCGCTGTATCCGTACTTGTGATTGCGTCGTCGCCAGCGGTGCCATTTGTTCAGGTCGAACCCTTCCTGAACGGCGTCCATTTGTTCTTGTAGATAGGCATCACCGCGGGCGAGCCACTTCCTAATCTGTCCCGTCTTGTCGTGAGGAACCTCGCGGCAGTACCGCTTGAAAATCGCGAGAGCGTATCGCCTCGCATCGGGCTCGTCATCACCCCGGAACAGAAACGCCCCGTAGAGCATATCGAGGGCGTAGAAGTCTGCTGCACTCCGATCAATGTTGGTCCCGTTCTCGCAACGTAGTGAATAGGAACCAGTGCCACCCCGAAGAAAGTCCATTATCTCCTCGCAAGCAAGGTCGCCAGTACCATCTCGTAGGGTGAATTCGGTGCAGATGTACTGTTCGGCCTCATCGGCGAGAGCGTCGTCCGGCAGGGTGATTTGGTCCGAATCGTATTCCGGACCCACAGCGTCGCCCTTACCTCCTGAGTTGCATTCTGTTTTGAGATTCTCCAGGCCCTCACCGGTGAGAGCAGCTATCGGGTTCTCAATCTCAGTGTACTCACCGACCCCGTGACCCGGGCAGTTCTCCTTGCCGTCATCGCAGAATTCGTGGTCGATAGACGACCCTGGACCGAGCGAATACCAGCCCTTGTAGCGGACGCTCCCCCAAGGAAGGGAAGTGTTCGATATGCCTTCGTCGTCCTCGATGGTGTAGTATCGATGATAGCCGCCATGTGGACTCTCGACGACGAACGTCGATGGCAGATTGGCGACCCAATCTGGAAGATCTTCTATCGGTACGTCGATATCCAGGATGACCAGCCCATCCCCACCGTGGACGGTGTAGTTCCCGCCGATCAGCCCTGGATAGGTCTGGTTCGTAGGATGGGGGTGATTCTGAATTTCCGTCCCTTTGGTTCCGGCTTTTACGTCGACGCTCCGGTCAATACGCACGCCCGCTTCCCGGAGACGTCGCTCTATACGCTCTTTAGCCGCCTCTCCAGCGGTAACGTTATCTGACTCGCGGCCTGAATTTATATTGGAACTTGACATCGGTCAACTGAGTCGGGTTCCACTTCCGGAATACGAGATAGACCCCTCGGATTCCGCTCCCCCAATACTCGCGCTCGGGGACACCCCCATTCCCCGGTCGTGGTCCTATGCATTATGGTGTCCTACGTAATGGTGTCAGCGGGGAACAGCTGCCAAACGATAAGCGATTCGTTCACTAGGCCCGTCGACTCGGTGTGAACCATCTCGGCGTCTGCAGAGACCGTATCACCTTCGGAGACCTTCACTCGCTGGATGCTTCGCCCATTCATCTGTAGGATATAGGTTCACGTTCGTAGCGCGCGTAGGTTGCCTCGTTCCCATCGTCATCCGGTCGCCGAGTAAGTTCGACGGTCCCCGGGTCGACATCCTCGGGCAAGACGTCGTTGACCGTCTCACTGTCGGGGACCTCGACCTCTTCGATCCGTCCGTTGCCCATCGTCAGACCTCCTGATCGCCATCGAGTTCGTCGGCTGCGTCCGCGATGAATTCGCTCCACGACTGGCCCCGTGCTTCTTTGACCTCACGGGCCCTGTCGCGGTCATCAGGGTACACATTAATCGTCGTGAAATTCCCGCTCTTTGCCATGCCACTACATACCGCCCCAACCCCATAAACGTTCAGTAGAGCCGGTGTACGCCGAGTGCTAGTGAATTGACGCAGCAGAAATATCCGGACCGGAGCCGAATTGATAGCCGGGATTCAGACAACCCGAATCTCCATCGAGGAATACGGCTCCAATCTGGGCGCCTCGGCCGGGGACCAGGACCTCAACCCGGTACCGGCAGTACAAATCGACCGATTGAGAGGGGTTACCTCCGGTAACCCTATGCGCCTTGGGAGCCAATAACACGACATGGCTCCCGAGGTAATGCCGGAAGACGAAGTCCGCCGTATTGTGCAGGAAGAGACCGACTTGCTGGTCGCGGAGTTGGAAGAAGCGATTCGACAGTACCGGAGAGACGAGATTATCTCGAAGGCAATTAACCTCGCGAAGGAAATACTACCAGAACTCGAAGAGCGGGGTTTCGACAGTAGCCGGGCTGATGTTCAACGGGCCGCTATTCGGACCGTGGTCGACGCCATACAAGGCAATCTCTCCTCCGTCAAGATCGAAGACGGGCCAGATGGCCGTCCCCGGGTAAACGAGGACCCCTTGGAGGACCATCGCATTCTCACTGGACAGATGACGGTGGGTGAGCGGCTGGAATCCAGAGAAGACGAGGAGTCCCAGCCAAATCCTGATGACGTTTCGCCGACGGGGGATCCTCACTACCTCCGATGACCGGGAACGAAATCTCTGTGACACCGCGGGAGGCGGATAGGGTAGTACGCCACGAGAAGAATCAGATGTACAATCCAGCGGTGTCGACCACGGAAGTCGCGGACGAACTCGACGTGAGTGTCGAGAGGGCACGAGAGTTGCTCGAATCGGCTCCGCGCCCAGAGTCGAAGGAAGTTGGCAACACCCGCATCTGGTGGTAGTATGGAGGATGCGATTGCTGTGAATTCCCTCTTAACCGCCATTGCTGTATCAGGTGGTATGTGCTGAAAGATTTCCGTTCCGAATCATCCACCCCTATGCCCAGATATCAACATACAACTCTATGACTGAAATCTGTGGGGCAACTAAAAGGAATGACAGCGGCGAACCCTGCTCATTGCCAGCTGGCTGGGGGACTAACCACGTCGGGGAGGGCCGTTGCAAACTACACGGCGGCGCGTCTACGGGAGCACCGAAAAACAATCAGAATAGAATCAAGCACGGGCTCTACTCAGACCCTGATAAGTACTACGAGTCGCTATCATCGGAGGAGGCGTCTTGGGTCGATGAGATGGCTCAGACAATTCGGAATCGGACCCAAGAGAACAGAACCAATAGTGAATTAGATAAGGTCGACCGTGAACTTGCTCATCGTATCGCCGTCGAGTTGCATATCCTGAGCCGAGCAGAAGGGTACATCGAAGAGAACGGACTGCTCAAACAGGTTTATCAGGAGGATCGAAGTACCGAGTTGGTCGAAGAAGTTCGCCGGTATGGCGATGCTATCTTCGATAACCTAGCCGAATTGGGTGTATTTGATCATTCGAAGACCATCACGACAGAGGGCTGGCGTGATTTTCTCGAAACAGGCTGTGGCTCATACAAAGGTGATGAATAATCTGAATTTGGGTTACAGCCCCTCCGTAGATCATTTTGCTAAGTTGTCAAAGTCCACCACTCCACATGGCGAGTGTCGCATCTATACTGTCAGAGATTGTTATTTGCCGTTGAAGTAGGAGAAGTCAATTGAGTGCTAACCACGTATCTGAAATCCGGATGACGTTGTTTGGTAAGGCTATTGAAAATTGGTGACTGCAGAATCTGGGAGGGGGCGCATCAATAGACGACGGCATATTGGTCCAGACAAGATTGCGGTTTCCCGTCCACCATCATACATCGGTGGCAGAATTTATCACCTCGGCCAATTTGTTCCAGTATTCATCCTGATCGTCAATATTATCCAGACACCGAAGATTGAGATGAAGATAGCTCCAATGGAATGATGGTATGACGCTATACGCATCCAACTGATACACTCTCAAAACACCATCTTTCATCGTGTCGAACGAGGGGCCAGCATCAAAGATCTCGAAAAGAGATTCTGTCGCCTCTTCCCCAAACGCAACAACTATATCTGGACCAACAGCCAACAATTCATCTTCCAAATACTGTTCACAGTGGATTTTTGCCTTCCGATTTTTCCAGCCAGCACGCCCACCCCCAATATCGGCACATTTCTTTATATTTGTGTAGTAGATTCCCCTATCTCGCTCGTCCGTGAAATCCGCAGAGATTTGTTTAAAAAATGAGTCGGAGATTCGGTTGCCATCTTTAATCCATCCGGGGACCGGATTGCTCCTGACAATTATTTCGAACTTGCCATTTCTATCTTTTCGGGATTTGGGAGAATTTTGATTTCTGCGATCTTCATTCGGTGTCTCAGCCACGAAAGCTATGTCCGCATCAAGTACACCTTCTCCATACTTGGGATAGAAGCGACATTGACTATCTCTGTTTGGGCACTCAAAACAGGGGCCCGATTCGGTAGACCAGTTGCCCCATATCTTCTCAAAGAAGGGCGATATTTCGTCACCAGACATTAGCCCAGAACTGGGAGACCAATTTATTATTTGCTTGGGTAGTCAATGCTCCACCCAGACACAATAGGCGGCTGTCTCAGCGGCTCCAGTTAGCGAGATAATGATTTCCGCTGCCCGCTCCTGTCAATCCGCTCTCACTCGCGCTCAGCCCGCATAGAATCGATTCTAACCCTATAGGAGGGTCGGAATGTGAGGGGGCGGCTCTAAGCGGGGCCTCATGGGACGCCAATCGACCGACTTCGGTAGTAGAGATAGATGAAGCCGGTGATCGGGCCCAGGGCGATGGCAGAAGTCACGAACAGCCACCACTGCGAGAGTTGGGCATCCATCTTGTGCACCTTAATCGAATCGACGAAGATGGCAAGGGGGATTGACATCCAGACAACGCTCAAGACGGACTCGACGAATTCGAAATTTGGACTCGCCGGATTCAGGTATGCGTAGATGGGGATGATGAAGACAGACAGAGCCGAAAATCCGTAGACTGCCTTCCACCAATCTCTGGTGGGCATGTATGGAATGACGTCCCACCAGTCCTGGGGTGCAGACCGGACTTTACGTCGAGATTGAGATCGGGATCGGTTAGTTCCATCGACAAACCGATTCGAGACGGCCTTATCGTTGCCGAGAAGGTCCGACGCCCCAAGATCCTCAACCAGTTTTGCGAGACCGTCCCCGTCGACCAGTTTGACGTTGAGATCATTGGCGAGCGACTCGGCCTGTCGGGAGAATGAACTCGTAGTGACGATGATGGCGAGGTCGGCATCCTCCTGTCGTCGGAGGCTTGCGTATTGTTGAACCTCCGTGGAGCCGACCTGATTGCCGGCACCATACCGCTTCGCTTGGATGACGGCGGTGGTCTCGAATCCCCCATCGTTTGAGACCGCTGTAATATCGACACCCCGGTCGCTGGATTTCTGGGATACCTCGGTAGTCCATCCTTGTCGACTCCAGAGGTCCGCGACGAAGTGCTCGAACTCGTAGCCGCCCATCGATTGCAACGCTTCGCGGAGTTGTGACGTCGACTCGTAAGAGACCATCCTACGCTGAATTACCAGGAATGATGGACCGTATCGCGGTTATACCTTTCCGTAGCGTCGATGGGTTCTAAGGTAATCTATCCCGTTTTTCCGAAGGGCGCTTTCTTCGGCTGAATCAGTTTGGGGTAGATGCGGTATTCCGCCGATTGGATGACTATCGCCGACGAACGTATCTTGGAGTATCTATCGACGACAGACACCAGCACACCGAAGAAAATGGCAGACAGTGGTGACGTCAGATTCTCGCGGCAGTATATTGGAGAGCGATGCCGGAAGTTGGCCGACTACGAGATGGTTCAGCACCTCGGCAATGGTGTCTATCGCATCACGGATTTGGGCCGAGAGTATCTGAGTGGTGAGTTGGACGCCCAAGAGTTGACCAGTAACGTGGACGATCCCGCCTGAGATCGACCGGAATCTATGATTCCTCGGCTTTGACGGTGGCCCAGAAGTCCATCCAGACGTCCTTGTCCCAGTGACGATGCGTATTCGATAGCAGGTAGTAGTCCAGCCCGAGGTAGTCCCAATCGAGTTCGAGCCCCTGTAGATTCCGACGATTCGTCTTGTGCCCGGGCGCTTGCGAGTGAGTGATCTCCTTGCCTTCCATGTGACGGTAGAACCACGTCGCGGCGTTCTTCCCGACGAAGGCCAGTCGGTTCGGGGCGTGAGTCTCGATTCGGTCCAGTAGCGTTTCGAGGCCGTCCCGGACCTGATGGGGCTCAATATCACTGTCTGTAGCCACACGATACTGATCAGGGTCGACGATTTCGGTCAGGTAGATCCCATACTCGCGGCCCAATCGGCGATAGTCCTCGGGTTCAATCTGGTCGTCTGTGATTCCCGTCTCGTGGAGCGTCCCCCAGAACCGGTTGTTGTGGAAGATGTAGTAGGCGTCGGCCTCCTTGCTCTTCGAGGTCCCGGCGAGGAACGTGTGATGGTCCATACCAGGGCGTTGTGGTCCGACGTGTTAGTTCCCAGGGGGTTGTTGTCAGCCCCCCAGGGAGGTTCTCGTGCCTCTGGGAAGGTGTATTAAATACGAGATCTCCCATTACAAATCAGAGCACCCATACGGACGCGAATCACCTAACAAAATCCAATCAGACCCCTCAAAATCCACCCCTGGACCTAGGAGCCATCGTAAAACTCTCCTAGATTTTTACCCTGCCTACACCTACGTCGTCACATGACCGACCAGTATGACAAGTCGAACTGGCTTATCTGTGGCTACGAAATAGATGAACAACACAGCTTTCACGAGTTGGTAGGGGAGGTTATCGCCCCCCTGTTTTCCGGATTAGAAGGGGAGTCAGAAGTTGCCACATATCATTACAATATCAACGGGGGCATAATCAACGTTCGAATCTTTCCTGATTCGGAGAGAGCCTCCGATATAGTTGATCAGATTGAAGAAGAATGTGATATCTCCTCAACGCCGGGGGACTGGCCTAACCGAGACGTCGATAAGAGCCAAGTGGGGGAAGAGAACATAAAGACGATTGACAAATGCCGGGAATTTGGAAGTAGAGTCGCGATAGAGGCCATAGAAAATGATCTTTCGGATGAGCAACTGAGGGGGCTTACCGAACGGGGGTTCCATGTATTCACGAATAATCTTCGGTGGAACATGGGGATAAATCTTAGTAAGAGTTGAGTCTGTAATCCTCAGAATGTGAGTAGGTAGTTGCCATCCATTCGGTTACTGCCCATGGGCTAATGCCCGATGAATCAAGAGCGGTTGCCGTTCGGGATAGGGCCTGCCGCACTCCGGGCACCTATACATTTCAGCATCCATCGTCAGGAGAATGGGCCCGCTCATAGTGGGCCCGCATCGCCCCGGTGCTGTAGTAGCGCCGACGGCAGATAGGACATCGACAGACGGTGAACGCCATGCCCTACCTTCGACGTGTCAAAATATATAGTGTCGGGAGTTAAAGGTTGTCGAGATACCCCCGGCGCTGTTCGACCTTCACCGCCTCATCCCGCTTGTCGTAGTGCTTGTCGAGAACGTCCTTGCCCACGTTCATCCGGTCAGAGACCACTGCCTCGGGGACGTCTTCGGTGAGATAGTAGGTGATCGAGCCCCGACGAATCGCGTGGGTGGAGACGTTCACCGGACACTTGCAGTAGTCCGGGTAGGTCCTCGCCTCGCAGTCATCCGGGTCCCGGCCTTCGGGGCAGTCCTCCCCATAGTAGCAGGGGCGAGTGATCCGATAGACCGCATCCCGGATACTGTTCTTGTTCATACGACCGTTGCGAGTCGTGATGAGAGGTTTTCGTCCGTGGTCATCGGTGACGGCGTGACGATGATGGGCGATCCAGTCATCCAGAACCCGACAAACATCTGAGGTCAAAGCGACCATGCGCTCTCCCTCAGTCGCGTTCTTCAGCGCGGTCCCTGAGCCGGGCCGATGGTGGAATTCGAGACGTTCCTCTTCGTCGTCGTAATCATCGACATCCAGAGAGTGAAGAGCCCCGAGACGGACCCCGGTGTGCCAGAGGATCTCCATGATGACGTGACGACGGCAGGCATACTCGAACTTTCGCTGATATTCGAGAATGCCCGTGGCTTCGTCCGTGTTCAGAATATCCTCAGATTGCCCATCCCCCTTCCTCAGTTGGGGCATGAGGGTCTCGAATTTCTCGTGAAGGCCCCGAGGCGCGCCGTCAATGGACTCGCACCACTTGATGAAGACCCGAAGGGCATCGAGTTGCCCATCCAGGCTCACCGGCTTCAGATCGCCGTCATCCCGCCGCCAGGTCTTGTATCGCTGTAGATCCCGCCCCGAGAGAGAATTCAGGTTCCTAATCCCCTCGACTTCCTCGCACCACCGGACGAAGTGCTTGAGCCGGTAATGGTAGCTTTGGAGTGAGGATCGAGAGAGTTCGTTTGCCCGTGCTTCCAGGTACATCGCTTTCGCCTCAGCAGGCGAGATGGGTTCGAGTTCTTCGCTCATGGGTTGGATTGTCGAAGTGCCCTGTGAGCGTCCTAGAGCGCCTATAGAGCCGCCTTGGGTGCCCGTGACCCCGGTTCGAATCCGGGCGGTCCCATGCTGCCGCGAACGAACGTGAGCGGCGCATGGACCCAGCGGATTCGAACGAGAGGAGACGCAGCGCGAACGGAGTGAGCGACCGTCTCCGCGTTGTTCGAATCCGGGCGGTCCCACTCCGTTCTCCGCGAGGACCGCGACGCGTGTCCGAGCGGCAGGTGTGCGGACCCGGCGGATTCGAACCCTTCGAGTCGCAGCCCGGGAGCGAGCGACAGCGAGCGACCCGGAACGTCTCGGTCCGGTTCGAATCCGGGCGGTCCCACTCCGTTCTCCGCGAGGACCGCGACGCGTGTCCGAGCGGCAGGTGTGCGGACCCGGCGGATTCGGACCCTACGAGTCGCAGCCCGCGCAGCCGAGCGCCAGCGAGGCGAGCAGGACCGTCTGCATCCGGTTCGAATCCGAGGGAGTCCCAGTCGAGTTCGAGCCGCTGGCGATCTCGGCGGTCGGTCCTGTGCCCCGATGCCCGCGAACGAGTGGCATCCTCGCCTGCCACGTGCCGGTAGCACCACGTAGCGGCGTTCTTCTCGACGAAGGCCAGTCGGTTCGGGTCGTAAGCGTCAATCCGGTCCAGCAGGGTTTCGAGGCCTTCCCGGACCTGATGGGCCTCGATGTCGCTGTCTGTGGCCACTCGATACTGATCGGGGGCAACGATCTCGGTCAGGTGGATTCCATACTCGCGGCCCAGCCGGCGACAGTCCTCGGGTTCGATCTGGGAGTCGGAATACCGGCCTCGTGGAGCGACCTCCAGAACCGGTCGTTGTGGGAGATGAGTAGGCACCGCCCCCTTGCTCTTCGAGGACCCGACGGGGAACGTGTGATGGTCCACACCAAATCGGGAGGGGCGGAGGTGGTAGTTCCCATGGCGATGACGGCACCCCAAGCATGTCTCGTGCCGCAGGTGGTGTGGATATGCCCCGAGATGCACTCTTCCGAATCCGTGCGGCCTTCGGGAACGGCACCTCTCTGTCGCGCCCCGAAGGGGGCCATCATAAATCGCGGAGGCGTTGAGACGCAGCCCGCTTCTTGAAGAAGTACCCCACACCCGCGACGACGATGGCGAGGAGGAGAAACACGAATCCGTAGACGACCAGGCCAACGAGGCCCCCGATGAACAAACCGGTCTCCTCGACGCCCGACGGTTCATTCCAAACATACGGCAGATAGTTCCCGATCGGGACCAGTAGCAACCCGAGAGCGCTGACATAGAGCGCCGATCCAATTGCATCACTAACGCCATCCCGCCGATATAGAAATGCTGCTGAGAATCCCCACCCAAACAGCCAGACCCAACCGACGTATGACGTTCGTGAGAGTATCCATGCGGCAATAAACCCTACCCCACAACCCAGAACTATCGCAGTTAGGCCAACGCGCCATCGAATGCTGAATCCGCCACTGTCCTCAGCAGCCGTATGGCCTCCATCGTCTGATGGAGAATCCCGAACCGCCGAGAACTGCAAGCCACCACATTCTCTGCAAGGGGGGCTATTCCGGGGGTGTTCTGCGCCACACTCCTTGCAGACATACGTCACATCGATCTTGTTGTCGATTGGCTCCGGGCCGGTTGACTCGACGACCGCCACGAACTCCTCACCTGCACATTCAGTGCATGGAGAATCAGACTCGGGCATCTGATTCCCGCAATTCGTGCAGATGTAGGCCATACGAGGCGTTATTCCCGCAGGTTGTCTTATAATTACGGCCGCAATGGATTCCACCGAATGAGTCTCGGGCGGTCCCATCTCTCGGACGACTGCGGGCAAGCGCCGCGGCGCGTGTGCGAGCCACGCTCGTCCGTGATTGCACCCGACGGATTCGAACGGACGGGGCCACAGCCCGCGCGGCGAACGCAGCGAGCGAGCAGGACCGTCTCCGCGTCGTTTCAATCCAGGTGGTCTGGACCGGCTTCACCCCCAGAAACACGCCACCCGACCTTTTTGACCCCCGACACCAGCGACCACCCATGGGAGAATCGACAGATATCGAACGCTGCGGCGTCGGCATCCGCGGCATGGCGATGGTCGCCGACTCGTTCGTGTGGTTCGTGCTGTTCCTCGTCACGACGATGGCCGTCGGGGCCGCCACCGGACAGCTCGAGACGACCGCGAACGGCGTGCAGGCGGACCTCGAAGGCCCGCCGGCGATGGCCGCCTTCGCGCTCTTCTCCGCGCTCGGCGTCGGCTACCACGCACTGCTCGAGTGGAAGTACGGCAAGACCGCCGGCAAGTACCTCGTCGGCATCGAGGCGACGGCCGCCGACGGGTCGCCGCTGACGCTCCGCGAGTCGCTGGTGCGGAACGTGTTGCGGCTGGTCGACTTCCTGCCGATGTTCTACGTGGTGGGCATCGTCGCGGTCGTCCTCTCGGAGGAGAACCAGCGGGTCGGCGACCGGGTGGCTGACACCGCCGTCGTGCGGCGGTAGGCCCCGGTCCGTCCGGCACCACCCCCCTCCCGCGACCCGGCGCCCACCGCACGCTTGCAGAGCGAGAAACACGGCGTCGGCGATTACGTCACACCCGCCACTCGCCCCGGACATGGGAACCACGACGACCGCGGACGACAGCACAGACACCGAACGCGGAATCGCCTTCGACCGCGCCGGCGACTGGCTCCTCGGGGCCCTCCTGGGCGTCGCCGGCGTCCTGTTCGGCCTCGGTGGCGCGGCGCTGTACTCCGGCGTCAGCCGACCCGACGTCGCCGAGGCCATCCGCGAGAGCGAGTTCCGCTCCGACGTGCTCACGGAGGCCGAGGCCGTCGACGGGCTTGTGGCCGTCGC
>Ga0207715_100259_pt1 | contig 22536 bp, 28 predicted proteins | sample A23M3SouthBayCA_FD_187732 | JGI IMG/M metagenome (GOLD analysis project Ga0207715, IMG submission 187732) | Aerobic enrichment media from Eden Landing Ponds, California, USA - A23 M3 (SPAdes) | ecosystem: Environmental > Aquatic > Marine > Unclassified | place: USA: Emeryville, California... | reverse complement strand
AAGCAGAGCAACCTCTACGAGTGTCCTGACTGCGGGTTCCGGGGGCCATAACGATGGGGAAAGTCGCCGCACGCATCAAGGTCATGCCGCAGAACCCCGAAATCGACCTCGACGACCTCACGGAGCGCCTCGAGGACGCGCTCCCCGAGGGCGCGAAGATTAGCCGGGTCGACCGCGAGGACGTCGCGTTCGGCCTCATCGCGCTCTTCCCGACCGTCATCATCCCCGACGAGGCGGGTGGGACGGAAGCCGTCGAGGACGCGTTCGCGGACGTCGAGGGCGTCGAGTCCGTCGGCGTGGACGAAGTCGGCCGAATATAGCGGTCTCGGCTTTTCGCGTTTTTCAACCGCCGAGCCGTCGGCTCAGCGTTCGGTGAGCGTGAGGTCGAACCCCCACGCGCGCTCGCCGAGGTAGTTGCCATCGGAGAAGCGGTAGGTGCCGGCTTCGAGGCAGAAGTCCTTGCGCGCGAGCACAGAGAACTCCACGCTCCGGGTTTCTCCAGCGTCGAGCGTGACGTCCTGCAGCATCTGGGCCTGCGCGAGGTCGTCTTTCGCCGTCCAGCAGTCCCTGCTCGATTCGGGGACTATCTTCGCGTTCTCGCCGGGAACCAGTATCGCCTCGCTGTCCGTCTCCGAGGTCCCGTAGAGCGTCGACCACGGGACGATGGGGCCGAACGTGTACGTCTCCGCTTGGTCGCTCTCGTTCGTCAGCGAGAACTCGATTCGCGCGGGGTGCGTGGTCGCGTAGTCGCGGAGGATGGACACCGACGCGGACACCGGGAGGTCGGGGAAGTCGTCCGTGCTCGCCGAGTCAAGCGTCAGCGGGAACACGCCCGTGTTCGACTCGGTGCTCGTTCCGTTCGTCGTTGTCTCGTCGGGGGTCGTCTCGTCCGATGTATTCGGCGTCGTTTCGGTCGGGTCGCCGCTGCCGGTCGAGTTGCCGATGCAGCCTGCGAGCGCTGCGACCGGCAGTGACGCGAGGAGGGCACGTCGCTTCATGCACGAGAACGAAAGCACGCCGACATAATACCCCTACCGTAGACACAAACGAGAGTTTTCGTTACCGGAGCGCCGCGTCGAACGCCTGCTGGAGGTCCTCCTTGAGGTCGTCGACGTTCTCGATGCCGACGCTCGCGCGGATGAGCGGGTCGCTCAGACCCGCGGCTTCGCGTTCCTCTTTGGGTATCGCGGCGTGCGTCATCGCCGCGGGCTGTTCGATGAGGGACTCGACGCCGCCGAGCGACTCCGCGAGCGTGAACACCTCGGTACCCGAGACGGCGTCGCTCGCCTCGTCCAGCGACGCGTCGAGTTCGAAGGAGAGCATCCCGCCGAACCCGTCCATCTGCTCCGCCGCGAGTTCGTGCTGCGGGTGGCTCTCCAGTCCGGGATAGTAGACGTGGTCGACGGCCGGGTGGTCGTCCAGCCACTCCGCGAGAATCTGGGCGTTCTCGCAGTGGCGGTCCATCCGCACGGGGAGCGTCTTCGTCCCGCGCAGAACGAGGAAGCAGTCGAACGGCGACGGCGTCGCGCCGACCGAGTTCTGGTAGAACCCGAACTCTTCGTCCAGTTCCTCGTCGTCCGTGACGAGCGCGCCGCCCACCACGTCGCTGTGGCCGCCGAGGTACTTCGTCAGCGAGTGCGACACCGCGTCCGCGCCGTGTTCGAGCGGGCGCTGGAGGTACGGCGTCGCGAACGTGTTGTCGACGACGCAGAGCGCGTCGTGGTCGTGCGCGATGTCGGAGAGCGCCTCGATGTCGTTCACGCGGAGCAACGGATTGGTCGGCGTCTCCACCCACACGAGTTCCGTCTCGTCGCTCACGGCGTCGGCGACGGCGTCGTGGTCGGTGGTGTCCACGAAGTCGAACTCGACGTCGTACTTCTCGTAGACCTGCGTGAAGATGCGGTGCGTTCCCCCGTAGACGTCGTTGCCCGCGACGACGTGGTCGCCCGACTCCAGGAGGTTCAAAACGGTGTTGATGGACCCCATCCCCGATGAAAAGGCGCGGCCGTACTCGCCGCCTTCGAGCGCCGCGAGGTTGTCCTCTAGGTCGGTGCGCGTCGGGTTGCCGGTGCGACTGTACTCGTAGCCGGTGTGTTCGCCCGGCCCGGACTGCGCGTACGTGGAGTTCGCGTAGATGGGCGTCATCAGCGCACCCGTCTCCTCGTCTGGTTCCTGTCCCGCGTGGATGGCGCGCGTCTCGATGTGTTCGTGGTCGTCCATACGCGACGACTCGTGCGACGGCGTGTTAGACCTGTCCTTCCCCAACTGATACGTGACGTCGGCCCGACGGGAGGGTATGGACTGCGTGTTCTGCGCTATCGCTGCGGGCGACGAAGACGCCGACGTTTTCTCGGAGACCGCCGAATCTGTCGCGCTCGCCCCGCTCGAACCGGTTTCGCCCGGTCATCTGCTCGTCGTGCCGCGCGACCACTACGAGTCGCTGTTCGACATCCCGGCGGACACGCTCGCGGCGGTGACGGAACACGCACGCACGCTCGCCCGACGCCTCGAAGACGGTGGCTACGACGGCGTCAACGTCTTGCACGCGAGCGGCGCGGTGGCGGGACAGTCGGTCGGCCACTTCCACCTCCACCTCGCTCCCCGCCGCGAGGGCGACGGACTCGACCTCTGGCCGGACTCTGGATACGACGGCGACGGCGACTACGACCGTCTCGCCGCCGTCCTCGGGGCCGACGCGTAGCGTGCGTTTTATAACGTCCACGGAACTACGAGGACGCATACGACTATGCCGAGTTCCAACGGACCCCTCAACAGCACGCGGAAGAAACTCTCCAACAAGCCCCGAGAGCGCGGCACCTCCCCGCCCCAGCGCGCCGTCACCGAGTTCGAGGAGGGCCAGAAGGTCCACCTCAAGATAGACCCCTCGGTCCCGAACGGCCGCTTCCACGCCCGCTTCAGCGGTCTCACCGGTGAAATCGTCGGCGAGCAGGGTCGCTCGTACAAGGTCGCCATCAACGACAACGGCAAGGACAAAGTCGTCCTCGCGTACCCCGCTCACCTCCGCGCTCAGAACTGATGACGATCTTCAAGGAGAAGCTAGACGAGGAACTCCTCACCACGTCCGAGGCGAAAGCGCTCCTCGAAGACGTGGAGGCCGAGCGTGCGGCCGACGAAGACCGGGAACTCCGGTACGAACTCGCGCGCGCCGTCGAGCACGTCAACCGCTTCGCGGTGCTCGAGGCCGAGGAGTCCCACGAACTCGTCGACGAGCTCCTCGACCTCGGAACCATCGAGGAACCGGCGGCGTACAAGATAGCGGACCTCCTGCCGCGGACGCGCGACGAACTGCGCGCGGTGTTCGCACAGGAACGGTACGCGCTCTCCGGCGACGAACTCGACGAGATTCTCGGCGTCGTCGCGAAGTACGCCTAAGGCGTCCGACTTTTTAAGTATCGCCTCGTCATAGCACGACCATGAGCGACGCTGACAGCGACGACCAGTCGGAGGCTGTGGTACTCGACGTGCTCCATCACGGCCGGAGCGATGGCGGCAGCTACAGCGGGTCCCCGCTCGCGTACGCTGTCTCGACGGACGATTTCACACTCTACGAGCTGAGTCTCACCGAGGGCGCGGACATCTCCATCGACGACTACGTGCAGGTGACGCCCGAGTTCGACGCGGGTATCGAACGCGGGCACACCGTCGACTATGAGGACATCACGGACGGCGCGCGCTCCGAGTTGGAGTACGTCGTCGAGGAGATCGTGGAAGCGAACGAGCGTCGTTTCGTGGACTTCTTCAACGACGCACAACCGCTCTCCCTCCGTCTCCACCAGCTAAACCTCCTCCCCGGTATCGGCGACAAACTCAGGGACAACATCTTAGAGGAGCGAAAGCGCCGCGGGCCGTTCGAGAGCTTCGACGACCTCGAAGACCGCGTCTCCGGGCTCCACAACCCGCGCGAGGTCGTGATAGACCGGATTCGGGAGGAACTCGAACACCCCGAGGACGTGAAGTATCGTCTGTTCGTGCGGAGAGAGTAGGGGTTTAGGTGCGGACGGCCTAAGCACGGACAATGAGTGAGCGACGGAACCCCGACGCGTTGATTCGTCGTGCGGGACGCGGGAACCCGGATTTCGACCAGCACTTCCTCGTAGACGACCGAGTTCTCGACCGCGTCCCGACGTACGCGGACGAGTTCGACCGGTCGCACGTCCTCGAAATCGGCGCGGGGACGGGTGCGTTGACGGACCGCCTGCTCGCGGTCGCGGACCACGTCACGACCGTCGAGCGCGATTCCGACCTCGCGGCGTTCGTCCGCGAGGAGTTCGCGGACGCCCGCGAGCGCGGCGACCTCACCGTCGTCGAAGGCGACGCGCTGTCGGTCGACCTCCCCGACTACTCGGTCTGCATATCGAACCTCCCCTACGGCGTGTCGAGCGAGGTGACGTTCCGCCTGCTTCCGCGCGGAAAACCCGCGGTCTTGATGTATCAGGCGGAGTTCGCGGAACGGATGGCGGCGGAGGCGGGGACGAGCGAGTACGGACGGCTCTCCGTCGCCGCCCAGCACTACGCCGACGTCGAAGTGGTGGAGACGGTTCCGAAGGAAGCGTTCGACCCGCAGCCGCGCGTCGAGAGCGCTATCGTCCGCCTGACGCCGCGCGACCCGGATTACGAGGTCCGCGACGAGGCGTTTTTCCTCGACTTCGTGAAGGCGTTGTTCACCCAGCGCCGCAAGACGCTGCGGAACGCGATTCGGAACACCGGACACATCTCGGGCCTCGACGATACGGACGCGGTCGTGGACGCGCTCTCCGAGGACGTGCTCTCGGTGCGGCCGGGCGACCTGGAACCGCGGGAGTTCGCGGCGGTCGCCGAAACCGCCTACGACCACGGTGACCCGACGTGAGTACGGCAGACGAGATAGCGCGAGTCGCGCAGTCGCTCGCCCCGCTCGAACGCGCAGTCCTCACGTTCGCACTGCTCGCGCTCTTCTACGCCTGGTGGCGGCTCGGACGCCGAATCGCCTCGGACGCGCGCGACGAGTACCCGGACAACATCCTCGACGGATTGCTCGCGGTGCTCGCGCTCGGCACGCTCGTCATCGCGGCGGGGACGACCGTCGTCATCTGGAGTTCGAACCCCATCACCACCGCGGTGCGTGCGACCGTCGAGTCGAACTCGGCGCTCGGCGCGAAGTTCGCGCTCACGGTCGCGCTCGTCGTCGGCGCGTACATCGTCACGGGGTTCGTCCACCGGACGGTCGACGACTTCGTCGCCGCGCGCGCGAACATCACCGACCACGAGGCGGAAGTCGTCTACCGGGTCGTTCAGGTGACGCTCTACGTCGCGGTGTTCGTCACGGCGCTCGGGGTCTGGGAGGTGAACCTCTCCGGCCTCCTCATCGGCGCGGGGTTCGCCGGTATCGTCCTCGGGATGGCCGCTCGACAGACGCTCGGCGCGGTGCTCGCGGGGTTCGTGCTGATGTTCGCGCGGCCGTTCGAAATCGGTGACTGGGTGAAGATCGGCGAGAACGACGGTATCGTCACGGACATCACCATCGTGAACACGCGGATTCAGACGTTCGACGGCGAGTACGTGATGTTGCCGAACGACTACGTCGGGTCCGAGGAGATAATCAATCGCTCGCGGAAGGGGCGCATCCGCCTGCACGTCGAGGTCGGCGTGGACTACAACAGCGACGTCGACCACGCGCGCGAGGTGGCCAAAGACGCGCTCTCGGACATCGACGACGTGCTCACCGTCCCGCAGCCACAGGTGGTGTTGACGGAGTTCGGCCCGTCCTCGGTCGTGCTCGACCTCCGGTTCTGGATAGACAAACCGAGCGCGCGCCGGAAGTGGCGGGCGCACACCGCCGTCATCTCCGCCGTCCACGAGGCGTTCCGGGAGGAGGACATCACCATCCCGTTCCCGCAGCGCGAACTCTCCACGCGGGACGCCGGCGTGCGGATTCCCGACGACCAGCCCGGTGGCGGCCACGCCCCCGGGGAGGGCGGGGATGGGTGACCTCGCTGAGCGTCGCGGCGTCGAGACGCGCGTCTACCAGCCAGCGGAGGATTCGATGCTGCTCGCGGACGCGGCCGCGGACGACCTGCCCGCGGACGCACTCGTACTCGACGTCGGCACCGGTTCGGGCATCGTCGCGGAGCGCGTGCGCGAAGAGGCGGACGTTCGCGTGGTGGCCTGCGACCTGAACCCGCACGCGTGCCAGCAGGCCCGCGACCGCGGGCTTCCGGTCGTCCGCACCGACCTCGTTTCGGGGTTCCGCGACGACACCTTCGACGCGGTGCTGTTCAACCCGCCCTACCTCCCCGAGGACCCGGTGGCGGCGCGCGACGACTGGATGGAACTCGCGCTCACGGGCGGCGAAACCGGGCGCGAAGTGACCGAGGACTTCCTCGACGACGCGGGTCGCGTGCTCGCGCGCGATGGCGTCGTCTACTTGCTCGTCAGCACGCTCACGGGCGTCGACGAGGTGGTCGAGTACGCCGCGGACCGCGGGTTCTCGGCGGTCGCGGTGCGCGACGAGTCGTTCCCGTTCGAGACCCTGACTGTTCTGAAACTCGTCCGGTAGGCCTTACCCGGGGCGGCCCCTACTGGGCGTATGGCTGACGGAACGACCGGGTGGCGGTACGTCGTGTACGCGATGCCGGTGGTCACGGCGGTGGAGGTCGGTCTCGGCGGGGCGCTCCTCGGCGCGATAGCGCAGTCCGGCGTGGGGTTGGTCGAACTGCTCGTGCCCGCGATTCCGTTCGTGCTCGCGGCGCTCGTCGTCCGCCTCCTCCTGCCGATTGCCCTGCTCAACGATTCGCGCTCGGTCGGCGCGTTCACCGCGGGCGCGTTCGACGGCGAGAAGTACGCGATGTGGTCGGTGCCCGGTATCTTCCTCCCCGTCGTCGATTCGGCCATCGCGTTGCTCTACTTGCGCGCGAGCCGCCGCGCCCTCGATAACCAAGAGGAATAAATATCGAAGGAAAATATTAAACAGCGGCATCGCATAGCTCCCGGTAGATGACAGTCGTCAGCACGACGCTCGGCCTGTTCCCCCTCCCGGACGACGCCCGGGACGAACTGGCCGACCTCAAAGGCCACCAGAAAGAAGACCTCGTCTCCGGCGACGAGCGTCCGGAAATCGAAGCCGTCTACGACGAGGCGCGCGCCGAACTCGTCTCCGTCCAGCAGGACGCCGGTCTCGACCGAATCGTCGAGGGACAGGCGCGCTGGGACGACATGCTCGCCCACCCCCTCGCCGTCCACGACAACGTCCGCACCGAGGGCATCGTCCGGTACTACGACAACAACAACTTCTACCGCGACCCCGTCGTCACCGGCGACCTCACCTTCGACGGCGACCTCGCCGCCGACCTGGAGAAAGCGTCGGCGTTGACCGACGACCTGCAGGCCGTCGCACCGGGCCCGTATTCGCTCGCGGACCTCGCGACCGACGACTACTACGGCACCGAAGAGGACTTCCTCGCGGCCGTCGCCGACTTCCTCGCCGGTGAAGTCGAGGCGTTCCCCGACGACGTGGAGACGCTGTTCCTCCTCGAACCGAGCCTCGTCACGAACCCGCCCGGAGACGGGCCGGACGAACGCGCGAGCGACGCCATCGACACCGTCGCGGGCGCCATCGACGCCGACGTCGTCGTCCAGACCTACTGGGGGACAGTTGGAGAAAAACTGCACGCCCACCTCCTCGATACTGACATTTCGGCGCTCGGCTACGACCTCGTCACCGCACACGACGACGCGCTCTACCTCGTCCAGGAGTACGGCACGAAAGACGCGGTGAGCCTCGGTCTCGTGGACGGCCAGAACACCCGCGTCGAATCCCCGGATACCATCCGGGAGCGCATCGACTGGTTCGAATCCTCCGTCCCCGTCTCCGACTTCGACACCGTGTACGCGACGCCGAACACCGAACTCTTCCACTTGCCAGTGAACAAGTTCGTGGAGAAACTGCGCGCACTCGCCGCCGCGTCCGCGGAGGTGACAGCATGAGCGAGAACCGCGAACAGTTCCGCCCCGAGGGCCACGAGAACGACCACTTCCTCCTCACCACCGTCGTCGGGTCGTACCCGAAACCGAAGTGGGTGAACCGCGCGCGCGACCTCTACACTTCCGCGGACTCCGACTTCGACGCCGACGACTGGCGGGAAGCACAGGACGACGCCTGCCGCCTCATCACGAACGAACACGAACGCGCGGGACTGGACGTCGTGGTGGACGGCGAGATGCGGCGCAACGAGATGGTGGAGTTCTTCGCCCACCGCATCGACGGCTACGAATTTAATGGACCCGTCAAGGTCTGGGGACACAACTACTTCGACAAACCGAGCGTCGTCAGTGAGGTCGAGTACGACGAATCCTGGCTCGTCGACGAGTACGAGTTCACCGCCTCCGTCGCCGACCGCCCCGTCAAAGTCCCCATCACCGGTCCCTACACGCTCGCGTCCTGGAGTTTCAACGAAGCCTACGAGGACGAAGAATCTCTCGCCTACGACCTCGCGGACCTCGTGAACGAGGAAGTCGAGAAACTCGTCGAAGCGGGTGCGCGCTACATCCAGATCGACGAACCCGCGCTCGCCACCACGCCCGACGACCACGCCATCGTCGGCGAATGCCTCGAACGCATCGCTGCGGGCATCCCGGACGACGTCCGCCTCGGCCTCCACGTCTGTTACGGCGACTACTCCCGCATCTACCCCGAACTGCTGGACTTTCCTGTACATGAACTCGACCTCGAACTCGCGAACGGCGACTACGAACAGCTCGACGTGTTCAAAGACCCCGAGTTCACCAAGGACCTCGCGCTCGGCGTCGTCGACGCCCACGTCGCCGAAGTCGAATCCGTCGAACAAATCGAACGCAACATCGAGAAAGGACTGGAAGTCGTTCCTCCGGAGCAACTCACCGTCAGCCCCGACTGCGGCGTGAAACTCCTGCCGCGCGACGTCGCGTACGGCAAGATGAAGAACATGGTCGAGGCCGCGCGGAACGTTGAGGAGAAACTCGACGAAGGCGAACTCGACGTCCTCGCGAAACCAGTCTAGTTCCGAATCATCACTTCGGTCGCCTTCACGACCGCATCCACCTCGTCCCCCGCTTGCAGGCCGAGCCGTTCGACCGACGAACTCGTGATGATCGACGTGACGCGCTGTCCGTCGTCCATCTCTACTACGACCTCCGCCATCAAGCCGTCCACTTCGAGGTCGATAACGGTACCGTGCAGGTGATTACGGGCACTGAGCGCCATAGTAGCGAAGACGCGCTCTGACAGGAAAAGCCTAGGCGCGCGTCGCCCGCAGGCTGAACGTCAACGGAATTTCTACGTCCAACTCTTCGGGGAACCGCCACGTGCCGTCCGCGTCCTCCACGAGGCAGTCGTACATCGGGAAGTCAGCCCACGGGTACTCGTGGAGGAATTCGATTCTGAGGCCGGCGTCGCAGAGCGCGGTGACGGTTTCGCCGAGCGAGTGCGGGTACTGGTACTGTTTTCCGGCCCGGTAGTCGCCGTCCGTGTCGGCGTAACTCCCCGCGACGTCGAACTCGACGGGGTCGTCGCGCGGGAAGTAGGGGAAGTCGAACGTCGCAGTCGCGCCGTCGAGCGTCATCGCCCCCGCGAAGGGGTGGACGTCCGCGAGGTAGAAGACTCCCCCAGAACGGAGGTGGCGGGCTATCGTGTCGGCCCACGCGTCGAGGTCGGAGAGCCACGCGAGCACGCCGAACGTGTTGAACACCACGTCGAACTCAGTATGTAGAGCGAGGTCGAGAACGTCTCCCTGTTCGAATGTCGCGTTCTCGATGCTGGCTTCGTCGGCGAGGTCGCGCGCGAGTTCCAGTGCGTCCGGGGAGAAGTCGACGCCCGTGGCGCTTCCGACCTCACGCGCCCACGAGAGCGTGTCGAGGCCGAAGTGACACATCAAATGGAGCAAGTCGGTGTCAGCGTCCACGACGTCCGCGAGTTCGTCGCGCTCGATATCGTAGAGCGACGAGTCGCCCGCGAGGAACCCCTCGACGTCGTAGTAGTCAGTTTCAGGGTGGACGCGGGCGCGTTCGTTCCACGTCCGGCGGTTCGCCTCGGTGTGCTCGTCCATACGTGGAGGCCGCGACGGGAGAATAAGTGTCTTCTAGAAGACGCCGCGGACGAGACCGCCGAGCGTTCCGTACAACACGGGAATCACGGCGGTGACGTACAGGAGTTGCCCCGTGCCGAGCGCGGTGTCGAGACTGCCGGCGGACGCGAGCAGGACGAAGAACCCCGCGAGCGAGACGACGCCCGTGAGAAAGCCCGCGGCGACGCCCCGCCGTATCGATCGCTGACCGAGACCCGCAATCGCGCCGCCGACGAAGAACCCGACCCACGAGAACTGCGCGAGCACGACGGCGACGACGACACCGACGGCGAGCGCTCCCACCCAGAGGCGTTCGTCGGCGCGCGCGGAAGCGACGCTCATCGCTCTCCCTCCTCGAACCGGATCGCGACACTCTCCCCGGGCGCTGGCGGGAACGGTTTGTACTCGGTGTTCGCCCACAGTTCGAGTTGGTCGCTGTAGTGCTCTGAGAACGGGTTACCATCGTTCCCGCCCGGAAGCACGCACACCGAGTCCTCGCCGGGCTGGCAGACCATCCGCCAACTGCTCCCCGTCGGGCGTTCGACGGCGTAGTTGTTCACCGTCGCGCGCGACCCGTCCGTCGGGTACGCGGGATAGTTCAAGAACTCTTGGTCGAACGGGTGCGTGATCGCGCTCGTGTCGTTGTAATCGCCGTACGTCTCGTAGCCCTCCTCCTGGATGGTTTCGAGGGCGCTTTCGAACGCTGCGCGCATCACGTCCGCGCGCGACCGCCCCTCGAACCACTCGCTCTCGGGGTCGAGGTGCTGAACGACCCAGTCACGGGGATAGTAGGAGTCGTCCAGATCCGCGGCGTCGAATCGTTCCGCGAAGGTTTCGCGCTTGTACTCGTCGAAGAAGAGCGCGAACGCGAGCGCCGCCTCGGAATCCCGGTTCATCTCGGCACCGCCCGCCCACTTCCGAATCGCCGTGGCGTACTCGGGATGGTCGTCCGCGATGGCGTCGCCGAGCGGTTCGGCGAGCCCCGCGGTGCGGCCGTCGTACGTATCGTCGTGCATCGACTGCACGTACCCGGGGGTTATCGGCGTCCCCGCCTCGATTCGACTGTCGAGCAGTTCGTAGATGCGGATGCCGCGGTAGGGGTCCGAATACCCCTCGGAGAGGTAGTGTTCCGGGTCGTCGGTGATGCGCTGATTCGCCGTCGCGACGTACTCGGGGTTGACGACGCCCGGTTTCTCGTCGAACGGCACGAACCCCCGACTCCAGTCGGTTTCGCCGTACGGTTCGAAGCCGTCCCACTCGCCCTCGCCCGCCGAACCGTCGAAAATGCGGGTGCCGCGGACCTCCTCACCGTCGACCGTGCGAATCGGAATCTGGCCGGTGACGTAGTAGAGCGTGTTCCCGTCCGCGTCCGCGTACACGAGGTTCTGCGTCGGTTCGTCGAACATCTCCGTCGCCGCGAGCACGTCGTCCAACCCGGTGCTCCGGTTGTAGTCGTACACCGCTTCCGTCGTCCGCGTCGCCGTCAGACCCGTCCACGAGACGCCGACCGCGTGCCCGTCGCGTTCGAGATACGGGCCGTGAACAGTCTTCCGCCGGACGATGGTTCGGTCGTCGCCGCCCGCGACAGGAATCGTCACGCGTTCTTGCTCGAACGGCACCCAGTCTCCCTCGTACGCGTACTCCCTGTCCGCGCCGCCACGCGTCTCGTAGTCGTAGAAGTCGATGACGTCCGCGCCCGTGTTCGTGAATCCCCACGCGCCGTGGTCGTTCTCGCCGATGACGACGAACGGCACGCCCGGGAACGTCACGCCGCGCGCGGTGTAGTCGGGCGCGTCCAGCACTTGTTCGAACCACACCGGCGGCGCCATCAGCGACAGGTGGGGGTCGTTCGCGACGATGGGCGTCCCCGACTCAGTATAGTCGCCCGAAACCACCCACGAGTTCGACCCGATGCCGGGCGGACTCTCGAAGTCGGACAGCCAGTCCGCGAGCGGCTTCCCGACCGACGTCTCGGACGTTCGCTGTGACTGATTCGGGAGGCCGCCGTCGGCGTCCCGGAGAATCGGCGAGTCGTGGTTCAACCGGTAGGGGTAGAGTTCGTCGACGGCGTCCGCGCCGAGCGCGTCCCGCGCGACGGCGAGGTTGAGGGTGCGAAAGCTCCCCGTCAACTGCCACGCGATCTGTTTTTCCATCAGCATCGTGTCCGCGGGCGTCCACGGACGCGGTTCGTAGTCGAGCAAGCCGAACTCGGTCGGGAGCGCTTCGTTCTCGATGCAGACGTTCACGCCGTCGGCGTACGCTTCGACGAGGTCGCCCGTGTGCGAGCCTTCCAACTGTTGCCACGTCACCTCGGCGGCGCTCGCGAAGTCCATCCGGCGGTGGAACTCGTCGGAACCGACGGTCGCCTCGCCGACGACTTCGCTCAACTGCCCGCGCATCTGGCGGCGCTGTAAGTCGAGTTGGAAGAGACGGTTCGCGCCGTGGACGTACCCCGTCGCGAAGTAGAGCGCCGATTCGTCGTCCGCCGAAATCGTGGGCACGCCGTACTCGTCGTCGTACCGCACCGCCGCCGCCCCGTACGGACTCTCGACCGTCGAATTCGTCCGGTCGGTCGCGTCGGCCCACGCGTCTCCCGTGAACGGTGCGAACCGCTGGAGGTAGCCCGCGACCGGGGACATCGCGCCCGCCGCGACCCCGCCGCCCGCGATAGCGGCGACGAGTCCGCGACGAGTCAACTCACTATCCATACCGGTCGCTCGCCACCTAAAACAATAAAAGGACTGAGAACTCGAACCGCGTTGTCGCGCGTTTAGTGGTCGCCGGCGTCCTCGTACACCCACTCGGTGGTGCCGAGGTCCCAGTCGACCAGTTCGTCCTCGTCGAAGAAGAGAGCGATTTCGCGCTCGTTCGCGCCCTCGTCCTCGTGGTCGCTGCCGTGAATGATGTTGTGACCGAGGTCGTTCCCGTAGTCACCGCGGATGGTGCCGGGAGCGGCCTCCTGTGCGTCCGTCGCACCCATCATCTGGCGGACCTGGCGAGTCGCGTCCGCGCCCTCCCACACCATCGCGAAGACGGGGCCGGACGTGATGAACTCGACGAGCCCCTCGAAGAAGGGCTTGTCCTCGTGTTCGGCGTAGTGTTCGTGCGCGAGCTCTTCGTCTATCTGCATGAACTTCCCGCCGACCATCTTCAGGCCCTTGTCCTCGAACCGGGAGACGATGTCCCCGATGAGGCCGCGCTGGACGCCGTCGGGCTTGACCATCACGAACGTCCGCTCGTCGTGATGACTCATCTATTCGCCCTCCCCGCCCTGAGCCTGTCCTTCTTCGGTCCACTCGAGGTCACGCGGCTCGCGACCGAGGTCCGCGTTCTTCTCGCACTTGGACGAGCAGAAGTGGACGGTCGTCCCGTCGTTGTGAACGTACATCGTCCCCGTCCCGGGTTCGATGTCGCTCCCGCAGTAGTCACATTCTCGTGTCTGTGGCATTATTGGCCTCCGATGGAGTCTGCTTCGCGAGCGGTCTCCCGGAGCTGGATGACGTCACCCACCCGGACGGGACCGAGGCAGTTCCGCGTGATGATGCGGCCCTGATTCGACCCCTCCTGGATGCGGCACTTCACCTGCATCGCCTCGCCGTGCATCCCGGTCTTTCCCACGACCTCGATGACTTCGGCGGACGTGGAGTCGCCCGCTGGTTCTTCCGCGCTCATCTGCTTACTTCAGTTCCTCGACTTTCTCTGAGATGTCCTCGACGTCTTCATCGGCGTCGCCGGCGTCGACGACAGCCGCGGCCGCGGAGCCGACTTCGAGGCCGGCGGCCGCGCCGAGTTCATCCTGCGTTTCGACGAAGACGTACGGGATACCCTTCTCGTCTGCGAGTTCGGGGATGTGGAGGACGATCTCCTCGGGGGAGACGTCTTCCGCGACGAAGACGAGGTCTGCGTTCCCGCGTTCGATGGACTTCGTGGTCTCGTTCGTTCCTTTCTTTACGCTTCCGGTGTCACGAGCGACTTCGAGGGCTTCGAGCGCTCGCTCCTGGAGGTCCGCTGGGACGTCGTAGTCAACGTACACTGGCATTTTTGTGTTCACCTATGGTGCCGTGGCGGGCTTGCGCTCCCCTGCCGGGTCGGTCCCTAACGGCTAGGAGCATCATCGACCCCCACTGGCTGTATTACTACCGTCGGACTCCTACGGTTAAAAGCGCTTTCAAAGCCCGGCGGCGTGAGAGAACGCGACACGGCGCAGCGTTGCCGTTCGCTGTCACGTCGCCCTCCCGGGACGAAACTCCCTTCCCCCGACCGCACCAACTCGGAGTAGATGGTTCGCGACCTCGCCGCCTCTCTCCGCGCCGAAGCGGAGTCCGTGAACGAACGCCGCCTCCTCGTCCTCACCGGCACCCGCGAGGCCTGCCTCGACGCCGCGGACGCCGCGCTCGCGGCCGCCGACGTGGACCGCGACGCCACGACGTTCCTCGGAACCACCGGGACTCTCGACTGTGAGCGAATCGCGCCCCGGCGCGCAGACCAACTCCTCGGCACCACTCGCGATGCGGTGGTATACGACACTCACGACGACTGCCGGCCGAACGCCCTCGGCCGCATCGTCGGTGCGGTGGACGGCGGCGGCCTCCTCGTCCTGCTCACGCCCGACCTCGACTCGTGGCCGGACGAGCGCGACCAGTTCGACGACGGGCTCGCCGTTCCGCCCTACTCGCTCGCGGACGTTTCCGGAACGTTCCGGAAACGACTCGCGGACACCCTCCGCGCCCACCGCGGCGTCTCGATCTACGACGCCGACGCGCACGACCTCGAAAAAGACGGCCGCACGCGTCCCGCACCCCGACTCGCGAGTCCGCCGCCGGAACCACCCGACGAACACGCGTTCCCCGAGCGCGCGTACGAGGCGTGTCGAACACGCGACCAGGTGGACGCGGTCCACGCGTTCGAGGCGCTCCGCGAGGACGACAGCGCCGTCGTCGTCTCGGCAGACCGCGGCCGCGGGAAGTCGAGCGCCGCCGGCATCGCCACGGCCTGCCTCGCGGACGAGGGACTGGACGTGCTCGTCACCGCTCCCTCACGGCGCGGCGCGAGCGAACTGTTCGAACGCGCCCGCGAACTCGGCGTCGAGAATACCAGGTTCGAGAAACCGCCCGTCGCCGCCGACCTGCCCGGTGACCCCGACGTCGTGTTCGTGGACGAGGCGGCGGCGCTCCCCGTGCGCGTCCTCGAATCCTTCCTCGACGCATCGCGGGTCGCGTTCACCACGACCGTCCACGGCTACGAAGGAGCGGGAAGAGGATTCGACGTGCGCTTCCGGGACCGACTCGCCGAGAGCGACCACGACGTGAGAGAAACACGGATGGACGAACCCATCCGGTACGCGGCGGGCGACCCGGTCGAGGTCTGGTCGTTCGACGCGCTCGGGCTGGACGCGCGCCCGCCGGTCGAACAGCTCGTCGCCGACGCGACTCCTGACTCGGTCAGCTACGAGCGCATCGACGGCGACGACCTGCTCGCAGACCCGACGCTCCTACGGGAGACGTTCGGCCTGCTGGTGCTCGCCCACTACCGCACCGAACCGGACGACCTCGCACGGCTGCTCGACGCGCCGAACCTGACGGTGCGCGCGCTGACCCACGGGGGCCACGTCGTCAGCGTGGCCCTGCTCGCCCGCGAGGGCGACCTCGACGCCGAGACGGCGGCCGGGATGTACGAGGGCGACCGCATCCGGGGGAACATGATCCCGGACGTGCTGGTGAGCCAGGTGCGCGACGAGGCCGCCGCTGCCCCGGTCGGCTACCGGGTCGTCCGCATCGCCACGCACCACGCCGTCCGCTCGTCCGGGCTGGGCTCGCACCTGCTCGACGAGGTCCGCGCCGAGTTCGCCGACGACGTGGACTGGCTCGGCGTCGCCTACGGCGCGACCGCCCGCCTCGTCCGGTTCTGGGCGCGCAACGACTACGCCGCCGTACACTACTCCACCACCCGGAACGACGTGAGCGGCCAGTACTCGGTCGTCATGCTCGACCCCTGCTCCGACGCTGGGGCGGCCCTCGCGTCCCGCCACGGCGACTGGTTCGCCCGCCGCGCCGGCGGCCAGCTCACCGACGCGCTCGACGACGCCGACCCGGACGAGGTGCGCGCCGCGCTGGCGGCCTGCGACGGTACCCTCGACCTCGCCCTGACCGAGCACGAGTGGCGGACGGTCACGGGTGCAGCTTACGGCACCGGCCTGTTCGACGTGGACCCGGCCCCCTTCCGCGAGCTGGTTGTCAAACACCTCGTCGCCCCCGACCAGGACGTCGGCCTGACCGACCGCCAAGAGCGGGTGCTGGTCGAACGTGCGCTCCAGGCACGGGACTGGTCGACCGTCGCCGACGACTGCGGCTTCCACTCTCCGGGCCAATGCATGCGCGCGCTCGGCGACGCGCTCGTCCCGCTCTGTGACGCCTACGGCGGCGACGTGGCGGACGAGGAGCGCGACCGACACGCCTGAGAAACCCCCGGTACATTTACACGGTCGTGTCTCATTGACAACGTATGACGCGGCGGATGGGCCGGCGCGACATCCTCTCGATGGCCAGTGGTGGGGCCTCTGGAGTGCTCGCAGGCTGTCTGAGCAGTGATACCGACGACAGCCCCGGGCGAGGCCGCGAACTACGGCTGGGATCGAAGCTGTTCGCCGAGAACCAGCTGTTCGCCTGGCTCGGGTTCGAGTCGCTCCAGTCCCGGACCGACGTCCAGCCGGTCCACCGGCTCGGAATGGGCCAGTTCGGCGAGAACTGGCGCGCGCTCCGCCGGGACGAGATAGACTGCTACTGGGAGTACACCGGTACCCTCCGCAACTTCGTCGACATCGCGCCGAGTCAGGAGTTCGATAGCGCGACGGCGCTGTACGAGGCGGCCGCGGCGGCCGTGGCGTCCGAGACCGACATCCGTCTCCAGGAGCCTGCGCCACTCGACAACCGGTACGTCCTGTTGGCCCGGCCAGACTGGGCCGAACGGACCGGCGTCGAAACCATCGGCGGCCTGCTCGACCGGCTCCGGGAGCAGCCCGACAGCACGAGCGTCGCCTTCGGGCCCGACTTCCGGACCCGTCCCGACGGCTGGAACGCGCTGTTACGCCACTACGGCCTCGATGCAGCCAGACGGGCCTCCATTAGGCCGGCCACGACCGAGGTCGACCCCCTCCTCGTCTACGACCACCTGCGGGCCGGACTCTTCGACGTCGCCGTCGGCTATGCGACGAACCCGCAACTCGAACGCTGGACGTTCACCCAGCTCGAGGACGACCGCGGCTTCTTCAGCTTCTACGAACCCGTCGCGCTCGTCCGGAGTGAACACGCCGACGCCACCGCCATCCTGGAGAGTCTCGACGCAGCCACGAGGAGCATCGACACCGTCGAGACCGTTCGCCGGCTGGCGGCACGTATAGTGTTCGACGGTGACGCCCCTCGCACCGTTGCACAGGAGTATCTGCGGCAGTCCGGGAGTGGATGACGCACGACGACGACGCCGACGGCGACGGGCTCCTCGGTAGACTCCGCGGCTCGTACTCCGTACAGCTCGCGGTCACGCTCGGTCTCGTCGTCTGCGTGTTCGCCGGCGTCGGCTGGCTGACCGTCGGCACGACCGGTGGCGTGGTCGAGTCGGGCGTCGAGAACACGATGGTCTCACAGACGGTCGTGGAGTCGGAGAACCTCGCCCGGTGGCTGGACACGAACCACCAGTTCGCCCGAATCGTCTCCGAACACCCCGCTCTCGCCAGCGACGACCCATCGGAGGCAGCTGGGTACCTCGACGACATCTCCAACGACGACGTGTCGACCGAGATCGTCGGCATCTACGTGGTCGAGAGCAGCGGCGGCGCCGTGTTCGCCAGCGGCGGCAACTCGACCGTCAGGCCCCCGCCGGTGTCCGAACTCGGCTTCTTCAGCCGGTACGACGCAACCACTGTGACGGACCCCTACGAGCGCGACGGCCGTCGGGTGGTCGCGTTCGCCTCGCCGGTTCCGGAGACCGTCGGCCGCGTCCTGGTCGTGGTCGTCGCGACCGACGCGGTGAGCGAGCTGTTCCAGAACCCGTACGGCGACGGCGTCACGACCGTCGTGGACTCCGGCGGCATCGTCCAGTTCTCGGACGACGAGCGAGCCACGGGCGCGCCATACCTCGAGAACGGAGCCGCCACGTCGGCGGTCGTGGCGCAGGGCACCGCCGGCAAGACCGGCTTCGACGACTCGTTCCGTCGGGAGGACGAGATGTCCGACGACTACGTTCGGGCGTACGCACCCGTCGCCGGGACCGACTGGGTGCTCGTCAAGCACGCCCCGACCGACAGCGCCTACGCGGTCGTCGACCAGGTACGCCGGGGCGTCGTCGGCGTCGTCGTGGTCGCCGTCCTCGCGTCGGTCCTCGTCGTCGGGTTCTTCGGCTGGCAGACCGGGCGGACGGTGAGACGGCTCGCCACCGCTGCCGAGTCGATCGCCGGCGGCGACTACGACACCGACACGACGGTCGAGCGGACCGACGAGTTCGGTACCCTCGGCCGCTCGCTCGGAGAGATGCGCGACGAGCTCGTCGCCCGGCTCGACGCGACGCGTGAGGCCGAACGACAGCTCAGGACCATCGTGAACAACGTGCCGACGACGCTGCTCGCGTTCGACGCGGACGGCGTGGTCACCGTCGAGGAGGGCCGACGGGCGGACGACCTGTTCGAGCACGAGGCTGTCGGCCGTACTGTGTTCGAGCTGCTCGAGGACCGGCCGGAGCTGCTGGAGAGCTGTCGTACCGCTCTCGCCGGCGAGGCAGTCGAGACCACAGCGGAAGCACGGGGACGGACATACGACGTCCGGTTCAACCCCGTCGGCGAGGAAGTCGAACAGGTGCTCGTCGTGGCACACGACATCACCGAGCGACGCACGCGACGCCAGCGCATCGAGGTTCTCAACCGCATCCTCAGACACGACATCCGCAACCGGCTCAACGTCATCCTCGGGCACGCGGAGGCTATCGCAGAGCGCACGGACGACGAGACGGACGCAGAGGCCGCACGCATCGTCGCCGCCGAGGCCCGACGCATCCTGCATCTGAGCGAGAAGGCCCGCAGGACACAGGCGGTCGTCGAGACGAAGACGAAGCCGGTTCTCGTCGACGAGCTCCTCGCGGACGCCGTCGAGCCCACGAACGAGTCCATACCGCAGCTCTCACTCACGACGGCGTTCCCCGACGGGGTCTGGGCACGGGCGACCCCGGACCTCGCCAACGCCGTCAGTGAGCTGGTCGGGGACGCCGTCGAGCGGAACTCGGAGAAGGACGAGCTCTCCGTCGTCGTCTCGGTCGAGGCCACGGCCGACCAGGTTGTCATCCGCGTGGACGACGACGGAAAGTCGCTCTCGACCGCGGAGCGCCGGGCGCTCGAATCCGGCTCCGAGTCGCCTCTCGAACACGCCAGCGGACTCAGTCTCTGGCTCGCGTACTGGACGGTCACGCTCGGTGGTGGCGAGCTCGCCTTCGCCGACAGCGACCTCGGTGGGACCTGCGTCGAACTCCGCTACGAGCGCGCCGAGCGCCCGCGGCCGGAGGACGCGGCCGGCTCCGTCCGCGGCGCGTAGGTCGGGGACAGCTTTGTACGTCGGCCCCGCGTTGGCTCGCGCATGCAGTGTTCGGAACCCGACTGCGACCGGGAGGCCGCGGTCGAACTGGACATCCCATGGGACGAGAACCGGGCGGTGTGTCCCGCTCACGCCCGCGTCCTCGGCCAGCAGGACGGCGTCGTCGCCCTCCCACTCGACGGCAAGGAGGAGGAGTGGCCGTGACGTACGTCGTGGGAACCGAGCCGCCGACGTACTGCCCCTACTGCGGTGACGGCGTCGACGAGCGCGACGTCGACGGTGTCGTGACGCCGTACTGTCCGGGCTGTGACGCGACGTTCTTCGAGGAGCAGCTGGTCTCGGCGCGGGCGACCGTCGTCGACGGCGACTCGGTTCTGCTCATCGAACGCGGTCGCGGTGCCGACGTCGGCGTCTGGGCGACACCGGGCGGCTTCGTGGAACCGGGCGAGACGCTGCCCGCGGCCGCCGCCCGCGAACTCCACGAGGAGACGAGCCTGCGTGTCGACCCCGACGATCTGGAACTCATGGGAACCGGCCGTATCGCGTTCTCGGACGGCAACGCACAGCTGTTCGTGAACTTCGTCGCGCCGCGGTCGGCGGTCACCGGCACCGTCGACCCCGGCGACGACGCCGCGGACGCGCGGTTCTGGACGCGGATAGAGCTGGACGCCCACCCCGAGACGGGCGACCCCGAGACCCGAACGCTCGGCGCGACCGGCCTGGAGCAGTTGCTCGGGGCGATGGAGGAGTACGGAGAGTGAGTGTGACGCCGGCTCAGACCGTCGTCGCCAGCATCACTTCGTCGACGTAGTCGTCGTCTATCTTGTAGTGGTTCTCGCGGACCGCCTCCGTCTCCCAGCCGTGCCGTTCCAGGAACGAGACGGCCGCCTCGTTCGTCGCCGGGACGGAGTTGTAGATCTTCTCGTACTCGTTCGAGGCGGCCCACCCGACGCCGCGCTCGAGCAGGTGCGAGCCGATGTCGTGCCGGCGGTACTCCTCCAGCACCCCGACCGTCAGCTCGGCGGTGTGGGACAGCTTCTGCAGCTCCGGGGCACGGATGTGAACCCAGCCGACGACGTCGTCGCCGACGGTTGCGACGAAGAACATGCGTGACTCCAGCTCGTTGTGCCTGAGCAGTACCTCCTCGTGGTCCAGCACGTCGGCGACCGACTCGGCGACGATGTAGTCGCCGCTGCTGGCGACGGCCCGGATGGCACCGACGAGGCCGGCGAGGTCCTCCTGCCGGGCCTGTCGGATGACGAAGTCGACGTCCTCCGAACTGTGCTCCTCGGCGGCGGTCTCGTCCTCGAACGCGACCTTCAGCTCGCCGTCCAGGTCGGTGAGGTAGCCGTCGCGCTTCAGGATGGCGACGTGGTGTCGGACGGCTCGCGGGTCCAGGTTCAACGCCCGGTGGAGCGAGTCGCGTTCGACCGTGCCGTGGCTCTCGACGTACTCGTAGATGCGCTCCCTGTCGTCGTGGTCGAAGCTCAGCTTGTCAGTGAGTTTCATGATGGTTGTTACCACGCATGGGGCCGTAATGATTGTTTGGGAAGATTCCACACATCTGGGAGCTGGACCCCGGCGCTCACCGACAGTCGGGCACCGTCGTCAGCAGCTGTGCCACGTCCCGGGCGCTGTGGGTATCGACGAGCACCTCGGCTCCGGTCCGGATGGCGAACGAGCAGTCCATCTCGACGCCGTAGCACAGCGCGTACAGCTCGAGCCACTCGTTGAACACCGCCTCGAGTCGCTCGCGCTCGGCCGACGGCAGCTCGGGGCCGCCGGTCCGACAGTCGGCGAACAGCACGACCGCCGGACCGACGCCCTCGCGGACGTACTCGGTCGCCCGCGCGTCGGGGTCGACTGGCTGCTGGAACCCGTCACGCTCGCGGGCGACCGCCCGTTCGAGTTCGTCGATACGCGCGGCGACCGACATGGCTCAGCCCTGCTCGTACTCCACACCCTTGCCGCCACGTGGGTGCTCCCACTCGGTGTCGGCGACGACCGCGCAGGTGCCACACTCGACGCAGGGCTGGGTGTCGAGGCTCACGACGCGCTCCTCGCTGCCGTTCGTGCCGACGGTCTCCGAGCGGTAGCAGCCGCCGCCGAAGTCCTCGGCGCTGACCGGGCAGGCCGTGACCGCCGTGCCGCTGGCGGGCCAGGAGTTGTCGCGCACCTCGATGTGGGGGTTGCCGATGTCGGTGTTGTAGCTCAGGTCGCCGATGCGTTCCTCCAGCGTCGGCGGCTCGACGGTGCTCTCGCCACTGACCGGCGCGCCCTGCTCCGCCCCGATGAGGGAGGGCACAGTCACGTATGCCGGCTTGATGTCCGGCAGCATCGACAGCAGGCGCGGCGAGTTGAACGCCCGCTCGACCAGCGACTCCGCGGCGCCGGTCCGCAGCACCGCGCGGCCGACCGGCGATTTGGCGACCGTCTCCATGACGTTCGCCGTCGCGGGATGTTCGCTGATGCCGCTCGTCCAGTCGTAGCTCTTCGGCCGGAGCTTGTCCATCACGCCCTCCCGGTCGAGCAGGGTGGCGTAACGCTGGCCGGCGGTCTCGCCCGAGCGGCCGCGTGCGGTCACGTACGCGTCCGCCGCGAGCGCGCCGGCCGTCACGGCGTGGTTCATGCCCTTGATGATGGGCCCCTGGGCCTGCATCTGGCCGGCGGCGTCGCCGACGAGCAGCAGGCGGTCGCGGTGGGGCTCCTTCAGAGCCACCTTCTTCGAGTCGGGCACCAGCTTCGCGGAGTACTCTATCTCGTCGTACTCGTCCGGCAGCCAGTTCGAGAGGTGCGGGTGAGTCAGCAGCGCGTTCAGGAGCTCGTGGCTCTCGGCGCGCTCCTCGACGATGCTGTCGAGGTGGAAC
>Ga0207715_100258_pt1 | contig 22665 bp, 24 predicted proteins | sample A23M3SouthBayCA_FD_187732 | JGI IMG/M metagenome (GOLD analysis project Ga0207715, IMG submission 187732) | Aerobic enrichment media from Eden Landing Ponds, California, USA - A23 M3 (SPAdes) | ecosystem: Environmental > Aquatic > Marine > Unclassified | place: USA: Emeryville, California... | reverse complement strand
CCCCGACACCGACGGCCACCGCCACACCAACCCCGACACCGACGGCCACCGCCACACCAACCCCGACACCGACGGCCACCGCCACACCAACCCCGACACCGACGGCCACCACGACGCCGAAACCGCCGTCCACTACGACGCCAGTAGCAGCCAGTCCGTCGAACGTGGTCCGCTGGCCGAGTCACGAAGACGAGCGGTCCTCGACGAGTTCGAGACCGGTCACGTCGAATCGCAGTCCACCCGCCTCGCCGTCGGAGACGGAGACACTCCAGTCGTGTTCGTGGCCGATGCTCCGGGCGACGAACAGGCCGAAGCCGGTGTTGCCCTCCGCAGTGGTGTAGCCGGCGTCGAACACCCGGTCGGACTGGCCCTCGATACCTGGGCCGTCGTCGGTGACGAAAAAGCCGGCGTCGGTCGTGTCGACCGTGACGCGGACCTCGGGGCCGACGTGTTCGAGCGCGTTGTCGAATAGGATCTGCAAGAACAGCGATAGCGACTCCAGGTCGGCGACGATGTGGGCGTCGCCGGCGACCACGAGCGTCGCGTCGGCCGTGGGGAGACTGTCCCAGACCTCGCGAGCGAGCGTCGAGAGCCAGGCCCGGCGCCGCTCTCGAGTCCGTCGCTCGTGCGAAGCGAGTTCGATGACCTTGTCGACGATCTCGACGAGGTGTTCGTGTGACTCCTCGATGACCTCGACCTGGGAGGGGTCGTCCTCGACGAGTTCCAGCCGGCCGAGTGCCACCTGGAGTTCGTTGCGGAACTCGTGGGCCGAGAGGATCGCCAGTTTCACCAGCAGTTCCTGCTGGCGCCGGGCGGCGTGCTCGCGCTGTTTGCGCTCGGTGATGTCCCGGGTGACGCCCACGAGCCCGACCACCTCGTCGCCGTGGTACCAGGGGACTTTCGTCGTCAGCGTATGTGAGTCGATGTAGTCGGTGTACTCCTCGACGTCCAGGAGCGGTTCCTCGTCGTCGACGACGCGCCGGTCGTCCCGATAGGCCGCCTCGCGGTGTGCCTCGGGCAGTTCCTCGTATCCGAGGTCTGTGATCCCGACCAGGTCCGTCGGCTCGTTGGCGTGGCGACTCACCATCACGTGACGCGTCTCGTCGTCTTTGGCGTACAGGTGCATCGGGAACTGGTCGAACATCGAGAGCAACAGCGTCTCCATACGCGAGGGCGGCCGTGCGGCGTCCGAAGTACCGCCCTCGGCCAGCGCCGTTCCGACCGCCTCGGCGACGCTATCGGCACCCACATCCGCCGTCTCGACGGCGATTGCGCCCAGGTCCTCCGGGGCCGCCTCCGGCGAGAGGCCGACGACGACCACCGGCAGGTCCGGGTAGAACGCGGCGACCCCCCGAGCGACGTCGACCGCCCGCGTTCCCGACACCTCGGCCGGGAGCACCAAGCAGTCGACCGGCGTGAGACAGAGCTCGTCGTACAGCGAGCCCAGCTCGGGACAGGACCGTACCGAGACTGGTGGCCTGGATCCCCGTGCACCCGTCGCGAGCGCCGCGAGTTCCGCGCCGTCGCGACCGACGACGAGAACCGTCTGGTCTTCCATCCGTGACACCGATGCGTACCCTCTGGCACTCGGACATCGTCTTTCTTTTGTCGCTCTCAGCATCACTTTCGGACAGAGACGCGACCACGCTGCACTCGGGAGAACAGAGACACCACGGGACGTGCCGAGACACAAGAGCGAAGTCCCGACCGGTGCACGCTCGGGTATGAAAGCGACGGCGAGGGCACACCCGATCCAGGGGCTCGTGAAGTACCACGGCATGCGCGACGAGGAACTGCGACTCCCCTACCACGACTCCATCAGCGTCTGTACGGCGCCGAGTCACACCAGAACGACCGTCGAGTTCGACCCCGCGCTCGACGCCGACAGCTACGTCATCGACGGCGAAGCGGTCGACGGACGGGGCGCCGAGCGCATCCGGCAGGTAGCCGACCACGTCCGCGAGCGCGCCGGTCGCGACGAGCGCGTCCGCCTGGAATCGACCAACTCCTTCCCCACCAACATCGGCTTCGGCTCGTCGTCGTCGGGCTTTGCCGCGGCCGCGATGGCACTGACCGAAGCAGCCGGACTCGACCTCTCGCGCCCCGAGATATCGACGATCGCCCGCCGTGGCTCGTCCTCGGCCGCCCGGGCCGTCACGGGTGCTTACTCGCTGCTCCACGCCGGCGCGAACGACGACGACTGTCGCTCCGAGCGCCTCGCCGTCGCCGACGAACTGGAATCGGACGTCCGGATCGTCGCCGGGATGGTCCCCGCCTACAAGGAGACCGAGGCCGCCCACCGCGAGGCCGCCGAGAGCCACATGTTCGAGGGGCGACTCGCCCACATCCACCAGCAGATCGCCGACGAGCGCGACGCCCTCCGGCGGGGCGACTTCGCCGACGCCTTCGAACTCGCCGAACACGACTCGCTCTCGCTCGCGGCGACGACGATGACCGGTCCAGCGGGGTGGGTCTACTGGCAACCCCGCACCATCGAGATCTTCAACGTGGTCCGGGAGTTGCGCGACGACGGCGTCCCCGTCTACTTCTCGGTCGACACCGGTGCGAGCGTCTACGTCAACACCAGAGCCGACTACGTCGACCTCGTCGAGGGCGCTATCGCCGACTGCGGCGTCGACACCCGCGTCTGGGAAGTGGGTGGACCCGCCGAGATCCTCGACGAGGACGAAGCACTGTTCTGAGAGTCTGCCGATCCCTTCATCCCAGGAACCGATCAGACCCAGGGATCGAGCGTTTCGCGTCCGCGAAGGTGGTCCCGTGAGGGATACGCCCCGACGATTCTCCGGATCCCGTTCGCCATCTCGTCACCGTCGAGGGAGTCGTCGAACACGAGGATCAGTCCCTCGTGCTCGTCGGATTCCAGATCACCGAAATCCGAGACGTCTTTCGTGACGACGATCAGGCTCTCGCGACGAGCGTACGGGAGAACGTCGGGCCGGTCGTCGGCCCCAGGTTCGAGTTCGTCGACGACCATCTCCGCACGATGACCGTGCGCTCGCAACCGCGTTGCGACCCGACGGTCGACGTTCTCGTCGAGGAGAAACCCCCACTCCGACCCGGCCATGACTACTCCGGTGGCGAAACCTCGTCCGGTCGCTCGTCCGCAATCTCCTCGCGAAGCCGTTCCCGGCGGGAGCCGCGCGCCTCGCGTATTTCAGCCATCTCTTCTGGGTGTTCGTAGTAGTAGGTGAGTGCGGCGTAGACGTCACCGACATCGAGGTCGAGCTGGTCCGCGACGTCTGCGGGGTGACGGCCCGCGCCGTCGACCTGTGCGTGCAACTGCAACACCGACACGCGACGACCCGCGACGTGGGGTTCGTCCATCAGTTCCCGGTCGATCGGGTGTGCCTGCTGCGCCATCACCCGTGACTAAGCCCGTCCCCACATTTGAACCTACGGTCCAGCACGAGTCTCTATCAGGGCGCGGTGCGTACTCGAAGCGGAGACCCGAGATGCAGTATTTCGACGCAGATGCGGGTGGAAACCTGATGTCACTCGGCCTCGGGGTGGACCGACATGACGGGTACTTTCGCCCGGCGGATCGTCCGCTCGGTCGTGCTCCCCAGGAGGAGTCGGTCGACGCCGGTCCGCCCGTGGGTCCCCATCGCGATCAGGTCGATTTCCGCCTCGTCAGCGTAGTCGAGCAGTCCCGGACCGGGGAAGCCCTCACGGACCTCCGTGACGACCTCGACCCCGGCGTCGCGGGCGCGCTCGGCGATGCGGTCGGTCGCCTCGACGCCCTGCTCGCGGAACTGGTCCAGCAGGTCCATGGGCGGCCCAGCCGTCGGACCGGCTGCGACGGAGCTGATGTCCACGACCGAGAGGACGTGCAGTGTCGCGTCGTAGGCGTCCGCGACGGCGACCGCGTGGTCGACAGCCGCCTCGGCGTGCTCGCTCCCGTCGGTCGTGACCAGTACCTGCTCGTAGTCGACGACCGGCGCCAGGTCGGTCGCCCGCACGGTCACGACGGGGACGTGTGCGCGCCGGACGACGTGTTCGGTGACACTCCCCGTGACGAAACGGCGCAACCCTCGTCGACCGCGCGTGCCCATCGCGACCACGTCGATCCCCTCGTCCTCGATGTACTCGACGATGGCGTCACCGGGTTCTCCCCTGACGACGCCACTCTGCAACGTGACGTCCGCGTCGGAGAGTTCCTCGACTCCGGTGACAGCGGACTCGGCCTCCTCGCGCAGGCGGTCGACGAACGCGCTGTCGACGCCCCCGGCGTTGAACGGTCCCGCTGCGGCGGCGACGTCGACGACGCCGACGACGTGGACCGTCGCGTCGAAGCGCTCGGCGAGTCCCAGTCCGTGGCGGGCGGCCAGTTCCGCGTGCTCGCTCCCGTCGGTCGGTATCAGTATCGAATCGTACATAGCGTCGTATTCACGGCCGGAGCATTTCAATACCGGGTCGCCGAGCAGTCGGGAGCCGGGCCCGTCGAGTACACAAACCTTATATCGACCGCGGCGGCAGGCGAACACGCAACGATGACGACCGACACCCTGGACCGCGGGACCGCGAAAGCGGCTCGCGGCCGTGTTCCGGCAGTATCGAACGCGTAACCCCTGGTTTTCGAGAAGTACGCGAATTACCACACAGCGGCGGCGCTGTCGATGTCGGCTCCGAGGTCACGACGACAGGTGCCACCCCGACAGGAGCCACTGCGACAGGTGCCACCCCGACAGGAGCCACCGCAACGGAGGTGGTCGCCGTGCGTCGTAGCGAGGCGTTCCTCGCCACGAGCAAGGAAGCGCCCGACACAGGCACCGACGTCGTCGCGCTCATGTGCCGTGCGGGCCTGATACGCGAGTTCGGGAGCGGCCTCTACGGGTTCTTGCCAACCGGCGAGCGCGTCCGCCGGAAGATAACCGGGCGCGTCGAGGCGGCGATGGAGACCTGTGGAGCCCAGCACGTCAGCCTGCCCGCGCTCCAGTACAGCGACGTCTGGGAGGCGAGCGGCCGCTGGGCGAACTTCGAGGACGAGATGTTCACCCTCGAGAACCGCGACGGGCAGGCGATGTGTCTCGCACCCTCCCACGAGGAGGGTGTCGTCCACCTGCTCGACGGGTTGGTCCGCTCACACGGCGACCTGCCCCTGCTGGTCTCCCAGGTGACCGAGAAGTACCGCGACGACCACGCGCGCAACGGCCTGCTGCGGTGCAAGGCGTTCACGATGAAAGACGCCTACAGCGTCCACGCCGACCGCGCGAGTCTCGACCGGACCTACGAACGGATCCGGTCGGCCTATCTCGACGTCTTCGACGACCTGGGCCTCGACGTGGCCGTCGTCGCCGCCGACAACGAGGTGATGGGTGGCCACGCCTCCGAGGAGTTCGTCGCGCCCGTCGACGACGGCAGTGGCGACCTCGTCTACTGTGCGAGCGAGGACTGTCGCTTCGGCCGCACCGACGAGTCGGCGGAGTTCGACGAGTTCGCTCACGGCGCGGACTGTCCCGACTGCGGAGGCCACCTCGCGACGAGCGAGGGCATCGAGGTCGGTCACGTCTTCAAACTCGGCACCCGATACGCCGAGGCGCTCGATTTCACCGTCGACGGACCCGACGGCGGCCGACTCCGCCCCACGATGGGCAGTTACGGCATCGGCGTGACGCGGACCCTCCAGACGCTCCTCCAGCAGACACGAGACCGTGCAGGTCTCGCCGGCGAGGGTGACAGCGAGAGCGACGGCGACGGTGACGACGTCACGGGCTGTCACTGGCCCGTCACCGACTGGGGGACGGTCGCCCCCTACCGTGTGGCAATCGTCCCCCTCGACTACGAGGACGACCATCGAGCTATCGCCGAGGAACTCTACGCCACCTGTGGTCGCGAGGACACGCTGTTGTTCGACGACCCCACACAGTCGATCGGCGAACGCTTCGCCGAGTGTGACCTGCTCGGCGTTCCCGCCGTAGTGGTGCTCGGCAACCACTACACCGAGACAGGCGAGGTCGAAGTCGAGTACGCCGACGGGACGACCGAGTTCGTCGACTCCGAGACCGTACCCGAGGCGGTCGCCGAGTCCGCGACCGGGAACTGAGCGAGGCCGAGACCCCTCGCCTCACAGCTTGTCTCTTCCCTTTTCCGGGTGTGTGGTCGAGCGTGGTGGTTCGCGCTCGGAGTTCGGATTAACGCACTGCTCTCGGGAGGGCGCCGAACCACCCGGGAGCAGAACCGTCACGCACAAGCGCCACCGCTCGCAACCTCGGGGCGATGAGTGAGGGAGACGTGGCCGAGAGCGACCTCCCCGAGGACGTCGACGCCGTCAGGGCGGCGCTAATCGAGTGGTACGAACAGGACCACAGAGCCTTCCCCTGGCGCGAGACCGACGACCCCTACGAGATCCTCGTCTCGGAGGTGATGAGCCAGCAGACCCAGCTCGGTCGCGTCGTCGAGGCCTGGGAGACTTTCACCGAGCGGTGGCCCACCGCCGCGGATCTGGCCGCCGCCGACCGGGCCGAGGTGGTGGGCTTCTGGACCGACCACAGCCTGGGGTACAACAACCGCGCGAAGTACCTCCACGAGGCCGCCCGACAGGTTACGGACGACTACGACGGGGAGTTTCCGGAAGACCCCGACGAACTCTCGGAACTGATGGGCGTCGGCCCCTACACCGCCAACGCCGTCGCGAGTTTCGCGTTCGACAACGGAAACGCAGTAGTCGACACCAACGTCAAGCGAGTGCTGTACCGCGCCTTCGACGTCGCGGACGACGACGCGGCCTTCGAGCGGGTCGCCTCGGGGCTCATGCCCGAGGGCGAGTCGCGGGTCTGGAACAACGCGATAATGGAACTGGGCGGGGTGGCCTGCGAGAAGACGCCGAGTTGCGACGCGGCGGGCTGTCCGTGGCGGACGTGGTGTCACGCCTACGAGACGGGCGATTTCACCGCACCGGACGTCCCGACCCAGCCCGAGTTCGAGGGGTCGCGCCGACAGATGCGTGGGCGGGTGGTCTCCGTGCTCCGGGAGTACGACGAACTGACGCTGGACGAACTCGGGCCACGGGTCCGCGTCGACTACGTCCCCGACGGGGAGTACGGCCGCGAGTGGCTCCGGGACCTGGTCTCGGCCCTGGCCGACGACGAACTCGTCACCGTCGAGGAGCGAGGTGACGACGGCGAGCGCGACGACGACGGCGAGACGGTCGCGCGCCTGAGACGGTGAGTTTTGACGTTTCGGGCCCTGTAGCTGTCGGACTCGGACCCGTCAGAACCCGTACTCGTCGAGGTCGCGTAGAAAACGGCGCGAACACGGACCCGTCGGAAGCCGACGGCGTCACTCGTCGGCGAGCGTCTGGAGGCGTCGGCGGGCGGCGACGACCACGAGCAGCGCGACGACCAGAACCAGGAGTAACACGAGGAATCCGATGATGACGGGACTGATGCCCTCGGAGGTCGACGCCGTCGTCCCCTCCAGACCGCTCGCGGCGTCGGCACCGCCGGGCGTGTCGGTCGCGTCGCCTTGCGAGAGAGTCGGGTCGACCGGGACGTCCCTGCTGACCTCTTCAGTCGTTCCGTCCGTTCGCTCGACGACGAGCGTGACCTGCGTGGTCTCTCCGTCACTCGACGCGGACAGTGCCACTTCCCGGCCGGTGCGGTCGGGCGTCTCGTCGCCGTCGAGGTACCAGCGATAGGCGGCGACCTCCCCGGGGGAGGTCTCGGGTTCTGCCGAGAGTTCGACCGACTCTCCCGCCGACGGCTCCTCGGGTGCGTACTCGAACCAGAGTCGGCCAGTCGCGGTAGTCCGGGCAGTCCCGTTCCCGTCCTCGTCTCCAGTGGATTCGGTCACGCTGGGGGTGCCGTCCCCGTCGGCAGTCGGGACAGCGGTCGCCGTCACGGTCGCAGTCGGCACGGCCGTCGGCGTCGCGGTGGGCGTCGGGTTCGGGTCAGAAGTCGGAACCGGCGTGGGGGTTTCGGTCGGCCCCGGCGTTCCGGTCGCTGTCGGCGTCGCGTCGGCGGGGTTCACGGTTATTTCCCCGCAGATGGCCGTGTCCGTTCGTCCCTGGGCGTCGGTCACGCGGACCGCGGGTTCGTAGGTACCCGGTTCCCGATAGCGCACCCGGATAGTCGGCCCCCCGCTCTCGTTCACGAACGGTCCCTCGGCGAACTTCGAGAAGACGTACGAGTCGGCGTCCCTCGAATCGGTCGCGTCGAGCAAGACCCGTTCCCCGGCCGAGATCTCTATATCAGGTGTCCGACATCTCGCGGTCGGCCCCGGGGTCGCCGTGGGGGTGGGCGTCGGATCTTCCGGGACGGTCGTCCTCGTCGGGGTCGGAGTCGGTTCCGCGATCGTGGTCGTCGTCGGGACCGGCGTCGGGGTCGGTTGCTGCGCGGTCGTCGGGAACGGCGTCGGGGTCGGGGTCGGTTGCTGCGCGGTCGTCGGGAACGGCGTCGGGGTCTCGTCGGTGACGGTGACGGTGCCACAGTTGGCGATGTCGCTCTGTTCGCTGGTCGGACCGCCCCAGACTTTCACTCGCGGTTCGTAGGTGCCGACCTCACCGTAGGTGACCGTCCGCGTATCCTGCTGAGTGAAGTCACTGAAGCTGCTGTCGCCGTACTTGTCGTACTGATAGTCGTCGACGTGATCGGAAGCCGACGCGTCGAGGGTCACCTCCTCGCCGACCTGGACCGAGGTGTCCGAGACGGTACACCTGGCGACCGGTGACGGTGCGGGCGTCGGGGTGGGCGTCGGCGTCGACTCGGTGACGGTGACGGTGCCACAGGTGACGGTGTCGCTCTGTTCGCTGGTCGGGCCACCCCACACTTTCACGCGGGGATTGTAGGTGCCGACTTCCCCGTAGGTGACCGTCCGGGTCTCCTGCTGAACGAAATCGCCGAAGCTACTGTCACCGTACTTGTCGTACTGGTAATCGTCGACGTTCTCGGAGCTCGAGGCGTCCAGCGTCACCTCTTCGTGGGTCTGGACCGTGGTGTCGGAGACGGTACACCTGGCGACCGGGGCCGTACCACCGTCGGTGGTCGCCACCTGCGCCGCGAAGTCGCCGCCCAGTCCGCCCTCAGCGCCGTCGAGGCTGCCGAGAGCCGCCTGCGTAGCACCGCCGTTCGCGCCGACTGCACCACCGGCGGCGAGCGCGACGAGAACTGCGAGAGCTCCGACGAGTGCCAGCGTCGAACCGGGACCGGACGCTCGCGCGTGGGTCTCGTCTCCTGTGTCGTCCGTTCCAGTCATCGGTTCACGCGCCTCCTCGAGCGGTTTCGGTCCGGTCTGACGGTCCTACGGGCCCTCGTCGCCGACGAGCTAGCTGTCTCATCTGTGCCAACGATCCCTATCCAGGGATATGAACCCCCCCGCTAGACTTCTAGAGAGCGGAGCCAGACCCGCCCGACCGGCGCATCTATACCGGGTCGCTCGCAATCGGGAGTTATGTCCGAGCCACCGCACGTCGTAGCGGTCTGTGGCAGTCTCAGAGACGGCAGCTACACACGCAAGGCGCTCCGACACGCGCTCGACGCCGCCGAGGGCCGCGGTGCAACGACCGCCCTCGTCGACCTCAGGGAGTACGACCTTCCGGTGTTCGACCCCGATGCCGACGACCTGCCGGAGGCCCACCGCCTCCAGGAGACGATCGCCGCCGCGGATTCCGTCCTCCTCGGAACGCCGGTGTATCACGGCTCGTACGCCACGCCGCTGAAAAACGCCCTCGACTACTGCGGGTTCGACGAGTTCGAGAACACCACCGTCGGCCTGCTGTGTGTCTCGGGCGGGAGTTTCCCGATCACGTCGCTCGACCACCTGCGGTCGGTGTGTCGCTCGCTGAACGCGTGGGTGATCCCCCACCAGGCTGCGCTGCCGAAGGCGCGAAACATGTTCGAGGGCGAGGAGTTCGTCGACGAGGGTTCGGCCGAGCGAGTGGCCACACTCGGGGTACGCGCCGTCGAGTACGCGAACATCGAGCCGGACCCGGCGTGTCTGGAGAGCAGAGAGAACGTGGGTGCCGGGGACTAGCACGGGAGCGATAAGTTCTTGTCCGGGTCGGGAATACGGCGGGGTGAGCGCGGGTTGCCGAGCCAGGCCAAAGGCGCAGCGCTTAGGACGCTGTCCCGTAGGGGTCCGCCGGTTCGAATCCGGTCCCGCGCACTCGCTACCGCTCGTTTTCGGTCTGTCAGGACCACCAATGAGCCTCGAAAAGCCGAATACGATGAAACGCTGTGACGGTTTCGATTCGGATATGATGGAGCCGAATAGAACTATCACAATCGTCCGCAAGGGCCAACAAGAATTCTTAAGCGATAAGGCCGTCGTGGACTACTACGAGTACCGCAAACCGTTCCTGACGTACCTGCTTCGGATGGGCAAGAACCCAGAGAAGGCGAAAGGATACTCGCCCTACACGGTCAGTAACACGGCAAACCGAACTGCCCGCTTCGATAAGTGGGTTTGGGAGAACCGTGGCGGCTACAAGACACCTCCTGACGAAGAAGACGCCAGAGCCTATATGGAGAAAGTAGCGTTCCGAGACGTTACCGAATCCACGAAGGGGAAAACGCTCGGTGCGCTCGGGCGATACTCGAAGTGGCTACAACACAAGTACAACCGGGACGAGTGGGAGTTTAGCTGGAACTTCCAATCTGGCGGTGGCAACAACGGCCCGCGCGACTTCCTGACGAAGACAGAACGTCGAAAGATTCGACAGGCCGCACTCGGGAAGGACGGGACTCCCAACTACGGAACTGACACCGACCTTCTCGAAGTCGACCCAGACAGTTGGAAATTCACGTCTCTCGTTTGGACGAGTCTTGATGCCGGTCTTCGCCCTGTTGAAGTTGGGGATGCCCGGGTCGGCTGGTGTGAACCCGAGAACGGTCTGCTACGTATCCCGAGAGAGGATTCAGCCAAGAACGAGGGGAACTGGACCGTGGGTATTACCGACCGGACAGCGACCGCGTTAGAGCGGTGGATCGACGAGCGAACAGATCACCCGAGATATGAGGGTACTGACAAACTCTGGCTTACTCGGCATGGCAACCGATACGGTTCCAACGAACTGAGTCGGATTCTCAAAGACCTGTGCGACCGGGCAGGAATTAGTTATGAGAACCGTCAGATGTCGTGGTACTCAATCCGTCACTCGGTTGGGACACATATGACTGAGGAACGTGATCTTGCCGCTACGCAGGCGCAACTACGTCACGAGTCGGTGAAGACGACTCTAAAATACGACAACGTTCCGGTTGAAGACCGGAGGGATGCGCTGGATCGTATGGGCTGAGAAGCTTCGCCGTATTCGGTGAGACTACTTCACCGAGTCGTCGAACGCCGGTCAGCCTAAGGAAGTGACTGCTGATCGGGTAGATATTACTCACGATATCCTGGACAAGCACTACGTCGAAGCAACAAAGAACGAACGGATGGAGCGCCGAGAAGACCGCCTCGTAGACATTTAACTTGCAATGGTCGATAATAGACCTTGTTTAGTGGTGACTCCGAAAAATAAATAGTCCCGTTTTACGTATCAATTGAGACTAACTGATGAAGGTTCACGAGATATTCACACCCGACAACTATCCCGAACACACCTATATTGAGAGGGGTCGTGGCGAACATGAACAAAATTTGAAATTTGAATTACAAGGTCCCGCCAGTATCGTGTCTATCTCGGGGCCATCGAAATCAGGAAAATCAGTGCTGATGAACAATGCTGTACATAAACTGAATTATCATCTCGTAACCGTACACGGGTCTAATATTGATTCCGTTCGTGATCTATGGGAAAACACACTTGACCAAATAAATGCCCCAGATAGTAGAACAATAACAAATACTTCGGAGGAAGATATAGAAACCCAAGGAAGTGCGGGTATAAGCGTCCCAGGGCTAAAGGCAGGAACAAAAGGGACCAACCGTGACCGACAATCAACCCAAGAAACAAAAAATCAGGCGAGAAGGGGCTTAAAACAAGTAGTCGATTTAGTAGCACTTGATAAATTTGTGCTGTATATCGATGATGCACATTATATTGATGAGCAAAATCATGCAAATATATCTGAGTCAATTAAAGATGCATACGAACGCGGAATGACTATTTGTGTCGCATACATCCCGTATAGGAGCGATGACCTTACGCGAGCAAATCCAGACTTATCGGGTAGGATAGAGTCTATATCAATTGATTACTGGGACACAGATGATTTAACGAAGATAGCAGAGACAGGATTTGAATTATTAAACAGATATCCATCCGACCTTATTGTAAAAAATCTCGCCAGGGAGTCTATTGGTTCACCACACCTGATGCAAAAATTGTGCCTGGAGCTATGTAAATATTTGAATGTCGTGGAGCCTACAGACAAAATGGAGCCATTAGATGCGAGATCAAATGAAGTAGTAACGGTTCTCCGAAAGACCGCTGACAACTTCTACCATGATTATTCAACTGTGTTGGAATTGTTGAATGGAGATATTTCTGAGGATAGGAATAGTAGAAAGAAATTCGATTATCAACTGACCGGGAAAGGTGATGTGTACGACGTCCTCCTAAATGCATTGGCGTCAAATCCGCCTAAGAAAAGTTTCGATCGTACAGATATAATAGAGAGGGTTGAAACTGTGTGTCACGACGAAACACCTCAAAGCGGGAATATTGTTCAGACTATTCAGCGAATAGATCGGTGGATCTCCGAAAAAACACCAGAAAATGACTATTGCTTCGATTGGGTTTCTGATAGGAATACTTTGGAAATTCCCGACCCATATTTAATTTTCTGCTTGCGTTGGTCAGACATAACCGATATATCTCCAAATCTAAATTGATTGGCGCTCGTGATACGAGCGGATTCACGGCAAGTTCGTTCTGTGGCAACAAAATCGGTGGTTGATTGCGAACTGCGGGAACGCCGAGCGTCCAGTGGATTACACGCAGATTCAAACTCACAAAATTTGTTGAGTTCTCCAATTTCATGGTCCTGGATTCTGCTGGATAATCTGAGGAAGACAGCGGGTATTGAGAGAGATTTCTCGTGGTATGCCATCAGACACTCAACCGGCCCCTACATGGCTCGTGAAGAGGGTCTGGCGGCCGCTCAGGCGCAGTTACGACACAGGCGGCAAGAGACTACGATGAAATACGACCAAGCATCAGTTGAGGATCGGCGGAACGCTCTGGATAGAATGGGATAACTTCACTGAGCACCCATTGGAATTCGGCGGGAACCTGCGCCGTCGATAGTAAGACATTGAGAGAGAACTCTGAGTTTCAGGTTCAGCAGATAAATAATGCTGGAGATATCTGTTGATCTGTAGACTGATGAGTATCCCAGAAAGTAGATTACACCTCACAGAAGAGGAAAATCAGAATCTCGTAGGTAACGAATACGGAACTCGGATTACAACAAAAGAGGCAGAGGATCGTCTTTGGGACGCAATTCAAGAGGCATTAGAATCGGCAGAAAATTCACTTTTCTCTGCTCCAACCGGTCTTGGCAAGACACATCTGATTGCTACAACCCAATGGTCGGAGTATCCAGAACTCACAGGCGGTGAGCCCGTAATTCATATCTCGCAAACAAGGGACGCCCGCAATGACGCGATTGAGATGAGCGAAGAAGCGGGGGTGAATTATACTGTATTACGGGCGCGAGAAGAGATGTGTCAAGTCGCCAGAGGAGACTTTGATGATGATCTTAGAGCAGACTTGGGTGAAGCTCCATCCGACTGGTTCGATAGAAAATGCGACACTGAACAGATTTCATTTTCAGTGGCTCATCAGCACTTGCGTCAACTATTAGATGGGCTTCCCTGTATCGTAGCAGGATCATGTCCATCTCAGAGACAATGGCGTAATGTCCCTCGAAGCAACGTTGATGAAGTAGAATACGACGTGATACATGCCACCGCTCCATTCGCGCGCGTCCCGGACTTAATTGATAACACGAATCTAATATTTGATGAACTGCCGGAATATCAAGTTGACTTTCAACAAGAACATCTCCGTCGTGCTCTCAATGATCTTCTCGAACGCCGAGCAGATGTTGGTAATTACACGTGGGAAGAGTTGATCCAATTAGCTACGCAGCCGATCAATACGCCGTATGCGGGTACTCTTCCGCCGGAAGATCCTGAAGCAAACCAACGAGCGACGGAGTACTGGGAATTACTACAGGAGGACATAGATGCCCCTTTGCAGGCCAGTAGTTCGGAGACAGTTCATACCTTAGTGCCTGCTATCGGACGAGCAGTATTACACTCGATTGAAGCGAGGAATGATCGCTATCAGGGAACAGACCCTGAGGGGGATCTCCGTCTGGCATTTGACGTCCAAAATACGCTCAAGATCATTCAGAATCCTCCATCTCTTCAATCGTGTCGGTGTGTTATCGGTTTGGATGCTCACCCTTCGGAAAACCTGTGGGAATTCAATCTGGATATCGACTTAGAACGGGGAGATCTGTTCACAACCGATGAAAGACAATATTGGCGACGACAAGAACGCGGGCTACATGTAGTTCAGATCGGAAATAACACAAGCCCAATAACTCGTGGCTGGCGGAATAATCGACAGCGGACCAAAATTCGATATCTAATCCGTGAACTGAGACGGAAGGCCGACGATGAATTTCGGACCGTTATTTGCCCGAAAAGCGTTGAGGAAGATGTAGAAGCGTTACTGCGTGAAGAAGGAATTGGAGAACCAGAACTACTACATTACGGGGAAGAACGAAGCCGCAATGATTTCCAAGGAGAAACCACTGGCTTACTAATCGGATGTATTGATCCGGGTGATGAGGAAATCTTGGACCTTTTAGCAGTCATGGGATACTCTGCGGAACCTGAAATGAACGAAGGAGAATCTGGTGAGGGTAGTCGAACATATGGCCGAGGTTTCGAGGGGCCAGATTCAGATATCGCGGATGAAATTCTACAGTCTGTGCGTGAGACTCATATCGCACAGAGTATCGGGCGTTATGCAAGGACTCCAAGAGCGTCAGACGTTGGTGCTATTGTGTACGTGTGGACGAATGCAATTCCCAGTGGAATGGTTGACGCACATGTTCCAGGATTAGTCTCTCGACTCCGCGGCGAGAATCAGCTTGCCGAGAACAAAGAAGATATTGATAGATTCGTTCGTGAGCACGGTGGTCCAGTGACTAAACGGATGGTGGCTGAAGAAATCAGTGTTTCTGATAGATACGCTCACGACGTATTGAACGAGATGGCAGAGCAAGGTGTCGTAACAGTGTCCGAAGGGACCGGTCCGTATGGAGCACATGAGTACGAGCATGAGGATGGATCACTTGGTCCGACTGTAGATCTCGACATACCGGCCGACTCTTGAAGATCATGAACTTTGACTTACAAAATGTCCTGTAAGGGTAAGTTCACGATCTTGAAAGAACTAATAGGAGTACTGCGGGAAGCGACGGCAGAAAGTGAAATGGAAAATTTTGAAAAGTTGATTAGGTGTACTTGCGAGAACCTGCCGCCGGCGTTCCTGCAGTTGAAGTATTGATGCAAAATAACTACAGTTACATCTGGTTGCATAGATTGACTTAGGAAACGGCCAATAGCGGGTTTTGGCATTTAGCTGTATGGAGCCGATTTCGTCATATGCGTTTGCAGGCAATCTGGGTCTAATTTCGCCGTTCAGTTTCGACAATTCGCTATAGGTTTCCCGCCGCCCCGTTCCCGTCAGAATCAACCGAAGAGCGGTGCATAGGTTCAGATAATCGAGATAGCTGATCACCCTCACAACACCGGTACAACTTCACGCGGGTTATTCAGTCATCCACAGGTTCCAATGTGTACGCAGCAAGCTCACCATCCAGATACTGCCCGCCGGCTTCTGTAATAGTGTAGATCCCGTTCCCCAAATTCCGCAAGAGGCCGTACTCCGCCAGTTGGATGCACCGTTGCCCGACGTACTTGTCGTTGTATTCTAATCCCGCTTCCCGAAGACCATCCGCAATCTGCTTCGGCTGGCGAGGGGCGTGTTCCCGCAGAAACTCCAGAATCCGCTCATCGGCGATGGACATCCACTCAGCGTGCCGCCTCATTACCCGCTACATTCATCCAAAGCACGCATAGGGCCTCCGTCGGGGCGTATTTAGGACTCTGGAATATCTCAATAGATCTCTAACAGATAGCTATATATGGCTTCAAGAAGTGTTTGACTTCCAAGAACGATCCATTCAGATGAACGGTCAAGCGAGCAATCCGTATCCGTCCGACTGGCAATCCCGCCGAACGAAGGTACTCAAGCGGGATAATCACCGATGCCAAAACTGTGGCAGAGAGGGCGGCAATCAGGGTCCTGCTGAACTACATGCCCACCACGTAGTCCCGAGAAAAGACGGTGGTTCGGACAAGGTCTCTAATCTCCGGACGCTTTGCAAAGAATGTCACAATGCAATTCACCACGAAGGAAAAAAGGCCCCCACGGCAGCGGATACTCACCAAGCCGAACCAGTAGATCAATTCCGAAATCCCCACTTAAAAGACGCATTCGATCATTGCCCATTCTGCGGTGATGAAAATATTGGTCCGACACCAAAATCCAATCGCCATATTCACTGTGGGGGTTGTGACGCTTTGTTCAGTCCTGAGGGGTATGTAGTGAGTGAGATATATGAACTGGATCGTCCGCCGAAAACCGAAGATGTACCATCAGAAATCCAGAATAACGCATTATCTCCGGCATTTTGGCAGAAAGTTGCGGAAAGTAGTTCTATTCCCAACGATAAACTCGCCGAATACGAAAAGAGATCTCAAAAAAGAGCTACTAAATTACACGCTCTGTATCTTTCGTGTGTCATCGTGCCACTAATTCTATTAATATTGATGAACTCGATTGAGGTGCTGTTTGTCGGCAGTTTTCTTTGGCTATTAATTGCAGTGAAAGCCATTCAGCGGGTCTAAATCGCCCAAATTTTACACGCCGACCTCCTTTCATTTCACCCCCACCCCTTCCCGCTCAAGTCACAACCGGCGCCCCCCCTTCCCGCAGTCCTCCTAATCATCAAGCCGAATGTAGACCACAGCCCGCGCGCCGACTGTCTTCTTGTGTAGCTCCCCTTGCTCGGTCAGCGTTTCGAGTTTATTGTACGCTGTTGGCCGGGCACAGTCGAGTGTCTCCGCTACTTCGGTGGCGGTCAAGACAGGGATCTCGGCTTCGTTGAACACATCCAACACACTCTCCAGCGTTACTTCTTCAACGTACTTCCCGCTCTCCGCCCGTTCTCGCGGCATATCCATAGTAACTCCATGAGGTGCCTTAGTTCCTTTGACCACGAGGTTATTGGGAAAGACTTATGTCCAATAACTACGTGGTTACTGGTAGAAGGTAGCTGCCTCTCGGGGCGCAATGCAGTGAAAGTGCCCGCCTGTTAGAGCAGGCAGGCAGTGGCCTTCTGAGGTGCCAGAAAGCCATGAGCAAATCACCGCTGGAAGTACTTGAGTTCGACGAACAGATAGCAAAGCGCGCGCAGTGGGAAGCCTACGAGTTTCGGATCCTCGGAGATGACGACGTCGAAGTAGTGAACGGTTCACACGACGAACCGGAAGAACATACGTACACGGTTCACTTCGAAGGCGACGCTCCTGCAGATTGCACGTGCCCGGCATGGGAGTATCAGGACGGTGCGTGTAAGCACATGGTCGCTGTCGCTATCCGGGAGCCGATTCTTGAGGCAGTGACCTCGGAGCCTTCCATGAGGGCAGATGGTGGCATGGCAGTGGAAGAAGGATCTGCCGACAATTCCGACGAGGAAGAGTGCGAGTGTGAGGGGCTTGGAGGCTTCCCGTGCTGGCCCTGTGTCCGTGACGGTCGCCGCAACTTCCCGGAGGACAAGTGATGGCCCTCACCAGTCCGGCGCAAGCCCTCAATGGAGAGCGAGTCGGTCATATTTGCAACTCCTGTAACCGGAGAGTCCGAACCGGCGACGTCATCCGAGCCTACGCCACCCAGTACGATGGAGAGGGATGGCTCCTCCGCTGGCTCTGGTGCGAGGAGTGTGGCGACACCAGCATCACCCGAGGCACGGAGGGCGCGGATGAGGCGATAGTCGAGGCTGTCTTCTGGAACAACCGTCTCGTCTCGGTTGAGGAGCAGGACAGGAGCTTGCCTGAGATACCCGAGTAGAACACCGGGGGGTCTCGACTCTTTTCGGGGTAGACACTACTACATCACCACTTCGACTTTCCTTAGCGACTCAATAGCCAGAAACCCGTGACAGTCGTGGCGCCTTGAGAGTGGTATGTGTTTCTTACTATCACAACCCATCTTTATATATGCCTACTTCTTTCCTCTATGCAATGTCAACTTCAGGGTTCAACCTTGCAGCTGATGATTTCGACATATCTGAAGTACTCGAAGGATCACATCAAATAGTAGTACCAGATTACCAGCGCGAATACTCTTGGAGAAAAGACCAGTGGAGCGAACTCTGGGATGACGTATACGCCCTCACCAGAGAACGAGACCATCATTTCATCGGTTCCATCGTGGTTATAGAAAGTAAGGAGGGGAATCTCAAGCAACTGGAATTGGTTGACGGTCAACAGCGGCTCACTACCATCTCTATCTTACTCTGCGCTATCCGTGAACAATTCAAAGACGATGATGAATTCGGGGACCTCGCAAACTATGTTGATGAATTCCTATGGGTCGAGAGTCGAACTACGGGAGAAACCTATCAAAAAATAAAACTCAATCAGTTCCACAACGACGACTACAAAAAAATCCTCGAAGCCAACGACGACCTTGTCAACGATTCTGAAATCAAAGACGCATATGTATATTATGAAAAGAAACTTCAAGATCTCTCAACAGACAAAGTCCAAGAAATATACGAAGAACTTGTTCATTCCATCTCTCTCGTGCAAATTGAATGCGGAAGTGAAGTCTCAGCCTTCCGTCTTTTCGAAAGCCTGAACGACAAAGGATTGGATCTCGGGGCTGTCGACTTGGTGAAAAACCGTCTCTTCATGGAAGCGAATGAAAATCCGAATATCGATGAAGAACGAATCAAGAACCTTTGGGAAGAGATAATGTCTATCGTGCGGCCAGAACTTGACCAAAACTACCGATTTTTCTGTCACTACTTCATGTCTATCTCGACGCCAGAAGTCAAGGACAACGTCTCGAAACGAAAACTGTACGATTACGTTGATGAACTGTTGAAAGGTGGACTCGTTAATGCAGGAATCACACTTGAAGAGATGCTGGAAGATATGCTGAGAAAAGGCGAATTATATGTCGATATCAAAAACTGTTCAGTGAGCAATGGGTATAAGCCAAGAAAACTTAATGATTTAAATAATAAGCTTGAATCATCCCAAATCAAAAACAACCGAATTCGAACCCTTCTACTGAAAATTATAGATGAGTACGATAGCGCGGATGATGTAATTGAAGCACTCAACATTCTCGAAATATTCAATATTCGAAACAAAATCGGAGGGCGAGACTCCAATACCAGCAGAGACCGTTTCTGGTCTCGCACTTGCTCAATGATGGACCGCCAAGAGGACCCTAATCGTTATCTGCGTCGTATCTGTCAAGAACGTGCCCCCAATGATACTATACTGAAAGAAAGAATTGCGAACAGAGAATTCAAGAACAACGACTTTACCAAATACATCCTTGACCGTGTTGAGGAAGAACATTATATGCGGTCTGGTAGTGGAAAAGGGGTACAGGATCGAGCGAGCGTAGATATCGAACACATCGCGCCAAGACAATCATTTTCGGCTCAGAAATACAGTGCTTGGAAGCGGTATCTCAGTTGTTCAGAAGATGAATTTGAAGAATACAAGAATCGAATTGGGAATCTTACCCTCTTAGAAAATAGCGTCAACCGAACGGCCACAGACAAACCCTTCCAACAAAAATGTAATATTTACTTGGACAGGACCGATTTCATAATGACAAGAACACTCGCTGAAGATTACGAAGAATGGGGGATTGAGAATATTCGTAGAAGAAGTGAGGATATAGCTGGAATCATCTGCGAGATATGGAGCATGGACAACGTATGAAATGAATTCTTCTGGATTGCTTCGGGGGATCGCCGATGACTTTGCTTCCGTTATTCCAGAGATTGATGCCAGAGCAGAACACGACCGATGGCAAGCAGGTATCGGTCCCTTTGAGGAAGACCGACAAGTCGAAATGGTCCGTGACGCCGTCAAACAAGACACCAGCTACTCTATCGAAACAGAAGCACCATATCTTGATGGAGGGCAGCGGGTTGACCTCTTCATCGAGAGCGAAGAGACCGGAATTCCGGTCGAGGCGAAGTTACTCCGTTTCCGCTACGATAACGGGAACATCGACCCGAACAGCTTTGCGAAGGTGTTCAGTCCGTTTCCCGAGAGAACGACTTCTACCCTACTCACGGACGCTCGAAAACTCCATGAGGCAGGCTTCGAGGAGAGGGGTGGTCTCCTCGGACTCTACTATGCGCCGGTTGACGAGTTCTATGAGCGGATGAGTGCGGAAGTGATTGCCGAAAAGTTCGTTCTCGACGTAGACTACTGGTACGACTTCGAGGTAGAGACGAGAAACGTCGCTCACTTTGACGGACTCCGTCATCCAGTACATCAGGAAGGGGCAGTCATCACTTGGGAGATACTGGAATGACCCGAGAAGTCGGTCTCGTCAGTTGCGTCAAGACCAAGCGAGACGAATCGACCACCCCGAAGGACCTCTACACTTCATCGTACTTCGAGAAGATGCGCTCCTACGCCGAGCAGTACCACGATGACTGGTGGATACTCTCGGCCAAGCATGGACTCATCGACCCAGACGGCGACCCCATCGAACCATACGACGAAACACTCAGTGGCGCGAGGGTGGCGACAAAACGAGCGTGGGCGGAGAGGGTAGTCGACCAGTTAGACGAACAAGGGCTACTCTCCGAGGATGTGATGTTCGTGGTCCACGCGGGCAAAGACTACTACGGAGAACTGCTCCCGCTCATCAAAGACTCGGGAGACCTATTGAGATACCCACCGAAGGTTTAGCTATCGGGGAGAAGCAGGCGTGGTACAAGGAGCGACTATGACGAGAACAGAAGATATCGACCGATTCTACAGCCTTCTCACAGAACTCGAAGAACAGGTGTGTGGCAAGCAGAAACTTAGAGAGTGTACTGGCTATATGGACTGGCCCGATCGGGGCATCTACTTCTTTTTCGCATCGGATGAGTTTCGAGTGACTCGGGTAGGGACCCACGCTGTCTCTTCTGGTAGTTCAACATCTATGTGGGATCGGCTTCGGACTCATCGGGGAGCGAAAAGAGGCACCTACGAGGGTGGCGGGAATCATCGCGGTTCGGTGTTCAGGAAGCGGATCGGTGAGGCGATTATTGAGCGCGGCGGCCTGCAAGAAGAGTATCCTGAGTGGGGGTAGGGCCGAGTGCGGGACGAGATCAACGTCTTGCAGAGTTAGAGATGGAGCGGCGGGTGAGTGACTACATTCGAGACTTACCGTTCCTGTGGGTTGACGTCGATGATGAACCAGGGCTAGGGAGTGACCGCGCCTACATTGAGCAAAATTCGATTGCCCTCCTGAGTAATTATGAGCGGGAACCAATTGATCCGAGAGAAGACTGGCTGGGTCAGTACAGTCGGAGTTTGAAAATCCACCAACCTGCTGTGTTGAATAGCGGTGTTGGCATGGACGACTGGAGTTTGAGTCGGCTTTTGAGCGAGTGGCACGAATAATCTCAAAACCAGTGTCATCTCACCGCGCCTCAGAGGCCGCTATTCAACACGGCACACCAATCGGGGTTGTGGAACGTGAACCATGTTGATGAGGAATACGACCCGGAGTTTCTCAATATCCTCGGTGAACAGATAGAGCAGACGTCGTCGATCTGAAAGCGGCGTTTTCGTGATCTCTCTGCAGTCGATTACTGGTGGCGCGCCATTCTCGGAGTTCTCCCGATCTCCTCTATTGAGATATCGGACTTTCGCGTGAATCCATAGAGTTTTCGCGGATTCGAGATTCCTTAACTTGGACAGATTTCCCGGCGCTGATCTCCTATACAGATGTCAAATCTACGTCTTGACTGTCTATAACTTGCATTGACATACGTGAACTCTCTCTTCTCCGTGTACACACTTCCCTTGAAATCCCACCTGTACTCACCCGAAACCATCACACTCCGTTTTGAGAAATTATACTCTTCTAATCCCTCTGTCTCCCAATATCCGGGTAACGGAGCTTCTTCTGGGCTTCTATCAATGAGGAACGAAGCAGTGATCACCTTGTCAGGTGGAAGTTGCCTAATACGAACTGCATTTGTGAGAAAGGTTGCATTTGACGGTCGGTTAGATTGAGGTTTAGCAAATCTTGCAATCCGCGAATAACTACTTGCATCTATAGGCTGGTGACCTCCCAGTGTCTGAGCTTCTATCCCACCAGGAAAGGCCAAGCCCACAGTAAGTGTGTTCAATGTTCTATCGCTTGGATTATGTATGAATATTCTATATCTTTCGTACGTTTCGTTTCTCGGCACAGAGGATTGACTCCCACTAACATCATCGCTATATTCGGCCGTGTTTAGACGCTAGTAAGAGCGGCTAAATGTCTAACTTACTAGGGAGTGAAGCGGGAAGAGGAGTTTGTGTCCAGCAAACTCAGCCGCTTCACTGATCGGGTTGTGTCGCTTGCTCAAAAAG
>Ga0207715_100257_pt1 | contig 22693 bp, 23 predicted proteins | sample A23M3SouthBayCA_FD_187732 | JGI IMG/M metagenome (GOLD analysis project Ga0207715, IMG submission 187732) | Aerobic enrichment media from Eden Landing Ponds, California, USA - A23 M3 (SPAdes) | ecosystem: Environmental > Aquatic > Marine > Unclassified | place: USA: Emeryville, California... | reverse complement strand
GTAATCATACATGCGGGTATGGGTATGCACCGGTTGAGTCACGGTACATATTGGCGCGGTAGTTGGATGATACCTAAATGCTTTCTGGCTATCAACTGCTACAAATTTGTCGAGTAAATTATAACCAAATCACTTGTTGACTTCGTAGAAAAAACTTAACCAACACTTGTTGAGGTTGGTGAGAGCCTGTTGGTTAAGGGTGTAGATTATCTCGCTTACTCGAGCTCTACAACCTCCCCGCTTCCCTCGTCGAGGAGCTCTCGAACCTCGGCCAGAAGTTCCTGACCCTCCTCGTGGAGTGCTGTCCCTTCGTCGAGGTCGCACTCATCTGCGTCGAGCTGCTCAATAATCTCCTCGACGCGACTCAGTCGATCGTGGATTTCGGAGTCGTTTGCCACGGTTAGATCACCCCCAGCCAAAGCCCGGTGATGACCAGCAACAGCAACAGCAGCACAGCGATCGCGACTTTGTAATAAATCGGTGGGAGGCCCTTGGGTGCGGTCGCTTCATCGACTGCTTCGGCGAGTTCCTGTTCGTGTTCGTGGTCCTGCTGGAAGGTCTCGTACGCGGCGTCGAGCTGTTGCTCCAGCGGCTCGATCTCGCTCGCAAGGAACTCTTGGCGAGAGTTTACGATATACTCGCCGGCGGCTGTCGGCGTGATCGTCGCGACGTCCGCCACCTGATCCGCGATGAGTCGGTCATCGGTGTGTCCAATCGCGGTGACCACCGGGGTATTGGCGGTGAAGATCGCCTCCGCGACCCGCTCGGTGTTGAAGGCTTGGAGGTTCGAATCGCTTCCACCGCCCCGCCCGACGATGATGGCGTCGACATCCGCCGAGCGGTCGAGATGGTGAATGCCGTTCGCGAGTGACGTCGGCGCGTTCGACCCCTGGACGGTTGCGTCCTTCACCAGGATGTCAACGGTGGGGTCCTGTCCGTGGATCGCGTTCTGGATGTCGTATCGGGCGTCTCCTCGGAGGGACGTGACGACGCCGACCCGCTCCGGGAACGCCGGCGGTTGCTGTTTCTGTTCGTCGTCGAACCAGCCACGCTCTTCGAGTTCACTTCGCAGTCGTTCGACGGCAGCCGCCTGGTCGCCGTCGCCGACGACGATCACCTCCCACGGTTTGAGGTCGATCTTCCCACCCTCGACCCAGTAGTCGATATCGCCCTCGAGGATGACTTCAGTCCCGTCCTCGAGGTCGGCCTCCATCTCCCGGTAACGGTTCGCCCAGATCATACAGGGGAGTTCGGCATCGCCGTCGGTCAGCGTGAAGTAGAGCGCCGTACTGTTCTTATGGAGATCAGTGACCTCCCCGATACAGCGGACGCCGTTGAGGGCAGGCGTGTCCTGGACGACCGACGCGATCCGGTCGTTCAGCTGGGACACGCTAAGGACCTCTCTCGCATCGGGTTCGACCGCCTGCCGTTCGGTATCCGGTGCGTCCGCCATCTCCATTTCCTAACTTCTGAACAGGAACCTCAAAAAGCTACGTTCGAGTGCCGGGGGTGGCTGCGTTACGCAGGCCTACAGGTCGCGGGGCTGGACCGTCTTCCGGTCATTGGCCTCGGCACGCTCTGCGGCGTCGTCGAGCAGTTCGGCGACCTCTTCGTTGAGGGCGTCGTAGAAATCTGCCGAGACGTTGTGGTCCGAAAGTGCGTCCTTCACGGCTGCTTTGACAATTAGGTCAGACATTCCATCGCGGACTTCTCTTGTACAGTATATAAAGGTTCGAACTTTTCACGCAAGAATCTGGCTAATAGGAGCTGATAATCCGCCTGCGCGCACCAGAGAGCACATATGCGACCCGTCAAAAGTAGGGGAACAGACGGATGCACGATTTAACTGGGTTCCAGCGGGACATTTTGTACGTGATTGCCGGGCTCGAGGAGCCACACGGGCTCGCAGTCAAGGATGAACTTGACGACTACTACGAGCAAGAGATCAATCACGGGCGGCTCTATCCGAATCTCGACGACCTCGTCGACAAAGGCCTTCTTGAAAAAGGAGAGCTCGACAAACGGACAAACGTGTACACGGTCACGAAACGTGGACTACGGGAGATCAAGGCACGACGAGAGTGGGAAAATCAGTATCTTGAGGATGAGCAAGTAGCCACGACGACATAGAGCCAAGTCAGTAGATTACGGTAGAAGAAGCAAGACTGCTTTACCGATTCCCCACGAAGATCGAGTGAGATGGAACGGCTCGTCTTCTATCATCATCCACAAGCCGAAAATTTCTCCCTCAAATTTAGCTCGGCGTCATTAGCAGAGATCCGTTCTCAACAAGAGCAGTCTGACGAGTCGACTAAGCTGATCGGTTACCCGTTTGAAACACTGGTCTATGTACTCTATGAGGGCGATACAGAGATCGGATCTGCCCAAGATATTGACTTCGACAGGGAGTGGCTGAGTGAACGTATTCGTGACCTCCCTCGTGCTGGGCAAGTTGTAGCATTCCGCCTGGTTGAATTGCTCGAGGCCGCTGTCGATGTTCGAGAAGCGGATGAGTTCCGGCTCTACAAGGAGTTCGAACCGCAGAAGATACAACAGGCACTCGACCACGTCTCGTGGGGAGCATCAGTTCCTGAAGTCGCCGGCGAAGTGATGTCCAATTTGATCCTTCGGCATTCCCTTCCGAATGCGAATCACCGAACCGGGATCGCGATGCTACAATTCTGTATTGAGAGTGTAGATTCGAATTTTTCGATGCCACGGACTCACGTCGACGATAATACCTGGCGTGAGTGGGTCGACCCCTACATCGTCGATTCCAAGCGCATCATCACCGTCCGCCGGAACAATCTCCGATTCAAGAAACTCGAGGAACTCGACATTGACCTCGTCGAACGGAAAGATGGTATCCAAATCCGACTAGCCGAATTCGAGCTGGATATGCACTGGCGAGATGCCCTCTCAGAGTACGCTGAGCAACACGAATCACACTGTACAGACTTCGCTCAGGCAGTCCTCCAACGTGCAGGACGGGACGATCTACTCGACCAGCAAGGGCCAACGAAACACGAGTTCATCACCTATCTGGAGGACGGACTCGTCGAACGGGACTTCAGAGAAATGTTCTGATCAGTCGCGGAGCTCTGCGACCGACTGACCGACCTCACGGACGTGTTCACTTCGCTCGAGGTCGAGTTCCTCGGCGAGGTAGTCAACCGTCTCTTCGAGGCTCATATCGGAAAGAAGTCCGTCAAGCGGTATAAACCTAGTGCTGAGCGTGAGCACAAGATGGTGCGACGGTGGGTGAGAGTAGCAGCATTAAGCTGCGTCTTAGCTCGCGTCTGGAACCTCCATACGGAGGTCCATATCTTCACCCGTCGCGAGATCCACATAGTCACCGAGACCAATGGATTCTATCTTACCACAACTGTCTTTACACCGAATACAGCGTTCGTCGTTCGCAGTCATCCACTGCATCTCGCCCGTGCTCGGTCGGTAGATTTGGCGGCCAGCGAATGTCGAGGTCGATGTTCCAACGACTAGCGCCTGAAACCGCTCCATCATCAGCGACGCTACTAGCCCGTTTGTCGTGACCACACTCGGGTCACGCAGTTCGTCACTACCATCTCCAGAAGTAGGTTCGTCGTTCGTCACGTACAGTCCGCCGTTGTCGGCACGGTCTCTCGGATGCTTACGGTCGTGGACGACACCAGCGCTTCGGTCGCCCTCCTTCCACGTATTAAGACAGTGGAGACACGCCAGCCCAGGGCCAGCTGTCGCGACCGCCGATCGAGCTGATGAACTCAGTTCGTCAGCATCCTCGTCGACGGCAAGGTACGTCCCACCCGTAACAACTGGGATGAGATGGGCGTACGCGATGCGGTCGACGACCTTCCGCACCCAATGCGGGTCTGCCGCGTTCAGAATGACATCACAGTCCAACACGTCACCAAGGGCTGCATAAGCGTCGTTAGTGGACTCGACGATGCTGCCTTGGATGGCGCGGGCTTCGAATCCTGGCGCGGTCGCCGCTTCCTCTGCGAGATTCCGAGCAACTTCGGCCTTCAGTGCGTGTTCGCGAGCGTCTTCTCGCGTGGCACCGTAAGCGCGGTTCAGGTTCGCTTCTTTCAGATGATCGAAGTCAACGAATACAGCGCCGCCAACGCCGAGACGAGCGACCTGCTCGGCAAGCAGCGATCCGACACCTCCGCATCCAATGATGGCCACACGGATGCCGCTGAGACGCTTTTGACCACGATCTCCCCAGAGTTCGACTGTACTATCTTGGGCGACGGTACCCTCAGTCAGTCCCGGCCCCTCCGGCCCCTGCGCAGAGAATGCGGTCGCGAGCTTCTTGAGGTAGGGGCCGTCCCGGAATTGCTGGCTCGGTGCCATTCCGAGGACGCGCACGGCGGTCGCTTCAGTTCGGATTGGGGGACCCTCCTCGTTGTACTCGTAGGCGCGAAAACTCCACTCCGGCTCGTCGGTCTCCCGACGCGGACGAGACGCAATGATTCCGGCAGCATACGGTCGATCCTTCCCTAAACGGCCAGCGTCGGACTGGAGCCGCTTTGGGTCCGCGTCTAGGTCCGGTCTCGACGGGTACGCGCTCCAGCCCGGATGGGAGTGGAAATACGCGATGCCGCGTCGCGGGTCGTGCTCGATGCTGTTTTTCGCCCGTGCTCGGTATGCTGGACTGAACTTCAGGCCCCCATCAAGGTAGACATCGTCGGAGCTGTTGGGAGGCACGATGTTCTCAACGATATATGTAACACGGGAGTTGCCGGAACTGCGCGTGATGTGGGCGATTACGCCCTGCTCATAGTCTCCAGGTTGGTGCTCTGAACCGGGCGGTGAGTGAGAGCTGTGGTCTGGTCGTAGATGTCCGTACAGCGCATCTTTCACGTCTTTAGTCATCGCGACTTGGAACTCGTCGGCGTCGCTGACTGGGTAAATGGAGGGGAGCGCTTCCTCTCGGCCAGTCATGCGCCACCTCGCGAGTCACCAAGACGGAGGAGATGTTCGACGAGCCCGTGAGCGTTCGCAAGGTCTCGTGCGGAGTCAGGCTGCCGGTTCATATTCGACCACCGCCAACTGAACGCGATAGCGGAGTCTTCGTCTGCGACTTTTGCTGCCATCTCGACCTTATCGCCGTGGTTCCCGTCTGGATCAGTGAAGGTGTTCCGAGATGGGATCTGACCAGGTTGGTTACCGTCGATGGTGACCGCCGGTACCATCATCACCCAATGAGGGTCACTATTGGCGAATTGCTGGTCAACGAGGATATAAAGTTCAGCGGTTGGATCATCCCACCGCTCATTGTATTCGTGGAGGTCGTACTCACCAAGCCAGATGAGCGCTTCATTACCATTCGTGTCGACGACGGTGGCCTGCTCGCGCTCACGCTTGAGTGCGTACATAGCACCCTGAAAGGTGCTGTCCAGTGTCTCGTCGGGGACGGTTTCCGGCGGCGTCGGACGCGATTCAAAGTTACCCCCGTGCCCGTCGCCGTCAGCCGCCCCCCGATGATCATCGCCAGTGGTCATTCTACGAGTTCCCGTCAGTACGGGGTTCGGCCTCGAACCGTTCGATGCCGGGACCGCTCAGCGGCACTTCATCGTCGCCGCTGTACGTGTTCTCAGTCCCCTTCTCCACCAGGACGTCATCGGTGTCTTCACCGAAGCGACCGAGGATGTCCTCAGCCGTGGGAGACTCTTTGTCGAAAAACTCTACGGGAGCGGTGCCGACCTTCACTCCGTATCGGTCGCGAGCGTCTGCGGCACGGTCCTCGACGTTTTCGACTATGTCATCGAGATCCTCGGCTCGTGCGATGACGTCACGGTCGGCCCCGGCGATGTTCAGCGTTTCTTGCAGGCTCTGAACGTCGTCCTGCGCAGTCTGGACATCGGCTTCGAAGCCGTCGGGCAAGTTGCCGTCGGCGGCGTCGGCGTGTTCGACGCCGTCCTCCAGAGTTTCGACGTCTTCCTCGACGGTTTCGAGAAGTTCGAGGGCGTCGACCGGCACATCGTCTTCGAGACCCTCGATGGTGTCTTGAGCCGTCTGGATGGTGTCTGCGAGTGTTGCTTGTGCGTTGCTGTGCTCCTCTGCGGAATCGGCGGGTGAATTGCGTTCACTCATGTTTGCGTGTCGTCGCGCTTGACCCGGCGACGTGGGGCCGACCGAAATGGTACATTCGCCGCTGTGAACAGATCTGTGAACGGGCCGAGACCGTGTGGTCACTCGGTACCCGTCAGGGGTCCGTTTGGCGGGCGAACATACGTGGAGGTCACTGCCGGATACCCCGGCTCTCTCGTCGGTCTTGGTGGGTTCCCGCCGTCCCCCTGCCGCAGAATTGCGGTGGTCGGGGGATGCCTACGTAGCGGTGGGTAACCAGCCCGGGAAAGTGTAATCGACCCCCACTGAAAAGGGTTTTGCTGAGGGGAACTATACTCGCCTGGGTCTCGTGTTGGGCGTATATTAAACGTGGGGTGGGAGTTTTCGAAGTGGCAATTTCCACTTTCACTCCGCTGGGATTAGCTTTTTAAATAGGGTTGGGTGTTTCTTCTGAACTGTCACACGCGATTCGAAAACCAGTGCCTTAGCTCCTGAACGCTGCGGTTTGGTGGGTAGCAATAGAGCCCCCACCGCTACGTAGGCAAACACCCATTAGGCATAGGTGTTAATAAGACTGTCGCATACCCCACCGCCGTCTTGCGATTTCCACTCGAAAGCAAAGGGGGTTCGCCACACTTAAAGTGTATTTTTCAGCGTAAGCCAACAACCAATCAGTGCTCTAGTCCGGCGGTTTTCAACATCCAGTACGACAAGCTGACATCAAACCTAGCCTGCTGAATTGTTGTTCTCATCCCCCACCTCTTCGAGGGCCTCCGTAGCAATATCCCCTAACTCGCCAGCTTCAATATGAGAGTACCGCTCACGAACCATCTCTTCAGAGTTATCGAGATAGCGGGCTGCGACAGTATAGCCGAATGCACGAACGAGGACCTCGCCCATTCCACGTCGACCACCGTGCGGAGCAAGATAGTCGTGTTTCGGGTGGTCGATATCGATCTCCGCGGCCTCCGAGAGTCGTTGGAGAATCGACCGTGCGCCGTCCGTCGTGATTGACGGCGGCCGGATATCCTCATCGAGCGCCAGCAGGAGGTCGCGAGCGTACTCATCACGCCGCTCAGCAATTGCCTCTGGGCGTTCCCCTCGGTCAGAGAACTCATCCTGGACGAGTTTTGCGAGCGTCCGTTGGTCGAACGTCGGGAACACCGGCCACCGCTCCGTTAGTGGGTCCATCACCTTTCGATAGCTCCGAAGCGGAGCGATCACCGGATCGGGGAGACTGGCGGCGTCCCATTGCTGTTTCTTCCGATAGACGTCCATACTCCCGTCGTCGAGCGAGATATCCTCCCACCGGACCCCGCGCCGGCGCGGGTCGTTCGGGTCCCGGAGCAGTTCCCCGACACGGACAGCGGTGTACGCGAGGACGAACACCAGCGCCCGGTCACGAGCCGCCTTCAGCGCCGCGTAGCGTGCTCGCTGCTTGTCGAGGGGATCAGTATCCTCCGGAAGTGTCGTGAATGCCTCGACGGCGTCGCGGGCCCGTTCGTCGGCGTGGCAGGTGAGGGCGTGGCGCTGTTCGGACGTCCAGGCCTGCTGGTCACCGGGCTTGCGGCCGTCATCCTCGGGCAGCGGCGCCATCGCACTCGCCCGCTGCGCGTAATGCGCTTCGAGATAGCCCTCGTTGACGCACCAGCCACACCACGCAGAGATATAGCGGTAATAGGTTTGTACCGTGTTCTGCTTGAGTCCCCGGTCCCCTCCGAGATGCCGAGCATACTCCCGGAAGACACGTTCATCGAGATCGTCGAAGGTCGGCTCGCGGTCGACGTCGTCGGGGACGATCCCGGTCCAGTCGTCGCCGCGGTCGCCCGCGGCCCACTCGGCGAACCGCTCGAGCTCGCGGGCTGCGTTTCGTCGATAGTTCCCACCGTCGCCGCCGCGTCCTTTCCCCTTGTCTTGGAGGTAGCGCTCGAAGCTGTCGTCGAGCGGCGTCGAAAGCGCTCGGTCAGGCATCCACCGGCCCTCCACCGTCCTGCAGGCCCGGTCTCGGTGCCTCTACCCCGGGGGAAGCGCCGTCGTGAGGCGGTTGCAGCATTCGTGCTTCACCGACGGCGGCGGGGTACTTCAAAGTGGTCGTGATTACGGGCATAATCAGGACCACTTTCTGTATTCGAACCTTCGGGAGAATTCGGGGGTCTAGAGTCTCTTAGCGCCGGAACTCCGCACTTCAGAATATTGTATATCGTATATCGCTATACAAAAACCCGGTCCCTGGAAGTTGAGACTACGGCGGGTTTAGCGGGGTTGTGATGCGTGGTTTCGGACGAATCAGTAACTGGGAGATGCTTCGGATCTCCTCTCAACCACCTCTTCCTGTCTGTCTACTAACCATATCGGTGGATTTCCGAGATTCCCAACAGCGTTGCCACTCAGGAATCCGCATTGCCCCGGATAGAGTACCGCCTTATCCGATTCCAGTCTCCTTCTTCAACAGCGTGAGCGTATTATCGGCAGTCACCATCGGTGACCGTTCGTATTCTCCAGTCAATTCGACCTGCACGAGCAAATCGACCGCTCGCCAAATCGAGTACAACAAACAGGCGAACGCGAAGTAGAAGAACCGCAGCCCAAAATTCGTCGACGTCGTCGCAGCCATGAATCGCTTAATCGACCGATAGCCGCTCTCAATCTCCCAGCGATACCCATACTCACTGAGAAAACCGCCACCCCGGTTGGACATGAACACCGAGTACTGCCGGTGATCGTCGTGCTCTGAGTTCTCTTTGCGTCGGTAGATTAGCGTCGTCTCGTGCCATTCGTTCTTCCCGAGGTGGAGTTTGCGATCGGTCTCGTATCGGTCCTGACCCCGTTGGAGCAATCGTTTTGCCTGGGCTTTCTCGCTGGTCTGCATCCGCTTTGGCACGACGTAGGAGAGCCCGCGTTGGCTGATCATCTCCAGGATGTGCTGACTGTCGAACTCTCGGTCCATCAGCACGTTATCGACGTGGACAAGACTCTCTGCTGAGTCGAGCAAATCCTCGACAATCTCCTTCCGTGACTCGCCTTTCCGTACTGGGCGGGCATCAAGGACGAGTGGGACAGCGTTGCCGACCAGCTGGACTGTCGCCCATTGGTAGGCGTACTCGTCGTTCTTCTCCTTCGTCCCGATGATCTCGTCTTCGTGGCCGGTGCGGTCGCCCGTGAAGGGGTCGTCCTCGGTGATGTCGATGGCGACAATACCCGCCCGGAAGAACTCCTCTGTCTCCGCGAGCTCGTTGATGAGCTGTCGGATTGCCTGTCGGTACATCTCGCGAACCTCCGGTATTGAGAGATCGCGTAGGTGATCCCGATGCCCGTGACCAAGTGGAGTTCGATCACGCGTCGACTCGTGAATGAAACTCCGAGCGCCCTCGTTGGCGGCCAAGTTCTCGCGGAGCCCTAAGTAGGTCTGTAAGCTCCAGTAGGCGTTTTCGGGAATCTCACAGCCCTCGCCACGATTGAGCGAGAACGCGGGGAACACGACGCGACTGACGTGCTCGGTAACCGTCCCTGCCTCGTCGAGGATGACCTGGTCGTCAGGATCCGATTCAGTAGCGTCGTCGCCTCGATCCGGAAGGTTTCGTTCTGGGTCGCGTGGCACAGCGACGTCCGCGTTCTGCGCTTTGATCAAGATTATTCGAGCCGCTTCCTGAACAGTCTCGTGGAGAGCGCGCGTGAAACGCTCGTTCCAGGTGCGCCACAGTGTCGATTGATCCGGAACCGTCCCCAACTCGAGGCGTTCACAAAGTTCGGGGTGGGTATCGAGGTACTCGACGAGAGGTGTTTCGTGCGTCCAGCCGTGGAGTTCTTTCAGCACGAACACGCGAAAGAGGGTATCCATCTCGTAGCATGTCGAACTCTCGTAGCAGTCGTGGGCTTCGAAGCGAAAGTAGGCCAGAGGAAGCTCGCAGACAAACTGTTCGAGTGAGTCATGATCAGGGTGCGTAAACCAGACACTCGAGACGACTCGAACGTCCGATTCTAACCCACCGAGTGAGGAGCGATCGTACAGCGGTGTCGAGTCATATTCGGGCCACTCGACGTGCTGGTGTGCGATTCGCCGAAAGACGCTACGCCGAGACTCGCGAGTCGCAACCACTGCAAATGGATAGTCGAGATACGCTCAAGAGTCCGTCCAACCAACCTGTATCGAGAGAGTTCCGTGCTCTGTCAATCGCGAACAGGAGTGATGCAACTAATCGTTAGATGTAGAGGATGAATTCAATGTGCCAGCTTCGTTTGTTTCACTTGGTAGCTGAGGAACCAACCACCCGGTATGATTTGTAGACACACCCCAAGCGACAATATTTCTCACAACCGAGTGCTTATGCTGTGCTAAACGCGCATATCACACATGACTGGGAGTGGCACTGTCGAACGGGTTTTTATCGCACCTGAAGCTGAAGCGGAGATGGAAGAACAGACCGAAGTTGAAGCAGTTGCCGGACAGGGGCTCCGAGGTGATCGCTACTTTAGCGAGATTGAGACGGGAACCTTCGTCGGGTGGGAGCCAGATGAGGAACGCCACGATGGGTACGACCTCACGTTGATCGAGCAAGAGGCTGTAACAGCAATCGAACGCGAAGCGGGAATCGAACTCGCACCAGGAGAACACCGACGAAACATCGAAACCCGTGATATCGCACTCAACCACCTCGTCGGACAACGATTCCGAGTCGGTGACGCCGTCTGTCGAGGGGATCGACTGTGCGAACCCTGTAATCACCTTCAGCGCATCACTCAAGATGGCGTGTTGCAGGCCCTCACTCACCGAGGTGGGCTCCGAGCGGATATTCTCGAAGACGGGGAGATTCGCCCCGGTGACGGGATCGAACCGCTCGAATAGTCTGTACTCTCCTGTTTAGAAACAATTCGTATTCCCGCTTGCGGCTACCACATCTGGTGGACAATCGACTCGCTGACGAATCGGGATGTCGGGAGAAAAAAGGGACGTGTGCTACGGTAGTGCCTTCCGGAGGTCTTCGCAGAGGTCATCGGCGTCTTCGAGGCCAACAGATACCCGAACCAACGTTTCAGGAATTTCCGCCGAGTCCTCACTTCGACTGAACTCATCGGGGAGCATTAGTGACGGCACCTCCACAAGGCTCTCAACCCCACCGAGACTCGCCCCTGGCGTGAATACCTCAAGTCCCTCAATGAACGCCTCAAGTTCGATAAGTGTCCCATCGAACTCGAAGGACAGCATCCCGCTGTACCCCGACATCTGCTCACTCGCAAGATCGTGTTGCGGGTGGCTCTCGAGACCCGGATAGTAGACACGAGCGACCCGATCGTGGCTTTCGAGGAACCGGGCGACTTCCATCGCGTTCTTCTCGTGATGTTCCATCCGCGCGGGCAGGGTCTTGATGCCTCGTGTAACGAGGTAGCAGTCGAACGGCGACAGCATATTCCCAAGCCCAACCCGCTGCGCGAACGCCAATTGTTCGAAAACCCCACTGTCGTCGGTGATAACGGCACCACCGATCGAGTCGGAATGCCCATTGAGATACTTGGTTGTGCTGTGAATGACGATGTCAGCGCCCAGTTCAAGTGGAGCTTGGTAGTACGGACTCGCAAATGTACTGTCCACGCCGAACAGGGTATCGTGGTCATCGGCGATGTCGGCTATCGTTTGGATATCGCACAACCTGATTAAGGGGTTCGACGGTGTTTCTGCCCAGATCAAGTCAGTGTCAGCGTTGACTGCATCGGCGACGTTGTCGGAGTCACGGGCGTCAACGAAGTCGATGTCAACGTCGAGATGTCCGGCCATGTGTTCCGTGAGCAGTTTTTCGGTTCCGCTATAGATGGTGTCCGAGGAGACGACGTGGCCTCCTGGTGGGACCAGCGACAGCATCGTCGTCGATGTGGCAGCCATCCCGGAGGCGAACGCCAATGCATGTTCGCCGCCTTCGAGGGAGGCTAACTGGTCTTCGAGGATCGCCCGCGTCGGGTTGCTCTCACGCGAATAGTCGTGTTTATTGGCGTCCTCTCCGCTGGCCCACTCGAACGTAGTCGAGAGGTGGATTGGCGGGATAACATCGTTCGTGCCCTCTCTGTGGGTATGTGACTCGGTTCCAGCTGAGCCGACTGCGGTAGTTGCGAACCGATTCTTGTCGGATTGGTTATTGTGTCGTGTCATTAGATACTCACCATGGGACCACTCGACCTCGATTTAGGGGGGTGTTCATGGAAATGTTCTCAGTTGGGAAGGTTAGGTGTGAAGGTCCCGGCGAAGGTGGCCAAAAACCAAAATCAGACTCGGCTGTGTCGGCGTGTCGTTGCTTGCTAACCATTGTATGCCCCAAGGAGAAGCATCTTGTTCGTATGGACGAAGGCACAGTCATGACGTATTTGGTTATGTTCCGCCTCGATCCCGGGGAGTACGACGCAGAGTTTCATGAGTTGAATGACGCGATACAAGTGGCTGCCGAGGACACGGAAGGCTATCTCGGTAAGCGGACATGGCACGCGCCAGAGAGTGAGGAGATCCTCGTCGCGTACTACTGGGAGTCCTTAGACGCGCTTGAGACATTCGGCGCATATTCAGAACACAAAGAGGCGAAGCAGCGATGGACAGAGTGGTACGATGCCTATGAGGTCACCGTTACGGAAGTCATCGAATCATATGGAAGCGGATTTGGTGACGACGCAGACCCGCCCGCATAGGGTAGTACTGTCTTGTTTGGTTGGAATACTTAGCAATGGTGCGAGTAAGCAAGCTCTGTGTTTCTACCGATCCGAGCAGCGCCAATCACGATCTAGCCTTGATAGAATCGGACCCGGGCAGAACCACTCGGAACCGTATGCATTGAGAGAACCGGTCTCAACTACTGCGTAACCGGAAGGTGGATTCATTGTCGAAGCTAAATCGGGAAATACTGGGGCTGAGTCGGTTGTCCTTCCCAATCGTGTCATCTATTTCTGGCGAAATCACGCCACGGTTGTATTGACCACATTGGCGAAATCTCACTTTCTGCCGCCCCACAACGCCGCGAGAGTGTAGTCTTCTTCGGCGAACTCAGGGGATCAACCGTCCAAGAGAGATAGCGGATGGGCTTGCTTGACATCTTCACGACTGATTACGGGGCTGGGGACTCTTGGCTGGGAGATCATCTGAGCCCCGTCGATCACGGTACGAAATTATATGCAGAGCGTCGGTAGCTGATGTAGCTGAATGATTCTCTCCGTATCGAGGGAGAAGAATGGTCGACGGCCCGACCTTGTTCTACCTAGCGTGCCGACGTCCGGCGAATTTTGCTTTACTCACCCACATACATCAGTTGTGGCAGTCCGTTATGAACGTCCATTGTGAACGGTCATTATGAACGTACAGTATGGTCATAAGGTGTGGTCTGTAGTTGCTACAGTGAGTAATGTGGTGTGTGTCTGAGCAACTCTTATTATCGATGCGGATGATGGTGCGCACATGCTACCAATAACCGTCTATAACCAGAGTGGTGGCCAATCCAAATCCACGATCACCAGAGATCTCGCCGCCGCCTACGCCGAACTCGGTCTCAACGTCCTCATCGCGGATTTCGACGCGCAAAATGGGAGCGTCTCGAACTATCTTGGCGTCGACGAAGACAAACACAACCCCGACGCCGACGACCTAACGCTCCACCTCATTGACCAGGGCAAAGGGCCGTTCCGCGATCTCATTCGCACGGCCGACGACGGCATCGACGTCATTCCCTCACACAAACGCTTCAACCGCGTCGACCAACGCCTCGACCAACACGCCGACTACCTCGAAGCGTCCAAACCCCCCGAGTGGGAGTATCCCCGATACAAACGCTTTTTCCAAGTCCTCCAAGACAACGACATTCAGGACGAGTACGACGTCATGCTCGTCGATCCGAACGCGAAAGCCGACGAAGGCTACTATCTCGCCCTCTACGCCACCCGCAACATCCTCATCCCTGCCGAACCCACGCGCGGCGGCATCGAGAGCATCGCCGGCGTCGAAGACAGCGCCCGCAACTTCGCCGAAGAGATGGATATCAACATCACACTAAGCGGTGTCGTTCCATCGAAAGTCGACGCCGGAAAGAAGATTCACAAAGAGTACCTCACTAAGATTCACGAGCAGTATCCGGCTCCAGTCTACTTCAAAAACCTCGGTGCGTTCGAGAAGGCCGAGGAGAACTACGAGACGGTGTTTTCTCAGCTGAAGGACGGCCGCATCCGTGACTACAACGCGGACATCATGCCGAAGTTCCGCACCCTCGCATCGTACATCTACCATCGCGCGGGCCAAGACCTCCCTAACGGCGGGTGGCCGCGAGAAGATCTATTCCACGGGAACGACATCTGGGGAGAAGTCGACCTCTCTCAGCTGACAACTGGCGGTCCCGACGCCGCTGAGGTGTCACAATGAGCTTCGAGTCAGGCGGCGATATGGAGAACCCGTTCGAGGACACAAATGACGAAGGCGACGACACTCAAGCCGACGAATCAGTAGAGATGGACATGGAAGACACGCAGCCTGTCGAGGACGACGAATCGACCAACGAGACCACTGGACAGGCGTCGAGTAATACGAGGCGCGACGACTTACGTGAAGCCGGTGTCGGACAAGAATCCGAGACCGGAGTCGACTACATTAGCGACCTTAAATCCGGCCGCAGGCACTCGAACGAGCAGCTCGCGAGAGCACTCATGCAACCGGAGTATCACTCCGAGTCGCCGCCAGTCCCCTACGCGACGTGGCGAGATGGAACGTCGACGGCACGCGACCGGACCACGCTCGAACTCAACCCGGACGTCGACGACCTTGTCCGAAAGGCCCAAACCGAGTTCGAGGACCGCTATGGCACGAACATCACAAAGGCCGATCTCCGCGAGTTCGCGATGGTGTACGGCCTCGCACACCTCGATGACGTCTTCGAGATGGCTGAAGAATGGGGCATCCAGTACGACAACTGAACCTATGCGCTTCCGTAATTGGCTTCGAACTGTTCCTTGACGTCATCAATATACAGACTTGTGAGCATATCCTTGCCAACTCTAAAGACGAATGGTCCATCCGTACATGAGGAGAAACCTGAGTGGTAGAACTCAGCCAGATACGCTTTGACTAGGATTCTAGTAAGACTTTTAACTGTTACCGGATTATTGGTAACCACCAGATGTATGAGGTGCTCGACGACACGGCGGCACAGACTATCCTCGCCATCGAGAGTGGTGACACCATCCGCCGTGTCTCCCAACACCTCCACACGCCGTACGAGACGGTGAGACAGGCCGTCAATCGGCTGGAAGAAGCAGGCTACGTTTCTTATGACGACGGGCTCGCTGTCGTCGACGAACGCGTACGCGACGCAGCCCGCGAGCTCGTCGCTACTAGTGCCGGCGTCAGTCCACCCTCCATCGAGGAGGCCTACGTCATCCCACAGTTCGGTGACTGGCCGTTCGCGTTTACGCGAATCGACGCCGTCTACGTGTGGACCCAAGGGGGCTACCAAGTTGGGCGGAATCCGGATAACTATCCGCTGTTCATAGCCGTCCGTGAGGAGGACGTCGACGCTTGGGAGGCGTATTTCGAGTCGTTCGACCTCCCGACCGCATTCGAACGACAGCCCCGTCACGAGCTGGACGGACCGCTACAGATCGTCCTCGAGCCAGGGCCGTCCCTCGACATCGAACACGTCGAGGGGTACCCGGTGATCCCGAGAGCAGAGACAATCGAGTATATGCGCGAGAACTACGCCCAGTTCCAGTCGGGGCTGGCGATGCTCGACCGGATGTACGAGGACCTCGACCTCGGCGTCACGTATCGAGAGACTGAACGGGCACAGCCATGAGCTTCAACAACCGCAGTGACGCGCTCATCGAACTGCTCGAGGTGCTCACTCAAGAGGGCCACGAGTACGTTCTCGTCGGCGGTTACGCTGTCTCAGCGTTCAATGCTCGCTTCTCCACAGACCTCGATATCGTCGTCGCGTCGGACTCCAAAGCTGACTTCGTCGACTTCCTCGAACGTCGGGACTTCGAGAAAACGGACAGCCACGCCAAGGAGTGGTTCTACGATACCGAAGTGATCGTGTACGAGAAGCGGCTCACGCCGCAACAGCCGATCGGCTTCGACCTCTTGGTAAACGGACTCGGGTGTCGTCAGACGGAGGCACAGTGGTCGTTCGATTACCTGTACGACCACTGCCACCAACAGGAGGTGAGCGGGGGCACAGTGACGACGACGGCTAGAGTCATCGATGGGGCAGTCCTCGTCGCGGCAAAGCTCCACAGTGGCCGAGAAACGGATCTCCGAGACGTCCTGGCAGTGGCTGAAGAGATCGACCTCGACGCTGTCACACCCCACCTGCGGCGAGGGGACGACGATGAGCTCCGGGAGCAACTTGAGCGTGGTCTGGAGATTTTGGAGAGCGAGGAACTCAAGCACGGATTCCGGAGTGACTTCGGGGCCGCAGCTGTCTCGACGGAGACGGTCACAGCCCTCCAGGAGTATCTGTCTGCACAAGTTGATCAACTGGGTTGACAACGGGTAGAGGTCTCGTTGGTCGACGTCGACGATACAGACATCCCCCACCGAGCGGGATTGCCACCTAAACTCAACCAAAGCTGGAAGCTAGTCTGACGCAGTCCCCACCTCAAAATAGTGGACCATCAAAGCCTAGCTTCCCAAGGAGAACGAGCCAAACGTAACCGAGAAATCCTAAAACGAAAACCTGGTTCAACGCTGCTAGGGCCGGGTGCACGAGAGCCGAGAACACTCCCGGAGCGATAAAGAAGAGGAAGGTACCTCCGACGGCGATCATAGCAGTGTATTCAGTGTTCCAATAAGTCGTCTTGATGGCGATGCCGACGAGGATGAGGAGCGTGGCCACGTTTAGAACTAGCCCAGCTGCGACCGATCCATAGAAGGCCTGGGTTATTGCAACTGCGAAGAGTACTGCTACTGAGGGAGCAACGATAATCTGGACGACGCGCCTCCAAGCATCCCCAGCATCAGGTGCCGGCATATACTGTCACACTAATCAGTAGGTGTTGATTCGAGTAAATATATGGGGAGGGACAGGATCTTGGAGAGGGGTAATTCTTTCTGAAAAGTCCGCGTAAACACAGTATAGATGGCACTCCCGTTCGGAATCACCCTCGGACAAATTACGGTCGTCGGAGTCCTAGGCGGCGCGGCGACCATGGGAGCATCTAAACTGTGGGATTGGTGGCGTGACCGCGTCAAGGCCAGACGGCAACGGGTGCATGATTGGCATCGGGATATGCAGGAAGCGTTCTCGAAATCGATTTCGGTCGGTCGTCGCCTCAAAGTCAGGAAACGGACAGGAGTTGATCTGGGTGAAGTAGAGGAGCTGATTCCCGTTGCTTCCGATTTGGATGCCAAGATTAACACCCCGCCTCCAGGAGTGAAGCGGATGGTTCGTGAAGACGTGTTCCACGACGTGCGACGGGCTGCTGGGCTTGTATATCATTTCGTGCATCTTCCGGAGCCGGAGCAGGACGCGGATTCAATAGCCGGAGTGATGAGGCATCAGTACGGGATATTGGACGTTTTAGATATGGATACGGATGTGGAAATGGGGAAAGTGCTGGAGGTCATCGGTGAGATAGCTCAGCCCAAGGACGTGGATGTTTCTCAGGGGGAGGCCGAGCAGATTTTGGCCCGTTTTGAAGATAGAGCAGATCGCCGGATGGAGAAGGCGGAAAAGATGACGATAGACGAGTTGATGCAGCTACCGTGGCAAGAGGTTGACAGAGTGGTGTCGGAGCAAGCTCGTCGGGAGCTTGTTCAGTTCTCTGTTGAGCAATATTATGAGAAAGCGTTAATTGAAATCCCGATGAAAGCTCGAAGTGCTTTGAACGGTTCTGAGGCCGAGCTGTTCGAGTAGTCTCCTGTCTATTGCGGTTGGTTGTTTAGGAAACGAAAGGGATCGAACCTGAGAAGAAAAACAAACTACCCAGTCCAAAAAAGCCTAGCAAGAACCCGATTAGCCCAATTTTGATTCCATAGATCTCCACGACTGGGCCGATTTTGATGGGTGCTTCTTCGACCTCGACAAGGGAACTTCCGTTCTTCCAGATTCCCTCGCCGACGGTGGTCACTGTTGTGGCGATTGCTTTTCCTCCGAATACGGCGCCAGACACGAGTATCGGGGCGGATGCGTCCGCAAATCGGCTGAGGCCGGACTTTGTGATTCCGATTCCCTGAATCATTTGCTCGAGTATGTCGTCCGTGGACTCCTCACCCATACCGATAACCCAGAAACCTGCTGCAGCAGCGAAGAGAATCACGTATCCTCGGGCAAATCCTGGTACCGGCGCCAGTACCGAATTGATGAATTCAGAGACTATCCCAATAATGTTTGGTAGCATATCGGCTGTTATCGTTCAAGTTTGTTAGTAGTTCTGCTAGGAAACGGAATGTAGAATCCGTCAAACCCTCTTCTAACCGGTTAAGTGGCTACTCGTTAACCAGCCGATATCGCCGAAGAATTTGCTCGACTAAATCGACGCCCTGCCACCCGATGATCAAACAAGAAAAGACAATATCAAATCACTCCAGTATTCTTGACATGTGTGTTAATAATACCAGGCGAGTTACCAACGGATCCGAACGTGGTGATACCCCCCAACGTCTATCAACTTAACAGTCGAAGATGCAGGTAGTATGGGGTTTGAAATCGATGCAGACGAGTTTGAACGCAACCTAGTGGAGGCGTTGGAAGAGGAGACCGGGCTACGTTTCGGGGAAGAGAACGAGATCCAGTTCACCGAACTGTTCCCGGAGGAGTTTATGCGACTTTACACGGAGTTCGATTCGATGGACACCTTCCTCAACGCAAGCAAGTGGGATGTCGAGACGCAGGAAGACTTTCGAGAAATCCCGGATGAACCGTTCGACGAGTACGTAGACGAACACACGGACTTCCCAAACTGGGAAGTTATGCACCAGACGGCCAGCCAGCGGTTTCTGGAACGAAGATTGACTTAAACCCTCGAAACATCTAATTCGAGTCTATGTAGCTGATCCCTCGTTGGTTTGTTCATTGACGTGGTCGGTTCCTCGGAACGTTATTTTGTGCAACCTGTGTTCTCATCTTGGTCGCTGGGTCCATCCTCAAAGCATTGGGGATGGACGCCTCGTAAAGAGTGGAATAGGGGTTCGAAGCGGTATTACTGGTGGACTTGTCTGCCTAGTCGGGTGATCTCCACAGCGTGGTACCCCGCTCCCATCGATGTTGTCGTCTCCACGAAACCCTTCTCCTCCAACAGCCACACGTTGTGGTCGACTACATCCTCATCAAATCCTACCGCTTCCAAAAGTTCGTCCCGACCCACCCTGTGACGTGACGGGTCTTCCCGGTACGCGGCGAAGAGGATATCTACTATCTCGTCTTGTACATCGTCATCTAGCGGGACTTCCTCACCCAACTCTCCAGCCCGCTGAACGCCTATCGGCGTCATCTGCAACGCATTTCCACCGGGGGGTCGCTCAAAGAATCCGTCGTCTATTGTAAACTGCCACACGCGTTCAACCGTGTCCTCATCCACACCGTCAACTGCATCGGCAACATCCTCAATCAGATGCTGAGCTTGGCGGTGGACCGTGAAGCTAAACGGACGGTCCGTAAAGGTGCGGTACGTTGTCCGAATCAACTCATTCTGCACTCTTCGCTCCGTCGGAGATAGTCCAGATGTTGCAGTTACGCGGGATGAGGTAAAGTTCTCCTCCTCGTGGTCGGAACTGGACAAGTTGTCTACCTCGTCATTCGGTGATTGCACCGGTTGCTGGTCTGTCTGATGGTGTTGTAGGATGAAGGATCCGATGCTGGTCAACATTACCAAGACACCGGCGGCTTGCACTATCGAGAAATTGGATTGGGAGGCGATTGCGTAGGCGAGAATGAGCGATACTATCCAGCCCGCTATGAGTTTGACTGCCAGACTTTCTTGGACGCTGGAGAAGCTCATGTTCTGTGGGTTAGAACCAGCTCTCGAAGGTCCCCTTTACTGAGAGGGGTGATCTCACTCCGGGTGCCATCGTCAGTGTAGAAGATGGACGCAGTTACCGACCGCTCTGGATATTGGTCGGCGACGACGTGGTAGTAGATACTGAGCTGTTTCTGGTATTCGGCCTCGGCGTGGGTTGTGAGGTCAGTTTTGTAGTCGATGATCTCGACGCGGTCAGATGTTATATGGAGCAAGTCGATGATACCGCCGATCGTTACCTCCTCGCCATCGACAGTAAGTGGGAGGAACGCGTCGATCTCGGCTGTCGGCTTACCGTCGAGTGAGTCGATCAACGCCTTCACGTTCTTCTTGTCAGGGTTATCGCCGGTTTCGACTGCCTCACCGAGAACATACCGCTCCGCAAACTCGTGGACGTCTGACCCGAATTCAATCCCCCTGCCGCCAGTATTCCCTTCGAAGACGGTGTCATCGATGAAGGTGTGTGGTGAGTAGCTTGCCGGTCCATCAGGCTCCGGAACGTCAACCGTGTATGGCGAATGCTCGCCATCTTCTGGGTCGAACGCAGACAGGTCGGGATCGACATCGTCGACATCCACGGGAAGCACGTCGAGGAACGAATTCGGGTCAGTACCGCCAGTCAAGACGAGGTGGCTCTCAGCGCGCGTGACAGCCACATAGAGGAGTCGACGTTCTTCGTCGTAGTTCTGGGGGAGGCAGCGATTAAGAACGTCAGTCTTCCAGTTGTCGTAGACGTGTGGGACGCTGTGTGCGTCCTCTGAGTACACCTTCCGCTGTCGGAGGCCAATCGGGTCGGTGTACGCGATATCGCTTCCGCTGCCACCGGAAGACGGGAATTTGTTCGCGTTCATATTTGCGAGGATGACGATTGGGTATTCGAGCCCTTTCGTCGCGTGGATCGTTTGGACAGTCACCGCGTTCGTCCCAGCCCCGGCGTCGACGTCGTGTGTACTCCCATCAGCAATCGCCTCCTCGATGAATCGGATCAGCTCTCCACGGGTGAACGTCGTCGTCCCGTGAACCGACTGGATAGTGTCGAGAACGACATCTGCGGTCGGGCCGGAACGGCCGTACTGTTCGAACACGCGTCGGGCGACGCCGCCGAACGTCTCCAAATTCCGTAGATCCTCTCGGAATGCGACCATAGCTTCGGGATACGCCTCACGCTCGATGATCGTCTTCGTCTCGTCAATCGTGTAGCCAGCCTCTTCGAGGACGAGTGCCCACCCGCGTTCAGCGTCACGTTCGAGGATACGCAACCACGCTAACACCAGCTTCGCGGCGTCGGTCCGGAAGACCTCGATCCCACCCTCGTAGGCCATCGGCAGACCGAACTTACTCGCCGTATCGAGCAGATCCCGACCGAAATCGCGGGTTCGCGTCAACACAGCGATGTCGCCGTACTCAGGAGCGCGATACGTGCCGTCGTCGCCTTCGACGGCGTAATCATCGTTGTCGACGATTGCGTCGATCTTCGCGAGAATGGCTTCGTGTTCGTCCTCACTCGTGAGCGCCTCGATGTAGCTATCATCTCGATCTGTATCGGCAGTCAGTGGTGTTACCTGCTCGGAGATAGCCTCCGCATCCAGAGATTCGTTCTTTGTCGCACGGGCAGTCAGCGCGTGGGTAGAGAAGTCCAAGATGGACTGCGTCGACCGGTAATTCCGCGTCAGCTGCTTGTCGTCAATCGGCGTCGTCGGGAATGTGACTCGATCTACGTCCCGATTGAGCTCTGCGGTAAATCGTTCGAGCCGATCGTCGAACTCGCGGATGTTGTCGACGTCCGCGTACTGGAAGCTGTAGATGCTCTGTTTCCAGTCGCCGACCACGCAGATGTTGTTCGTGCCGGCGAGCAGCAGCGTGAGTTTAAACTGAATCTCACTGGAGTCCTGGAACTCGTCGACCATCACGTACTCGTACCCCAGCTTCTCTCGGAGGTCGTGATCCTCACACAGAAGCACGAACGCGAACAGCTGAAGGAACCCGAAGTTCAGGTAGTTCCGCCGAAGCGCGAACTCAAGATAGGCGTGATATACGTCGTGGACAAACCGCTTGAGAGCCGTTCGGTCCTCCTCGAAGACACGTTTAGCGAGGTCCGCCGGGACTTGCTTGCCATCGCCGCGGATGTCCCACTTTGCGGGCGCCTTCGGGAGATACGTCTTATTTTCACCATACTGATAGAGCTTCTTTCGAAGCTTCGATTGCTTGCTTCCGCCGTTCCGTGGTTCATTCCGGTCGGTGAACAGCGTCTCGAACGCCTCAAAGTCCCCATCGAGGTGTGACTCGCTGTTCCGGTACCAGCCATCCGCAGTGGGGAACACACCCTTTGCGGACAGTTCCTTGATCAGATCGAGTAGCTCCGACGTCTCCGACAATGCCGTGAAGAACTCGTCATACTCTGGGTGATTATCGATGAACTGTCCGATGAACTCACGAAACAGTGCCTGTTCAATGATTTCGTCTTCGATAATCCGTGTCGAGCCAGTGATCGTCTCATCAATCCCGAGGGACATCGGTGCGTCGTGTCCGTATTCGTCGAGCAAGTCGTGTGACAGCGAGTGGAACGTTTGGATCGGCGCGTTCGCGAGTTCCCGCATCCCGTACTCGCTGTGACGCACAATTCGTTCCCGCATCTCCTCGGCCGCGTTGTTCG
>Ga0207715_100251_pt1 | contig 23148 bp, 23 predicted proteins | sample A23M3SouthBayCA_FD_187732 | JGI IMG/M metagenome (GOLD analysis project Ga0207715, IMG submission 187732) | Aerobic enrichment media from Eden Landing Ponds, California, USA - A23 M3 (SPAdes) | ecosystem: Environmental > Aquatic > Marine > Unclassified | place: USA: Emeryville, California... | reverse complement strand
GCGCCAGCGCGAGAAGATGTCGCGCCTGCGCACCTGGAACGAGCGCTTCCGCACCCGCGACTCCAAGGAGCGCAACCTCAAGCAGGCGCTCGGCGAGATCGACCGCATGGCGTCCGCGCTCGGTCTCCCCGAGGACGTTCGCGAGACCGCCAGCGTCATCTATCGGCGCGCGCTCGACGAGGATCTCCTGCCCGGCCGCTCGATCGAGGGCGTCGCGACGGCGTCGCTGTACGCCGCGGCGCGCCAAGCCGGCACGCCCCGCAGCCTCGACGAGATCGACGCCGTGAGCCGGGTCGACCGCGACGAGGTCGCCCGAACGTACCGCTACGTGGTCCGCGAACTGAAGCTCGAAATCCAGCCCGCCGATCCCGAGCAGTACGTCCCCCGCTTCGCCTCGGAACTCGGGGTCTCCGACGAGGCCGAGATGCGCGCCCGCGAACTGCTCCGAAGCGCCAAGGACAGCGGCGTCCACTCGGGCAAGAGCCCCGTCGGGATGGCCGCCGCCGCGGTGTACGCCGCCGCCTTGCTGACCAACGAGCAGGTTACCCAGAGCGAGGTCGGCGAGGTAGCGTCGGTCAGCGAGGTCACGATCAGAAACCGCTACCACGAGCTGCTCGACGCCGACGACGCCGCGCCGGCCTGACGCCCGCTCGTCCGTCGTCGCGGTGTCGAACTACGATCCGTTTTCCGACGCGGCCCCGCTTTCGACCGCCAGCAGGTAGGCGAAGACGACGATCAGCGCCAGCTGGATCAGCTTGTCGACGATCGCCAGCGCGAGCAGCTGTCGTCCGGCGATCACCCACGCCACGAGCAGCAGGGAGACGTAGACGGCGCCGACGAGGTACAGCGGCGGCGCGAACCAGCGCGTGAAGAAGACACAGAGCCCCGCCAGCAGGACCATCCCGAGCACCGCATACGCCGGGTCGCCCGTCGTCGCGGCGACGTAGAGGTGGATCCCGCCCGTCAGGAGCGCGAGCGCGATCATCAGCCAGTGGGCGGGTCCGAGAGCAACGGGGCGGAAAACGCCCGTCTCGTCGGAACGGCGAGCCATGCGACGGCGTACGTCCGACGCACGGAAATATCGGTCGCCGGACCCGACGAGCTCGCCGTTCGGACTCGACGAGTTCGTCCCCTCGATCCAACGACTCCGGCCCGTCGAACAGAATGAGCCTGCACGCGGCCGCTTCGCCCGGGATCAGTCCTCTTCGTCCTCGCCGCGAACCGTCAGCACCGGCGCCGGCGCCGTCCGCAGCGTGCGCTCGGTGACGCTCCCGAGCAGGAACCGATCGACGCCGCTCCGACCGTGGGTGCCCATCGTGAGCAGATCGACGTCGTTCTCCTCGGCGTAGGATCGGATCTCTCGGTGGATCGAGCCGACGATCGTGTCCGTGACGACGTCGACGCCCGCCTCGCCGGCCTCCGCGCCGGCGTCCTCGACGGCCTCGCGCGCGCTCTCTTCGAGCTGGTCGATCATCAGGTCTGCCCGCACGTCGACGCCGACGGCCATGACGTCGACGACCGAGAGCACGTGCAGCGTGGCGTCGTGGCGCCGGGCCAGTTCGACGGCTCGTTCCATCGCGCGCGAGGCGTGCTCGCTGCCGTCGGTCGGCACCAGGATCGAGTCGTAGGGGTACTCGACGCGGACGTCCTCGTCGGCGCGCACGGAGAGTACCGGCACGTCGGCGCGACGAATGACGTGCTCCGCGACGCTGCCGAGCAGGAAGCGCCGGATGGCGCCCTTGCCGCTGGTGCCGATCGCGACGAGATCGGCCGCGCGCTCGTCGGCGGCGGCGAGGATCGCGTCGCCCGGTTCGCCCTGGACGACCTCGCCCGTGAAGGGGACGTCACGAGCGGCCGCGCGCTCGCGTGCGCCCTCGATCACGTCTTCGCCCTCGGCTTCGAGCGCGTCCCGGACGTCGTTTCCGACCGTGGTGACGCTGTCGCGGTTCGTGTTCGCCACGTACAGCGCGCGGACCTCAGCGTCACAGTCGGCCGCGACGTCGAGCGCGTGATCGAACGCGGCGTTTGCGGGCTCGCTACCGTCGACGGCGACCAGGATCCGGTCGTACATACTCGCAAGTTGACTCCCGACCCACTTAGTTCGGGTCCCGAGTCCGGGACGGGAGCGTCCCCGGCCGCGGAGCGGAGAGTACAAGCCCCGGGCGTCGCAGAGAGCGCGTATGGAGACGACGCGACACTTCACCGCCACCGTCTACGTCGTCAACGACGGCGCGACGGCGCTCCACGAGCACGACAAGTTGGACATGTGGCTCCCGCCCGGCGGCCACGTCGACCGGGACGAACTACCCCACGAAACCGCCCTCCGGGAGGCACGCGAGGAGATCGGACTGGACGTCTCGTTGCTCGCCGACGCCGACGGCCCGGAATCGGAGACCGTCCGGTCGCTCCCCCAACCCCAGCAGTTCCTGCTGGCGGACGTCAACGTTACGCCGGAGGGCGTCGGCCACCAGCACATCGATTTCGTCTACTACGGCGAAGTCGAACGCCGGGAGATCGATCCCGGCGAGGACGAGCAGGACGCCGACGACTGGGAGTGGTTCGCGCCGGCGGATCTACGGGCGCGGACCGACGAACTGGCCGACGACGTCGTCGAGGTTGGCATCGAGGCGATCGAGGCGGTCGAGGATAGTCGCTGACGCCGGTAGCCCGCTCAAGAACTCCTCGAACCGCTTCACTCCGTTTTGAATGTTAATACTCTCGTATATTTCTTGAGGATATTTGGGGAAATGAATATCCACAAGGGGCGCGTAGCGTGTCCTGTGACAAAGATGGCAGACACTGATCCGAAACTCGAAAGGCGAGTGGTGGACGCCGGTGGCGATGGGATCGGGGGGCTCACGGAGGTGGGACGATGATCTCGCTCACGGTCGGTCTGCTGGCGATCGCGTCGGCGCCGCTTCAGATCTTCGGCGGCGGCTTCCTCACCCTCGCGGTGCTGTTCGTCGTGCTGGCGATTATCGCCGCCGCTCTCGGCGCCGGAGGAGTTGCCGGGATGTCGATGGACATCGCGAAGTGGCTGGTGATAATCTTCGTCATCCTCGCCGTAGTCTCGTTCCTCCTCTAAAGCGACGATCGGTACGAGCGTCGAAGACAGCGGGAGGTTCTCGTCCCGGTTCCGTCTATCGCACACTTTTTCCGGTGTTCGATCAGCCGTGGCGAACTCCCTCGAAAGGACGCGCGGACGGCGACGACGACTCGAACCGACATCGCAATCGTATCGTAGCCGGGCTTAAACGTGAGCGGGAGTTAGCACGTCTCGTGACCAAACGTGGACGGTGCTGGAGAACAGCCTCGACGGGGGCAACCCGCGCAGAAGATCGACGGTGAACCATGCCGGACCGGAGTGACGACGCGAACGTGACGCTGATGGAGTTCGACGAAGTGCGCGTCGACGAGTACATGACGACCGACGTCGCGACGGTCGGCCCGGACGCCTGGGTGACCGACGTCGTCGATCGGATCAAGGAGGGCTCCCAGTTCAACGGGCTCCCGGTCGTCGACGAGGACGACCTGCTCCTCGGGTTCGTCAACGCCATCGACTTGCTGGAGATCTACGGCGACGAGTCGGTCGACGAGGTGATGACTCGCGAACTCGTCGTCGTCCGGCCCGAGATGACGGTGAAGAACGCGGCCCGGGTGATCTTCCGGACGGGTCACCAGTTCCTCCCGGTCGTCGACGAGGACGGGCAACTGCTCGGGATGTTTTCGAACGGCGACGCCGTCCGGAGCCAGATCGAGCGGACGACGCCCTCGAAGGTAGAGAGCACTCGTCGGATGCTCGAACGGAACCACGACACGTCGATCGGCGTCGACGAGCGCGAGATCGAGGTCGCCTCACTGATCCCCACGCAGCGGGAGGTGTACGCGGACGAACTGGAGGGACGCAAGTACGAGCTCAAAAACGACCTCGCGGAGCCCCTGATCGCGGTTTCGCACGGGCCGAAGACGTTTCTCGTCGACGGCCACCACCGGGCGATGGCCGCGCGGCGACTCGATCTCGACCGGACGCTCGCGTACGTGCTCGATGTCCCGGCCGAGGACGTCGAGGAGCTTGGATTCGAGATGGTCGCCCACCGCGGCGGCCTCGACTCGCTGGCGGACGTGGAAGTCAACGACTACGTCCAGCATCCGCTCATCGAGAAGACCGAGCCGGACCGGTGAGCGCCACGTGGCGACCGAGACGGTCGAAGGCGGTCGTCGCCGACACGTCAGGGACTACAGCTCGGCGTCCGCAAGGTCGATGATCTCCAGAATAGAAACGTCCGGATCGCGGTCGACCGACGCGAACACGCCCTCGTACCGGCTGCTCGGGAAGATCAGGACGATCACCTCCTCGAACACCTTGATTCTGGCCTGCTGGTCGCCGACGGCCATCTGCTGGCCGATCTCGTCGTTGGCGATCCCGTCCGAGACGAGATTCCGATAGAGCCCGTCGAGTCCCTCACGCGTGTAGTGCTCGCTGACGTCGTCGCGGATGTACGCGACGTCGTAGTCGAGTTTCTCGAAGGTCGCGACCGCCCGCAGGTCCTCGCCGGCCACCGAGTGCAGTTCGTCGGTAAACTCCTCTACCATGGGCGCCAAGTTTCTGTCAGACTCGTAAATAAATTGCCAGTCGCCACTGCCAGCGCCCTGTCCTGTGCGTCCACGTCGGGCGGCGGGGTCCGCGGCTGGATGTTCGAGCCCGGCTACAACTCGATCTCGCCCTCGGCCAGCGCGAGCGCGTACTCGGCCAGCCTGGGCACGCCATCCTCCATCTTCGGGTACAGCGGATCGGCGGCGTTGCCCTCCAGGTGGCGCCGGTAGAACATCTCGCCCAGCGCGCCGAGCTTGTAGGCCGCCAGCACCTGGTAGAACCGCCGGTGCTCGAAGGCGATCCCCGTCCGGTCCTCGTAGCGCTCGAACAGTTCCTCGCGAGTGGGGTACCCCTCTCGCTCGGTGAACGGCTGGAGCAGCTCCGGCGTCGGCGGGTCGGGGTCGCCCGGATCGCGCCAAAACAGCGCGAGCAGCCCCAGATCGGTCCGGGGGTCGCCCAGCGTCGAGAGCTCCCAGTCGAAGACGGCCGTGAGTTCCGGCGGCGTTCCGGGCGCGAACATGAGGTTGTCGAGCTTGAAATCGCCGTGGACGAGCGTGTAGGGGTGATCGTCCGGAACGTTCTCCATCAGCCAGCCCGTCAGGTCGTAGATCTCGGGCACCTCGCGGTCCTCGCTGGTGACCTCGAACGCCCAGGTGTACTGCTCGGACCAGCGCTGGACCTGCCGAGCGGTGAAGCCCTCCGGGTGGCCGAACTCGCTCAGACCGACCGCATCGTAGTCGACCTCGTGGATCGCCGCCAGCGTGTCGATGACCTCGTGGCCGAGGCGCCGGCGGTGCTCGGGCGTCGCGAAGCGCTCGGGCTCGTCGTCGCGGGGCACGTCTCCCCGGGCGAGCTCCATCAGGTAGAACTCGCTGCCGATCACGTCGCGATCCTCGCAGACCAGCACCGTCGTCGGCACCGGCACGTCGGTCGCCTGCAGGGCGTCCATCACGCGGTACTCGCGAGTCACGTCGTGGGCGGTGTCGGCCGTCTCGCCGGCCGGCGGGCGACGCAACACGAGGTCGCGGTCGCCCCAGGTCACCGCCAGCGTCTCGTTGGAGTGGCCCTCTCCGAGGCGCTCGTACTCGAACGCGTCGGCCGGCCCGAGTTCGCTCTCGAGGTACCCGACGAGCGCGTCGTCGTCGACCAGCCGATCGAGGTACGCGTCGGTCATGCTGCGGTCTCGCCTCCGCCGATCGATGTCGGGCTTCGGCGTCCGGATGTCGGGATTCGGCGTCGAGACGCCGCTTCGACCGCGGCGTCGCCCGGCCGTCTACGCATCGGCGTCGATCTACCGAGTTTTACGCAAACGTTCATGTTACTCTCGTACGGTGAACGTTGGCAAGTATCTTGGGCCACGGAAATAAACGAAATCGTCGTTGTTCGGACCGCACGACGCCGTTCGGGGCCAGCTTTTTACAACGCAACTACGATGAACGATCATGGAGTACGACGATCCCGAGCGCGGCCGCGCGGCCGCCGAGCGGACGCGAGAGTTCGTCAACGAGGTCGTGATCCCGGCCGAGCGCGAGCATCTCGGGACGGAATCCGTCCCGGACGAAGAAATCGAGACGCTTCGGGAGCAAGCGCGCGAGCACGACGTGTACGGCCCGCAGATCCCCGAGGAGTACGGCGGGCTCGGGCTGGACTTCCGCGAGCTGTTGCCGGTGTTCGAGGAAGCCGGGCGGAGCCTGCTCGGCCCGACCGCGCTGCGCTGTGGCGCGCCCGACGAGGGGAACATGCACACCCTGGAGATGGTCGGCACCGACGCCCAGAAAGAGCGCTGGCTCGCCCCGCTGGCGGCGGGCGAGGCCCGATCGGGGTTCTCGATGACCGAGCCGATGCAGGGCGGCGGATCGGACCCGAAGATGCTGCGGACCACGGCCCGCAAGGAGGGCAGCGAGTGGGTGATCGACGGCCACAAGTGGTGGACGACGCAGGGCAGCGAGGCCGACGTGCTGCTGGTGATGGCCCGGACCGACGAGGACGCACATCCCTACCAAGGCACGTCGATCTTCCTCGTGCCCGCGGACGCCGACGGCGTCGAGATCGTCCGCGACATCCCCCACCTCGGCGGCGCGCCGATGGGGATGAGCCACGCCGAGATCCGTTACGACGGCGTGCGCGTGCCCGAGGAGAACCTGCTGGGCGCGAAAAACGCCGGCTTCGCGATCGCACAGGAGCGGCTCGTCCCCGCGCGGCTCACCCACTGCATGCGATTTCTGGGGATGGCCGACCGGGCGCTCGACATCGCGACGGCGTACGTCAGCGAGCGCGAGGCGTTCGGTTCGTCGGTCGCGGACAAGCAGGCGGTGCGCTTCGACGTGGCTGACCACCGAACGCAACTCCACGCCGCACGGACGATGGTGCGCCACGCGGCCGGCCGGTACGCCGACGGCGCGGAGGCCCGCGTCGAGGTGGCGATGTGCAAGACGTTCGCCGCCAACGCCGTGCAGGACGCGATCGACTCCGCGGTGCAGTACTGCGGCGGCAACGGCATCGGGAAGGACCTGCCGCTCGCCGACTTCTACGAGAACGTCCGCCAGTTTCGGATCGTCGACGGCGCCGACGAGGTCCACCGGCGGACGATCGCCAAGCGCGCCTTCGAGGAGCCGCGGACGGAGGAACTGGAGCCGATCACGCGCTTCGGGGAGTTCTAGAGTAGCGCCCCGAGACTCTCGACGCCGTAGAACGACGCCGCAGCGAGGGCGGCCGTCCACGCCAGCAGGCTGGCGGTCATCCACGACGCCACGTCGCGTCGCCCCGACCCCAGCGAGAGCGCCAGCACGGCCGCGAGGTGGGCGCCGGTGCTGATCGGCGCCGCGAGCGCGAGCCCGGGCGTGCCGTACCGCTTCCAGAGGCGCTTCGCGCGCCGAACGCGCTTCGAGGGGTCCTCGTCGGGGTCGCCGACCCGACGCCGGACGAACGCCAGCGCGCGGTCCGATCCCGCGATCACGAACAGGACGGTCGTCAGGTTGCCGGCGAACGCCGACAGGGCGACGAGAACGGGGTTCATCCCGAGCGCGACGCCCGCCGGGACGACGACCAGCACCTCGACGACGGGGATCGCCGCCAGCAGAAACACGAGCGCGTAGCCCAGCGGCCCGTCGACGCCCGCGAGCGCCTCGGTACCGATCGTCGGGTCCATTCGGGTCCCCCTATCCGCTGCCCGCTCCTTTACTCGTCGATCCGCGATCGGACGTACTCGGTGACGTGGTCGTCCATCCTGCGCTTGAACCCGGCCTCGCGGGCGAGCCGATCCAGCTCCCGGGCGGCGAGGCTGCCGTACTGGACGGCTTTCTTCTCGCGGAAGGCGATCCGATCCGGGACGAACTCGCGGGCGGCCAGCCGGAGCGCGCGCTTGCGCTCGCCGCGGTCGTCGACGAGCGCGTCGCCGGGAAGCCCCAGGGCCGTTTCGACCACGTGATCGTGGAGCAGCGGCGCGACCGGCTCGACGCCGGCGGCCCGGAGCGCGAGCACGTCCCGCTCCAACTGGGCGGGCAGCGTTTCGAGCATCTCGTCGCGCGCGCCGCGCACGGTGTCGGCGTCGACTCGCGGATCCTCGGGCGCGCGAGCGACCTTCGCGTAGCCGCCGAACAGCTCGTCGGCTCCCTGCCCGACCGCGAGATGGGTGTACCCGTCCGACGCGGCGCGCTCGGCGACCAAAAATAGGGGCAGGGCGATCTGGACGGCCATCGCGTCTGGCCGGTCGATCGCCCGGGCGACTTCCGGGACGGCGCGCTCGACGTCGTCGACGTCGAACTCGACGACTCGCAGCTCGCGGCCCATCGCGTGCGCCGCGGAGCGGGCGGCGTCGAGATCGTGACTCTCGGGGAAGCCGCCGGCGTACAGCGGCGCGTCGATCCCGGCGGCGTCGAGGCCGGCCGCGACCAGCGCGGAGTCGACGCCGCCCGAGAACGCCACCGCGATCCCGGTCTCCGGGTCGGTGGACGCCGACGAACTGCGCTCGTCGAGCCCTGTGCTCGAAAATCTCGATTTTCGGCAGGACGCCGCCGACGCCGCGGCGTCGACGCCGTCGCGCACTGCCGTTCGGAGTTCCGCGACCGCCGTTTGTTCGTCCTCGAACGGCTCCGGATCGGGGAGCGTCCAGACCCGCTTGAGCTCGGCGTCACCGGGGCGCCGGACGTATCCCGGGGGGAACGAGCGGGCGTTCGCGAGCTCGGTCGGCGACGCGGCCCGCTCGCCGGACTCCTCGTCGACGAACAGCGGGTAGCGTCCGAGGACGTCGCGGACGAGCGTCTCGTCGTCGTCGCGATCACTCGGCAACGCGCCCGCGAACCCGGCGGTCCCGGGCAGCGGATCGGCGTCGTCGAGCGCCCGGCGAACGACGTCCGGCGGGGCGCCGTGTAGCATCAGAACAGTTCCAGCAGCCTGGCGATCACGCGGCGCTTCGCGCCGCCGGCGGCCTGGCGGAAGCTGATCCGCCAGGGGGTCCGCTTGCCGTCGACCTCGGTGCGGCCCTCGCGGACGGCGTCGAGGATTCCCTCGACAGATCGGTCGTCGGCGTCGACGCGCGTGACGGCCTGGCCGACCATCTCGCTGATGTGAGCGTCGCTGCCGGCGGTCTTGGGCAGTCCAAACTCGTCGGCGAACTTGCCGGCCTGGCGGTTGCCGCGGCCGGTCAGCAGCCGGGAGTTGTACACCTCGATGGCGTCGGCCGCGGCGAGTTCGTCGCGCGTGATGTTCGCCATGACGCCGTGGCGCGACTCCTGGAAGGGATGGGGAACGACGGCGATCCCGCCCTGTTCGCGGATGCGATCGAGCGTCTCGCCGAAGGGCAGCCCCGGCTCGACGGGTTCCTCGAGGCCCAGCCCGAGGACGTGGCCCGCCTGACTGGTGATCTCCATGCCGGGGATCCCCACGAGGCCGTAGTCGGGGGCCTTCCGGGCGGCTTCGAGGCTGGCGTCGAACTCGTCGTGATCGGTGATCGCCAGGGCGTCGAGGCCGATCGCCTCGGCCTGCTCTAGGAGGAGATCGACCGGATCCCGACCGTCGTACGACAGCTCGGAGTGGGCGTGTAGCTCGACCGACAGCACGGGGGCACCTTCGGACGGTGCCCCCAAAAGTACCTCGGTATTTCCGGCGCGGCGTGAGGGAGTAGCACGATGGATCTGTCTGCGGAGCGATCAGCGGGGGACGCGACCAACACGTTCGTGCACATGGAAACGCCTTTACCGACCCTGAGTCAACAGGGAGGTGAATGAGTCTCTCCGATCCGGACCGGGACCTCGTCGTCGAGGAGCTCGGCCGGGAGCCGACCCCGGCCGAGGCGGCGCTGTTCGAAAATCTCTGGAGCGAGCACTGCGCGTACCGCTCCTCGCGCCCGCTTTTGGGCGCGTTCGACAGCGAGGACGAGCGGGTCGTCGTCGGGCCGGGCGACGACGCCGCGGTCGTCGCGCTGCCGGACTACGCCGCGGGCGATTCGGCGGATGCGGACGCCCCCAACGGCGAGACGTACGTCACGATGGGCATCGAGAGCCACAACCATCCTTCCTACGTCGACCCGTTCGACGGCGCGGCGACGGGCGTCGGCGGCATCGTCCGGGACACCCTCTCGATGGGCGCGTACCCGATCGCGCTGACAGATTCGCTGTACTTCGGGGATTTCGACCGCGAGCATTCGCGGTATCTGCTGGAGGGCGTCGTCGAGGGGATCAGCCACTACGGCAACTGCATCGGCGTCCCCACGGTCGGCGGGAGCGTCGACTTCCACGAGGACTACGAGGGCAACCCACTCGTGAACGTCGCCTGCGTCGGCCTCGCCGACGACGACCGGCTCGTCACGGCCGTCGCCCAGGAGGCAGGTAACAAGCTCGTCCTCTTCGGGAACTCCACGGGACGAGACGGGCTCGGCGGGGCCTCCTTCGCCAGCGAGGATCTGGACGAGGACGCCGAGACCGAGGACCGCCCCGCGGTCCAGGTCGGCGACCCCTACGCGGAGAAGCTGCTGATCGAGGCCAACGAGGAACTGATCGACGAAGGGCTGATCGAGTCTGCCCGCGACCTCGGCGCGGCCGGCCTCGGCGGGGCGTCGAGCGAACTCGTCGCCAAGGGCGAGCTCGGCGCCGATATCGAACTGAGCGAGGTCCACGAGCGCGAACCGAACATGACCGCCCTGGAGTACCTGCTCGCCGAGTCCCAGGAGCGGATGTGCTACGAGGTCCGCCCGGAGAACGTCGACCGCGTCGCCGAGATCGCCGAGAAGTTCGAACTCGGCTGCTCGGTGATCGGCGAAGTGACGGAGGGCAACTACACCTGCCGGTTCGAGGGCGAGACGGTCGTCGACGTCGACGCCGAGTTCCTCGGCGAGGGCGCACCGATGAACGACCTGCCCCACGAGGAGCCCGCGGAGCAGGAGCGCGACCTGCCCGACGCCGAGATCGCCGAGGCGTTCAAGACCGTGGTTTCGGCGCCCAGCACCGCGAGCAAGCGCTGGGTGTACCGGCAGTACGACCACGAGGTCGGCGTCCGCACGAGCGTCGCACCCGGCGACGACGCCGCCGTGATGGCGATCCGTGAGGCCGAAAATGCAGATTCGCCTGGCGTCGGTCTGGCGCTCTCGGCCGGCGCGGCGCCGAACTGGACCGACGCGGCTCCCTACGAGGGCGCCCGCGCCGTCGCGCTGGAGAACGCCACTAATCTCGCCGCGAAGGGCGCCGCCCCGCTCGCCGCCGTGGACTGTCTCAACGGCGGCAACCCCGAGAAGCCCGACGTGTACGGCGGGTTCAAAGGGATCGTCGACGGACTCGCGGACATGTGCAGCGAGCTGGACGTGCCCGTCGTCGGCGGCAACGTCTCGCTGTACAACGACTCTCAGCACGGTCCGATCCCGCCGACGCCGACGCTGGCGATGACTGGCACGAAGCCCGGCTACGACGCACCGCCCCTCTCCGTGGAGCCCGAGGGCGAACTGTTGCTGGTTGGCGATCTCGCTGCCGGCGGCGACGCGGACGCTCGCCTCGGCGGCTCCGAATTCCTCGCGCAGTTCGGCGGCACCGACCGGTTCCCCGAGCTGCCCGACGAACCGGCCGCGCTCGTCTCGGCGCTGGCCGCGGTCGCGGATCAGGACGCCACGATCGCGGTCCACGACGTCAGTCACGGCGGCCTCGCCGTCGCGCTGTCCGAGATGGTCGCCGACGACGCCGGGCTCGACGTGACGTTGCCCGAGGGCGTCGATTCGACGGCCGTCCTGTTCCACGAACAGCCCGGCCGCGCGCTCGTCCAGACCACCGATCCGGACGCCGTCGAGGCGGCGTTCGAGGGCGTCGCACCGGTCGTGCGCCTCGGCGCGGCGACCGACGACGGCCGGCTCTCGATCGCGGCGGGCGAGACGACGCTCGTTACGGACGCCGACGCGATCGCCGACTGGCGGGCCGTCATCGAGCGCGAACTCGACTGAGTCGGATCCGGCCGACGAGACGATCCCGACTATCTCCCCGTCGGGCGATCTGTATTTCGACCGTCAGTTTCCTCACGAGCCGTTATCTTGAAGTCAAAAGATTGAGAAAGTAAAACCAATGATCGGTACAGAGGTCGAAACTGATGGCACGGTCGGATGAGCCCGCCGTCCTGATCGTCGAGGACGAGCCCGACCTGGCGGATCTGTACGCCGCCTGGCTGGAGGAGGAGTGTATCGTCCGGACGGCGTACAACGGCAGCCAGGCGCTCGACGCCATCGACCGGCACGTCGACGTCGTGTTGCTCGATCGCCGGATGCCCGGCCTGTCCGGCGACACGGTGCTCGACACGATCCGCGAGCGGGACCTGGACTGTCGCGTCGCGATGGTCACCGCCGTCGAGCCGGACTTCGACATCGTCGAGATGGGGTTCGACGACTACCTCGTCAAGCCGGTCTCGAAGAGCGACCTCACCGACACGCTCGATCAGCTCCTGTTGCGATCGGCGTACGACGAACAGCTCCAGGAGTTCTTCGCGCTGGCCTCGAAGAAGGCCGTTCTCGACAAGCAAAAGACCGAAGCCGAACTCCGCGCCAGCGAGGAGTACGCGCGCCTCGAGGATCGCCTCGCCGTGTTGCGCTCGGACATCGACGACACGATGGCCAGGCTCTCCGAGCGAGACGCCCACGGGCGGGCGTGTCGCGACATCTCGCGGTAACGATATTCTCTCGGCCCGGCACTCGCGACCGCGTCACCGCGAGAGCGTCGTCACGCCGGTGACCTCGAACCGTGCACCCCGGTCCTCCGCGTCGGCTTCCGCCAGCGACAGCTCCCAGCCGTTCGCGTCCGCGATCTCGTCGGCCATCGCGGGCCCCAGGCCGGGTACCGAGAGCGCCCCGGCGTACTCGGGGTCGAACACGTTCGGGCGTTCCTCGGCGGGGATCGGCGGCGCGTCGTCGGCGACGTAGAACCCCTCGCCGTCGTCGGTCAGGCCGACGTGGACCACGGCCTCCCCTTCGGCCCGCGCCGCGGCGAAGCGGAGGAGCGTCGCGAGAAATCGGACGAACCGGCGTCGGTCGGCCCGGACGCTGAGATCGTCGAGCGCGCGGACGGTGGCGCCGTCGACGCGCTCGGCGGCGTCGGCCGCGGCGTCGGCGAGCGACACGCGTTCCCGGGACGTCTCCGCGCCGGCGGCGCCGGCCACCTCGCGGACGTCGGCGACGAGGCGCTCGGCGGTCGCCAGTTCCTCCGCGGCGGCCGCTCGGCCCGGAACGGCGTCGCTCGCCGCCGCGGCGCGTCCGGCGTCGGCCGCCCGCCCGTCGGCATCGACCGTCGCGCCCGGCGACGCTCCAAGCGCGTCGCGGGCCGCGGACAGCCGGCGCTCGATGTCCCGGGAGAGCACGGCGGCGACGGTCTCCATGCGGTCGCGCTGACGCTCTAGCTCCTCGGTTCGACGCCGAAGTAGCTTCTCGCGGTCGGTTCGATCGAGCGCCGCCTCGACGTTCGCCGCGAGGATCCCCGCCAGCTCCCGGTCCGTGTCGTCGAACTGGCCAGTTCGAAACTCGCCGGCCATCAGGACGCCGTGGTCGCCGATCGGGACGATCAGCTCGCTGCGGACCGGCGTCTCCGGGTTGTAGACGCCGGCCACCTCGCGGAGGTCGTCGTAGCGCTCGGCGTCCCCGCTGCGGAAGATGTCCCAGATCAGCCCCTCGTTCTCCGCGAAGTGGGGCAGCCCCCCGATCTCGTCGTGGGTGCGGGCGGTGGCGGCGACGGGATCGAGCCGGTTGCGCTCCCCGTCGAGCAGCCAGATCCCGCTGAGCTCCAGATCGAGCAGGTTCGCGGCCGCCTCGACGGCGATCGCACAGATCTCGTCGGAGTCGTCCGCGGCGAACAGGCGCCGGGAGACGTCGTGGAGCGCGGTGACGATCCGGTCGTACTCCTCGCGCTCGGTCACGTCGCGGATCACGCCCACCGTGCCGTCGGCGCCGTCGACCGGCAGCGGGACGAGCTGGACGTCACCGACGCGCCGGCCGTCGGCTCCCTCGAAGTACACGCTGACTCGTCGCTCGCCGGCCGTACCCTCCCGAACCGCCGCCGCGGCGTCGGCGAACGTCGCGGCGCTTTCGGCCTCGAGCGCCGTTTCGCTGGCGAGCCCGTCGACTCGCGTCCCGACCAGCGCCCGCCGGTCGGCCCCGAACAGCCCCTCGGCGGCCTGGTTGGCGCTGGTAACCGTTCCGTCGGCGTCGAAGGTCACGACCGCGTCGTGGACCGCCTCGACGATCGTCGCGTTCCGGGCGAGTTCGCGGTCCAGCCGGCTCGCGTCGGTGACGTCGCTGACGAACACCGAGACGCCGCCGTCGTCGGCGATCGCGCGAACGTCGAACGATCCGTTCGGGGCGCAGTCGATGCGGAACTCCAGATCGGCGTCGCGCGGTCGGTCGGCGTCTGGATCCCGCACAGTCGGGATCGGCCCGTCGGTGTCGTCGGTCGCCGCGGCGCCGAATGTTTCGCGCAGCGCCGCCGCGACGTCGCCGGGAAACACGTCGCCGACGGTCGCGCCGATCAGTTCCTCTCGCGGCCGGTCGGCGAACTCGGCCGCCGCCGCGTTGGCCCACTCGATCCGCCAGCGCTCGTCGATCGCGACGTAGGCGTCGCTGACGCCGTCGAGAGCCCGTCGCGCGGTTCGCTCGTCGGGGTCGATCATCGGTGGATACCGGCGTCGATGTCGGTACTGCGAACGGATTCGAAGAGGAGCTACTTACGTTTCGTGGCCGCCCGCCGCTCGTTCGGCGAGGTCGACTGCCAGCTCGGCGGCCTCGACGGCGGTCCGCCCGAGCACGAAGGTCACGGGCTCGATGCCGAAGGCGCCGCGGTGGAACAGGACGGGCGGTACCTCGCCGCGCGACACCATCGCCTCGCGCAGGTGCTCGCGGCGGTCCTCGTAGTCGGGGTCGAACTTCAGGGGCTCGATCCCGCGCTCGCGAGCCGCGGCGAGCAGTTCGTCGCTCGTCCCGACGTTCAGCGCCGCGCGGACGTCCGGATCGACGCTCTGGGTCGCGAGAATCGTCCGCGCGACGTGTTCGGAGGCGCCGAACTCGGGGTTCGCGGGCACCTCGACGCTGCCGCGCATCCGGTAGATGCGCCCGGGGATCGCCGCCACGTCGGTCGCGTCGGCGGCGTCGGGCAGCGCCATCCCGACGTTCGTCCCGACGTTCGGGACGTGCCGAGCCATCGCGTCGGTGCCCGCGAGCAAGCGAGCGGCCCGCCGAACGGACGCGAGCACGTCCCGCTCGGCGAGCACCGCCGAGTCGGTGCCCCGGGCGCACAGGTCGCAGCCCAGTCCCTCCAGTTCGGGCATCGCGTCCTCGTGGACCGCGCAGATCGGCCCGCGGTCCTCGAACTCCTCGACGAGCGCGAGCAGTTCGGCCATGGCGTCGACGCCGTCCATCCGATCAGCTTCGAAACCATCTGCGATGCGCTCGATCGTCTCGACCATCCGCGGGTCCTCGCTGAACCGCTCCTCGACGGCGACGTTGCCGTTGACGAGGTTGCTCACCGCGGCCTGCGTGACGCCGATCCGGTCGGCGATCTCCTGCTGGGTGAACCCCCGCTCGTCGAGCGCCGCGGCCAGCATGGCTCGGGCCGTGGGGACGAACCGCTCGACGACGATCTCGCTCGGGAGCACCAGCGACATACGATCGGATAACGAGGGGGCGTTTAAAAGTATCCCGTCACGACGCCGCTCGGTGGCGCGCCGGATCGTCGGAAACGCTCATCGCGGCGTCGGCCCGACGAGATCGTTCCCGGCCGCTCCGGTCCGGGAGATCGACACGAGTCGGCCACTCTCCGTCGCCGTCCCCGTCCACTCGCAGTCGACGCAGCCGAACAGCCCTTGCCCGTCGACAAGCTCGCCGCCGCAGTCCGGACAGCCGTCCGGGTCGTACGTCTCGAGCGCCGACGCACCGCCCAGCGGCGTCGGCACGTCGCCGGTGCGCAGCGTCGCGATTGCGTCCGAGACGGTGTAGGTGTTCTCGCCGTCGCTGTGGGGATAGACGCCGTGGAGCCGATCGTCGCGGTAGACGGCGACGGCGATCAGCGGCGTGACGAGCACCTCTTTTTCGGTGCCGGCGAACGTCGCGGACGCGGTCCGGATCTCGAAGGGCGGCCGGACGCTCACGTCGCGGCGGTCGGCCCACCGCTCGAACCGCCTGAACACGTCGACAACTTCCTGAAACTGCCCCTCGTCGCCGACCGACACCTTGTCCGGCCAGCTCCGCAGTACGACCGCGGCCACGGCGTCCTCCTCCTCGCAGGCCCGCAGCGTCTCGATCTGGGAGTCGATCGGTTCGAGCAGCATCGGCGCCCGAACGTGGCACGCCACCGTCGTCTCCGCCGCGGCTCTGCGGATCGATGTCATCGGGTGGTGCTTCCACGGAGCCCGTGTTAACTGTCTGTTACAGCCGACCGGAAACTCCCGTCCGGTGACCGGCCCGCGAGCCTACAGGTTCGAGGCGCCGGAGCCGCCGTCGATCGGGACGGCGACGCCGTTGACGTAGCTCGATCTGGGCGAGCTGAGGAAGGCGACGACCTCGCCCAGCTCCATCGGGTCGCCGACGCGCTCGGACGGGTTCCCTTCGGCCCAGTCGTCGAGGCCCTCCTCGTAGCTGTCGTACTCGCCCCGCTCCATGGACTGCTCGATCAGCTCCTCGATCCGCGCGGTCTCGTGGGAGCCCGGGAGCACGGCGTTGGCCCGCACCTCGGGAGCGAGTTCCTTCGAGAGCGTCTTTTCGAGGCCGATCACGCTCATCCGCACCGAGTTCGACAGCACGAGCTGGTCGATCGCCTCCTTGACGCTCCGGGAGGTGACGTTGACGATCGTGCCGCCCTCGCCCTCGCGCAGGTGGGGCTCGGCCTCGCGCACGAGGCGGACGACGCTCATCACCAGCAGGTCGAACGCCTCGTACCAGTCCTCGTCGGTCGTTTCGAGGAACGGGCCGCTCGGCGGCCCGCCCGCGCTCGTCACGAGGTGGTCGACGGTGCCGAACTCCTCTACCGTGCGCTCGACGAGCCGTTCGATATCTGCTTTCTCGGTGAGATCCGCCGGCTGCTCGACGACCTCGCCCGTCGCCACCTCTCGGATCTCGGCGGCGGCGTCGGCCAGCTTCTCTTCGTCGCGGCCGTTGACGACCACGTTCGCGCCCTCGCGGGCGAGCGCCTTCGCGGAGGCCTTCCCGAGGCCGCTGCTCGATGCCGTGACGAGCGCCGCGTTCCCGTCGATCTGCAGGTCCATGGTTGATGTGGGTGCGAGAGTCCTGATAAATGGTTCGCGTCTCGGGAGCACCACGGGGAGCCCGCAAACTCCCGACAGAACTCACTCGACGAACGTCTCGATCCGGTCCATCGCTTCGCGAAGATCGTCCAGCCCGGTCGCGTAGGACACCCGCAGGTGCCCCTCGCCGTCCTCCCCGAACACCGATCCCGGGACGACGGCGACGCCGTGTTCTTCCAGCAGGGCCTCGGCGAACGCCTCGTCGTCGCCGCCCGGCGCCTCGGGGAACACGTAGAACGCGCCCTCGGCCTCGAAGCAGTCGATGCCCATCTCCTCGAACCGCGAGAGCACGAACTGGCGACGGCGATCGTACTGGCCGATCATCTCGGCGACCTCCTCCTCGCAGTTGCGCAGCGCCTCGATCGCGGCGTACTGGGCGGTCGTCGGCGCCGATAGCATCGAGTACTGGTGGATGCGGTTCATCCCGGCGACGGCTTCCGGCGGCGCGAGCGCGTAGCCCAGCCGCAGCCCCGTCATCGCGAACGCCTTCGAGAAGCCGTTGAACACGACCGTCCGCTCGCGCATCCCCGGCAGCGTCGCGATCGAGGTGTGTTCGTGGCCGTAGGTGAGCTCCGAGTAGATCTCGTCGGCGAACACCGTCAGGTCGTGCTCCTGAGCGAACGCCGCGACCGGCCGCAGATCGTCCTCGGTCATGATCGCGCCCGTGGGGTTGTTGGGGTAGCAGTACAGCAGGGCGTCGGCGTCCGCGGCGCCCGCCCGCTCCAGCGCCTCGACTGTCAGCTTGAACTCGTCGTCGCTGGTCGGCACCGGCAGGGGCTCGCCGCCGGCGAACGTGATCCCCGGCTCGTAGGAGACGTACGACGGCTGGGGCACCGCGACGACGTCGCCGGGATCGATCAGCGCCCGCAGCGCGACGTCGACGCCCTCGCTGACGCCGGTCGTCACGATGATCTCGTCGTCGGGGTCGTACTCCAATCCGTAGCGCTCGGCGACGTGGGCGGCGATCTCCTCGCGGAGGTCCTTGCGGCCCCGGTTGGCGGTGTAGGAGGTCCGACCCCGTTCCAGCGAGGCGATGGCGGCCTCGCGGGCGGCCCACGGCGCGGAGAAGTCGGGCTCGCCGACGCCCAGCGAGATGACGTCGTCCATCTCCTCGGCCAGCTCGAAGAACTTGCGGATGCCGGAGGGCGGCACCGCCTCGACGCGATCGCTGACCTTCATGGCGAGACCGAGAGGCGATCGTCGTCGTCGCCGTCGCTCATCTGCAGCCCGCGATCCTTGTAGGTGTCCATCACGTAGTGGGTCACCGTCTGGGTGATCTCGGGCACCGGCGCGACCTTGTCGCTGATGAACTTCGAGACCTCCTGCATCGACTCGCCCTCGACTTCCATCTCGAAGTCGTAGTCGCCGCTGACGAGCCGCAGCGTCGTCACCTGCGGGAACTTCGCGAGCCGCTCGGCGATGTCGCCGTAGCTCGTCTCGCGGTCGAGGGTGACGTTGAGCTCGACCGACGCCCGCACGCGCTCCTCGGCGACCTTGTTCCAGTCGACGACCGCCTGGTAGCCCTTGATCACCCCCTCCGATTCGAGCGCCTCGACGGTCGCCACGACCTCTTCCTCGTCGAGGTCGGTCATTCGAGCGAGGTCCGCCGTCGAGTAGCGGGCGTTCTCTAAGAGCAGATCGAGGAGTTCGCGCTTGCTCATACCACAGGGAGACGAATGCGACTACAAAAGGGTTTCCGCATCGCGCGGTATCGTGGAGTCCGAGAGTAAACGATAGCTGTGTGGTAAATTTATTACGGCGTCTGCCGGCGAAAGAATAATGTAGGATACCGATCCACAAGCAACTGGCAACTATGTCGCTGCACGATAACGGTGGACGCCGGCGTTCCGCGCCTTCTCTCGGGGAGTGGGCGGCGACCGGGATCGGCTTCGTCGCGGCGCTGGTCGGCGTGATGTACGTCGTCGCCGCACCGGAGCCGTTCGAGCAGTGGTGGATCGAACTCGCGGCCGCGGCGGCGATGCCGGCCGTGCTGATGTACGGGGGCTACTGGCTCGCGACGAACGACTTCGATCCGGGCGAGGTGTACACGGTCGCACAGGGCTGGTTCGTCGGCGTCGTCGCGCTCAGCGTCGTCGCCGTCTGGGCGGTTATGTCGGCCCGGACGAGCGAACCTGTCGTCGTCGAATCGCTGTTCCACCTCGTTTCGGTCGCCTCGGCCGGCGCCGTGCTCGGGCTCGCGTTCGGGCTGCACACGACGCGGCTCACCGAGCAGCTCGGCGGCGGGACGTCGGCGTCAGCCGTGGAGGATTCCGGGGAGGAGACCGCAGCACCGATGCGGGATGCCGAGGCGACGCGGGACGACGGCAGGACAATGCAGGATGGCGAGGCGACGCCGAGCGTCGTCGAACCGATCGACGTGGACGAGTCGGCCGATCCGACGCCGATCGAGTCGCTGCTAGACGACCGTTCGATCACGAACGAGCGGCGTCGCAGCGCGGTGCGGGCGCTGGCCGAGCGCGACGAGGATACCGCTGCTCCAGCGGAACTCGCCGCGGACCTCGAGTCGGAGTGGGACGCCCGGAATCGCGAGACGGTCGCAGCGGAGCTTCATCACATTCATCTGCCGAAGCTGAACGAGGCCGGTGTCGTCGAGTACGACGCCGAAGCGACGACGGCGCGACTCCTCGACGACGAGTCGACCGTCTCCGCTCGATAGCGTGCGGCGTCGGACCGCGTTATAGAATAGCACCCCGGCGTTTTATCGACCGCTCCAGCCGCTTCTGGGCGCCGATCGACGTTCGCGCTCGCTCGCGGTCACAACCCGTCGTTCTGACAGGCCTGGCAGATCGTCACGACCGCTCGCAGCCCGGTCTCCTCGCCGGATCGTCCGACGGTCACGGGCGTCACCGGAACGTAGTTCCGGCAGTACGCGCACCGTTCGATCGCCTCGATCTTCCCGGTCATACCACTTGTTCGTGGATAGTTGCCGGGTGTTTTAAGTTTCGTGTAAAGTTTCTTCAGATTCCCGGGGTCGAATAACATTCATCCCCGGTCGTCGGAGATGCAACATTCTCGGGCAGTTCGTCTCCGGACGGCCGGAAGCGAAACCCCCTAACCCGCGCCGTGCGAGGCCAAACGTATGCACGGGAAGCCAGCGGTCGCCGTCCTGCGGCTGGGCCACCGGCCCGGGCGGGACGACCGCATGACGACGCACGTCGGACTGACGGCGCGGGCGCTCGGCGCCGACCGGGCGATCTTCGCGGGCGGGAGCCAGGCCGCCGAGACGGTCCGGGACATCACCGACCGGTTCGGCGGGCCGTTCGAGGCCGAGGTGACCGACTCGCCGAACGCCGTCCTCCGGAACTGGGACGGCCGGATCGCCCACCTCACCATGTACGGCGAGCGCGTCCAGGACGTCGAGGGCGAGATCAGGGCGACGCGCGAGGACGAGGGCGAGCCCCTGCTGATCGTCGTCGGCGCCGAGAAGGTGTCGTTCGACGTGTACGAGGCCGCCGACTGGAACGTCGGCGTCACGAACCAGCCCCACTCGGAGGTCGCCGGGCTGGCCGTCTTCCTGGATCGAATCTTCGAGGGCCGGGAGCTCGATCGGGAGTGGGAGGACGCCGACCAACGGGTCGTCCCGATGGGTACCGGGAAGAAGGTCGTCGACGCCGCGGAGCAAAGTCGTTCGGACGACTCCGCGAGCCCTCGTTCGACTCCGTCTCGCGAGGACGAGGATCCCGAGAACTGACGGACTGACCGTTCGCCGACTTTTCCGCCGTCTTTCTCCCCGATCGACCGCTCCGGGCCACCCGAATCTTCATGATTAGCCCGGCAAAACTTGCACCCATGTACGACGAGGACGACCTCGCGTCGATCAGAGAGGACCGCGAGGAGTGGGAGGCGGAGACGCTCGACCCGACCCTCGACCGGCACGGCGAGCGCAAAGAGCGGTTCGCGACCGTCTCGAACCTCGACGTCGATCGGCTGTACACGCCCGACGACGTCGCCGACCTCGACTACCTGGAGGATCTGGGGTTCCCCGGCGAAGAACCGTTCACGCGCGGCGTCTACCCGACGATGTACCGTGGCCGGACGTGGACGATGCGCCAGTTCGCCGGCTTCGGCACCGCGACCGAGACCAACGAGCGGTTCCACTACCTGATCGACGAGGGTCAGACCGGGCTCTCGACGGCGTTCGACATGCCGACGCTGATGGGGAAGGACTCGGACGACCCGCTGACCGACGGCGAGGTCGGGCGCGAGGGCGTCGCCGTGGACACGCTCCGCGATATGGAGATCCTCTTCGAGGGGATCGACGTCGGCGAGGTGTCGACGAGCTTCACGATCAACCCCTCGGCGCCGGTGATCTACGCGATGTACGTCGCGATCGCCGACCAGCAGGGCGTCCCGCGCGAGGAGTTGCGGGGTACCCTGCAGAACGACATGCTCAAGGAGTTCATCGCGCAGAAGGAGTGGGTAGTGCCGCCGGAGCCGTCGCTGGATCTGGTGACGGACGTGGTCGAGTTCGCCGCCGCGGAGACGCCGAAGTTCAACCCCGTCTCGGTGTCTGGCTATCACATCCGCGAGGCGGGCTCGACGGCGGTCCAGGAGCTGGCGTTCACGCTCGCCGACGGGTTCGCGTACGTCGAGGACGCCCTCGATCGCGGGATGGGCGTCGACGAGTTTGCGCCCCAACTGTCCTTCTTCTTTAACTGCCACAACTCCTTCTTCGAGGAGATCGCGAAGTTCCGAGCTGCTCGTCGGATCTACGCCCGCCTGATGGACGAGTGGTACGACGCCGACGCGTCGGCGTCGAAACAGCTCAAGTTCCACACTCAGACCGCGGGCCAGAGCCTGACCGCCCAGCAGCCGCTGAACAACGTCGTCCGCGTGACGATCCAGGCGCTGGCCGGCGTTCTCGGCGGGACCCAGAGCCTCCACACCAACAGCTTCGACGAGGCGCTGGCGCTGCCCGGCGAGAAAGCCGTCCGGGTGGCGCTGCGCACCCAGCAGATCATCGGCGAGGAATCCGGCGCCGCGGACATCGTCGACCCGATGGGCGGGAGCTTCGCCGTCGAGGCGCTGACCGACGAAACCGAGCGGCGGACCATGGAGTACCTCGAAGAGATTCGCGAGATGGGCGGCGGCTCGATGCGCGAGGGCGTCCTGACGGCCTTAGAGCGGGGATACTTCCACCGCGAGATTCAGGAGGCGTCCTACGAGTACCAGGAGCGCGTCGAGAGCGGCGAGGAGGTCGTCGTCGGCGTCAACCGGTTCACCATCGAGGAGGACACCCGCCCGGACATCCTCAAAGTCGACGAGACGGTCGAGGATCGCCAGCGCCAGCGCCTCGCGGACGTCAAGGACGAGCGCGACGACGAGGCCGTCGCGGACGCTCTAGAGCGGATCGAGGACGCCGTCGCTGCCGGCGAGAACACGATGCCCGCGATAATCGAGGCGGTGAAAGCGTACGCCACGATGGGCGAGATCATGCGGGTGTTCGAGAATGCCCACGGCTCCTACGAGGAGGAGATCGGGCTGGCGTGAGCTCGGTCGTTCCGGCGTGACATCTCCCCGAATCTGACGGCTTTCGATCGCAGGCGACCCCGCCGCCTTCCCCCGGAAAACCGGACGACATAGGCCAACGTTTATCCCCGCGTGCTGTGCACGTGAACGTACGCCATGACAGACGATCCCGACGTCGAGCTGGAGGCTCGCCTGGAAGAGCAGGACTCCTTCGAGCCGCCCGAGTCGTTCGTCGAGCAAGCGAACGTCTCGGACGACTCGATCTACGAGGAGTTCGAGGAGAACTGGCCCCAATCGTGGGAACGAGCGGCCGACCT
>Ga0207715_100245_pt1 | contig 23543 bp, 30 predicted proteins | sample A23M3SouthBayCA_FD_187732 | JGI IMG/M metagenome (GOLD analysis project Ga0207715, IMG submission 187732) | Aerobic enrichment media from Eden Landing Ponds, California, USA - A23 M3 (SPAdes) | ecosystem: Environmental > Aquatic > Marine > Unclassified | place: USA: Emeryville, California... | reverse complement strand
CGGCGGGTTTCTGTGCTCCAAATCCATGTGGCCCCCACCGGAGTTGGACAAACTCACTCGAGATCTTCCTCGACGAAGATCGGGTGGAACGTCCTCGCCAAGTGGTGGAGTTCCGCCACGATGGCATCGATATAGTCGTCCGCGTCAGAACGCTGAATCGTCTCCTCGTGCCAGACCGTCGTTGCCCCGAGATTCGCCTTGCGATGGAAGTACCAGTCGTAGTCCGGGAGCGACTCAGCATGCTGAGACACAACTGACTTGAGCGACTCCCGGCGTTCGTCCGTCAACCCGTCAATACTCTCGACGTGAAGTCGAACCTTCGTCCGTCCGACGTCGCCGGTCTTGCCGATGAATACCTCGTACCACACGGCGTCGGGATGACGAGGATCAGTCGATTGAAACGACCGTCGCTTGCGCCCGTCAAACGACACCGTAACCGGCAACGCCGTTCGCTCCTCAAATCCCTCCCGGATGGCAGCGACAGTCTCTGATGCATCGACAGTGTTCGATTTCCGCGTCGAAGCTTCGAATACGTCCTGAAAGAACGCAGCCCCGTCGTGGGCGAGGTCCGCAAGCCGCGCCTGCACCTCCTCGTACTGGACGATCGAATCGAATTCGGACTCGTCCGCTGGCGAAACGTAGCGCTCCGGTGCGAGTAGACACACGGTAAACGCGTCCCAGTCCTCTCTCTGGACGCGAATCTCCCCCCGGTTGTAGTACCGCTCGATCTGATTCGGCTGTTTCGTCGCGTCAATTTTGTTCTCGACCAGGAGTGCGTGGCGCTCCCCAGCGTCGGTCAGGAATCCGAACTCGATGTCGGACTCACCTTCCCCGGCATAGCTGGCGGTGGTGATGACACCCAGGTAGTCCTGGATCTCAGCGTCAGGGACAGTGTTGGAAACGAACCACTGTCTGAAGGTGGGTGACGTCGCAAGGAGTTGCGCTACCACGTAGTCGATTTCATGCTCACCGACGGCGTCGATGGGCGGACTGTCCTCGATATTCATCTGATTAGAGTTCGACGAACGGACAATAATGCTTTCCAATGAAGGAACCAGGACTACAGTATCGACGACTCCCAACGCCCGGATAGCCGGGAATGGGAGCGCCAATGGAACCACACTCCCTTGACTCCGGCCGCAGTCAAGCAGTTCGACGGCATGCACCGCGCGCCTGACTCGATTAGCAAACCACCCTGAACACCGTCACCAGTACGTCCTTGTATCTGGCAGCGAATGACTCGATATGGCCCTGAAACGGAGTCTCCTGCGTGGCCTCGTTGCGTGTCTCGTCGCAACCGCCGTCGCCAGTATCGCCGGTGGGAAGCGACTCGGCATGCGGGTCGGCCTGCTGACCGGTGTTGCAGTCGCCATCGCCACCTGGGTGGCTACGTGTCAGAACGACGGGGAACCTGGGCTGACCGACGGAACCGACTCTGCGTGACAACCAGGACGCCGTCAGCACTCCGAACGTACGGACCGTAGCACTGGACGCCCGTTAGTCTCGTGGCGATGGACACACAGCTGAAGAACGGGCCGGTGGCACGCCTGTGATACGCAACACACCACGCCGCCGTTGGCCCCGGAAGCCTCGTCGATGACACACCATTGGCGGTCCCAACTACCGCGACAGAACCACGCTCCTGCCCCCCAGTCGCACGGCCGTCTGCGGACGGTCATGTTTCGACCGGAGGCCTCCGTCCGGGGAGCGCACGATTCAGTCGTGATGTCGACGGGTGTTGGGAAAAACACAGAGACAGGCCAACGCTTAACCGATCCCGATGCGTCGATGTGGACATGAGCACTGGACGCGAAATCCGCCTCATCGAAGCGGACGATGGCGGCTGGTCGGCTATCGATGACGAGACTGGCGTTGCCAGCCAGGGCGAGGCGCGCCTCGAAGCCCTCGATAATCTCGACGAGGCGGTCACGCTGACGAATGAATCCCGGGAAGCGGACACCGATGCACCCGAGCCGGATGCGCCGTGGTTTGACGCGTGACGGACGCGCCGCGAGATTTCTCCGGTCGGGAGTAATCACTTCGCGTGGGAGAGCGGCGCTGTTGTATCGACTGGAAGAAAAAATCACGACGAGCGCAGGGTGCGTGAAGCCGACACGCGAGAGACCGTCTCCGACTCGGTGGGACAAGCGAGCCGCTCACTCGAACGGCTCAGCCGGAGTCGTGAGCCGGGTGATATCGGGGACGCTGTCGAACCCGTCGTCGAAACTGTAGAGGTGCTCGATCTCCTCGCGCTGCATCGTCGCCACGATCACGGCATCGGTCAACGAGAGGGACTCGTACCGGCGAAACACCGATCGACCGGCGGTGAAATCGGTTTTCGAGGTGTGGGTGAGCGAGAACCCGCTGCTCTCGACGATGGCATCGAGTGTCTCGGTCGCGACGTCGTGTCCCGCTCTGGCCTGGAGGTAGTTGATGACTTCCTCGAGGACGTCGCTCAAGACGTATGCTGTCGGGAGCTCCCCCTGATCGATCGCATCCACGATGGCTGTCCCTCGCTCGTGGTTCTGGTCGCGCGACAGACGGGCCGCGATGAGAACGTTTGCGTCGACGACGCTGGCCATTAGCTGTCTCCAGCGACGAGATCGTGATCCTCCGCGGCGTCCGTCGGTTCACCGATGTCGACTGCCTCCAACCGGGAGAACGCCCCGTACTGCTGTTTGACGAGTTCGACCGAAATCGTCCCGTCATCGTCCACGTGCCAGCGGAGTTTGTCACCCGCGTCGACGCCCGCTGCCCGCCGCACGGCTGCTGGGACCGTGACCGAGTAGCTCTCGTTCACTGTCGTTTCGTCCTCGACCTCGTGCGACATAGCCGGTTGTACGCGGGGTTCACGGAAGTAATTTGCCCCCAAATTTGCATCGGGATTGCTGGCCACCTTGGGCACGGACTGCCCAGCTGCCATCTCGGTGCGATCCATTCCGTCTGCTTCCACGTACGACAAGAGAACCCGCGCTACCCGGAATCCCGACACCATCGAGCGCTGGGACGAGAGAAACGCCGAGTCAGACCGACGCGAAGCCCGAAGGGAGTACGTGGAGGATTTACCGTCGGCACTCGAATACCGAGCAGCTAGGTGGGTAGTCGGTCCCGTAAAATCCACTGGGTCCACTAGCTCGAATCACAGATACAGACACCGCCTTCTCTAATCTGGTCAACCACAAAGCTGTGAACGGCCTCGGCTAACGTGACTATTGAGGTAGTTTGTTGGTGACTCGGGCGCTTCCCGCCATAGTAGCTCTCTGCCTGATTCCCACTGTACAGTTCCTGCATTCGGTCTGTCGTCTCCTCGGAGAACGGACCGTGGTCGGACGCCCGGTCATAACACTCCTCATGGTCGACAAAATCCGCAACTTCATCCCCGCCCATTTCCACAGCGTAGGCTTCGATGGAGCGCTCGATTGCTCCGAATCAGACCTCGATGCTGGCAGTGTAGTAGTCGCCGTTCCGTCGAAGCACACTCACAACCTCCAGTAGCTTGCAAGCTTTCGTCAGCTGCGTTTCCCACTCCCCATCACCGTGAACACCGGGCTCGTACTGGATGTCGACCTGCCCAACCATCCTGAATGCGTCCTCGGCACTCTCGAGGGCTGTCACAACCTCACCGGGGTCACCGCTGTCACTCATTTGCATCGGCCTCGTTTCGAAGGAGCTTTCGAACGGTCTCGAATTTCGGCGTCTCGTAGACGACCAGGCCTGAGACGACGATTTCGCGGATATCACTCGTGTACGCCGGAATGGACCCGACGGCTTCGACGTCGATGTCGTAGCCGTAGCGCTCGCCCTCGAACGTCCGTTCTTCGAGATCGACTCGGACGGCGTTCGCGTCACGCTGGTTCGAGGGGCGGTCCTCGGTGACTAGCACCCAGAGGTCGATGTCGCTCCGCCGGTCTGCCTCCCCCCGCGCGACGCTGCCGTAGAGCATGATACCGACAACGTCCTGGAGCCGTGTCATGAGCTCGTCGACGGCGGCCTTCACTGGTTCGTGAAACTCTGATTGCGGAATCGCTAGGTATGGGTCGTCGGGAACGGAGAGACGGTCTCGATTGATCTGGATACGGCGTCGATTCCCACTCGTTGTCTCCCAGACGATGCCGTTTGCCGCGAGAACGTCGACTGCCCGCCCGACGGTCGACTTCGTGTGCCCCGTCTGATTCGCAATCTCAGCGACGGTCAGCTCTTCGAACCGAGTTCGAGTTAAGAGTAGAAGAACATCGTTGGTTGCCTTGTTTTTGAATAAATCGGGGTCTCCAGCGGGTATCTGGAGTGATATGGTTGCTCCAGTGTTCCCCTCCTGTTTCACGTCGTGTTCCATGTATCACGTCACATCACGGTCGTACAAATAGTTTAAGACAAACAGGGGTTTCGATTGTCGTACACCAGATCGTCTCATGGCAAACGAGGGCGTGGGGTGGCCAACAATTTGCTGAATTTCGGCGCCAACCCCGACACCATCGAGCGATGGTACGATATGAGCACCGAGTCGGACCGACGGGAGGCGCGGCGGGAGTACGTGGAGGACTTATAGGCCAACTGGCCGCCACCTCCCGTGCCTCGCCCAATACTCGAAATGTCGCGGCGCCGATCCCCGTTCGCAGCCCACATGTGGCGCAACATGTATTGTGAACGAGCCGCTACCGTCACGTATGGCAACCGAAGAGGCCCCCGAAGAAACGACAGTCAGCGACCGGGGAATGGTCACGATCCCAGCGTCGCTCCGTCGACGTCTCGATATCGAGGCTGGCGACAAGCTCCGCTGGGATGTCGACGATGAGGGGAACATCGCTGTCGAGGTCGTCCGTCAGCGCTATGGCGCGTTCGAAAATGACGATCAGAAGGCGCCGATGGGCGGTGATAGTCTCGAGACACACGACTTGGCTGGCAACGAATCGGACCCCGCGTTCACGGAGGATGCCTGAATGGCGATCTCCGTCCTCGATTCCAACATTCTCATCGACTACAAGGATACGAGCGCTGAAGGTCGTCACGAACGGGCTGAAGACATCATCTACGCTATCGACAGCGGCGACCTTCCGACTGCCCGAATCACAAATTACGTCCTCCTGGAATCACTGAACTGGCTGCACGAGCGCCAGCATCACGACATCGCGGTCGACCTTCGTAACCGACTCTCCACGTCGGCAGGGTTCGAACTGGTTCACTCGGCCCAGAAGGACTTCCACCGGGCTGTGGAACTCTTCGAGACCTACGAGGGCCTTGCGTTCGGTGACGCAACCATCGCCGCATACATGGAGCGAGAGGGCATTGACTACCTGTACTCCTTCGACGACGACTTCGACGTACTCGAGCGTATCACCCGACTACAGACGGCGGATAATCCGTTCAACTGATTGCAGCCCGTCCGAGAACTCATTGTTCCGACAATGCCGAAAACAACGGAAATTTATCCGGGCGTCCACCTTAGTGGGCGCTCCCACACAACCGCACCACGTACGGAACGTTCCAGCTCAGCCTGATCTTGAAGCGGAACGAATCCGCCGACTGACGCCCCCGAAGCCAGACAGGCCCCGTCAGTTCGGCACTGTCCCGCTGATGACGTAGTAGTCGTTCCCCATGTCCCCGCCACGCAGGACAGGATCGTTTAGGGGTTCGTGCGTAACGTCGGTGTACCCGACGTCCGCGAGCACCGAGGCCAGTTCGTCCGCTGGCCGGCCGTCGTACATCGGGAGGTCGTCGTGCATCTCCACGTACTCGTCCCACGGCTCGTCGTGCTCCCAGTAGCCCTCCAGCAACACGAGCCGGCCCCCAGACTCGAGGACGCGGGCCCACTCCCGGAGCGCCGCCCGCGGTCCGGGGAGCGTCCAGACGAGGTGGCGGGCAGTGACGCAGTCAACGCTCTCGTCCCGCAGCGGGAGGGTCTCGGCGTCCCCGCGACAGAACGGAATCGAGTGGTCCGTTTGCTCGACCTTCGCGCTGGCCTGTGCCAGCATCTCCGGAGCGAAGTCCAGCCCCACGACGTCGTGGTCGAGCTCCGCGAGCAACAGCGAGATGACGCCCGTTCCACAGCCCACGTCGAGGACGCGACGGGGCTCCTCGCCCACCCACTCGCGCAACACTGCGAGCCAGCGCTCGTGCTGTTCTGCGGAGTGGATTCCGTGTTCGCTCGCGTCGTCGAAGTTCGCCGCGCGGTCGTCCCAGTGCTGCCGGACAAGCCCCTTGACGTCTTCGTCGCGCTGTGTCGGTTCTGTCATAGACGAACGCCGCTTCTCGGCCCCACGCCCTGTGTCCCCTTAGTGCTACGGCCGAGCGCTCGTCGCTTGCTTCTGCAGGGATACCGAGGGACGAGGAGGCCGACGCACTACGCGAGGCAGTCCACGAACACCGCGAGCGACGCGCAGCAGACCTCGAGGAGACCGTTGGTCGCGCCCTTCACGAATGGGACTTGCCCCAGGACGGAAATTGCTTCGCTCAAACGCTGAGCGGCCTCCTTCACCGGTTGGCTCATGACAAACGGATATCTTTCTGGGGTGTATCGCCACGCTGTATGAGCCAGGGACGCAACGACACTAGACGGTTCACCGAAGCAGTATCGGATCAAGCCATCCTGAAGGTGTTCGATATCGAAGGAGACCCAGTCCTCACGGCCAGTGAAGTATCGGATGGGCTCCGCCGGTTCGGCATCCAGATCACGCCTGAAGGCGTCCGTCGACGCCTCGACCGCATGGCTGACGATGGGCTAGTCAGCCGAAAACAACTCGGAGCACGTGCCGTTGGCTGGTGGGCCGAAGTGGCACCGGAATTCGACGAGGAGACTGCTGCCACTGTGGATGAGCGGTCCGAATCGGACGAGTGGGAAGAACTCTGACCTGTGGCGACTGTCCTCTTACATCCCGACGTGGAGAAAAAGCTGTCTCGACTCCCGAATGACATCGAGAATCGGATCCGGGACAAACTCGCAGATGCCGGAGACAGCCCCGACCGCTACCTGAAACCCTCAAGGGCCGTGAGGAGTATTCACTTCACGTCGGAGAACGGCGCGTATCATCGACTGGAAGCAAAATCACAACGAACGCAGGGTCCTTGAAGTCGACACCCGAGATACCGTCTGCGACTAAGTGGATCAAGGTTGACATCCTCTCCGCCCTGAAGCGCGAGGATTCCTCCGTTGGGAGTTCAACTACCGACCTACAGCGGCAACGTACGGGTTTGTGCGCAGTGCTTTGGGACGTTCGTGGCCGACGATGTGGCGATCTAGCCGACGATATCGCTCGGCGTGAACAACGAGAGGTCATACCGTTCAGCGGCGACACGCCGGAGTCCATCGGAGAACCCGGAGCGACAGAAACAACAGTAGTGGTACGTCGGTTCTTCGCCACCATCCGGTGACCACTGGACCGCTTGTGCCGTCCGCTCCAGATCGGCGAGATCGCCTTCAGTCATCTGCCCTGTAGTGTATTTACACTCGCCGGCGACGAGCGTCCCGTCGCTACCGAGTCCGACGACGTCGAGTTCATGGTCGCGATGCCACCAGTAACCGATCCCCTGGTACGTGTTCGGAAGGAGCGACGGGAGGGCGTTCTGACAGATGATCTCGAACGTCGGCCCCATGTAGTCCGTGAACGTCGGCGCGACGAGCTCCTCGTAGGCCGCGTCACCGAGCTGGACGAGCGCCCCGGTCTGTCCGTAAACGTAGCGGAACCAGAACCGGAAGAGCGGTTCTTTCAACCGATACCGACTCTTGCGCGTCGCGTTCGGATTCGCCGTGATTGGAATATCTCGCTCCACGAGCCGCAGCCGACGGAGCTTCGAGAGATACGACCCGAGGCTGTTCGAGTCGACGCCCGCGAAGTTGGCGATCTCGCTGGTCTCGCGGTTGCCCGTGGCGATCGCCCGGAGTATCGTGTAGTAGGTCTGTGGCTCGCGGATTCCGAACTCGGTCCGCAACAGGAACTCAGGCTCGTTGTGCAGGACGCCGTGTTCCGAGAGGATGCGTTCCTGAATGTTCTCCTCGAGTGTCGTGGACGGATCAAGCGCACGGAGATAGTACGGCGTTCCCCCGAAGACGCCCCACGACTGGATCATGGTGTCCGGGTCGTCCCCTGGATAGAACTGCTCCGCATCGTCGATCGACAGCGGCGGGAGATCGATCGCGCCGGTTCGTCGCCCGTACAGCGGACTGCCACCACCGAGGACCTTGTCCTCCATGACGCTAATCGACGAACCGACGAGGACGAGCGTCGTGCTCGTCTCTTCGAGCTGGGTGTCCCAGACGCGCTGGATCTTCGACGGCAGTGCCCCGTCGGACTGAACGAGATAGGGGAATTCGTCGAGGACGATGACTGCGTCCTGCCGGCCCAGCGCCCGCAGTAGTGCTTCCCAGTCGCGCTGAATGTCTTCAAGGATTGGGAACGTCTCGCTGGCGGTCGTGACAAAATCGGCGAGCTGCACCTCGGGGGTTTCCTCGGTCGCCTGCCAGTAGACGGCATCGTCGACGTCTCTCGTCGCCTCACGAACGAGGGCGCTTTTCCCGAGCCGGCGGCGGCCGTAGACGACGAGCAGTTCGGCGCGCTCGCTCTGGAACGCCGTCCGGAGTGCCTCGAGTTCGTCTTCCCGGTTGACGAACCGTTGCTGTGTCATACTCCCGCTTGTGGGCGTTGGAGCATAACGATGACGATTATCTAAATCACGATTAATAAAATCGTGATTTTGGTCATTCTGAACCAGTGACGCGGTCCGGATGCGTCGGAGAAAGACCTACTGTTCCTGCATAGAACTGTTTGCACATGTCGAAGCGCATCCGGCTCTCGGAGGAGGCCTACGAGCGCCTCGCTGCCCACAAGGGTGCGGACGAGACCTTCTCCGACGTCGTCCTTCGGCTGGCCGGCGAGCGCTCGCTGCTGGACCCCGCGGGGATTTTGAGCGACGAGGAGGCCGAGGCACTTCGCGAGGCAGTCGATGAACGCCGCGAGGGGCGCGTAGCGGAGCTCGAAGAGACTGCTTATTGTGTAGGCGACCAGTGAAATCTAATTCGATATGTGACTAACACTCTCAATCTATATTAAGACAGGGGCCGTACAAGCGCGTATGACCGAGGAGACTGGGCTCCGCGACGAACAGACGACGGGGGAAGACCGGGTACGCATGGTCGCTCGACAGCTGTCGGAGCCACGAACGGTGAACTGGATAGCTTCCGAAGCTGGTTGGTCGCACGGGCCGACCAAGCGCATCCTCGAACGGCTCGTCGACGATGGCATCCTCCATCGTGACGAAAGCGGTACCCACACCACGTACTATCCTGACTACCGCCGCCAGGCGATGCAGGAGGCTATGCGCCTTCGGGACAGCGGACACACTGTCGAGGAGCTCACTGACCGTCTCGCCGATATGAAGACACAGATCAGAGAGTGGGAGGCTGAGTTCGACGTCGAGTCGCCGAACCAACTCCGGGCGACGCTCGCTGAAGAGGATCTTGACGCCAACGAAGAGGCTCGCCGCCGCGAAATCGCCAGTCACTGGGACTATCTCAAGTACCGCATCCGAATTGTCGGGTTCGCCATCCGCGAATGGGACTTTTTGGCTCCGACAACGGAATCTTTGAAGCCACAGAGAGATGTCGCGCCCGAACTCGACGAGGAGACAGCCGCCACTGTGGATGAGCGGTCCGAATCGAACGAGTGGGAAGAACTCTAACCTGTGGCGACTGTTCTCCTGCATCCCGACGTGGAGAAAATGCTGTCTCGACTTCCCAATGACATCGAGAATCGTATCCGGGACAAACTCGTAGATGCCGGAGACAGCTCCGACCGCTACCTGAAACCCCTCAAGGGTCGTGAGGAGTATTCACGGTGAGCGAGAACTCGAAGAAGATATCGAATATGCCGGATAGCGGGGTGGTCGTCTCAGACACGTCGCCGCTGTTGAATACGTGTTGTTCCCGCTGACCGATGGCGTCAACGTAATGTGAGTCAACGGGTTCTAGGCAACCACATGCTGCAGTTCCAACCGAAGGTACTTACGTGATACAAGCGTATCACAGAATATGAGTACTGACAGCGACGCCGGCGGCGACGGTGAAATGGAGAAGATCAACGTCCGGGTGCCACAGTCGCTGCTGGCACAGGTCGACGAGGTCTGGGAGGAGCGCGGGTATGCGAACAAATCCGAGTTCATCCGCGACGCGCTTCGGGACGCTGTCAACCCGCCAACGCAGCTATCCGAGTAAGCGCTCGAACATCTGGCCGAGAGCCGCACACAGCGGGAGCAGGGTGAGTCGGTCTCGCAGGACGACGTGAAGGACCGGCTGGGAATCGATGACTGAGATCGAGTGGACACCAAAAGCACTCGATTTGCTTTAAGGACTCGAATCGGACGCGCAAGAGCGGTTGGTGAAGAAACTCGACGAGGCGGAAAACTGGACCTCCCATCGTCTTGAAAAGCTCAGCGGATATCCGTACTACAAGCTTCGTGCCGGCGACTACCGTGCGATCATCACGTGGGATCGGGATGAGGATGTCCTGATCGTCGAAGCGGTTGGGCATCGACGAAACATCTACGATCGTCACCTCCCACCGTGAACACGGAGAACGCCGATTTCTGCGTAGTGAGATAGAATAGACTCAGCTCCTCGTCTTACGATATTGCCAGTACCGTGCTATCACTCAGAAAACCAGGGGGTGTCGGGTTCGCGTGGCTCCTCCGAAACGGTCTCTGGATCGAGTCCGAAGTCACGCAAATCGGCATCAGTCACCGGCTCACCGACCTCGCCGTGGTGGAGTGCAACCGCTTCGTCCAAATTTGCCAGCGCTTCCGACCGCGTCTCGCCCTGGCTCGCGACGCTGGCCCCCTCGTCGACAGCGGACCACGTCCCATCGGCCTCCTCGACGAGATGGATCTGGCGCCGGGGCGGGTCTGCATCGCTGTTATCCGCTTGCGCCATGGGTATCGGTAGGGTGGTGAGTGACAAAACACTTCGGGGGATATCACCAAACCCACTGTCTGAAGAGAAGGAAACAGCCAATTCGAGCATTGGCTACTCTGAGGTTGTTTACTATCTCGTAGTACGTCCCCAGGTCATACGGCAATCTACCGCCGTAGGCTGCCCGCCCATTCCACGGGGTGATAAACAAAAGAAGAACCCCTGCGCTCCCAGCGATGCTCAGATATTCTCTAAGTACCCCCGCCGTTGCTCCATCTTGTCGCCCTCAGTGCGCTCGTCGTAGTGCTTCTCGATGACGCGCTCGGAGACGTCCGCCCGACTCGACACGGCGTGGGATGGCACGTCCGAGCGCAACCAGTGCGTGATCGAACCACGGCGGAACGGATGGGGTGACACCGACGCCGGGCACTGACTCTCCTTCCCGTGCGCCGTCGCATCACAGTAGTCCGGGTCGCGACCCTCCGTACAGGCCACCTTGTAGCGGCATGGCTGGGTGAACTTGTACGCGTAATGCCGGATAGTTGCCACAGCTACACGGCCATGCTCGGTACTGATGAGCGGCTGTCTGCCGTACTCGTCGACGGTGTCGGGCCGCTGCTTCTCGATCCACTCCTCGAGAAGCTCGGCGATGTCGTCGGAGATGGCCACGTGACGCTCCGACTCGCCCTTGTTCTTCAGCGGGGTGTCCGCGTGGGGCCGATGCCTGAATTCGACGTGCTGGTCCTGCAGGTCGACGTCACGAAGATCCAGTGCTCGCACCGCTCCGACGCGGGACATCGTGTGCCACATGAGCGCCAGAGATACGTGCGGTCGGCTGCAGAAGTGGTATCGCTCGAGGTTCTTGAGGACAAGCTTGGCGTCCTCGTTCTCGAGGTGGGTGTCCTGTACCTCGTCTTCCTCGTCGAGGATGGGAATCTGGATGCGAACCGTGAGTCCCTCCTCGACGGCCTCGATGCTCACACCAGCGTACGAAGGGGCGTGTCGATGATATCGTTCGCGGCATAGAACTGACCGCCGACAACAAATTAACGGGCATCTACAACCTCGGGACGGGCGAGAACTACAGTTTCAACACGGTCGTCGAGATGATCAACGACGAGTTGGGCACGGATGTCGAGCCGACGTACGTCGAAAATCCCATTCCCGAGTCCGTTTACGTGTACGATACGTGCGCTGATCCGATGAAGATCACCCAAGCCACCGGGTGGGAACCAGAGATCGACTTCGAAGAGGGGATTCAGCGGGTTTGCGCTCAGTATCAGTAACAGTCCACAGAAGCACGACAGCGTATCCCGTCGAGCAAAGAGTACTGCGAACGTGACGGTGTGTTATGCCGCTATCCCTAGTTGCCGTACAAGACTGCACCCCGAGAATTTCACTCCAATAGGTGAAATCGACCGTACTCTGTCTTGCGCATCCGCGGACACAAGCTACCGAAGACCAACACGTATTTGTCCTTGAGCTCTCACGCGCCTGGATATGCCCCATACGTTCCCGGACTACCTCGACGTCGACTACCAGGCCGGCCAGAACGAGTCACCCGAAGCCTACCCAACGCTCGACGCCAAACTCGAGAAAGCCATAGAAGTAACCCGACAGGGGCTCGAGCAGTACGAGAGCCCCGCCATCATGTGGACCGGCGGGAAGGACTCCACACTCACACTCTACTTCGTCAAGGAAGTCGCCGAGCGCTTCGACCACGAGGTGCCACCGACGATATTCATCGACCACTACCAGCACTTCGACGAGCTCCACGACTTCGTCGAGAACTGGGCCGAAGCGTGGGACCTCGACGTGCACTACGCACGCAACACCGACGTCGGTGAGTACGTCGCCCAGCACGACCTCGAGCCGGGCGACGACATCCCCATCGACTCACTCTCGGAGCACAACCGCCACCACGTCAGGAACATCCTCGAGTACGAGGAGGACACCTTCCCGTTCCTGCTGGACACCTACGTCGGCAACCACCTCCTCAAAACCGTCGCCCTGAACGACGCCCTCGAAACCCACGACGTCGACGGGATTCTGAGCGGCATCCGGTGGGATGAGCAGGAGGCCCGGGCCGACGAGACCTTCTTCAGCCCGCGGCACGACCCCGACATCTACCCGCCCCACGATCGCATCCAGCCCATCCTGCAGTTCGACGAGGCCGCCGTCTGGGATGCGTTCTGGCACGTCGTCGTCCCCGACACCGTCGAGGACTACCCGGACGACGGGTACGTCCCGCAGGCCCACGACGACCTTCCGAACGGCCTCAGCCACGCGGACATCCCGGTGTCGCCGAAGTACTTCAAGGGCTTTCGCTCCCTCGGCAGCGAGGTCAGCACGGACAAAGCCGAGGAGGAGCCGGCGTGGCTGCAGGACCTCGACAACACCACCGAGCGGGCCGGCCGGGCCCAGGACAAAGAAGACCTGATGGAGCGCCTGCGGGACCTGGGCTACATGTGAGGAGCCGAGCCGCGCTCGACGTCAGCTGACTACTCCGCAGACTCCCCGTAGGCAGACCCCTCCTGATCTAGATCCACGACAACCAGGCCTTCATCCTCGTCCCAGCTCGGCTCGTACTGCGTCGTCACGTCGGGAACGAGCCCATACGTCTCCATGAATGACTGCCCGGCGATGGTCGCGCCGGACTGCATCGTCGAGAGCGTGTACGCCCCCTCGTCGGCGTCCTTGTCCGCGACCGGTTCGATGCCGATTCGGTTCGCCTCCTCGTCGAAGTACAGCACGGCACCCTCGTTGTCGTCGAAATATTCATCCACTCCGGCTTGATTCACGCCGATCGACCCGGATTTCCGCAGGGACACCATCGGGTCGGAACCCGCCGGCCTGCCGCGGCCACTGCCCGCATCGTCGTACTTCTCGAAGCCCATAAAATACAGTTGTGAACTGGGACAGTAAATGTATTTCCCAACTTATCGAAGAAATATAGAAAATATGGTTTCTGGAGGGCGTGCTTCCAGAGCCTCGGGGAGTCAGTCCGTTCATCGGGGAGCCGTCATCAAAGGTGTCCGCGCTGCTCATCGAACGACCGGCACTCCACATCCACCTCTGCGAGGGGCGACGGCAGACATGAGACGGGAGGCTCTTGGGTGTGCACACAAGAGCCGTGGTACGTATGTGGCCCTGGGGACATCTCGCCGTCGGGTACCTGCTCTACGTCGGACTGTCCAGGGTCCACGACCCGACGGGACAGACCGTCCCGACCCTGCTCGCCCTTGTGTTCGGCACCCAGGTCCCGGACCTGGTGGATAAACCTCTCGCGTGGACGCTCGAGGTGCTCCCGTCGGGGCGATCGCTCGGGCATTCCTTGCTGATTCAGGCCTGCCTCCTGGTGGTGCTGTATGGAGCCGTCAGCGAGAAGCGCAAGCCGGTGGTTGCGGCGCTGGGAATCGGTTCAGTGTCGCACTCGCTGAGCGATCTCGGCCCGGAAGTGGTCGGTGGACTGCTCCTGGGGGATGGGTCCCAGCTCCAGTGGACGTCGTATCTCGTGTGGCCGGTGCTGGGGTCGCCGTCGTATCCGGAGGACAATTCGTTCGTCACTCACTTCGCCCAGTTCGAGGTCTCACCGTACGTCGCGTTCCAGTTCGGCCTGTGTGCTCTGGCCCTCGGCGTCTGGGTGTATTCAGATGGACCTGGACCGAGAGCCATCACACGGTGGCTCCGGTCGAAGGTGAGCCCCACAGCGACCGGATAGTTTTTCGTCCCGGGCTGACACGCACAGCTGTGTTCGGAACGAGTGGGATACGGGGGGCCTACGGGGAAACAGTCGAGGGGCGGTTTGCCGTGACGCTCGGCCGCGCCGTTGGGCGCGCACTCTCCGTCGAGTCCGTCGTGGTCGGCCGGGACCCCCGCACGACGGGCGAGCTTCTCAGCGACGCCCTGTCTACCGGCCTGCGAGAAGTGGGCTGTGACGTCATCGACATCGGCGTCGCTGCGACACCGACGATTGCCCGGAGTGTCGGCTGGCAGGACGCGGACCTGGGCGTCGCGGTGACGGCATCTCACAATCCCCCGAGCGACAACGGGTTCAAACTCTGGCGGCCGTCGGGCCAGGCAATCGACGGCTCACAGCGCGAGGCCATCACAGCAGCCCTGGAGGCCGACGAGAAGGCACTTGCCGACTGGGATGATGTGGGGAGTGCGACGCGCTGGGGTGGCGCCCAGGAGGCCCACACTGACGCGCTCGTCGAGGCTATCACCCTCGATTCGCCACCGGCTGTCGTCGTGGACGTTGGCAATGGTGCGGGCGGCGTCACGGCTGACGCGCTCGAGCGACTCGGGTGTGACGTGACGACGCTCAACGCCCAGCCGGACGGTCGCTTCCCGGGCCGCGAGAGCGAGCCCACGAGCGAATCGCTCGCGGCGCTCTCGACGCTCGTCGCAGAGACAGGTGCCGACGTGGGCGTCGCCCACGACGGCGACGCGGACCGGATGCTGGCCGTCGACGACCACGGCGAGTTCGTGCCCGGGGACGAGCTGCTCGCGCTGTTCGGCCGACAGTTGGCGACCCCGGGGGAGCGGGTTGCGGCGCCGGTCAACACGAGCGTGCTCGTCGACGACGCCCTCGAAGCGGTGGGTGCAACCGTGACGCGAACGCGAGTCGGTGACGGCTACGTTGCCGACGCGACGACGGAATCGGACGTGGTGTTCGGGGGCGAGCCCTCCGGGGCGTGGATATGGCCGGCGGAGACGCTCTGCCCGGACGGCCCACTGGCGGCGTGCACCCTCGTCGAACTCATCGACGACAAGGTATTACTGTCGGCTCAGCGGGCCGCACTGCCGACGTATCCCCTCAAGCGAGACAGTGTCCAGGTCGAGGAGAAATCGGGTGTATTCTCGCGGGTCGAGCATGAGATTGGCACCCAGTTCGAGGACGTGCAGACCCTCGACGGGGTACGCGTCGAGATGGATGAGGGGTGGTTCCTGATACGTCCGAGTGGCACACAGCCGCTGATACGGATTACCGCCGAGGGCCGTACCGATGCCGCGTGCGCCGACTACTTCGACACGGCGATCGCCGTCGTCGAAGCTGCCATCGACGAAACGGCGCGCGGAGAGTAACACCGTTTGAACGCCGTTCTGATTTGAACAGGTATCTGTGAAGATGACGCGTCGGCCGACCGCCGAGGATTACCACCGTTTGAACGGCGTTCAGATTCTGGCAGTGGTCACTCGACGGTGACGCTCTTCGCGAGATTGCGGGGCTTGTCGATGGGCCGCCCTTTCGAGTTCGCGACGTGGTAGGCGAAGAGCTGGAGTGCGACGTTCGCCGCGACGGGCTCCATCGGCCCACAGTCCGGCACCTGGAAGACGGTGTTCACGTCTCCGGAGTGAGCAGGGTCACTCGTGACGCCGATTACCGGGGCTCCTCGCGAGCTGACCTCCTGGACGTTGTTGACAGTCTTTGCAGCGTTCGTGTTCTCGGTGAGTATCGCAATGACCGGCGTGTCGGGCGTCACGAGCGCGAGCGGGCCGTGTTTGAGCTCTCCGGCGGCGAATCCCTCGGCGTGGTCGTAGGAGATTTCCTTGAGTTTGAGAGCGCTCTCGAGCGCAACCGGATAGCCCGCGTCCCGGCCGATGTAGAAGAACGCCTCGCTGTCGGCGAACTCCTGCGCGACTGCTTCGATAACGTCCTCCCGGTCCAAGATCTGCTGGATCGCGCCGGGCAGGTCCCGCAACCCGTTCAACAGGTCAGTCTTGGTCTGGTTGCTGATCGCATCGCGAATGTCGCCGAGGCGGACAGTGAGAAGCGCGACCGTCGCAACCTGCGAGACGAAGGTCTTCGTCGCGGCGACGCCAATTTCGGGCCCGGCTCGGATGAACACCGTATCGTCTGCCTCCCGCGTAACCGTGGAGCCGAGTGTGTTGGTGAGTGCGAGGGTCCGTGCGCCCGCGCGCTTTGCTTCTCGGAGTGCTGAAAGCGTGTCTGCAGTCTCGCCGCTCTGGGTGATGGCGAGGACGAGCGTCCGCCAGGGGTCGCGGTCGCCCGTGAACTCGTACTCGCTGGCCACGTGGACCGTGACCCGTGTATCCGTGTTGGCTTCGAGGAGTTCCTTGGCGTAGAGGCCGGCGTGATAGCTCGTGCCGCAGGCGATGATCTGGAGCTCCTCGACGGACTGGAGGTATGGCTTGGGCAGGTCGATGTCCAAGTCGACAGACGTCGAGAGGTCGTCGACACGGCCCGAAATGGCCTGGCGAAGGGCACGTGGCTGCTCGTGGATCTCCTTGAGCATGTAGTGCGCGTAGCCGCTCTTGCCGGCGGCATCGGCGTCCCAGTCGAGGGTTTTCGTGTCCCGGTCGACGACCGCACCGTCGTTCGAGACGGTCACCGCCTCCTCGGTGATGTGAGCAATGTCGCCGGTTTCGAGATACGTGACGCGGTCCGTGTAGTCGATGAATGCGGTCGCGTCACTGCCGATGAACGTCGCGTCGTCGCTGTGGCCGATGAGGAGGGGGCTGTCCTCGCGAGCGACGACAACACCGTCGTGGCCAGCTGCGGTGACCGCGATGGCGTAACTGCCTTCGAGGCGGTCCGTGGCCCGTTGGACGGCCGTCTGGAGGGTAACGCCCTCGGCGAGGTGGTCCTCGACGATGTGGGCGATGACTTCGGTGTCAGTCTCGCTCTGGAACGTGTGTTCGACCCTGAGCTCGTCCTTGAGGTCGTCGTAGTTCTCGATGATGCCGTTGTGGACGAGCGCGACGTCGCCGGTACAGTCGGTGTGCGGGTGGGCGTTCTCGGTGGTCGGCTCACCGTGAGTGCTCCAGCGCGTGTGGCCGATACCACAGCCCCCCCTCGCTTCAGCTGGAACGGCCAGCTCAGCGACCTCCCCATCGGTCTTGTAGACCGAGACATCGTCACTTGCCAGTGCGATGCCAGCCGAATCGTAGCCGCGATATTCCAGATTCTGCAACCCCTCGTACACGATACTCCCCGCGTCCCCCGGTCCAACGTACCCCGCGATGCCACACATTACTGGTACATACCAATCCAGGCACTGTGGTTTAAATGTTTGTGGAGGTTGATATTTTCACCACCCAGTGTCCGGAAAATCAACGTCGCTGAAAGCTCTGTGGCAACTACTGACCGTTTGTAGCCAGAGGCCCTACGGCGTCAGTCTCACCCGCGCGTGACGTGGGCGCTGTCGTCGATGCGGCCGGAAACCAGAGAACCCGGGCCGATCGTCGCATCGTTCCCGATGATGGTCCCGGGTTCGACGGTGACGTTCCCGCCGACGTCGACGTTGTCGCCGAGCAGCCCCCCGAAGCGGACGTCCCGGTAGACGGTGTCGTTGAGGACGACGTCGGTGTCGCCGCCGTCGACAGTGGTGTTCGCGCCGATGGTGGTGTTCGCGCCGACGATGCAGTCGCGCACGACGGCGCCGGGGGCGATAGCCGCGTCCGGCAAGACGATACTGTTCTCGAGGACGGCTCCCGCACCAATGCGCACGTTCTCGCCGAGGGTCACGTCACGGAGAATGGTCGCGTTCGGATGGACGGTCACGTCCTCGGCGAAAATGGCCGCATCGGAGACGCTTGCCGAGTCGTCGACGTTCGCGTGCGTCCGTGGAGCGTGGGAGACGTCATCGATAAGCGCGTCGTTGACGAAGAGGAGGTCCCAGGGTTCGGAGACGTCGAGCCAGCGGTCGCGGTATTGGACCGCCCTAACTCGCTGCTCTGTTGTGAGGGTGTTGATGGTATCGGTGAGGGCCTGTTCGCCGTGGGACTCCGTCTGTCGGATGGCCGCGAAGATGTCTGGAGTAAAGGCGTAGACGCCGGCGTTGATGAAATTCGACGTGGTCAGATCTGGGAGTGGTTGCTCTTCGATACCAACGATGTCTCCATCTTCGAGTTTGACGACGCCGTATCGGCTCGGGTTCTCGGTACGCTTGACACCAACGACGACATCGTCAGTATTCCGGTGGCACTCCCAAACGTCGTCGATGAGTGAGCATGCAATAATCCGGTCGCCATTCAGCGCGACGAACGGTTCGCCAATTTGTGCTTCCGCTTGCAAGAGCGCGTGGCCAGTCCCGAGTTGCTGCTCCTGCACGACGTACGAAATGTCGATATCGCGGTCGAAACCATTGCCGAAGTAGTCTTGGACGCGTTCTCGATTTGCCCCGACGACAAGAATGGCCTCATCGACCGCTGCCATTTCGAGCGCGTCCACGATGTGCTCGAGGATTGGCCGGTTCGCCACCGGAATCATCGGCTTCGGCCGATTCTCTGTAAGTGGCCACAACCGACTCCCTTTCCCGGCTGCTAACACGATTGCTTGCATTACTACCTCTGTCTCACCCCCGCCGCTTATCTTTTGACCAACGCGTCTCAATGGTAGTCTCGGACTAGAATGTAGAATTGTCAAAAACGATGTGTTTTGAATCGAGAAACTTCGAGGCAAGTACTGGGGACCATGAAACCTGTCTGAGAGGGTGTATTCAAATAGGAGATGGGACAAAAGCCGCTTTGTTGCTGGCCAGGGAAGGGTCTAGCACTGAATTACTGGATCAGCTAGAGTAGTGTGTCGTCACTGTTGTCGCGCGATTCGATAGTTATAAATTTGTGTGGGGGAGCTAAATTTGAAGACGGATCATTAACTGGGAGGTTTGTGCTGGGGTAAGGATGAGGGAAGAATGCTCTATCGGCGAGGGGAGTACGATAAGTCCAGGGGCAGTAGTTGGACTTATGTACGATGATGATGCTCAGCCTGCAATCATCGGAGAAAAAGCTACAATTCGCCACGGTACCATCGTGTATGGAGACGTTGAAGCGGGGGACAGGCTTTACACGGGTCATGGCGCCCTGATTCGGGAACAGACCACGTTCGGCGACGACGTTCTCGTCGGTACAAAGACGGTCATTGATGGGTACTCGGACGTTGGTTCGAACGTCAGCCTCCAGACAGGGGTTTATGTCCCCTCATACACGAAGCTTGGCGATCGAGTATTCCTCGGCCCACAGACCGTGCTCACCAATGACCCGTATCCAGTACGAAAAGACGCCGACCTTGTCGGGCCGACAATAAAGGACGATGCATCAGTCGGGGCGAACGCAACAATTCTGCCGGACGTTACTATCGGTGAACGTGCGATGGTGGCTGCAGGGTCCGTCGTCGTAGATGACGTCCCCGCCGACACGCTCGCCCTGGGCAATCCTGCACGCGAAAAACCACTTCCACCCGAACTTGAAGGGGGGAACGACCTGTGATTAACATCGCCAAGCCGGTGTTGTCCGACGACGCGAAATCGCGAGTGCAGGACGTGCTAGATTCGGGGATGTTTGCGGACGGGTCGGAAGTCCGGAAGTTTGAGGACGAATTTGCGGCCTTCTGTGGGGTCTCCCACGGTGTCGCAACCTCAAACGGGACGACTGCACTCCATACCGCGTTTAATGCACTCGATATTGGCGACGGAGATCGAGTGCTGACGACACCGTTCTCCTTCGTTGCCAGTGCGAACGCGATCAAGCTGGCCGGAGGCGAACCAGTGTTTGCCGATATCGACCCCGAGACGTTCAATCTGGATCTGGAAAGTGCGAGGTCAGTGGCGGAGGAGACGGATATCGACGCTATTCTCGTGGTCCACCTTTACGGACTTCCCGCCGATATTGAAGGGTTTCGGGAATTAGCGGACGAGTTCGAAGTTCCACTGATCGAGGATGCGGCGCAGGCTCATGGAGCTAAATACAATGGCGTGCCAGTCGGCTCTTATGGCGACGCGGCGTGTTTTTCCTTCTACCCGACGAAGAACATAACCACCGGCGAAGGTGGGATAGTCTTGACTGATCGAGACGACGTCGAGGAGAAGTCAAGAAGCTTCATCAATCATGGCCGGGCGAAAAGCGGTAGAAGAAATCAGCAGGAGGTGGGGCACAACTTCCGAATGACAAGTATCGCAGCGGTCATCGGTCAGGAGCAACTCGGGAGACTCCCCAAATTCAATGATGCCCGTCGGCATAACGCCGAGTTATTGACAGGAGGGCTTGCAGACACGTCGGTTACGACACCCACCGAACCTGACGCAGCAAGGCACGTCTATCATCAATATACCGTGAAAGCGTCAAACCGGAATGAACTCAGGGACTATCTGGAGTCTGCAGACATCAAATCTGGCGTATATTATCCATATTGTATCCACCAGCAACCGGCTTACCAGCAAGTCTCCCATGAGGCTCCAATAGCTGAGGAGACGAGTCGGGAGGTACTGTCGCTTCCCGTCCATCCGGAACTAACTGAGGAGGATATCGAAACAATAATCGAAGAGGTAAAGACTTATGACAACCAATTCTGATGAATCAATTCAGTCGCCAATGAACGTCGGTGTCATCGGTGTCGGTTCGATGGGGCGCCATCATGCTCGCGTCTACAGCGAGTTGCGTGGTGCAAATCTCGTTGGCGTGACCGATGAAGATCGAGATGCCGCTCGAGAGGTCGCCGAAGATTATGGTACAGAAGCGCTTGATTTCAATGTGCTGGTGGACCAAGCGGAAGCCGTTTCGATTGCTGTCCCGACAGCTTATCACTACGATATTGCAAAACAGAGTCTGGAACGAGGGAAACACATCCTCGTCGAAAAGCCATTTGTTGAGGAGATCGAGAAGGGCGAGGAATTAGTCGCCCTAGCTGATCGGAAGGAACTCACCATCCAAGTCGGCCACATCGAGCGATTCAATCCCGCAATTCGGGAACTCGATAACGTCATTGGCGATGAAGAGATACTGGCAATTGACGTTAATCGCCTCGGACCGCCGCGAGATCGGACCATCGATGATAGTGTGGTTTTGGATTTGATGGTTCACGACATCGACATCATTCGGTCTCTCATCGGCCAAAATCCGAACGAAATCCAGGCCTCGGGAACCCTGGACAATCGATATGCGACCGCTACACTTTCGTACGACAACGGGCCCGTAGTTTCACTGACGGCGAGCCGAATCACACAACGTAAAGTACGAAACATGCAAATCACGACCAGCGACCGATTTATTTGTGTCGACTTCACTGATAAATCAATTGAAATTTACCGACAGTCGGTTCCAAAGTATTTCGAAGAGGAAGGTGATATCCGCTACCATCACGAAGGGATAATCGAGCGTCCGATGGTACCAAACGGTGAACCACTGAGACTCGAAATCAAAGCGTTCCTCAATGCTATTTCGATAGGTGAGGAACCAATTGTAACCGCCAGAGACGGAATCGGAGCGATTGAACTCGCCCGCTCCATCGACGAGCGGGCCAAACGCGACGCGAAATCAGAGGTCGCCACGCGATGAGGGAACACACGCCCCAACCTCGAATATATCGCTCGGGGCTGGAGACCAGTGCCCTCAAAGAGGCATTTCAAGCAGGTGAATTCCCGGTCGCAGTGTATGGCCTCGGAAAAATGGGGTTGCCGGTCGCGGGCGTGTTTGGGGAAGTCTCTGGAAACGTGGTCGGCGCCGATATCGACTCAGAGGTAGTGGAGTCGGTCAATTCTGGAAAATCCCATGTCAATTGCGAACCGGGACTCGACGAACTTGTCGAGAGTCTGGTGGACGAGGGTTCCCTCTCCGCTACTACCAGTCCGAGAGAGGTCGCAGAATTTGCGAACATTCACATTATTATCGTTCCGACAACTATTACTGACGACAAAGAGCCTGACCTTTCGATACTGGATGCCGTAGTCGATGACATCGCCGCCGGACTGTCTCAAGGGGATTTTATCATCATCGAAAGCACCGTTCCCCCACAAACCACCGAACAAAGTGTTTACCCCACTTTGGTCGACGAATCGGGGCTGAGTAAAGATGAATTTGGACTTGCCTTCTGTCCGGAACGGACATCAAGTGGCCGAGCACTCAAGGACATACGCGGCGCGTATCCAAAAGTCGTCGGTGGCGTGGATGCCCAAAGCACGGAGGCGGCAAAGGTCATCTACGAAGTAATCAACGACAAGGGAGTAATTACGGTCAAGGATGCTACAACGGCGGAAGCCGTGAAAGTGTTCGAAGGTTTGTACCGAGACGTCAATATCGCGCTCGCGAACGAGTTATCACGGTTCACAGATGAAATGGGGATCAATGTTCGCGAGGCGATCGAGGTCGCGAACACCCAGCCATTCTGTAACATTCACGAGCCCGGCCCGGGCGTTGGAGGCCACTGTATACCCTTCTATCCGTACTTCATGATAGAGCCCTTTGAGACTGAGACGGCGCTTTTGGAGACTGCACGGGAGGTGAACGACTCGATGCCAGTGTTCACTGTGAAGAAACTACGGGAGGAATTCGACGCTGAAGATACTACATTAGAAGAAACAGACGTATTGATTCTCGGGTTGACATATCGGCCCGGTGTCGAAGAGATTCGAGCCTCGCCATCCCTATCGATTGCCTCCAATTTGACGGATGATGGAGCTACAGTGTACGGCGCTGACCCAGTTCTTGAGGAGTTTACGGCATTCGATCTGCACCCAATTTCACTGGACTCGATATATGACCGGAGTTTTGATGCCGTAGTTCATGTGACTCCCCACGATGAGTTCGCTGACCTCCGATGGGAGGACCTGACGAGAGATAAAGGGGATTTGATCGTCATCGACGGGCGTCAGTCTCTCGATCTCTCAGGGACAGACCACCGAGTCTACAC
>Ga0207715_100242_pt1 | contig 24304 bp, 27 predicted proteins | sample A23M3SouthBayCA_FD_187732 | JGI IMG/M metagenome (GOLD analysis project Ga0207715, IMG submission 187732) | Aerobic enrichment media from Eden Landing Ponds, California, USA - A23 M3 (SPAdes) | ecosystem: Environmental > Aquatic > Marine > Unclassified | place: USA: Emeryville, California... | reverse complement strand
TCGCCGAGCGCTCCGGGGAGCCACTGCCGCCGCTCGACGCGACGCCCGACGCCACGGTGGAGTCGGTGACCCCAGAGGCCGCCCGCGAGCGCCTGGCCGACTTCTGTGCGGGCGACGTGTACCGCTACGCCGACGACCGCGACTACCCGGCCCGCGACGGCACCGCCCGACTCGGTGCGCACCTCTCTTTCGGCACCGTCGGTCCCCGGACCGTCTACGCGGCCACGGCGGACGCGATGGCGGAGGCTCCCGACGAGGACGGCCGCGAGTCCGTCACCGAGTTCCGCCGGCAACTCGCGTGGCGAGAGTTCTACGCCCACGTCCTCGCACACCAGCCACGACTCGTCACCGAGAGCCTCGCCGACTGGGGACGGGCCGTCGACTGGCGGAACGACCGCGAGGAGTTCGCGGCGTGGACGCGGGGAGAGACCGGGTTCCCGCTCGTCGACGCCGGGATGCGCCAGCTCCGCGAGGAGGCCTGGATGCACAACCGCGTCCGGATGGTCGTCGCCTCATTCCTGACCCGTGACCTGCTCGTCGACTGGCGGTGGGGCTACGACTGGTTCCGCGAGCGCCTGGTCGACCACGACCCGGCGAACGACGCCGGCGGCTGGCAGTGGGCGGCGGGGACCGGCGTGGACCCGCAGCCGTACTTCCGCGTGTTCAACCCCGCGCTGCAGTGCGAGCGCTTCGACCCGGAGGCGTCGTACGTCCACCGGCACGTGCCCGAACTCCGTGACGTCGAGCCGACGGCCGTCCACGAGTGGCCGGACCTGCCGGCCGAGGAACGGGCGACACTGGCACCTGAGTACCTGGACCCGGTCGTTGACCACGCCGAGCGGCGCGAGGCGGCAATCGCGGCGTTCGAGGCCGCACGGGACTGAATTCCAGTTCTGTAGACGATAATTTATCCGGCTGGAGCGTTAGTTGTACGTTCGCCACTCATGAGTGTCATCCCGGAGTCCGTCGGCGGTGCGCTGCCCGCGGCCGGCGGCGACTGGCGCGTCGACCTGGTCGAGAGCCCGCTGTTCCCCGGTGCCATCGCCGTCTCGAAGGGCGTTGTGTCGCTGACGCTCCTGTCGGCCGCACTCAACCCGGTCCTGTTCGCCATCGGCTTCCTCGTCGCCGTGACCGTGTACACGCACAACCGACTGACCGACCTCGGTGAAGACGCTGTCAACCGGCCCGAACAGGCCGCCGTGGCGGCATCCCGGAAACGGCTGCTCGGCGGCGTCGCGGCCGGCGCGTACGCCGTCGCGCTCGGACTCGCGGCACTCGGGGGGCTGGTGGCCGTCGGCGTCGTGGTGCTGCCCGGCGTCGCCGGTGCGCTCTACAGCGAGTCATGGCTGCCCGTGACCGAGTACGACCGCCTGAAGGAGGTGCCAGTGCTGAACACGGCGGTCACGGCGGGCGCGTGGGCCCTCCCCCTCGCCTACCTCCCCGTCGCCTTCAGCGGCGCCGCCGGCGGCGCGACCGCCGCACTCGTCGCGGCGTTCCTGTTCTGCCGGACGGCGGCCGCGAGCGAGGTGCTGAACGTCCGCGACGTCGCCGGCGACAGGGCCGCGGGCGTCGTGACCGTTCCCGTGGCGGTGGGGCTCAGGCGGACGCGTCACGTGCTCTACGGCCTGGACGCGGCGTCCGTCGGCGTGCTCGCGGCGGGTGCCGGCGCGGGCCACCTACCGCTTCCCGTCGCGGCGGTGTTGCTCCCCGGCTTCGCGTACTCGCTCTGGCTGACCCGGCGCGTCGGCACCGCCGACCCCGACCGCCTCGCGACGGCCAAGGACGCCGAGTACGTCCTGCTGGCCGCCCTCGCGCTCGTCGGTGCCGGGTTCGTAACGATTTGACGACGGTTAATTTTAGGGAAAAGGTAGATACGGTAGCGCGCCGTCGCCCACCCGTGTCCCTCTCGCCCGCCGTCGCGGTGTGGCTCCTGTTCGCCGCCGCGGGCGTCTCCGCAGTCGTCGCCGCCCTCGCGTGGCGGCGACGCGACCGGCCGGCGGCCATCGCCTTGACCGTCGCGATGGTCGCCGAGGCCTGGTGGGCGCTGGGCTACGGCCTCGAGTTGCTGGCTCCGACGCTCGAGTCGTCGCTCCTCTGGGCGAACCTCCAGTGGTTCGGGAGCGTCTGGGTCCCCGTCGCCTGGTTCGTCTTCGCGCTCGAGTACGCCGGCTACGACCGCCACGTGAACGCGCGAACCATCTTCGGGCTCGCAGTCGTCCCGACCGTGGCGACGGTGCTCGTGTGGACGAACGGGGCCCACGGCCTCGTCAGAATCGACCCGAGGGTGGTGGAGGTAGGCTCTCTCGTCGTACTCGAACAGGGGTTCGGGCCGGTCTTCTGGCTCACCGTGGTCTACTCCTACGGCCTCGCGTTGCTCGGGTCGGGGCTGTTCGCGTCGCTTCTGGTCCGGTCGCCCTCCCTCTTCGGCACGCAGGTCCTCGCCATCCTCGTCGCTGCCGTGACGCCGGCGCTGGGAAACGTCCTGTACGTCTCCGGCCTGCTCCCGTGGCCGTGGTTCGACCCGACGCCGCTGACGTTCGCGGTCTCGGGCGTCGCGGGCGTCTACGTCATCCGGGCCGAGCGACTGTTCAAGACGACGTCGGTGTCCAACACGCTGGCGCGCGCGTCCGTCGTGGGCGAGATGACCGACGGTGTCGTGGTCGTCAACGCCGCCGGACAGGTCGTCGACTTCAACCGGGCCGCCGCGCGACTGCTCGACGTCGCCGACATCGTCGGCCGCCAGGCCGCCGAGGTGGTGCCGGGCTTCGTCGAACCGTCGTCGGAGGACGTCTCGCGGTCAGTCGTCGCCGACGCCGGGCAGGCCGGCCGACGGCTCGACGTGCGTGTCTCGCCGCTGCACGACCACCACGAGCGTGTCGTCGGGGCCGTCGTGGTGCTCCGCGACGTGACCGACGAGCGCCACCGCGAGCAGCAACTCGCCGTGCTGAACCGGGCGCTGCGGCACAACATCCGCAACGAGGTGAGCGTCATCCGCGGCTTCGTGGACCTCTACGAGCGCGGCGACGTCGACGACGACCACCTCACGGCCGTGGTCGGGGAGCACGCCGACCGCGTGCTCGACATGGCCGAGAAGGCCCGCCAGGCGGAGACCATCCTCGGGACGGCGGCGGACGCCCGGGAACCGGTCGAGGTCCGGGCGCTCGTCGAGCGGACCGTCTCGGCGGTCCGGGAGTCGCACCCCGACGTGACCGTCGCCGTCGACCTGCCGACAGCGCCCGCGTCGGCGGGCTGGCTCCTCGAACCGGTCCTCGAGAACCTCGTGGAGAACGCCGCCGAGCACAACGACGACGCGGACGCCCACGTGGCGGTGTCGGTCGTCGCCGACACCGACACCGTGACCGTCGTCGTCGCCGACAACGGGCCGGGGCTGCCGGACGTCGAGGCCGCCGTCCTCGAGGAGCGCCACGAGACGCCGACGAAGCACGGGCAGGGCATCGGCCTCTGGGTCGTGACGTGGGCGACGGACCGGCTCGGCGGGACGCTGCACCACGAGCACCGGGACGGCGGGGGGACAGTCGTCGAGGTCACGGTGCCTCGCGTCGACGGCGAGTGACCCGGCCGAAACCGGGCGCACTGCCAACGGCCCGCCCAGCCCGACACCGCGTGAGGGCCACGGACTGACCCGCCGTCTGGCGATTCCACGCCAACGGTGTGGCGTGTTACCGTGGGACTCCTAAAGGTTTAACTCGAAGCCAGGTGATGCATTGTCCGGAGGCTACACGATGAGCGACTACGAACTTCCCCCACTCCCGTACGACTACGACGCGCTCGAACCCCACATCAGTGAGCAGGTGCTGACGTGGCACCACGACACCCACCACCAGGGCTACGTCAACGGCTGGAACAGCGCCGACGAGACGCTGGCCGAGAACCGCGAGTCCGGCGACTTCGGCTCCACCGGCGGCGCGCTGGGCAACGTGACCCACAACGGCTGTGGGCACATCCTGCACGACCTGTTCTGGGACTGCATGAGCCCCGAGGGCGGCGACGAGCCGTCCGGCGCGCTCGCCGACCGCATCGCCGAGGACTTCGGCTCCTACGAGGCCTGGAAGGGCGAGTTCGAGGCCGCGGCCTCGGCCGCCGGCGGCTGGGCGCTGCTGGTGTACGACTCCTTCAGCAACCAGCTCCGCAACGTCAAGGTCGACAAGCACGACCAGGGCGCGCTCTGGGGCGCTCACCCCGTCCTCGCGCTGGACGTGTGGGAGCACTCCTACTACTACGACTACGGTCCGGCCCGCGGCGAGTTCGTCGACGCGTTCTTCGAGGTCGTCGACTGGGACGAGCCGAGCGCTCGCTACCAGGACGCCGTCGAGAAGTTCGAGTAGGTCGCCGCGGCCACAGCACCCGTTCTTTCGACGCCACTCGGACAGTCACAGCGGCAGTTTCGGCCCTGCGGACCCGTGGCCGGTACGACACGCCTTTGGTCGCGGGTCGCGGTGCTCCGTCCATGCCCAGACCGAAGGAGTCCTTCGAGGACCTGTACCCCTGTGACTTCTACGAGCCGACGGACCTGCTCGAGGACGACCAGATGTACACCGTCTACGAGATAGCCCGCCTGCTGCAGGACCTCGACCCCGACGCGGAACTCGAGGCCGAGACGGAGACCATTCTCCTCGACTGGGCCATCCCGTGGGTCGTCGTCAACGCCGACGACCTGGTCGTCGCCGAACCGCCGAGCGACGAGGAACCGGGGTACTACGGGCTCGCGACCGAGTGACTCAGGCCGCGTCCCGCGGCGCGCCAGCCACGACGAGTCGCGAGCGCTCGTCGCCGTTGTGGACCTGCCGCGTGGTGTCGGCGTCCACGCGCAGGGCCTCCCCCTCGTCGAGCGCGACCGCCTCGCCCCCGACGTCGAACTCGACGCCGCCCTCGACCACGAGGTACACCTCCTCCTGGCCGTCGTGGCTGTGCTCCTTCCCGGAGACGCCCGGTTCCAGGTCGAGGACCGACAGCGCGACGTGCTCGGTGTCCAGTGGCTCCTTCAGGAACCACAGGCCGCCGGCGTCGTCGGGCAGCACCGATTCGACGTCGTCGAGACTGGTCGTGTCGTATCCCATGTCTCGTCGTTGGGGCGCCCCCACCATCAAAGCGCTGGCGGCCGCCGACAGGGGTGCGTTTTTGTAGGTGCGGCGGCCACTCCCCACCATCGACCGGCCTCCCAGCGAAGCCATGCACCAGTACCACAGTCTCGTCTACGACGTCCTCCGCGAGGGGACGCACAAGCCGAACCGGACCGGGGTGGACACCGTCGCGGCGTTCAGCAGGCACTACACCGTCGACCTGCAGGCGGGGTTCCCGCTCGTGACCACGAAGGACCTCGGGGGCGCGCGGTGGAACTCCATCGTCCACGAACTCCTCTGGTACCTCTCCGGCGAGGCGCACATCCGCTCGCTCCGCGAGAAGACCGGCATCTGGGACGCGTGGGCCGACGAGAAGGGGCACCTCGACACCGCCTACGGCCGCTTCTGGCGGCGCTACCCCGTCCCGGACGAGGGACTCGAGGGCGAGGCGTGGCCAGAGGACGACCACCGCTGGACGAACGAGGAGGGGACGTTCGACCAGATCCAGTACGCCCTCGACCAGTTGCGCGAGAACCCCCGGTCGCGCCGCATCGTCGTGAACGCGTGGCACCCCGCGAACGCCAGCGTCTCGACGCTGCCGCCCTGCCACTACACGTTCGTCTTCAACGTCCAGGACGGCCGCCTGAACGTCCACCTGACCCAGCGCTCGGGCGACGTGGCGCTGGGCATCCCGTTCAACGTGGCCGCGTACTCGCTTTTGACCCACGCCGTCGCGCAGGAGGTGGGCCTAGACGTCGGTACGTTCGGCCACACCATCGTGGACGCGCACGTCTACTGCGGCACGGGCGCCCGCGGCGAGTGGTACGCCGGGAACCTGGACCGCCTCCGCCAGCGACTCGCGGACGTCACCGACCGGGAGGGGTACCGCGACGTCAGGGAGTGGCTGGTCGCCGAGACGCCCCCGGACGAGACGGACGGGGAGAAGCCGGCGGACCACGTGCCGAACCTGCTGACCCAGCTCGCGCGCGAACCCCGCGAGCGGCCGACCATCCGCGTCGCGGATAAGCCCGTGGACGACTTGACGTTCGAGGACGTCGAACTCCGGGGCTACGACCCCGCGCCGAAACTCGACTTCAAGGTCGCCGAGTGAGATGGACCTGGTAATCATCGCCGCCGTCGCCGAGAACGGCGTCATCGGGAGCGAGGGCGAGATCCCCTGGTACATTCCCGAGGACCTCGCGCGCTTCAAGGACCTCACTACCGGCCACCCGGTCGTCATGGGACGGGTGACCTACGAGAGCATCGTGGACCGCCTGGGCGGACCGCTGCCGGATCGCACGTCCGTCGTGCTGACCTCCGGTGACGTCGAGGAGTCCGAGGACATCGTCGCCGTCGGGTCCGTCGAGGAGGCCCTGGACGTCCTCGCGGAGATGGACGCCGAAACGGCGTTCGTCGCCGGCGGCGAGACGGTGTACGAGCAGTTCCTGCCCCGCGCGGACCGGCTGGAACTGACGGAACTCGAGGCGGCCCACGAGGGAGACACCCACTTCCCGGAGTGGAATCGGGATGAGTGGGCGGAGGCAGCCCGCGAGGAGCACGAGGGCTTCGCGTTCGTGAGCTACGAGCGGGCCGGGTGAGGCGTGGGAATTGCTGGCGGTCGGCCGTGCGAAACACAGCCGTAATTTTCGCGACTGGGCTACGGCGTAGTGACGAGGGCGCTCCGTTGGTGTAGTCCGGCCCATCATCTGCCCTCTCACGCCGCTACTTCGTCGCGGCGACCGTGCAAGGGCCAAAATCGCCAGCGTGGAACGGGTTGTTCTCGGGCCGCGTGTAGACGCTCCGGTGAAGTCGATGGCGCGTAATACGTAATCGCCAGACGACGCCGGGGGCCTAACCAATCAAGGCGACTACAGGTTAGACCATGACGGACGAGGAAGAGATAGACAAAATTCAGGGCATCCCCCGGATGACGAAAGAAACAGCACGACGCCTCTCCGAGAAACAACGCGTTGATTACGGCGAGGAGTTGCGTTCACTGCTGAAATGGCCTCTTTCGGCTGGCAAAGACCCCAACAGCCTGATTGAATATGCCCAAAGTACCATCTACACCAGTGCAAACCAAGACCAGATTCGGGACGGAGAGGATTAAATTGGGTAAGTAAATTACGGGCGCACCGGTGATTTACACGGCTAGACAGTATCCAAAATTTGTCTCCGTATTTCGCTTTCGCCCTATTCGCTACGGTGAAGATGCCATAGATGTCTTCCCAATAATTTGATTGGAGGGTTCGGATGGGCAAATTAACCGCCAGGTACAGTCAAAATATCTAATTCTAAGGGGCAGACAATTATATTGATAGCGCGCTTCACTTCAGTTCAATGAGCAACACAAGAGAGACTATCGCGCGTGGGCTGTCGGTTGTAGTCACGATCTTGTTAATCGGTGCGCTCATTTCCCTTGTGGGGCGGCCTGGTGTCCCGTCGTCTAGAATGGCCATTTATATCGTGCTGCTGGGTAGCTTGGCAACATTTAGCACGGCCGGCGTATTCTATAACAAGGAAGGAATTGCGACTCTTGGGGCCTGCGGCCTCATCCTATTGGGCTTCTCGTTTGCTGCATCTTTGTATATGTATGTCTTTCCCACCGCTATTACTTTAATTGTATCCGCTCTCCTCGTCACAAAATCAGAGCCACGGGATGCTCCGCTCCGGACATAAAATTGATTGAATTTCTATTCCCCTGAGCGTCCAAGCCTTGATTCAGTACTAATGAGAGAGTCTACGAGATGTTCTATAACACTCTCTTAGTTTTCTAAATAGTCACTATAGGGACCAAAACCAGGTGATTCTGGCCGTATAACCTCCGTATTGATACACTATGCAGGAATTGGCCGGACTACGCTGGACGGAGCCCTCGAATGGTTCACACAGTGTCCATCCAGTGAATCGAAGTTGCTCACGGACGCGAAAAGTTGGGTTTTTATAGAGCCAGTACATCGGGTCAGTCGAAGCCGTCTCCCAGTGTGGAGAGATGGCGTGAACAACCAGCAAGCTCCGTTGGTGTAGTCCGGCCAATCATCTTGCCCTCTCACGGCAAGGACCAGGGTTCGAATCCCTGACGGAGCAGTTCTCCCCGATTCCTGCTGGCGATTGCAGCCGCTACGCTCACGAGAGGTAAGCATGCAACGCCAGAGCAAGTCGATTCAACGGAAGACGGACCCCGACGATGTACAGCGATTCGAGAGGTATAATTGCAAATACTGTTTGGAGGGGGAGAATGGAACTCCCTGACTCAATTCCGGTCGTTCCCGGTCCATCGGAAGACCGACTGGCGGAGCGGCAGTTGATGGACTACGAGAAGCACCGGGAGCAGATGCTATCCTGGCTCTACGGCTTCGGGAAAGAGCCAGAGAGCGCGGTCGGCTACAGTGAAAGCACTCTGAAGAACACCGCCTACCGACTGGACCACTTCTATAGATCAATATGGGACCGGCAAGGATACACCACCAATATCGGTGTCCCCGAAGCAGATGCTTTCGTCCGCGAGTTAGCCGTCTCGGACGAATCACAGAGCCACAAATCAACCTCGATAGCAGCGCTCAAACGACTCTTCAAATGGAAGGTTCACGAAAAGGGAGGTCAAGAATGGGAACCCGAGTTCAGCTTCTCACGTAGCAACAGCGCAACCCAACCAAGAGATTTCCTGACAAAGGAAGAACGGTCGGCAGTCCGTGAAGCGGCCTTGGAGTACGGGAGCATCCCGAGATACAACGACCTGACACCCGAACAGCGATCCCGATGGAAACGACACCTCGCGCAACGGTTTGGAAAACCCATTGAGCAGGTCACTCCAGACGATTGGGATCGGGCGAACGGATGGAAGGTCCCCTCGTTAGTGTGGACCTCTCTGGATTGTGGACTCCGGCCTGTCGAGGTAGAGCGAGCGACTGTCGACTGGGTTGACGTGGAGAATGGACTTCTCCGGATTCCCAAGGAGGAATCATCGAAGAACCGAGACAACTGGATAGTTGGGCTGACGGAGCGGAGTACAGAGTCACTGCGGCGCTGGCTTGACCAAAGGACGGCCCTCTCAAAGTACGCCAACTCGGACCAGCTGTGGATGACCAGAGAAGCGAATCCGTATTCCTCTCATGCACTTCGGTATCTGATTAACCGACTATGTGAGGAAGCTGGGATTGCCACAGACGCACGGCAGATCTCATGGTATTCGATCAGACATAGCGTTGGAACCTATCTCACCCGCGAAGAAGGGCTGGCTGCAGCGCAAACTCAGTTACGACACAAGAGCGAACAGACAACAATGAAGTATGACCAAACACCCGTCGAGGATCGAAAAGATGCGCTAGAGCGAATGGGCTAGTCGAGTCAGGACTCCCCAATAGGGGGGTGTCTATACAAATACCGACAATGTATTTTGTATAGATTCTCCCTCACTCGAACAACCGCATAGCTTCCTCAGATGGCCCAAAGCGATAGTCGGTATATTCCTCTATGAGGTTTTCTGCATTGGAGTAGGCCCTCTCACCACCCATATCTACGAGTTTCTCATAGCAGTCGGACCCATAGAACTTGTCGTGGTACTGCTCGGCGAAGGCCGCGAACTCCGGATCATTTGCTGCAATTGACTCCATATGATCGGGTAGCAAGACGAATCGTCTCTCCATCACCTCGTGAAATTTCGTTTTTGGTAGAATCATCTCATTCTCCAACTCCATCCAAGTCCGTCTCACGGAGCGCTCAGCCCAATCAAGCTGTGAACCTGAGGACTCGTCAAGTTGGCAGAGTTCGCGGAAGACACAGCGACGAATGATAGCGGATTGGTCCAAACCAGTATTGTCCTGAATATCGCTCAATTTTCCAAGAGTCTTATCAGAGGGGTCAATATTGATTTGTTTCTCGGAGATGCTCTCACCCTTGATTGTAGCCTCCGCTGTGAGTTCGGGCTTGTCCTCATTTAGTCCACGGAGATTGTTCAATAGCTGGATCAACGTCCGTAGAGTATGGTTCCCAACTACTTTGTCTGCAATTGAATCGTAGTTATTGACGATTGATTGCTCGGCAAAGTTCTTAATCGAACGATAGTCATCAGACTCCGCAACAACCTCATACTTGATTTGTTTGAATGTCTCTTCCCCAATTCGTACGCTGGTCTCGTTCCTAGTCATGTTTTGCTGTCAGGCCCACTCCAATTATTATCGGAGTGAGAATATTTTAGTGACCGGTGGGCCAAGGAACGATTGGGCAACCCGGGGTCCTTGACCCCATTATTCTGGTCAACGTCCCTAATTCGCGGTTAGCCTGTCTCTTTTCCGGCGTACACGGACCCAGCCCACGATGGCGGGTCTCCGCTTGCCGTTTAGAGGTATACACGCCACCCCCATAAATGTTATTAAACCTAATTTTCTACTACAGTAATTATCTGCACTACATGGAAGCGTCTGCGCAATCTGTGACGCTAGGATCCTCCTCAAAGGAGGGGATTGGATCAACATTATGTGCTTCCCAAAGGAGCGCTAGCCAGCCAATCATTACTGGATCAAGATCTGGAATGAGACCAAGGTCCAATGACTCAGCAGTCTCTTGACCGATGTCTTCAACAGCGACATAGAACTCGTACAGACTGCTAGGGTCATTCAGGTCAGCAACGACTGACTCGAAATCCCCGGCTTCCAGTATTTCCAGAACCTCCTCAGTATCTTCCATGCCTACTCCGCCATTCGACTTAGCTCGTCCAGCGACCGCTTGCTCCGCGACTGGTCACCAAGCTCCTTTGGAAGATCGAGGTTCTCGTCGGCGTAAGCGAGAGCACCGTTGATTCGCTCCTGAAGGTCGGTGCCGATGCCGAGCCAGTTGGCAACGTCATCGGTCATCCTGGAGGTGCTCTCGTACACGGGGCCCTGTATGCCCTGTCCGTACACCTTAATTCGCCAGTCAGTGCCAGTGTCCCGGATTACCGGGAGGACCTTGATACTAAACGGCCCCTGCTGTTCGGTGAACGTAGCAAGGTTCTCGGCTTCTTCTGCCGGTTGAATATCAGTGCTTTCCTCCACCTCGAGCGGTTCTGCTTCTACGGGTTCGGCTTCGCTCTGTTCTTCAGAATCGTCCTCATCCCACCGCCTTCGGTGCTTTGTGACATGCGAAGGCTGACACAGGAACCACCCACTTCAACCCTCTCACTGGAAATCTGTGAACAGAGCCCTTCTCGAAGTAGTACGCGACGTTTCTAGTCAACAAATCACAAATTGTACAGTGATAACCTATGTTAATGGCACTGGTCAGAACACTTCTTATTGATTTATAAAGGAATCCTAAATAGAGAATGCCAATTCAGGGTCTGTTCAGTTTGATATCATATAGGGTTTTCAGGGAAACAGGAATTATAATGGTGCCGGCATATCAATCCACATGGTCAATTCAGATACGGGTGAACAACGATTGGAACTGTTCGATTATCTTTCACTTGATGATAAAGAAGAACGTCGATTACAGGTTCTCGCTCTGTGGGATTTTTATTCAGAAATTGTCTGTAAAGTAGGTACTACTTATCTCGGCCAAAGTGCTGATTTGAAAGATAACAATCTGAGAAAACAATGGAACCGCACCAGAAATAGACTGAACGCTCTGTCTTCATTTTCCTCAAAAGGCGATTATGAACAGGCAGTTAAGGATTTGCACACAATCCGGAACGACACTTTTCATGATTTTGAGCACTGGCCGGAAAAAGATCGCCTACAGGAAATTCGGGAACTAGCTGAAGAGTTCAGAAATTGGTTGATTGAATATGGAGAAGAGTATGACGCTACGATAGATGAGCTGGATACTCGGGAAACAATTATCAGAATGACTGAGAGGAACATAGAAGACGTTCTTGATTTGAGGGTCCCGCATGAAGAGCCATTCCAGTCAAAAGTACAAAACCAGAAGAAGAGGGCAGAAGAACTCGAGGAACGTTTGGACTCTTTAGATGACGAAGACGAAGTGACGATGGAACTAGTGAATATACTAATGAGTTCGATGGAATGCCAGCAAGAGACTGCCGAGGCATCCAATGCTGGTGAATATATCGGGTGGGTCCTTGGCGAGATCGCCGAACCGGAAGTTAGTGCAGAAGAATTTGGCCTCTGAGTTTTAATAAAGAGAGGGCGGTCAAATTTGCATGAAGTTCGCATGATATTCAGTAGACTTGGTCGGCTCCAGCACCAATCAAACGTTTCATCAATTCCATATGAACGATCTATAGGTCCCATTTTCTTGATATTTAACCACTATACCCCCGCGTGGATTTTTTACCCGATATAGCCTATCTTCGAGAAGCCGCATAACCGGCCCTTAGAGCCGATACCATTCTGGGATAGGGTAGTCGTCTTGGTTCGGTGATGGGGGCGCATACAGCCGCCGCAGTGGCCACCAGCTGGGCCAGGTGCGGGGGCTCCCCTGTTTCTAAGTCGGTCGGGGTCATGGCGCTGGATATGCCCCCGGGGTCGGAAACTGGTTGGTCCCGAGATCGAGGAGATACTGATGATGGTGCTACGTCGGAAGCCAAAGAATACGAACTCCTGGCTTGGGTCAAGGCGTCTGACCACCGGCAGGAGATTCTTTCTACCCTGGCCGAACGACCGGAGAATACTACTCACTTCAAAGAGGAGTGGGGCGTCTCTACAGCTGATGTTCCTCGACGCTACCTGAAGGAATTGCAGCAACGGGGGCTAGTTGAGTGTCTCACTCCACAGAAGACACGATACCGACTTTACGGACTGACCGATTGGGGCGAGGATATGGCTGAGAAGTTATGAGTTACATACGCCTTATTCCTCAACCGAGATATCCCTCTTTTGTAGATTGATTGCTGTTTCAACGACGAAATCAAAGCAAAATTCTGCATCTTCATCGGTTATTTCTGTGTCATCGGGGATTTCAGGTGCCTCGTAGCCACCGTCCATAGTCCTCAGCACTGTAGGAGTGAGCGAATCAAACCGTGAGTATCGACGGAAATCCATCCCCAAACTAAGAACTCGAATCGCTTTTTCCACCCCATCAATTGTCTCATTGACCCGCTCAAAAAAGCGCTCCATTTCTCTACCGTAATTTCTCCTCATGTCCCGCTTAGAGGGGGAGAACCCGCGAGTGCTATCTATTGAAAATGGCTTGTAGCCAAATTCATCACGCATCCGTTGATTGTATTCAAAGAAGAGATCGTCATAGGCGATGGCGAGCTTTTGAACGGCGTCGTTATTTCGATCCTCTTTCAGCAAATCCTCAACTTCCTGCAGTATATCCCTTGTACTCTCATAATCAACCAAGTACACCATCGAGATGCTGTCAAACCTGACCCCAAATACCTTATTGACGTTTTCCTCAAAGAAGTCTCTCACCGTTACATCGAACGAGGCAATATCCGAGGGGTCTGGCCTTGTTCCACTATGTTTGAGTGTTCCCCGGGCATCATTCAATCGCCTCATGGCAGGTTTTTGTCCAAGACGTTCATCAGCCGGGAGCTGATCGCTGATAACCTCCCAGTATTCCATAAATGTGAAATCGCTATTGCCTGCACTTTCTGCATCTAAGTGTTCCGCTGCATGTTGGAGGAAGAGTTCAACTGCATCATGAAGTGTTAATACAGCAGCTGCTGCCATTGGTTGAGGCTCATTCACTTGTTCAGAGGCAACGTTGACCAGATATTTATTAAAGGCCAATCGTTCAATAGTGGTCTCATCAAGCGTCATTTTTGTGAACTGGATAGTCCAGCTGTATATATTTACGCCCTTGCTCCATCGATTCGAGAACTTTCCGAGCAGTACCCAAATGAGAACGGCTGGTCCCCAAATTCACTTCTACGGAATTTTCGAGAGGCCCCTCATTGAAGATAGGTTTTCGAGTTAGTTGACGTTACGTGACCGGTGGGGGTCGCATGGTCGATTCGTCAACCCACCCAATTTACACCAAATTCGTTGTCGTACAAACCTTGTGCCGCTAAAATTCGACACCCTAGAAACCGGTGAAACAGGGGTTCGGTGACCTAAGCCAGCCACCCCACCTATTCGCTCTACACAGCTAGCCATTCCTGGGGAGCTCTTTATTTCGATGTTCAACCTTATTTCGTAGCTCTCGGTTGAACTCATCGCCATCCTGGCCTTGATGAACTCGACGGTGACAATTTGGACAGATGGCAATCACATTCTCGGGATCATCTGCTCCACCGTCACTTTGCCGGGTTAAGTGGTGAACTTCCAGGAAAGGCTGCCCCTGCTTATCGACAAAGGGGGCTTTTTCTTTACAGCCTTGACAGACCCCATTAGCCATTCTGAGTGCAAATTCCCGCACAAATTCTGATCTTGGATATGAACGCCCACCACCTCCAGACCCACCACTACTGGCGTTGTTACCAGTTGGGGAACTTTGTTTAGCTTTCTGGAACAATTCCTCTCCACTCAGCGTTGCAGGGGACCCACCACCGATCTCAATCTCGGTTCCTCCAACGGGAGCGAGTCTGAATCGGAAACCATCCCGCAACTCTCCATTTTCGTCCTCTAATTCAGTCTCTCTGACTTCTACGCATTCGTATTCTCCGAGATAGGTAACGATCCATGGTAGGTCGGTACTCTCGAAAAGATGGAGTGCCTCCCCGTTCTTCTTATGATCACGTATTGCACGGTTCCCATCTTCCATAACCATATCATCCTCTGTCCCTTCCCCTGTGTAGAGGAATGTATCATCTTCAAGAAATTCGTCCTCATATCCATAGTCATCGCCTGATTCTCCTGTAAATAGAAGAAGAAATGGATGTTCACTTGGCTTAGATATCCCCTTATACCTTTCTCCCTTGAGGACGTCATGGATAAACCATCGATTGTATGTTTCTCCGACTTTAAAAGAGCCATCCTCGATGGGAATATGAAACTGGCCGTCTTCTTGAGTAACGAGTTGAAGGGATCGTAGCCAATCAAGATGCTTGGTAACAACGCCCTCAGGCAACTCGTAATCGGGGTAATTCTCCCGAAGAACTGACTGAATTTCTTCCAAAGTACGATGGTCGAAGGCTATAGCTCTGGCAATTTCTCTAAACCCATTAACTGCCTTTTCAAGCCCCTCATACATCACCAGAGGAGTATTATTCCGCTCGAAGGCGCTACCCTTGTTCGTGAGTGAGAATCTTTCAGCGGACTGTTCGATTAGGTCCACTGCTTCAAGAAACCGAATATTCTTGATGATTGTCTCATCATCATTGGCCGCTGTGTTTCGAGATATCCAGGTCAATAATTCGTTCTCGGTGGGCTCCGATTTAGCGATCCACTCCAAGGTTTTCCTGAGATTCTCTAAGCGACCATCCCGCCCCCCAAAATAACGTTCTGTTGTCATCCTGGGCATTATGGTATTCCCCTCTGAGCCTATCGCTTTAGTATTAGGGGAGTAGTCGTACAAGCGAATGCTCCTAGTCCAGGAACGAAAGATTCAGCATTTGAAAACAGTCCTCTCAACGCTTTCTGCAAGGGCCCATTCCATTTACTACTCACTTCCGAGAATCCCCCATTACCGGCGGTCGAGGACGGCTGAAGACTGAGAACGGGAGGGCGAGGCGGCAATAGCCGGGGGGTAGAGAACACCTATGGTTCCGGAACCCCCTGCCTGTCAGCTGATTCCGGAACCATGCAAACACGCCCCTACCCCGACCAAGACGGTCTGAGAATCTGGTTATCTGAAGACGAGCAGAACCACTTACTGAACCACTACGACGAGGCTGAGTATCCCCGTCGACGACTTGCCCTGGAGCTTGGTCTATGTGGTCTACGTAGTGACGAGATTCGGAACGTGGAGTACCAACACTTTCGACAGATTGGAGAAGACGTCTGGAAACTCCGTATCCCTTCAGGCAAGACCGGTACTCGTGAGGTTCCCGTAACAGACGAACTGCATCAGCGAGTGAAGTATCTGAAGGGGGCAAGTCAACTCAGACAAGATCAGCACCTAATTGACGTTTCTACACGGTCCCTTCGGGACTGGATTCAGAAGGCCCGTAAGGAGATAGCTGAAGACCTTGACGACGACCGTTGGCTCCAGCTTGGGATGCACGATCTACGCCGAACCTGGGCGACTGATACATACTACACTCTTGCGTTCGACGGAGTACCGATAGCAGAACAGCTGACGATGGGGTGGGGTGGATGGAAGATGACGGAGAGTGGGCGGTCTACGTTCAGAGAGAACTACCTAGGGCCTGAACCAGATTATATTGCCATACACGCATTTTAACTGTCACGGGAGTCTCTTACTTCCTCCACGGCTGTATGCGAAGTTAGGACACCCACATACCTATAAGGAAACGCCAAGCAGGCCGAAGAGAACACACTGATAACAAATATCAGAGAAGACGTCCTGTCTTAAGAACCTCGATGGAATCAACAGAAAATTAATATATAGTTATGACCTCCTAAATTAATAATGGTACCTGATTGTCTAAGATCTCTCAAAGGTGGCTTGTGAATAAGAAAATTTCAAACGAATTTACTTGAGCGTCATCTAATTCTGGTGGAGTACGGGCAAGAGTGCCCCCACTAATTGCCACCGTCTCTGGTGGGTTCTGTCTCGTTTCCCGAATTGACCCACGCACTCTCCCAGCCCCGTCATAGAGCAACGCGATAATATACAGCCTCTCAATTTCCGTATCCCCAATCTCAATTTCTGCATCTAGTTCAGTCAAACCCTCCGCATCAACATCCAAATTTGAATTGAGAATTTCTCCATTAATTGTAGAGGCAGTCACAATCGATTGCACGCCTACAATACGAGTCTCAACAGAGTCTACTTTCTCCGGAGTTTCCGTGTAGTATCGCTGGTAGTAACGCCATGTCGTTTCCGCAGGGACATAATCGATATTTCCTCTACGCTCTTCAAGTAACTCCTCCGCCTCATCATAGAATCTGACTTGAATTTGTACATAATAAAGCGGATATTCCGAGATATTCTCAATGTCAATAACGCCCCACGGAATTTTATTGTCTTGGTACGATGTTACCGAGTTAGCAAGGATATAGTCAGAACGGCTGATTTCAACCAGATTCTCCGGTTCCTGCGTTGTCGGTTCTGTGGTGGTTTGTGTAGCTGTTTCAGTTTCTGTAGGTGTCGGAGTTTCTGAGGCTGTTTCAGATTCTGTGAGTGTCGGAGTCTCGCTTTCACCTGGCGTTATTCCTGAAATATCAGTCGGCGAGTCCGTTGGATCTCCACCATCGCTACAGCCAGCAAGCAATCCAGATCCTACAGCACCAAATCCAAGAAGAAAGCGTCTACGGTCCATATCAAGCTCTTGGCCTACTAACTACTTGGAATTTGGGGAAGGGAATATGTATTATTCGGCCTGAACTTAAGCGTCGGGTTTCAACTTATTCTCTACCTAAGCCGACGCTTATGTGTTATCCAGAGCGACTGGGTAATATGTACTTGTCATTCACACTCGGCGTGTTAGGCGGTCTCCTCTCTGGTATTCTTGTTTATTTAGTTCGGCAGAAAGTGAGAGCAGATAGACTACGGAAAGCGATTGCAATGGAAGTTCGTAACACACCACTTGATGTACTTATGACGGCGCAAATGGGGGAAGTCGGACTACAAACACCGATCATCGATGCCAACCTCGATAAGATTCATTTGCTGGCAGAAGACGAGATCGTTGATGTTGAGAATTTTCATCGGCATATGCAACAGGTAAACGAACACTATGACATAAGAGAAGAGGATGGCGAAGATCAGATCTATATCCCGTCTAAACTACAAAAATATAGCAGGATATATGCAGAAAACACAGTCCAAGAGTTAGAAGCGCATATCGGGTTTCAGTCAAACCTAATCTCAATGATTAAGTTTTGGAAGAAGACAGGGGATGATTAGAGTCCTAGGAACGCCGAATGATTATAGGATATTGAAGGACTTCTCGTCTCCCTCTTCCCACGGCTCCGTCTCTCCTTTCTTGAGTTTGTAGTGGTGCTGGATAAACTCCATTATGAGCCACCCACCCCAGAAACCCGCAGTCACAAAGATGGCGATAACATCTAAAGTTAGGCGGAGTGGCGTGCGCCTCCGTATTCCGTCTTCGACAGACATTACGATATCATATTCAGAAGCCCCTGATTCCGACAAACTCTCTCCAACTTCAGCTCCTACTTCGTGCCCGCAAGATGGACAAAATTCTACAGAATCCTTGATCTCATCCCCACACGAAGGACAGTACATACCTGTTGATCAAACCGCAGAATCCTATATGTTGGGTCAGTTGAAATAATGTTAGGTTGATGAGGTTTGAAAACTGCGTCAAATACCATTCCGCTGAATCACACTACAGACAATCGTTATATCTGCAGTGTCAATTCCATACTGTTCGATGCCCTCAATCAGTTCCAGGGTTTGAGCTAACACCCAATCATTCGGTCCCCCGAGGTGCTGGCAGACGGCTATTCCTGCTGTGGAACTTTCACAGCTTGTAATCCACTCAAATTCTGATTCCAGGTCTGTCGCCACAGTCTGCATGTCCGTTCTTGGGGAAGTGATTTCGAGCTTCAATAGCGACTCAACATCGGCATCTGCGAGTGGTCGGGGAAACTGTATGTCCATCCTCGTCTCTGCATCGATGCCAGTATTCAGAACTTCCAAATCATCTGTTCCAGTTCGGCTGGCGTACTCCTCGATAAATGCCATATACTGATTCAATCGCAATCGATCAACCTCGAGTTCAGCCAAGAGAATATCACCGAACAATTCTGGTTGCTTGGGATGGGCTTCAGTCCCGAACCGCTTGACGGGGAGAGTCTCTGCTGCTGCTTGTCGAAACTCGTCTGACCTATCCGGAGATGTTCCACCCGAAATAGTCTGAGTCGGCAGTGCAGTGTACTCATAGACAGTTAGAAAGCACTCCATCGATAGCAACGGACGAGGACCACCAAGCGGACCACGGGTCATATCTCGCTCCTCAGGTATAGGTAGGGGTACATAAGCGGAGGGGCGAAGCCAAAACGCCGTCAACGGCGTTTCTAGCGGATCGAACTCGGGGGGTATGATTGGGCACCGTTTGGGTGGCGAAATCGATTGTAGGCTACAGTGGGATAGTCAAGGGCCAAATCAGACACCCGAAGACCGGCGTTTCAAGCAATCTATCCCCGGTTTAGAATCCGCTTCGTCCGACCCCATGGGCTAGCGTTAGTCGATATACCGCGAAAACCTATCTTCTGATAAGACCCACCTCCAGCTTGTCTTAGTCGTCTTCAGACACCCACCAGACGAACCGCTTGCCGACGTCTTTCTGTTCGATTTCCCCCTGTTGATGTAGAGATTTGAGCCTTCGTCGAGCAGTCTGCAAGTGATAGTCGAAATGGTCAGCTACCTCTTTCGTCGTCACAACCTCCTGCCTTCGGACGAACTCGAGTATCTCCTCGTCGGAGTGCTGCTCTTCAAATGGCCCACTCTGGTCTTCAGCCATGCCGCTTGAACACGGCAATGATGGCCAGTCCCTTATCCGGACTTTATAGGTTTAACGTCTTTATTAGACTGTGTGTGCTGTAGCAAGTACTTATATCGCTTCCAGATATTGTCTCGTCCGAGTTGCAATGACGCGGAACATCCGACACGTCGATGAAGACACCCAGCAACAGTTCTTCACGAAGGTCGAGAAGGACGACGAGGAGATGGAGGTAACTATCCACGCCTGCACCGCGCTGGATACTGAACTCCGGTCAGCGTTCCACGAAGAGATCGATGCCTATGGGACCGAAGACATCGACGTAACCTCAACTTGGTATCGGAGCAATCAGGGTAATGAGCTTCGGCAGGAAGTAACGCTCCGATTCCCGCCGGAGGTAAAGCTGCAGGCTGTCAGTATCATCGAGGATGTCGTGGAAATCGGTCGGGAATACTATGCCCTACAGCTAGAGCGTAAGCTGGCAGACGAGGACGAAGACGGACACAACCACCGCAATCAGCAACTCTACTTCAATGACGATGACGTGAAGGAGTTCTGCCTCCTTTACCGGGGTTACGTGGACATCTGATCCAGCAGTTCTCCATCGCTTAGCCGTTATACCTCGGGGTCGTCTGGCTCTACATTAATTACTGTTGGCAGTGATTCACGCACTTCAGCCCGCTCTTCCAACATCTCTTGACGCAGTCGCGCACCCTCTTCCGACATTATCTCCATCCCAGCAATTGTCTCCCACAGCGCTGCAATCTTCTCGGGATCAGCATTTGGGTCCTTGAGGGCTCTTTCAAACTCCGTATATCGGGTGTTTTGAAATCCTGAATCTTGTAACCGATCAAGGATTACATCAGGGGAAGGCATCAACTCAGTTTCCACCTCAACAGTCACGTCTGTACGTCTATTACGACCGAACTCCGCTTGGCGGATAGCCTCCTCAAATCTTCTTGGATAGTAGTCGTCATTCTGGATGAGTCCCAGAACCCCAAATGCCAACATGTCTTGCATCGATGAACGAATTGTGACCTTTTCATCCTCGTCATCTGAATTGAAAACCAACTCTAAATCATCGTCGTCAAGATTAGACCATAGAAGAGAGAAATCCTGTATGGCGTGAAAGATCCGGTTCCGAATCCGGCGGCGTCGATTGCGTTCTGATTGCCTGGTGAGTTCTCTTTCCCCGCGTAGATATTCCCGGTCAGCTTGGGTGAGGATTCCACGGGGTCGGGTTGACTCTCTGGCCATGTTGTTTCTAATGAGTATGGTGGAGCGTAAATACTGAGGTGGTAAATACGATCCTCACCGGATTCCGGTTATCTCAGTCGGCCCTACAATCTCCCCTAACACTTTGTTGACTCAGATTGAACCACCTCAATAGCGAAGATGCAACGCAACCGCCTCTTATCTATGGCTTAATAATCTCCCCAATTATGGAAATCAAGACGGAAATATAACCCAATATGCTCTCAAAGTATCCATATCTACGAGATGCTCTTGCAGACCTACTAGCGTATCTCTCAATTGTGGCTCCAACAGGAGTAATGGTTCTGATATTATTCTGGGGGCTCAACGATACTTCAAATGAATGGTTAGTGCTGTTATTCTTATATTTGCTATTCTACTCAACCTCACTCGTTGTGGGGCTCCTGACGTGGGTTGTTCCAGAATTAGGATACGGTATGAGAGCTATCGTAAAGCAGGCTTGGAAAATTCGATCACCCAGATATTACCCATCGGTTGAGAGACCAGAACCTCCTTATAAAATTCGTGATAGCAATAAGGAAATCGAAAATGCAGCAAGAAAATCAAAATATTGGCTCAAACTCCATGCAGTTTGGTCATTATTTGTCTTCATTTTTGGCCTTGGTGTTTTGGTATTGTCTGAGAGCTCCTCCGCCATCCCGCTGCCCAATACAAATGAACCAGAAATTCAGGCAATGATATCTTTCGGAGAATTCTTACTTTCTCTATCGCTCGGTATTCCAATTTTTGGTTCGGATTTTTCCTTGCCAACATTTGAGGTAGCTACAGCATTACTCTTGATTATTTCAGGAATCCCAGCCGCAATCGGGACAAAGAACTTAACTTTTTGGTTGAAACGTATATTCAATATATTCTTTCATATGCCAGGTGTATTTCTTCAGAGTGAGTGGAGAAGCGATCGTTATGTGAGTGGTCTTCAGGTAAAATTCAGGATCGGTATAGTCCTCTTTGGAGTGTTATCATTCCTTAGCACCTGTGCACTAATTGTTTTTACAACTAATTTTTCCTTTGTCTAATAGGGACCAATTGTGTTACTTCCACTCAATGAAATTTGTCTTCTATGAATATAATATAATGTTTGTCAGATTTGTCCATCAACCTGACTCCGTTGAGTCAACTTTGACTACACCACAAATGATCCGGGGATTTATGTGGTAAGTCCGCTGAGTCTCTGACAGCGGTTGACAGTCTCCAGCGGGCAAATCGAGGAAGGCTCCGTTGTCCCGCGCTTTGCGCGGGGCTCGGGGGACCTCTGGTCCCCCGGCGGTGTAGTCCGGCCAATCATCTTGCCCTCTCACGGCAAGGACCAGGGTTCGAATCCCTGACGGAGCACTACAGCGACCGAGTTTTACGAGGGAGCGAAGCGCGCACGGAAGGGATTCGAACCACGCGAGACCGAACGTAGTGAGGTCTCGCCATCGGGTTCGAATCCCTGACGGAGCATGCGAGGTCGAGCGACCGACGGGAGCGAGACCTCGAGTTCTGCGAACGGCGAGCGCCAGCGAGCCGTGAGCATCTATTATGAACTCTTTTGTCGATTTGCAATTACCAGTGTGGCAAAAAATAGCACGCCAGCGGTCGGTAGGGTGAAAATCCCTAGTACAGTTGGTATGCCTATGCCCCCCAACAATAGTAGGCAAACCCCGCTAGCTCCAACATATGGACGCTCACGAACAATACCGTACGCGGCGAGTACAACCGAGCCGCCGAATATTGAGAACACAGCAAGCCGTCCCCACGTGAAACCGGGAGTCAAATACTCATGGAGTATCGCTAGAAATACGATTGTGGTACCGGTCGCAACTCCTTTGGTTAACAGCAAACCTCTGTCTAAACCCATACCAGGTAAAATTATTAGCTGAAGATAGATTATTGTTGCTATCGGTAGGGCACATATCACATCTATTGTTATTTCATACAACTGCTCACATACCCCATTCTTCGTTCCCTGATTCGTTCAGTACAGGAGGATTCGTGGTTCAGATGGTTCAGTGAAGCAGTTTACCGCCGATTTAATCTCAACTAACTGGGTGAAGGAAAGCAGTCGGGTGATTGATATTATTGTCCAACATTAATTGATATATGGAGGAATCCCACAAGGCGGCTGTCGAACTGGTTCCCGGCATAGCCGCGATAGTAGTGGCCGTTCTTGTGACAGACACTATGATACCGACGCGATTAGGACCACATCATGTAATTCTATATTTCATAATTTCTGGAATTACCTTTGGTACGACTATAACCCTGTTCCTGGAGGACGAAACGCCTCGCAGAATGCAGTTCTTACTGGCAAGCCGTCGCACAAGGTCACCACCTCCTCCGAGTCAGGGTTCCAGAGGGTCCCTGGTTGGGGTACGAGTCGACTGCGAGCGGGGCGGGACGGCCACCCGCTCAGGTAGTGGAAGGCCCCTATGGGGGTCAAAGAAGCAGTAGTTCGGCCACAACAAACGCACCGTGGCACCTGCGTCATGCCGTTGTTGCCCGTGAAGTTCGCGTCAATATCCCTGACTGAGTACGCGAGGCGCGAGCGAAGCGAGCGCCTCGTTACGAGCGAACGGGAGCGAGCGTAGTGAGCGACACGCGAGCCGCGAGGCCGAGCGCAGCGAGGCCTCGGCCAGAGCGAACCGCGAGCCCCGCCTCCCGCTGCAGGTCGGCTGCCAGACGAACCTGATTGTGTACGGACGTGGGGGGACTGCCCGACCGATGCCGGGTCCACCAGGCCGTTGCCTCAGACCCGCTCGGCCACGAGCAGGAACGTCTCCGGGCGGCTCGCGCCGAATCGGCGCTCGAAGCCCGCCGCCGCGAGTTTCGACGTCGCCGCCTCGAGGGCGTAGCGCTCGTCGAGTGGCGGCCCGGACTCGCCGTCGCCCTCGGCCGACCAGTCCCCGACGACCAGGCGGCCGCCCGGGACGACGGCGTCGGCGAGTTCTGCCAGCGCCGCGTCGGTCGCGAACTCGTGGAAGGTCATCGTCGAGAGCGCGGCGTCGACGTCGGCGACCGACGCCGGGAGTGCCGCCAGGTCGGCGGTGACGAGGTCCACGTTCGCCGGCACGCCCTTCTCGCGGTAGTGCTCGTGCATCGCCGGCTGGACGTCGACGGCCAGCACCTGTCCGGCGTGGGCGGCAACGTCGTCGGTGTAGAACCCCGTGCCGCTCCCGAGGTCCGCGACCGTCTCCTCGCCGGTCAGCTCGAGGGCCCAGAGCAGTTCCTCGGCCGAGAACCGCCGGTAGCGGGCCGCGGCGTCCTCGAGGCGGTCGGCCCGGCCGGCGTCGAACGTGTGGTGGTCCACGGCGGCCCCTGGGAGCGGGGCCTGCTTGGCCGTGTCGGTCCGGCGGGAACTGGCGTCGGGGCTACGCCGAGTCGCCGTCCGCCTTCTCCGGGGCGCTGCCGTACTCGGCCTCGATGGTCCGCAGGACGGCCACGGCGTCGGCCTCCCTGGTCGCGGCGTCCCGGCCGCCGTAGCGGACCTCGCGGAACAGGCGGGTGAGTTCCGAGACGTGGGCTTCGGACATCCCGAGGGCCACGGCCT
>Ga0207715_100241_pt1 | contig 24343 bp, 15 predicted proteins | sample A23M3SouthBayCA_FD_187732 | JGI IMG/M metagenome (GOLD analysis project Ga0207715, IMG submission 187732) | Aerobic enrichment media from Eden Landing Ponds, California, USA - A23 M3 (SPAdes) | ecosystem: Environmental > Aquatic > Marine > Unclassified | place: USA: Emeryville, California... | reverse complement strand
GGGTGGGCAGTCAGGCGAGCGCCCAGCAGTGGCTCGCTGTCTTCGTCGCGTATTATAATCGGCAGCGACCGCATCAGACGCTCGACCACCGTACACCGGCTGAGGAGGTGCTAAACTAGACGGTGCCGCCATCCCGAAGTGTGGGTTCGCGTTGGAAAAAGGAATGGAGGTGGAATCCTTGTGTTCGAGCTTGCTCCATTGGTGCCGCCATTTTCTGGCGTATATTCCGGAGATGCCACGTCTCCCCTTCGATATAGTCAATGTGGTCGATCTGATATCCCTTACACTCGATTATCAGCAGTCCCAGCTCCTCGTGAAGCAGGACGAAATCCGGCTTTCGATCAAAGCGTTGGCCCTGTTTTTCGATGATAGGATATTGATGATAGAGAACACCTCGTTCCTCTGGATCAAACGCTTGTTTCAGCCGTTCCCACACTTCGAGTTCGGCACGCCCTCCAGGATCTTCTTCAGAGATTGAAGAGGCCTCGACATATTCCATAGCTATTCGCTATTTCCAATACACAAATATATATCTGGCTGTCAATTTTCATCTTCTGATAGGACTGCAGAAACACAACGTGCATTGCGACTGGGAACTACACCAGAGATTCACGCTCGTTTCGATTGTACTCAACGGTATCGACGATCTCACTCGCCGTTCGAGAGATCCAGCCGAGACGCTCTGACAGTGTCTCTGTCTCGTCGTCCTGCCACGCTGCGAGATAAAAGGCCGAGTCGCTCGTATCCAGCCCGAACTGGCGACCGACGAGATACGCCACGGCTTCAGCCTCAACTTCTCGCTTCGCTTGTTCTGTTTGGTCGTCGACGCCGACATGGAGCAGTGCGTGTGCATACTCGTGGATGAGCACGCCAGCGAGTGCGGCTGGATCGTCTTGGTCGAGTAGTTCGATCGTCGGACGGTCCTCGTCCGGACGTTTTCGACAGATGCCGTCTGCCTCGCCGTAGGACCACTCATCAGGATCGATGACGCTGACCGAAACGTCGAATTCCGATGCCGCCTCACGGAGTGAAGGAAGGAGGTCTTCTGCGTCGCCCTCCGCAGCGGTGTCGAGTTTCGGTAGTTCCTCACCCTCTGTCTGAGAGATGTCGAAGACGGACGCTGGACGGAAGCCGACGAGTCCCTTCGACCACTCCGCTGGTGGCGTCTCGTCGTACTCACAGTCGCTCCGTTCGTGGTACGAGGACGAATTTTCGCACTCCGGGCATTGCTTGGCGATGATTGGTGCCCAGATCCAGATCGCCAGTTCGCCTTCTGTGACGTGGCGATCGAACTCGGTCTGCCAAGTCCGATACCCCGCGACGCGGGTTGCCTCCGGACACTGGCGTTTGATCAGGAGCGTATTCCGGTGAGAGTAGTCGTGGAACCGACTCTGGACGTCGAGCCATTCCTGGAACTCCTGGCTGGCTGCCGCCTCGTCGACGAGGTTCTGGAGCTCCTCGAGCCACGTTTCGATCGTGCTGTGCATCTCCTCGCGTCGAGTACCGCTCTCATCGAACGATACCAGCTGATTCTCTGTCGTCATCGGTTGTAGACAGAGCACTCTGAAGAGTGCCCCGCGCCCGCAAGGGGCACAAAATAAAATCTGGCTGCGTCGCAAGTAGGCTGGATCGATCCTCGCAGCACTCCTTGGGACGATAGTTTTATTTCATTTTGATTGTCTCTTTGTAGGGTGTCAATTACGCGGGCAAAACCACTCGACGATCTGTACAAGCAGGTCTCCGAGTACGATCTCGTTCTCGTTCCTGACGCGCCGCTTGCCAGCGCGTTGAACCGACGACTCGATCGGCCACATCTGGGAACCTTTGCGACGACGCCACGACGCCTCGCTGCGGGCAGGATCGAAAAGGCGGAGGATCGAACTGCCTTTCTCGAACTGGTCGAGCGGAGCGATCTCGACTGGAAACGGAGCGCCTACGCTATCGGGAACATCATCCAGTGCTGGGAGCACCAGGGACAGGTCGATTCCGTCCTCGAGTACGACAGCTATGCCGACGACGTGACCCGAGAGGCAGTGACGTACATCGAGGGGTTGGAAACGACGTCGAAGCGACTGACCGGGTACCGTATCGAAGACGGGCAGGACGTTGCAGTCGTCGGCGAGGACCAGTTCACGACGCTCGAACGGTCGATCTTCCCGGAGACGTACGAGACGTTCAGTCCATTCTGTGAGGAAGCGTTCGAGTATCCGTCGTTCCGACTCTTCGATTCGACGGCAGCCATCATCGAGACGCTCGTCGACAGCATCACGACGGAGAATGCGGACGACATCGCCGTCGTACTCGACCGCGGCAGTGCGTACTCTACGCTGGTAGAATCTGCACTGGAAGCGGCCGATATCCCCTTCTACGGTGGGCCAGGTTTCAACGACGATCCGGACCATCGGACGTTCTGCCAGTTACTTCGCCTCGCACACCGCGGGAGCGATACCCGCGTCCGTGACGTCAAACCCGTGCTGAGGAAACTTAGCATCGATCTCGACGTCGAACACGATGAGAAACGGCTGCACGACCTCGACAGTCCTGTCGTCGAGTGGGTACTGGAGTTTTGCGACTCGATCGAATCACAGACATTCGACCAGGCGATCGACGTATTCGAAGAACGCACTGGACGGTCGCTCGGTGCGTTCCGCGACGAGTTAGCGACGCTGTGCCTCGACGATGAACACGTTACGGAGGACGCCATCGATCGACTCGAGTTCTATTTGCAGTCGTACGAAGTTCCAGTGGATCGGGAGAACGATGGCGTGCTGCTGGCCGATGCAAAGTCCGCCGCCTACGTCGATCGACCGACCGTGTTCTTCCTCGGACTCGACGAGGACTGGACGCACGCAGATCCTCGTCGGCCGTGGGTCGACCGTGACGCGCAGTACACGAGAAACATCCAGCAGTTCCAGTTGTTGCTCCAGAGCGGCGCCGAACAGTACTACCTCGTACAGGATACGTCCGGTGGCTCTCCGGTCACGCCATGTCTGTACTTCGAGGAACTCCTCGACGAGGAGTTCGAACAGTTTAGCGATCTTGACTCAGTACGGAACGGCCGCTCGTCGTGGGATCGAACAGACGGATTGGAAAAGGAATCGGTCGAGACGACTACGACCGAGATCGAGACGGTGAGTCAGTCGAGTCTCAGCACCTACGTCAACAGCCCACGCGATTACTTCTTCAGCCGCATCGTCGATGGCCCCGACAAGGACTACTTCAAAGAAGGGAACCTGTTCCACGACTTCGCGGAGTTCTATGTCGCACATCCAGATGCCGTCGACGAGGACGTCATCGACGACGTCGTGGACATGATGCTCGAAGAGACCCGACCGTTCGTGAGGCGCGTCGACCGCGAGACGCGGCGGACGAAGTATCGCGTCGGGCTCGAAACGATCTGTGACTTCCTGAATGAGAACGTTCCTGCAGATGGGTCGTTCCTCACAGCCGATACGGGCTGGGGAGAAAATATCTTCGCCGAGCGGTTCGACCGAGAGATCGAGACGCCGATCACCGAGCGCTGGTTCGAGAACGATAACCTCGGGCTGAAAGGGAAAATCGACCTCGTTCACGGGCCACACAGGCTCGTCGATCACAAGAGCGGGAGTCTGAAGCGGGCCTCACAAGTGGTGAAGAACTCGGCGATCGATCCGCCGAGCGACACGCCGAACTTCCAGGCGCTGTTGTATCTTACCCACTGGCGAACTCAACACCCTCACGAGGAACTCGAGTTCACGTTCTTCCACTTCCTCGAGACGCTCGACGACGTCGTCGCCGGCAACGCCGATCTCGACGATACGCTGACCACGGTCACGTACTATCCGGGTGATTTCGAGTCCTTCGCCTGGTCGCGTGAGACGTTCGAGGACCTCCGAGAGAACGGCTACAGCAAGTGCCAGAAGATCCTCGGAAAGATCGGGTACGAGGACTACAGCGCCGTCTTCGAGGCAGCGGAACTACCGGACACGCGAGACAGCGACGAACTCATCGAGTCGAGATTCGGCCAGACGCTGCTCGCTCGGATGAAAGACGAAATTGGCGATTACAAGTACGTCACGAAGGGCTGTGAGCAGCTCATGCGCGGGTTGATCAGCACCCGTCGACACAACTACTTCCAGGAGGACCTCGACGCGTTCGAGGAGTTCGTCGACGAGCGAATCGACGAGCTAAATCGTCGACGACGGGGCGAGGAGCGCTTCCCTATCGAGGGACTCGCCGGCGAACCGAACTACCGCCGCGTAGACAACCGCGATCTCTTACTCGAAACCGATGACTGATCCTACACCGAACGACCAGCAACGAGAACTCATCGAGAGTACCGAGGGGCTGTGCCTCGTCGACGCCGGCGCAGGGACCGGAAAGACCTTCGCTGTTACACGCCGGTACGCGAACATCGTCGACCAATCTGGCGTCGAACCGGAGGACGTCCTGCTGGTCACATTCACGAATAACGCAGCGACCGAGATGAAAGAGCGAATCGTCGGCGAGTGTCACTACGGGATGCGCGAGCTCGCCGACGCGCCGATCCAGACGTTCCACTCGCTGTGCCACGATCTACTCCAAGAACACGGTCACACGGCGCCCGAGTACCTCGGAATCGACGACTCGATTACCGGCTCGACCAGGCTCGTCGACGACGACATCGTCGAGAGTGCGCTCTTTCGCGAGTTCATCGACACGTTCAGCGACGAGCACCCCGAGTACGATGATCTCTTTCGGGCGCTGTCAGATCCTGGCGAGCTACTGGGACTCATCGAAGAACTCGCCGCAAAGGGCGTGTTTCCGACAGCCGATAGCTGGTATCGTGACGGCGAACGCCACCTCGACGGCGACTTCGAGGCGTTCAAAGCGCTGTTCGACGAGGTCAACGAACCCCGAAACGGCGGCAGCAAGCAATCGAAGCTTCGTAAGAAGCTGAACCGTTATGGGAAGAACAAGCTGTATCTCCCAGACGCCCCCGAAAAGGACGAGATACGGGGCAGCGGAAAGCAGGCCCCTGAAGCTGTTGCCCGCTACGCGTTCGACGAAGACAGGAGCGAGCTAAAGCAGTTCGTCCACGACGTCTATCACGGGTATCTCTCGTTCGCGTTGTGCCGGAACTACCTGAATTTCGGCTTTCTGCAACTATTTGCGTTCGTCCTGCTCTGTGAGAACCACGACTTGCGCGAGGAGGTCGCCTTCGAGTACGTGATGGTCGATGAGTTCCAGGACTCCAGCGAGATCCAGTTCAAGCTCGCGCTGCTACTGGCCGGCACGGACAACGTCTGTGTCGTCGGCGACTGGAAACAGAGCATCTACGGCTTCCAATATGCCGAGGTGGACAACATCGTCGAGTTCGAGGATCGATTGGATCTGTTCACAGAGGAGCTCAACCACGATGCAGATCGGGTGGCGTTCGATACGGACGACGTGACGACGATCGAGTTCGTCGAAAACTACCGGTCGACCCAAGAGATCCTTGATTTCTCCGAACACGGCCTCCTCGTTCCCGCGACCAGCAGCGACGACGTCGACGTCGAGGAAACCCGCGACCGAATCGTCTCCCTGCAATCGAACAGTACCCACGAGCAATCGAAGATCGAGGCGATCCAGAGTGATGAGGAACGCGAGGCGATCCTAACCAAGATCCAGAGGATCGTCGGGAACGACGAGTATCAGGTCGAAGACGACGATGGGACACTTCGAACTCCGGAGTATCGCGACATCGCAGTGCTGACGCGGACGCGGGACTTTGGTCGCGAATTGCTCCAGACGGCCGACGAGTTCGATTTTCCCATGGCGTACGAGGGCGGAATCGAACTCTTCAGAACTGATCCAGCCAAACTGCTCCTCGCATGGCTTCGCATCCTCGATGACGATCTCGACCGTGGCTGGGCTGTCATCCTCGAAGAAGCGGGCTACACGCTCGACGAGATCAAGCAGGTCCTCGAGCAGGGGACGTATCCCGAGAACATAGTCGAGTTCCGGGCTGAGCTACGCGGGCTGGAGACGCTCGGCGCCGTCGCACGGCGTGTCTTCACCCAGTATGGCTACACTGGGCCGACGGCAGACGTCATCTTGCACACGATCCAGTCGGTCCACGACACGACCACGATGACGCGGGGCGACCTGATCCGATTCATCGAACGGGGTATCGAGGACGGCGCCACGCACGAGGTGAGTGCGAGTGCTGGGGAGAACTCGGTGACGGTCCAGACGATCCACTCCGCAAAGGGCCTGGAGTATCCGATCGTCATCCTCGCAAACATGAACAGCGGTCGCTTCCCGCCAGGTGGTGGGAGTGGTGGGACGATCTCCTATCAAGATCCGGTCGGGCTGCGCCAGCGCAAAGAGTACGCCGACGACGCCCACGGCATGCCCCACGTCTACGATAACTGGCGCTCGGATATCCTCCGGAAGTGCCTGCCGCGCAACTACGACGAGGAGCGCAGACTACTGTACGTCGCGATCACCCGCGCTGAGAGCCATGTCGTCTTCACCTCGGGCGAGGAACCGAATACCTTCCTCGACGAGCTTCCCGTGGACGTCGAGCTAGTTATTCCGGACCCAGAGGAAGCAGGAGTCGATACGACGACGCAAACGCAACTCCAAATCGATACTCCCACACCAGAGGGGCCGACTGGGTACACACCTCACACCTTGATGCAAGATAGCGTGTTCGAGGACGTCGACGACGGGAAGGGCGTCGAATTCGGTACGAAGGTTCACGACTTCGCAGAAGCATACGCGCTGGGTGAGGAGGTAGATCCCGGCAGCGACGACGAGAGAAACGTCCAGGGCTTCCTTGACAGTCTTGACGGTGAGCTACTGATCGAAGAAGAGGCGTACCTCCCGCTAACTGTCGACAGTAAGCAGGTGACGATATCTGGTATCGTTGACCTTGTTCACATCATGCCTGACGAAGTAGAGATAGTCGACTACAAGACCGACCGTGGACGCCACGCCGAAGATGAGTATCGTAAACAGCTTAGCGTCTACCACCACATCGTAGCGGCGCAGTATCCCGAACGGACTGTGACAGCGAGCATCTTCTATACCGATTCAGGGTTGCGGCAGACTATCGACCCGATTTCAGTAGAGTCCCTCAAAGATATGATTCGGAAAACAGGTCTAAAGGAATCAGCCAGTACGGTTAGGAACTAATACTCACTTAGTAGAAACAGCCTTTTCAGAAGAACTGCTTCGTTTTCGATGATAACAGACGGTTAGCGATCATTACAAAAATATAGAATTTCCCATTTATTGCTAAGTATTTTATAACATCAATTCCATGTTCCTCTATGTCATCACAGTCTGAAGACAGGGCGGACGAAGGTTCCAGTTTGAATCTCCCCACCTCTGACGAATTCTGGAGGCTTCTGCTTGGGCGGAAATACGATAATATGAGCAGTGGTGAAAGGACCGATGAAAATCTACTCAACGAGATATACCGCAGAGAAGGGGAGGTTGTAGATTCAATATACGGATCCAAACAAGGACTCATTAGCAAGATTCAATCGGAAGGAAGTGACCCTGAAAAAGTCCTTTCAACAATATGGGCAGAGAGCAAGTGGCAAGAAAAGAGCCCTGGAGATCAGTTTGAATTTGATGACCACGCGGACGTTGAGGGAGAGTTGGATAGAATAACCGAGTCTAATTTTGTAGTTGATGAGCTACACCGCGATTTGATTGTTATCTGGACACAGAAACAGGTTTCTCGTCCTCGTGAGGAGGATCAAACTGTACGCAGCTATCTTGACGACGATTGGTCCCCACTTTTTGGACGGTTGGTGGAGCCCACCCTGCTTGAAATCCGAGGTCGAAAGCGTCGTCGTCACCAACTCAGTTCTGAATTCGCGGAGAATGGATCAGCGCAGAAAGTTCTGAAGGAGCGGTCTGATGAGTCCGTGCTAGACGACTTGTCCAAAGTATTCGGAGAGAAGCTTGAGTCACTGGATCTCGTTGAGGTGCGATTCAGACAGAGTAAATTGCCGAACGGCTCTCAACTTACAATAAGGAATCTTTCTGGCGTACAGGACGATCTACAAGATGATAGTATCAATCCTGCTGTCGTCTCCCCAGAGATTGCATCTAAGATTGCCTACCTCAAGTTCAGGGACCAACAGAGCGACAATATAGCAAAAATAAAGGTAGAACAGCTAAAACGCGGATTCTCGTTCGAGATCCAGGCCAGCTACATTGACGATGAAGAAACTCAGGCAATCAAGGAGGTGATCGAATCAAAGTTTGACATCTCCTTTGAGAAGGTCTATCCGTACCACCTACAATATCAGACTGATTTTATTCTCCATCAGATTCTCTCGGGTAGCATTGAGGCATACGACACCTACTATGACGAACTTGAAGACCAGGACAAGAAACTGATCGATCCATATATCAACTATAAAGAAGGTGATCAGTTTGTCTGCTGGGGGTGTAGGACGGAATATAACGAAGATCCGGACACCTGTGGTGAATGCGGAGGGGAGTCCTTTGAACCAAAGGATGAATTAACTATTGATGACAACCAGATATTCGAGGATGTCTTGGAAAAATTCGAAATGCTTAACATTACGATTGAGGGTGACGAGCATGATGTGAAGCTCCAAGGCGTCCACACCGAGGAGAGAGAAGTTGGAACAAGCAGATATGTGCACACACTCTTCCGACGAACCCAAGACTCTGGCAAGGGCGGTTTAGAAGCCACGCAAGATTATCGGTATGAATACTTCGTATATCCACTCTCAGGTCGTAAGCCACAGAGAATTGGACAGTACCTACTGAACACCGTGTTTGTCACATATGGTACGGCATTTGAACAAGAGCTCGAGAACTTCGGTACAATTCATCTGATCGAACTTCTTCGGTCAGATGATCCCGGCCAACTGTTTATTAAGGCAGTTGAGAAAAGCCACCGCGGTGCACAGGATCGGTATCGGAAGCGCGCAAAACAGGCAGCAAAGAACCTGAGACAGCTTCAATCGAAGGTGGATACAGGCATTTTGGATGACTATGGATCTGATAACGGCCCAGAGGACGACTTCCTCGATGAGTATTCTGCGAAAAAGTTCGAGAAGGACGTATTTCACCTGCTGAAATCAGTATTCAATTTCACGGAACGATGGGGGCGAGAGGGAAAGAAAGAGACTGACGGATGTTTGATTATCCCGGATGGTGATGACGGCTATTGGGTCGGTGGCTACGATCCGAAGCTTACGACAGATATTCGGGGGTACAACATCCGATCTACTGAAAAGGATAAAGTCGCGTACTATATTCTAGATGAAAGTGACCGCGACTACATCCAAGACGTGCTCAAATGTGATGGCCCAATCGACGCACACATCTTTGTTTCCGATATATTTAGAGAAGGTCAGTTTGAGCCCACAGCTGAGCGGGTTCAAGACTGGTTCTCATTGGTAGAAGAGGGAGACAATGAACTTGATGTTCCGATTGTTTTCCTCAGAGTTGAAGACCTACTTGACCTATTCGATATATTCGAGTCAAATTACACCTTCCTCCGAGAGTATCCCGGTGTAATGGCCACATTCAGGGAGGAAGTGGTTTCCGAACTCTCTGCTGAGGGAGGCTTCATCGAGTTTGATGAAGAGTCCTGCAATCGGATCCGAAAGAAGTTGGTCCAAGAGCTTGATACCAGAGACAAGGATCAGAACGTACAGGACTATACGGAATAGCAACGGATAGGTTAAGGAATTCTGGAATACCCAGTCCAATTATAGATTGGCGTTTCGGATAATGGAGGGAGATAGTCTCTGTGTACAGTCACACAGCGACGAAGAATTCATCAGCCCGCTGAGAGTCTCCACGGACATATGGTAGCGACGGTACAGCGTCTGGGGCGTAGAGGAGCAAATCGTCTACAAGGATATTTCGTTGTTAGACGTCAGTAGACAACTTCTCTGTGTGGCCGAACTGCGTAATCGGTGGTTCTTCAAAACGGAGCATATGGGCACCGATCAGCTCAGTTTCGATCTCCTGGCGTTTGTGTGAGGCGTCTAAATCGGGACGTACGACGTACGAGAAGAACGCATCGCCGCCGTAGGTTGACTCGTGCTTATACAGTCGACGAGAGAGGTTGCTGCTCTCTCCAATGTAGGCAAGCGGTGGTGCCTCCCCTTCAAACCAAATCCGGTAGAGGCCGATATCTGGCGGTGAGGCATCAAGACGGTCACGCAGCCGAAATGGCTCCGACCAATCAAGACCCATCCAGTCCGGAGCGGTTACCGCCTCGGAACTCGTCCAGTCTGTCGGTCCGACACCAGATTCGGCGTTTACCTCGGTTTCACCATCGGGGAGTGGCCCTCCCACATCACCGTCCTTTCTGTAACTCGACTGCGTGTATCCGTCGACGATACGCCCGAAGTTCGCGGTCGGGCTTTCACCCATCTTGCGTCGTGCCACTGCGATCATTGCAGCTTCCAGCCCCTTCCGGATTTGTTCGTCTGTCGCTCTTGGCGGGGCCACGGTCGAAACCTCGAGCTCGGAACCATCCTGATCACAGACCGCCCAGAGACACGGTGCCGCTGTGTGTGGATCTCGAAACGGCATTTCCACCGAATAGACGTTACGGGCGAGTGCTCTCACTCGGCCGCGTGTGCTCCGACCGGTTTCGCCGATATACTCTAGCCCATCTCGATCGAGGTGGCGTACACGATACAGACCAGGGTCAGTCGAGATCGACGAAAGCTGTGCATCTTGAGGATCAAGCGACCGCCAGTCACTCCAGCTCAAATCCATCCAGCCATCAGCGTACAGATCCATTTCGGTCATAGCCGCTCGTTGTACCAGGCAAGCCGTTCTCCAATCATCAAACCCTCTGTTGGAATCCGAATCTCGACGTCGTGAGGTTCGAGCAGGGGAATCAATTCTTCGTAGTATGCTTTCCCCGCGTGAAAGACCACTGTCGTCGATGGCTCGAGAAGGCCTGTTGCTACGAGTTCATCGTACACTCTCTCTGCCCATTCCCGTTTTCGAGCCACACGTGCACCGGTCAACGTCTCGTTGTAGGGCTCAATCGGTGCTCCATCTGGTTCGAGTAGATGGTGTTTGGCTGAGAGGACGTACCAGTCATCGTGATGGCGTTCACAGTATCGACTGGCCTTGCTAAACAGCGTGGAAGGGCTATACAATTCACCAGGCGGTGCTGCCTCGTCACGTTTTGTTTTCGTGCAGCTCACTAACCCAATTTCAGTCATTTGCTGATCATTCCATTATTTCCCACGCAATGATGGCGCCTCTTTGGTGCGCTGGATGCTGCAAGCCATCAAAATAGGAGATATTGCTCGTCTCTACTTGGAAATCGTACCAGTGGTCCACGTCCATGCAGAACTTCTCGGCGATTGCCTCAGCAGTCATTTGCTCGTACTCTTCATCGATCTTCTCGTAATAGAGACCAAGAACACCACCGTTCGTTTCAAACTCTGACTCGTAGAGTTTCTTCGTGTCGGTGAGAAGTGATGAGGAACTCCGTTCAGGGAATGGAGTGAAAATGCGTGCAAAGCTGTTCGGATCAATGTTCCCATTATCGTATCTGAACCGGAGTAGCTTCGCCTCGACCGGGAGTTGAAGGCCTTCATGCTCGAGGAAGAGATCACACCGTTGAGGATCCTCAAGATACGCAACTTCCGTCTCAATCGATTCTCGAAGTGGATGGTCCTCAAGTGCGTCAAGAATCATCGCAATCTGGTTTTCTTCCTCGAAAGGACCGATACCAGGTTGCCATCGTTCATGTTCGGCGTCCTCATCGACGTCCGAAATTACAGACGCAAATGCGTCAGCCAATTGCACGAGAAGATCAGATGCCATAGTCTTCTTCGGCATTACTGTTCAGTCCCAGATCCATCTATAAATGTTCTATCTATTGGGTGACCCGCATCGGCCACCCCTCAATAGTTCATGCGGATCGTCAGTAATCTTCCTCTTGGTGAAATCCTCGAAGACAAGACCAGTAATACTTCCCCAAGCGGCGGGTCGATGGCAATCTCTCTGTGGTCAGTGAGAATACTCAGCTGGACACGCTGCGCATCTTCATCCGGTGGCTGAAGTCGATCGACGGCGTCGAACAGGATCTCCACGTCAAGGTCCGCTCGCCGAACATCACCACGGACCAGAACACCAGAGAGGTGATGCTCGACGCCGAGCCGATGCTGGAGTACCTCGAACGATACGAGTACGCGTCGCGCCGCCACGTGACGGTCTTGCTCCTCTGGCATACGATAATGCGGATCGGAACGGCTCACGCGCTGGACGTCGAGGACTACGACCCGGAGGGGCAGTGCTTGGAGATTAGGCACCGGCCAGACACCGGGATGCCGATTAAGAACCAGTGGAAAGGCCAGCGGACGATCGCGCTCTCCGGCGAGGTGTGTCTGGTGCTCGACGACTGGCTGCGGGATCGACGTCCCGACGTAACCGACGACCACGGTCGGCGTCCGCTCCTGGCGACGAGTCACGGCCGGTTATCGAAGTCCACGCTTCGGAAGTACTGCTACCAGTGTACGCGCCCCTGCGTCTACGGTGACGGATGCCCGCACGATCGGGATCCTGAGGAGTGCGAAGCTACCGATCACGGTACCGCCGGTAAGTGTCCGTCAAGCGTCAGCCTGAACGCCTTCCGCCGCGGTCGATCACCAAGCATCTGAATAGCGACGTGCCGGAAACCGCTGTCGGCGATCGGGCAAACGTCAGTCAGGACGTTCTGGAACAGCATTACGACCAGCGGTCGGAGCGAGAGAAGATGGAGCAGCGGCGGCAGTACTTGGACAATATCTAAAAGAGCCTGAAACGATAAACTACAATTTCACGCGATAATACGATTCGACGGGGATTCTGAGAGGAACGAACTGCTGTATATACAGGATAGATCTATCACTGTGGTATTCAAAGGGAGAGATGAATCTTTACATGCATTCAATTAAGCATTTCACAAATCATACGAAGATCTTTAGCGTTGATCTCGTATTTGTCCGCGAGTGATAATGCTCTCCCACAAGCAGACGAGGCGGCCTTAAGATCACCCCTCTCCAGATGGATTAATATCACGTTCTTGTAAGCACTCATCGCACCACGAATTGTCCCGATCTCGGTCATCAACTCAATAGCTTGTCTGAATACTTCAAGAGCCCCCTCATAGTTATCTTCTCTTTTATGGACCACGCCAATATTAATCAGGCAACTTGCCATTCCTTGTTGATTATTGATAGACTCCTCAATTTCCAAGCTACGCTCGAAGTATTCGAGTGCACCTTCAGCATCCCCCTCTTTTAAGCAGATTTTCCCCAAATTCAATAATGCCTTGGCCTCGCCCCATCGATAACCGAGATCAGTGAAGATCTCTAAACTCTGTTTATGACGGTCCTCAGCTTTAGAGGATTCGCCTTTTTCTTGGGAGATTATCCCTAAACTATTGAGGTATTCTCCTTCTCCTTGTCGGTGCCCGACATCCCGGGATAACTTTAAGGCATTCTCATGGTGTTTTTCCGCATCTTCAATATCACCAAGGTTCCTCTTTGTGATACCCAAATTATTCAATGTTTTTGCTGCACGAGTATGATCATCTACCTCTTCAAAAAATCCTAGGCCTTCTTTTAGATAATCAGCTGCTTCTTTTTGATTTCCTTGAATTCTTTTGGCGTTCCCGAGACTTGTCAAACTTATAGCTTCCGCGTAATGATCATCGATTTCCTTAAAGGAGTCAACACAACGTTCGTAATAATTGATGGCTGTGTCTATCTCTCCACGCTTTCTAGCAACATTCCCTATATTTAGGCGTGAGAAGGCCATTGTTTTTCTTTCTTCACGATTCAGAGAATCGCGAGACTCAAATTCGTCTATTATTCTCTCTAATTCTGATTCGGCAGCAGAAACATTTCCTGCCCGCATATTAGTCACTGCTGTATACATTCTGCATTCATCATGGATTGTGCTTGAACACGACTCTGGAATGTGAATGTTAGAATACTTATCTTCGCGGAATAATGGAGCAAGATTGGGATGACGGGTGCCTAGAATAAAGATCGATCTTGCCAAGAGATTACACACCATAGTTTGTTCTTTGCCTGAAATTTCGAAGAACATATCTCTCCGGAACCAATCTTCGACCGACTTACGATGGTCCGAGTTTTCAATAATAGAAAATAATGAATTTACGGCTCGTTCGAATAATACGACAGCTTCCTCTACACCTTCCCTAGTAATTGTTCGTTCAAGAAACAGTGTAGACCATAGTTCATGTCGGGACCTATATTTTGATCCTTCTCCTGAGAATATTAATTCGCCTTCTACTTTGTCCAGTGATCTACTGATTGCTCTGTGTTCTTCTTGAGAATGTCCTAGTGCATGCAGGTATTCGGGCCTGATATCAATCCTAGAAGCATTAAGCAAGTTTATAAGAAACGACACCTCCGCTAAATAATTATTACCACCGGGCTGTTTAAGCACATTATCATATGTAGTTCTAATATCGTATTCCAATACATTGGAGCCTACTTCACCATCATCAACATAATCTCGAGACGATCCATATTGAGAGATTGCATTAGCCAGTAAAATCATCTCTCCGATACCCCTCGTACCAGTTATTTTATTATAGATTTCCTCACCAGAAATACCAAGTGATGATTCCGTTAAGGCCTCATAGAATTCCACAGCTTCAGAACACTCTTGAACCGAAAGTGGATTTATATGATATTCCGATATTTTATTCATCTGGACATGCTCTGAACGAGGATCCAGACTAGTTTCAGACTCGCCCGTCCATTCACTAGTTCGTGCATCAAAGAGAAACGTTATGTCCGGATCATCCTCAAGTTTATCCAAGACATCAATCATAGGGTCCATCCCTGTTCTGACAATATCCTCAACGACGACTAGAACATGTTCTTCGGCATTTTGGAAGGCACTTATCAAAGATTCAGGTTCATCAATGGGATCAGAAACGTCCCTTTTCCGATAAAATACATCGCCGTATTCCGAATCATACCATTTTGTGGCGATTGATCGGCAGATAGTGCTTTTTCCGGACCCAGGAGGACCGAGGATTACTAAATTCTTTGAATCAGTCACTTTATCAATAATATTTTCGGCGATAGAATCACCTCCATCAGACTGTCTTTCAAAGTGGTACCCTTCTCGAATTTCGCTGAAATTAAATCCAATCCTCCAACAATTACGGGGAGTTTCTGGGCGATAACGGTTGAAGAACCGTTCATTCAATTTATCGAATCCTTTTGGCGCCTCTTGCTCGTTGGACGGATCTCCTACATCATCCTCGGGTCTAATGAACTGGGGGTAGTGTGTTTCCCTTAACTCCTCGTCACTTGCAAGGATTCCTGAAAGATCTTCCCACATGAGGAGTCGTATCTGGAACTGCCCTTCGTCCTCGTGTTCTTCTGAGAGCTTCCGCACCTTCCTCTGTAGAGTTGCATCATTCTGTGCCGTCGTGGCGATAACAAACTCATCGAGAGTGGGTTCGAAATCCTCAGCTTTCTCTATCTCTTCCTCCACAGTTGAAAATTCAAGGTTAGCCGTATTCTTACACTGGATTCCGCGATGACCGTCCAGATCTTCAGGTCGACAATGGATGTCAACTCCTTGTTGAGCTTGTCCCTGACGACCATATCGTGACGCGAGTGAGTCTCCCCATTGAGATCTGGCAATGTCTGCTACCATTTCCTCAAATTCATCCCATGACTGTGGTGTGGGTAAATTAACGGAATTCCAAGTTGGCATATTAGCCCCAACATGTTCGGAGCCATATAAGAATTGCTCACTTTAGCCTTTACGCGATATCCGGTGCAGTACGTTCTCTGGAATTACTCTCTTCCGTTTTCATCGACTCAGGTGGATCCAGGTACTACCAACGATGCGCCCCTTCGCTATACGACGTCCCGGAGAATCGTTTCTAATTCGTCTTCCAATTCAGAGGCTTGGAGCACGGCGATCTCGTTATCGGATTGTTCGTCGACCGAGGCAGTTTGATCGTCGAGATCTTGAACCACCAGGAGTCCATTCCATCCAGAACCGAAGTAGTCGCCGTCGTCACGACCGAAGACGAACTCGTCGTTGACACGAAGAAACGCGAGGTATTCGAGTGTCTCCTTGATTCCCCGACGAATCGTACTCTCGTTGGTGCTATTTTTCACCTCTACGATCAGGTACTCGTGTTCGTCGTCGTCCTCGGAGATGATCTCTAGAACGATAACATCGGGGCGGCCGGTGTGGTTCTCGTAGTCTTTGTCGAAGTAGTCGCCAGCGATTTTCTGTGCGGCGAGTTGCACCTTCTCCGTGCGAGACGGTTCGTCCTGATCTTCCTCCGGCACGGCCACGAACGACAGGTTTCGATCGCGGGCGGAGTTGTCGTGATAGAGGACGATCTCCTTGTCGCCGTCGAACCGCGCGACTTCCTGGCGATCGGTCGCGATCGTCTTGAACTGCGGTTGGCTTTCTCGCATATCTTCGAGCGTCGCGACGAACCGGAATAGGACGAACAGTTCGAAGAGCGAATCCGTGTCGTCCGGCGCAATAGCAGTTTGCTCGAGGAGACTCCGTATCTCCTCTGGCTCGCCTCGGAACAATCTTTGCCGCGACCTGAGGAGCGAGGCGGCGTCTCGATACACCGCGTGGCGCGAATCCGCGGCCGTCGTCAGCATCCGCTCGGTCGGCTCGTAGCTGTCGGGGTCGCGAATCCGCCGAACGTGGACGTTCCGTTCGACGATCCGCTGCAGTTCGTCGATCAGGTCCTCGTTCCCTTTCCACGTCTCGCTCACCCAGTCGTAGTCCGCCCGGAGATACTCCTTCGCCTCACGGATCGTCGCGTGGATGACGGAGATAAGTCGCTTGAGAACGAGGTTTTCGGGGATATCGTAGTTCTCCGATCGATTGTCGCAGACGAAGATTGAGTTATCTCCGGGATGTTCGGAGTATCGCTTCTTGATCGTGTCGCCCCAGTTGATCCGCCCGTCGACAGTTCCGCGTCGCGTTCGCGACGTCGTCCGGGTTTCGGTCCGAATGCTGCGCAGTTGCTCCGAGAGGTCTCTGACGAAGTCGACGACATTGTTCTGGAGGACGAAGTGGAGGTCAAGGAGAAGTTCGTACTCCTCGAAGCGCTCGTCTAGCTGCTCGGGTTTGATCGATCGAGCTAGCTCGCTCTCCGGGAAGCTCCCGTGCATCGCGTAGGCCAGGATATCCTCGGTGAGCCGCTCGAGGAGCGCGTCCCTATTCATTGTCGGCGAACGTGACCTGGAGCATCTCTCTGGCCGCCTCTTCGATTAGGCGCGTCTCGATGTCCTGGACGTCCTTGAGCTTCCTGACTATCGTCTTTCGCTTCGGGACGCCCTCTAACTGCGGGAAGATGTAGCTGATCACCGCCTGTGTGAGGTGGTACTCGATCTCGTCGTCGGGGTGCTGGTTGACGTATCGGAGGACGTCCTCGATGATCGCCGGCCCGATCGCACGTCCCTCGACAGCAGTGTTTGCGGTCCTCCACACGCGCTCGACCACCTCTGCCTCTCGGGGAGAGATATTGAGATCCCAGGCGTCGGCGTAGTCGAATACGATATTCGACGCGATGTCGGCGTCCTCCGACGGCTCCGGTAGCTCCGGCGCTGGGACACGGACGAATGCGAACCGACGCATGAACGCGTAGCTCATCTCGTACAGCGACGTCTTGTCGTAGGCGTTCATCGTCGCGAAGATGCGCCACGAGTTCGGGACGACGTACTGGTTAGTGTCGGCGGGTCCCTCGACGTCGTCGTACGTCGCTAGTTCGACCTCTCGCCCGTCGACGGTGTACGGTAGCTGGACAGATTGTCCCGAGAGGAGGGTAAAGAGCTGGCCAAACGCCTTGTCGATATCTGCTCGGTTGAGTTCGTCGATGACGGTTAGCTCGTTCGACTGGACGCCCGTCTCGTTGTTCTTGAGCCGGTTGAGGACGATCCCTGGCGTGAACGAGAGATTCTCACCGTCTTCGCCGGACTCATTGGGCATGTAGCCGCCGACGGTGTCGAACGTCGACCAGTCCGCGGTGGCCGTGGTCATCTCGAAATCCGAGTAGAGGTACGGATGCGTTTCGGCCAGGTGCTCGCAGACGCGCTCTGCGATCTCGGTTTTCCCCGTTCCGGGCGGCCCTGTGAGGAGCACGTGCTTGCCCGTTCGAAGGGCGGTCTCGATCTGTTCGAGGATCTGCTCTCCGCGGCCGTCGCTGAAGTGAAGTCCCTCGAGGATGTCGTCCGGGATCGATCCCTGAAACGGCATGTGCGGGTTGATCGGCGCGATCTCTGTTAGATCGCTGGCCATGGCTTCGATGAGCGCTCGTGGCCGTTCGTAGTCTACCTCGCCGGCGGACGTGCGGAACGTAGCGAACATTGACTGGACAGGGAACTCCGTTCCGGAGACGTCCGTGCAGATCTGGTTAGCCCTCCCGATTGGCAGGCAGTTCGCTGTCAAGGCATCCAGTTCCCGGGAGATCTCCGAGGAGTCTTTCTCCTGGATTCCGCGAGTAGTGTCAATATTGTCTACGCCACCTGTGAGAAACAACCGGTCGAAACTCGCGACCATCGAGAAGGATTTATCCCCTTCGTGTTCGTTCAACCACCACGGATCTTCCTTCTCGAACGTCTCTCCAATAATCCCGGCACCGATCACTCCGCTCGGCTGGTCGTCGAGTTCGTCGTTCGATGGTTCGGCTCGGGAGTGGAGCAGCGCGATGTCGCCCTCTTCGAGTTGCTCCCACCGATCGCGGTGTTCCTCCTCGAACGAGACTGACGCGTACTCGACGGTCGTGAGCCAGTAGTCCGGTGGAGCGGTGAATTTGTAGACGGTCTTCGGCCCGGGGGAAGATTCGAGGTGTGATAATAACGGATGGGAGATCTGCGGCTGATCCTCTTCCTCCTCGGCGGCTGTTTCGCGCTGTTCTTTGATGTCGTATTCTCGGTTGAGAATGACCTTGACCTTCACCTGATTCACGTTGGTCGAAAGTCCGGCGTCGTTCTGCAAGTTGCGTAAGAACGCCATGAACAGGGTTTGAGACTTCGTGATATGGTTGAGTCCACCGGAGCCGATTTCTTCCGCGTTTTCTCGAAGGCGAGACTCGTTGCTCTCATAGAGGCTTCGAATCTGCTGCAATCGTACTTCTTCTGTCGGCGATACCGTCGCCCCCGGTTCGATCTTTACGAGCACCTCTGTCCAGTCCTCTACGACTGTTTTGGTGAGCTCTCCTTCCAACCAGTTTGAGATGCTATTGTGCTTCAGCCGCTGTCGAATATCGTCCATAGCCTCGGACACAGTGTCGTAGGACTCAACCGGATCAGTTACCGCGGGAGTCGGGATCTCGACGTCGAACGTCTCGAGTTTTTCACCAAGATCATTCGATTCCATAACCAGAATCGACACGAAGTCCTTCGGCGCTCGGGTGAAATAGTGGCCTTGATTGAGCGCGAGACGCTTGTTGTAGATGATCTTACCGTCGTGCTCGTCTCGAATTTCGTGGAGACGTTCGCGGTATCGATCGTCACTGAGAACGTCATCGTAAATATCGAGAGGGTCCTCCAGCTCAACGTAATCCGCTAAATCTCGCCGATACCCGCCTGCTTCACGCTGTTCGGCGGACCACCGGTTGTCTGGCGGCCCCTCGAAATCCTCCTTGAGTTCTGATTCGATCCGAGAGACACCGACAATTTCGTCACGCTCCTGAAGCAGGTGAAGCACTACGTCGCCAGTTGTAGCCTGGCGCAAGGTCTCATACCGCTTCCGACCCCCTTCGTCGCGACTTGGGGAGATGATAGCCTTTCCGAGCGCCAGTTCGCCGGATTGCTTGTACTCCCGTCCTTCGACGCTCGTTTTCTCAATCCAAACAGACGGTTCCAATGAGGGGTCGCGAAGCGATTCGATACGGTATCTCCCATCGCCCAAGAACGACACTTCGTCCCGGTCGCGTAGTTCCTGAAGTACGCGACGAACTGCAGCCTTCGGGTGATCGTTGTCCGGAAATTGCTCCTCCAACTTCGGAAGAGAACGCTCTAAAACGGTTTCTAAGTCTATGACCGACTCACCAGAAGATTCCCGATATTCGACGAGTTCCTCGCGAACGGCATCACGCCAATTGGACATTACGTCAGCAATGGATTACGGATATACATCTAATTTGTGAAATTTCAACTTCATACCGTCTCTTGAATACTGAGAACGTTCTGATCGTCGTACTGACCACTTCACACTGGATATGGAAACTTCATCTGAGAGTGTAGCTGCGGTTGGGAGAGAAGTCATACCAGATGGGCGTGCAGGAGAAACCCGTTTACGGGTACCACCGGGACACCGTCAGAGTCGCATTCGATTTCCACTTCACTGGAGAGGTCGCCTAGCTACAAGCCGCTACTCTGGGAGACTACAAAAGAATAATACGCCAACAGGAGAGTGCTCTTGTCAATGCCTGTTGATTTCCTTGAGTCGGAAACACCACGCCCGTGGGCATCGGACCGCGTCAGTGCTGACTGCGATCTTTATCTTGGAGAGGGATCTAACGGTCTCGAAGTTCTCGTCACAGAGCGTGACGACCGGCCGCAGAAGAGTTGGCTTCAGCGGCTCTACACCGACCGTCGGAACCAACGCATCAACCCGATCCTCGTCGTCGTGCTTCGAGACGATGGCCAGACAGTCGACATCATCGGTCCCGCTGGCGAGGACCCTGACGTCAAGCGAGACCTCGAACCCTCGCAGGTCGAGAGGATCTGCGCATCCGCACTCGATCGACCTGACCACCACGCTGCACAGCGCTTCCTCAGCGACGTCTTCGCCCAGATTGACGAAGAACTGGTTGGCCTTCGGAACCAAGGCCTTCTCTCGACTCATGAGCTGAAAAGCGGCGTTCCCGAGCGAGACGACTGGGAGAACGCAGTCGGCCAGGCTGAAGGATTGCTGGATGAGGAAGGTCGTGACTTGGTTGAAGGGCTCGGCTACGAGATTGAGCGTCTCCAGGATCACAGCTACATCCTCAAGGACACGAGCGACGGTCGAGAACAGGTTGTCGCGATCTTCCTGAATGAGGACGAGTCCTTCGACCACGCTCAGGATCGGTTCACCGGGCAAACGCCGGTCTCGTACGCGCTCAGCGAAGCAGACAAAAAGAACCTAGACTACGTCATCGCCAGTTCAGAGAGCCGTCTACGACTGTACACCACGAACCCGGATGCGGGGTTCGGGTCTCGTGGCCGGACGGACACCTTCGTTGAGGTGAATACCGACCTCCTTACTGACGACAAAGCCGGGTACCTGCCGTTGCTATTCTCGTCAAGTGCACTCCAGGATGAAGGTTCGCTACATGAGATCATTGCGGACTCGAAGGACTACGCCACCTCATTGGGTGACCGCCTACGAAAGCGCATTTACAACGATGTCGTTCCAGACTTGGCGGAAGCGATTGCAGACGCAAGAGACCTTGACGACCCCACGAAAGAGGAGCTTGACGAGACCTATCAGATGGCTCTCGTGCAACTGTACCGCCTACTTTTCGTGGCATATGCAGAAGATGAAGGGTTCCTACCCCGGCATAACCCTCGTTATGAAAAACGGTCGCTGAAGTCGAAGGCACATGAGCTGCACGACCTGGTGGAGGACGGGGTCGATTTCGACGATAATTCAACGACCCACTGGGACGATGTCATGGAACTCATCGAGGCCATCCACGACGGTCACGCAGAGTGGGGGCTCCCCGAATACGATGGGAGCCTACTCTCGTCGGACTCGAGTGTATCTGAAGCAGGCGGTGAACTTGCTGAAATCGAACTAACTGACGATCAGTTTGGTCCTGTTCTGGCGAACCTTTTGATTGACGAGATACCTGGTGGTGAGTCTCGTGGCCCCGTTGATTTCCGGAACATAGGCGTCCGTGAGTTCGGTGTTATCTATGAGGGGCTGCTGGAGTCAGAACTGTCCTTAGCCGAAGACTCTCTCGGAATTGACGACGACGGTCACTACCTCCCCGTCGATCCGGAAGAAGAGGACGTCGTCGTTCAAGAAGGGGAAGTCTATCTCCACGGTCAGTCTGGAGAACGGAAATCTACTGGTACCTACTACACGAAGACCGAATTCGTCGAACACCTTCTGGACTATTCCCTCGAACCCGCTCTCGAAGAGCATATTGAGCGTCTAGAGGAAATGAGTGACCACGAGGCCGCAGAGAATTTCTTCGACATTCGAGTTGCTGACGTCGCGATGGGGTCGGGGCATTTCTTGGTTAGTGCTGTAGACCGAATTGAGAATCGACTCTATTCGTATCTGGCTGAGCGAACGCTCCCAGAAGTCGAGGACGAGTTAGACCGCTTGGAGGAAGCGGCCCAGGATGCTTTCGAAAGTGAGCAAGCCGCTCCTGACATCGAACGTGGGCAGCTGCTACGACGCCAGGTCGCTCGTCGGTGCGTCTACGGTGTCGATCTTAACTCAGAGGCGGCCGAGCTGGCACGGCTGTCGCTTTGGGTTCACACCTTTGTCCCCGGGCTCCCGCTCACCTTCTTGGACTACAACCTTCGGTCGGGTGACAGCCTCGTGGGGATTGGGCGCTTGAGCGAGGCGAACCAGATACTGGGCCGTGAAGATGGGCAGTCACTCCTGAATTCCTTCATTAGTGACGAGCAAGGCACGTTAGAAGAGATTCAGAACGAAGTCAAGAAAATCGGACAGTTTGCCGATCTGAGTGCTGAGCAAGTGCAAGAAGCAAGACAGACTCGTGACGAGATCGAGTCTGAACTTCAGGGAGCGAAAGCGGCCTGTGATATTCTCTCAGCTTCGCGCGTTAACGACGACATCAACGTCAACGTCGTCAGTGATCTCAGCATCAATAACTTGACTCAGCTGAGCAGCTACGAAGCGGCTCAGGAAACACTCGGGCCGATGGACCCTGTCCACTTCCCGGTAACGTTCCCTGAAGTATTCGCGGGCGACGAAGGTGGGTTCGACGTAATTGTCGGGAACCCGCCATGGGACAAAGTACTATTCGAAGAGCAGCAGTTCTGGGTAACGCGACATCCAGGTCTCAACTCACTTCCTAAAACAAAACGGGATGATCGTATCGAAGAGCTACGAGAGCAGTATCCACAGGAGGCTAAAGTTGAGGAGCGGGAACAGCAGCAGCGCGAGCAGTATCAGGACTATGTCGGTGAGGCATACGATAAGCAGGGGCGTGGTCACTACGATTACTCCAAGTTGTTCGTAGAACGAGCGTTAAGCCTGATGAGTAATTCCGGCGAGTTAGGCTATGTCCTGCCTCGGCAGTCGCTGGTACTGTCTGGATGGAAGCAGCTTCGCCGAGCTCTGCTGGATGATTCCGAGCTGACTGTCCTTCAGGCAAGAAATAGTGGCGGATGGATCTTCGAAGATATTCATAAGAGCTATATGGTTATATTGTTGACTAGATCGCCTACTTCTGACGGGTCTGGTGCATACATCTGGCCTGCCGTGAAGAATCTTGAATCACTACAAAAAGTCACACTTAGTGATGCCCTTTATTTATCGTATGAAGACCTGGCCGATCTAACTACCGAAAACCGCCTAGTTATGCCCTGGTTCGACTCACAGGACGCAAAGACGGTCTATCCGAAGATGCAGACTCGGCCCAGAATCGCTGATAATGAGGGGTGGTTCACGGGAGAGCACGACACCAGGTGGGACTTCCGTGGGTCTGGCCGTCATTCTGATCTCGTGAAAGACGACTATGAGGCCGACTACTGGAAGATATTCATGACTAGAAACGTCGACCAGTACGGGATCAACGAGGACAAAGATTTCCGCCGGTACGTCGATCCGGACGACCTTCTGAACACCAGTAACGACGTGACCGAGCGAAACGGGGACATCGTCCTTGGAGAGGACCATCCTGCAATTGCTTTCCGACACGTATCCCGAAGCACAGATACACGTACGTTGATCGGGACTATGCTTCCGGAGTCAGGATATCTATTCAACTCGGGATACATCCATGCTATCGCCCACAGCTCTGACACGACTGACCGCGAGTTGCACGCGATGCTCGCCTACCTGAACAGTTTCACTGGTGACTGGTGGGCTCGGCGAATTGTAGACAGACACGTGACTGCCCCCGTCATCAGCAATCTTCCCATTCCCGACTGGGATACTGATCAGATTGAGGAGGCAGGAAAGCTGGGCGAAGAGCTTACGGCACGGAACGACATCGACACTCTTCCTGGTGGACGAACTGTCAGTAGGGGCACCGTCTAGTTTAGCACCTCCTCAGCCGGTGTACGGTGGTCGAGCGTCTGATGCGGTCGCTGCCGATTATAATACGCGACGAAGACAGCGAGCCACTGCTGGGCGCTCGCCTGACTGCCCACCC